>ERZ761609.1913-NODE-1913-length-16817-cov-36.035020_pt1 | contig 16817 bp, 23 predicted proteins | sample MGYA00511163_ERZ761609 | MGnify/ENA primary metagenome ERZ761609 (study PRJEB28899, sample SAMN02445070) | bioreactor sludge metagenome | biome: EBPR sludge | place: Australia: Brisbane, Thorneside Wastewater Treatment Plant | collected 2011-12-16 ... | reverse complement strand
AAATCAAAAAGCGACTTCAAAATTTTGAAGTCGCTTTTTTGGCGCCCCAGGCAGGGGGTATCAGATACACTATACGATGGGTATTTTTTAGATAACATTTTGCCAAAATTGAAAGGCTTTTTTTGTCTTTGGGCGGGCGTTTGATCGGCTTTCCTGCTTTGCGTGGCTTGCATGGCGTTCTGTGGCTTTTTGCGGGCATTGTAAAAGCGTAGTGATAACACTGCGCTTTTTTTATTGGCATGATCGGCGCGGACTCTTGCGGGCTTTTCATCCGTGCCGACATCGAGGCGGCAAAGGTCGGCAAGAGTCCACCCAGGCGGGCGCGGCGTGATCGAGGACGTTGAAATCATGCCGGCATTGAAAGACTATTTTTTTACCAAGATAAAAAAACACGATGGGGAATTTTGAAAGCGAACTGAAAAGCATTTTTGTTTTATGTATCACGCTTTGAACATTTACTAAAGTGTGACTATGAAAAATAAAAGCCCGCCCGCCCTGCTATCAGACAGGGCAAGCGGGCAAGGTAAGCACGCGGGCGCAAGATCGGCGCGGCGCGTGTCACGCTCTGATTTATGCCGCTGGCTTTTCCTTCTTTGGCTTGCTCGGGCGCGGCTTTTCGCTTTCCTTTCCATCTCTAATAAATTGGATCAATTCGCCCGCTTCAATGTCAAAGTAAGTGCAGAGCGCATCGATAACCGAGACATCGAATCGATTCACGCGGTTGTTTTCCCACAACCAAAGAGTCTTGCGAGAAATCCCCGTTTTTTCTGCTACCTCTTGGAGTGATATTGTGCGGCGTTCCTGAATTCGCTTTTCTGCGAGTAGGACGGCAAATCGGTTGTTGACTGTCATGCTCATAATTTTACCTCTTGTTTATAAAGCGTAACAGGCTTGACAGTGTGTTACGCTTCGGTTACAATTGTTTCGTAATCGAATAGTAAACGATTGTTACTAAAAAGTAAAGGACTATCAGCCATGAAAAACGAAACCCTTACAAAATCCGAAATTTTTACAGCCTATAACAAAGCACGCGCCCAGGCACGCAAGGCGGGCGACGTGAAACGCATTGACCGATTGAATAAGGCTTTGGGTATCCTGCTTTCAAAGGATTACTACCAGGGCGAAAAAGCCGACTATGCCCCGACGACTCACGCTTGCGGGTGCAGTGACATGAAATACAGACACGCGGCGCGCCGCGGTTATGTGGGCGTTTGCAAGCACGCGGAAGCGGAACGGCTTTTACTGGCAATTCACGCGGCGCGGGTTGAACACCTTTTCATTATCTCCCTTGTGAGTGTGGAAAATGGGTAAACGCATGAAGGCTATTTCTCGCGCAATGGCGCGGCGTTCTGTCCGCTTGCTTGACATGGAATATAAGCCCAGTGAATTGGCGCAAGAATTGAACTGCCGTCAAGAGTGGGTCATGCTGGCAATTCGCAACGGTGCGCCACATCGAAAAGACGAAAACGGGCGGTATTGGATTCACGGTGAAAAATTCGCGGCGTGGCTACATGAGACAAAGCAAAAAGAGCGCAAGCGGCTAAAGCCCAATGAGTGCTATTGCTTAGGGTGCAAAAAATACACGACTTATAAGGTCACTGAAAAGATCGGGGCTCACGTTATCGGCAAATGCCCAGAAGGACACAAAATTTCTATGTTCACGAAAGGAAAAAGATAAAAATGATAAACCGCGAAAATTATCTACTTGTCAGGGAGTTTTTAGACTATCGCGCAACTGTAAAACAAAGAGACCAAAAAACGGTTAACTCCTACTGGCACAGCATGAAGCATTTTTTACAGTGGCTTGATAAACGGCATGTGAGCGAAGCCGAAAAGGTAAAGCCGACTTTTCCAGAATATATCCTACATGCAAGAAACTATCAGCACACAAGCCATATTCCACAAAACAAAAAAGATATTGAGCCATTGAGTCCAAGTGAACTTGAAAGAAAAGTATTACATGCAAGGATGTTTTTAGAATGGGTGAAACTTTCCAAGGGAATAAAGATAAGTCTTGCGTATATAGAAACTTTGGAGATTCGCCGGTCGGCAAGGGCGCAAAGTAAACTTACAAAGCGTGAATATTGGCGTTTGTCAGACGTTGAAAAAATCGCGGCGTTGAAACCTCAAAGCCTTGCAGAAAAGCGCGACATAGCGGCGACTTGTTTTATCTTCCTGTCGGGTGCGAGGGTTGGCGCGTTTGTTACCTTACCTTTTGCGGCGGTCGATATTGAAAAAAGAAGGATTATTCAATCTCCCGAAATCGGAGTGAGGACAAAAAACCATAAAGCGGCGGTGACATTTTTACTGCCTATTGAAAGCCTGATGAAACCCGTCAGAGAGTGGCATGAGTATATAGCTACACATGGCGGGCGAGATCTCCTTTGGTATCCTGCTTTCAAAGCGGGCGGATTTTTCAACGGCGAAAAATGGAGTCTTGAATTTGAGCGCGGCGGTATTGAAGGCGATAATCACGGTCGGCAAACAACATTCAAAGCTGGATTGAAAGTCCTTTGTGATCGGGCTGGCGTTGATTATCTTTCCCCGCATAAATTACGGCATGGTCACGGAGTCTATGGCGTGAAAAATGCCAAAGATATTTCAGAACTCAAAGCCATTTCACAAAACCTAATGCACGAGAATATAGGCATTACAGACGGCATTTACGGCAAGCTGGCAGATGATGACCTTTCAGAGATTATCTCCAAATTCGGGAAAGGTAAGAAGTCATGAAAGCGCAAAAGAAACCAAGTGTAACAAGCAGGATTGGCGCAAGCGCAAGCGATGAAATCTTAATGATGATGGAATGCCTAAAGATACATTTTGAACTTGACGAAAGTGCTTTATTTGAATTGATGATTAGAAAGTTGCATGATGAGACATTTTACATCGGGCTTTCCCCGCTCGTAAAAAGCATTATCACCAAAGCCCAAAAAGCGCATGAAGCGACGGGAATCGCTGAAAGCGCAGAAACCGAAAAGATACCAAAGTAGTTTTGGAAGTGCTTAAGAACTTCCGAAAGTTTTTTGGGACTCTTGCCCGCGTCACCTACATGGCGCGGGATTTTTTTATCTCTTGCGCGGTCGAGATCGGCGTGGACTCTTGCGGGCTTTTCATCCGTGCCGACATCGAGGCGGCAAAGGTCGGCAAGAGTCCACCCAGGCGGGCGCGGTGTAAAATAGAACTAAAATTCTAGAAAAGGAAAATAGAAAAATGGACACAGTACAAGAAATTCAAGAACAAATAGCACTTCAAAAAACCCATAATGAAAGCCGGCTTGAAGATATTCGTGCAAAGATAGAACGCGCCGAAAATCTAGGCGTTGGAACTCACAAACTTCAGTACGAACTTGACGCGGCTATAAAGACAATTCAGGCGGGCGAAAGGTTAGCCGAAGCCCGCTTAAAGGCGGCGCAAGAGAGGGAAGCGAAAGAAGCGCAAAAACAAGAACGGCGGGCGCAAGTAGCACAGTCGGCAATAGAAGCGAAACAAAAAAGAGCGGCTTCGCGGACTTGGGAAAAGAACGGCGGAAAGGCAGCCGACTTCGAAGCGGCGTGGGAGTCTATTCGCTTGGACCTTCTCAAAGCAGAAACGCAAAAAGCCATTGAACAAAAAGCCATTGAACAAAGCGCGCCATTTTTTGAAAGCCTATAAAATGTTGCCATTACAACAAAACACTGACACTCTTCCACTGGTGGAAGATGAACAAAAAAGCGCAGCGGACGAAGCGCAAGTCGAAGAAATAGAATTGATCATGTCGGCTTTGCAGGATGTGAAAAGTAAAAGCGGTTACGGGAATGTCCACATCTTGATTTACGCAGGCGCTGTGCATGACGTGGAAACCGTGATAAAGCAAAAGACAAAAAAAGCCTTGCGCGGAAAAACGCGCCCGAAGCCCTGAACACAAAGCCCTGAACATGGGGAAAAAAGCCAGGGCGGAAAAAACAGAAATCAAAAAGAGACCGTGAAAAGGTCTCTTTTTTTGTATACTCAAAAAAGCAAAAAAAGCCATAAAAAGCAAGGCGTATATGCTTTGTAGAGTACATCTTGGCGCCCCAGGCAGGAGTCGAACCCACAACCTACTGATCCGAAGTCAGGCGCTCTATCCATTGAGCTACTGGGGCGTGTCCGCGATTATACACGATTAGGAACATGCGGGGGTAGAGTCTCAATTCGTACCCATATCTAGCGGCGCAGGCGGCCCAAAATGGATAGGATGCGTCCATGCCGACCAACGATTTACGGCTCTTGATGAATTTAAGAGCGCCTGACTCTTTGAGTCAAGAGACGTATTTGCCAACCCTTGCCGCGGCGTTTTTGCTCGACCGGAGAGCCCAGAACCTGACGCGTAAGACCATCGAGTTCTATCGCAATCTCCTGCAGGGCTTTCTCAACTGGTGTGATCTACAGGCAATAAAAACAGTCAACCAACTCACGCCGGATGTAATCCGTCACTATCTCATCCACCTTGAAGACAAGGGAATAAAAGCCGGTGGAGTCCATGCCAGGTATCGGACTCTGCGGGCGTTTCTGCGTTGGTATGACCTCGAATTCGAGCCGACGGATTTTCGCAATCCCATGCGCAAGGTAAAGCCTCCACGTGTGGACATTGAACCATTGGAACCCGTTCCGATCGAGCACGTGCGCGCGATGGTGGCAACATGCAAGGCAGGGAAATTCACGAACGAACGCGACAAGGTTATTTTGCTGGTCCTGTTGGATACGGGAGTCCGGGCCGGTGAGCTGCTCGCCCTGGACCGTCAGGATATCAACACACTTACCGGCGACATGGTCATTCGAAAAAGCAAGAGCAGGAAGTCAAGAAACGTGTTCCTGGGCAGGCAGGCACGGCGAGCGCTGCGCTCCTATCTGCGACTCTGCAGGGATGGCACACGACCGCTGTTTGTGACGGATGAGGGCGAGCGTTTGAAAATGGCGGGCTTGCGGCAAATCATTTTGAGACGTGCAAAGCGCGCGGGAGTCCCGCCGCCTTCTCTTCACTCGTTCCGGAGAGCCTTTGCTCTGGCAATGAAACGAGCCGGCGCCGACTTGATAACCATTCAAAAGTTATTGGGGCATGCAGATCTATCTCAACTCATTCGCTACCTTGCTCAAACACCGGATGATTTGCGAGAGGCTCATCAACGAGGGAGCCCAGCCGATAATCTTATGTAGCCTGAGATGACGACTCTTGCAGACTTTCCTATCTGGAAGCATCACAGGATGGATCTACCGAATGGGCTTGTGTCTGGCTCGATATGTAGTGAGTTGTTTCTGCAGAAACGGTCTCTGGGGTAATTAGAAAATTTGTTCTATTTTTGAGCCGAGAAATTTTTTCAGACTTCGAAATACCCTGCCACGGCCCAGGAACGAAAAGTCGCTGAGAGTCGGGGTCGTCCGTTGTTTTGGAAATCGGATCTAAGGCATGTGAAAGTCTGCATTGCATCCAAGGACTCTCACATGCCCGCCATTTCAAAAGTCGACATCACCCTACGTTATGTCTTTTGGAGTGCCGACCGGTACGGAGTCGGGCTTTGCCTCATAGACTCTCACGTGCTTTTGCAATTCGGCTGCCGACCACACCACACATGCTGAGGTTGAAATGATGACCTGTTGAGAGTCGCCCTTTGTGCAAACGACTCTCACATATCTTGCATTGCAAAAGTCACTATCACCCTACATTATGTCTTTGGAGGTGCTGATCAGCCCGGAGTCGGGATTTTCTTTGAGGACTCTCATGTACCTGGCAATTCGGATGCCGGCGACGGCATCACGTAGTGGACTGTTTCTACAGAAACGACACCAACGAGATACCCAAATTGATAATTAACTAATATTGACATTCTCTGAGAGTCGCTCTATACTTTTGCAATGCAAGTCAGGGGTATAAAATCAAATAAAAGTTTTTTATCTTTAGGTGGTTCCTGGCTGGTCCGGGAACATTGACTCGGAGTGACACCGCCCGATGACTCTCATAAAGGAGTCGTCGGGCGGTTTTTGTTTAACCTTTTTTCGAAAGGATATGGAATGGCAAAAAAATCAAACCCATCTATGAGTTTCCGTTTGAGCGAGGAAGATAAGCAGCTAATGCGTGACTTGGCGAATCTGCTTAGAACCTCTCAAGTGATGGCTATTCGTTTGGTGCTGCGTGAAGTGGTGCCTGCGCTGAAGGCATCCAGGGAGAAGAAAGTAACAAGGCAAGTGAGGAGCCGTCCGGCATAGATGGCTAATTAAACAGCAAGTCGCCTGCTGGAAACAGACGACTCGCAACGACCGGACTTATTGGATGCGTTCAGATTTTACCCCCTCCCTGACTCACACGTCAAGCACTGCTCAGCCTGCGCAAGGTCAATTCAGCGCGCCATCTCCATTTGTTTTGGAGACTGGCTTATCTGCGCTTCAGGAGATGTTCATTGCCGACCGCACAGCCCAGGGACTTACTAAAAAGTCTATCGATTTTTACAACCACAACTTGAAGATATTTATAGACTGGTGCGCTGCGCAGGGAGTAACAAAAGCAGATCAACTAAATCCGGATGTCATCCGTTCCTTCTTCAACCACTGGAAGGAAACAGGTCATAGCAATGGCGGCATACATGGTGTGTACCGAAGCCTGCGCGCTCTGCTCCGATGGTTCGAACAGGAATATGAGCCGTCTGGGTGGCGTGACCCGCTTCGCAACATAAAGCCTCCACGCGTGGATATCGAGCCTCTGGACCCTGTGTCCATTGAGCACGTGCGCGCGATGGTGGACACATGCAATAGCGGCAAATTCACCGATTACCGAGACAAGGCAGTCATGCTCTTCATGCTCGATACGGGAGTGAGGGCTGGTGAATTGCTCGCCCTGAACATTCAGGACATAGACAGAGAAGGAGGTGTGTTGATACGACAAAGCAAGAACAGAAGACCACGAACTGTATTCCTTGGTAGAGAGGCGCGGCGAGCGCTGCGTGCCTACCTAAAGCAGCGTAAGGATGTCTGGCCCGCGTTGTTTGTGGCAGATGATGACGAGCGGCTGAGAGAAAGCGGACTTCGTCAAATCCTGGTGCGGCGAGCGAAGCGCGCACAGGTGCCGGCGCCGTCTGCGCACTCCTTCCGCCGTGCGTTCGCCCTGGCGATGAAACGCGGAGGAGCTGACCTGGTCACGCTGCAGAGACTCTTGGGCCATTCAGACATGACTCAACTTATTCGATATCTAAAGCAAGATTCGGAGGATCTACGAAATGCACATAACATTATTAGTCCGGCTGATGCTGTATGACGGACCTCACCCACCTGTTAACGCAAACCGCCTGCATTGCAGGCGGATGCTGGCACTTGGAGAGAGCGGAATCGCGATCAGGAGCGCGCCCTGGTCATGAATACTTATTCTAAAGCAAATTCCAGAAACGGCAAGCCCATCTTTGTGAATGGCGTATGGATTGGGCTTGTGCTGGGCGACACGTTTGCAAAGTCTCTTTGGTCAAAGAACCTGCTGACAAAGCCCTACCTCGCTATTGCCAACAGTGTCTCTGCTTTGAACGATGCAGAAGCATTAGGCGCTCGATACTGCGAGATCTTCATCAGGGATACCGGCATGACCTACCGTACAACCATCAAGCACATTCGCGAGAAGGGCGAGACGTTTGATTTCCGTGGCGACATCCAGATCAAACTCATCCTCTCGGAATGGGAAAAAGTTTCATAGCGAACAAAGGAGTCACTAATAATATGGGTACCCTCACAGGTTTACCAACGCTCGATAAATTCGTGGTCGGTGATGGAGCCGACCAGGTCCAGGATGAAAAAACATCCCAGGCAAAACAAGCGTTTGATGAGTTCTTGAAGACGTTGCCAGATGGACTCGCGGAGCGACTCAAGCGTGCCAATTCGACGATTATCTCCAACTACATGAGCAAGGGTAATTCGGATCCGTCTCTGGTGCCATTTATTCAACCTCTGCGGACGGTGAAGGCAAGCGACATCCTTGCAGAAGAATTCCCGCCCGTGCCGTTTGTCATCCCCGAGTACCTGCCCCCTGGCTTGGCGTTCATCTCCGGGAAACCAAAGATAGGTAAATCGTGGCTCGTGATGCAGATTGCATTATCGGTCGCGACTGGCGGGAAGGCGCTTGGCAAAGATGTGCGACAAGGCAGAGTCCTTTATCTAGCCCTGGAAGATAGCAAGCGCCGACTCCAGGACCGCATGAACAAACAGGGATGGACAAGAGATGCAGCACGGCATGTTGACTTCTATCTCTTCGATGAATTCCATGAGGAGATAGGCGCACTCAATGCAGGCGGCGGAAAGAAACTCCTGGCGCACATTGAGTCGCAAAAGTATGCGCTGGTTATCGTCGATACCTTTAGCCGTGCCTTTCGTGGTGACCAACTCAAGACCGATGAGATGACAGACGCCATCTCTCCGGTGCAGAGTCATGCGGTCAATTCAAACTACGCCTTCCTCGTGGTCGACCACATGCCAAAGAACACAGGACAAGGTACAGACCCCATCGCCCATATCTACGGTGCCACAGGCAAAGCCGGCGTCATCGATACAGGTTGGGGCTTGTATAAAGAGCAGGGAAAGCATGGAGCAAAACTCCACGTTGTTGGACGTGAGACGGAGGAGAAAATCCTTCAACTCTCATTTTCTCAGGACGGCTTTTACTGGCATTGTGATGGCGATGCCTACGAGATCCAAATTACGGAGAACAAGCGTGAAATCCTGGAAGCGCTCCAAGAGATGGGCAAGGTACGCGCAAAGGATATCGCCGTCGCCTTGAACAAGGACCTTTCCAACATTCTCAAAAGCCTGAACGATCTTTGCAATGCTGGTCTTGCCCAGAAGGAGGGAAATAGGTACTCCCTGCCCCTCGATAGGCAGGATGAAAGCCAGATTGAGATGGATGTCTGACAAATTCACTGGTGGTAACTGGTAGGACTGGTGACACTTCTATCGAGTGTTAGAAGTCCTACCAGTGGCACCAGTTACCACCAGTGACGGTCAATTTCCCTTGTTTTTTGAGACGATGTATCGTAACAACGTAACAAATTGGAGTAGACAAATGAACGCTAACCAAATAAACGCAACCTTTGACTTGGCAGCCATTGTTCCGGATCTGCGTAAGGCTGGCAGGTATCATGTTGGACCGTGCCCATTCTGCGGAGGTGAAGACCGGTTTACTATCAAGCAGGGTGAGAGGGGCGCCATCTGGCACTGTCGAAACTGCGGCGATGGAAAGTATCACACGCCGATTGACTTCATCATGCGGCGAGAGAACTGCGACTTCAAAACAGCCCTGAAAATATTGGGTGGTGAGACGGTGACCAGTGACGCATACACTCAACCTCACATGCCGACCGCGCCGGCATCTTCTCCGAGATGGAGCAGGAGGGATGCGGAGTGGCGATCCAATACGTGGCAGGAAACGGCTTGGAAGATCATAGACTCGAGCAGTGAAAGGCTTCTTTGCAAGCATGACGGCGAACTGGGCAGGGAATATTTAGCATCCCGCGGTTTCCACATTGGGACATGGGGTCAATGGCTCCTTGGCTTTGAATATCACTACGACCCACGTGAGAAGCGAAAGAGACCCGCCATCGTCATTCCCTGGATTGATTTTGAGCGCATAGACAACATGGTAGTGATGGCTTTGAAATACCGCTTCATAGACCAACTGGCAAAGCAGGATAAATCAAAGCGCTTCACGCAGAGAGCCGGCAGCGTGTCGGTGCTGTATGGATTGGGCTACGTTATTCCGACACATCACACCTTGCTACTTGTCGAAGGCGAATTCAACTGCATAAGTGTGAACCAGTGCCTCCCTTCAGGAGTGACCTGTCTATCGTTTGGAAGTGAGGGAGGCGGCGACGTGGACGTGATGCAGGCGATTGCCGGCAGACATTCACGCGTCTTTGTGTGGGCGGATGATCTATGGGATAACCCACGGCAAGTGAAACGCGCAGGAGAACTGCAGGTGCTGTCGCGGACCGGCGGACGCCTGCGCAGCGCTGTTGAGGGTGCTGACAAGTTCGATGCTAATGAACTTCTAAAGCGCGGTGCCCTGCCCAATTTTCTCTCACAGATCCTCGGGGTGCAATGCCTTGGCCATCTGGGACCGGTCCTTGGTTGAAGTTCGCCCGTAGGGAATAGGGGCGTTTTTTCATGCCGCCTACGTCCTCTGAGCGCCTTCGAAGGGGGAGGGCGGTTCGAATCTCTGGGCTTGGGGGCTGAAGACCGGCGGGGGCAGTCGTGCTCGTTTACCCGCGAAATTAGGGGGGTGGGGGGGGTGAAAGCAAAACGGTATCACATTCCACCATCAGAGCAGGTCCTCACGTTTTCGATGGTGGAACAAGCCTGGAGTCTGTTTATCCCCCTATGCCCCTAAAAAGTTTGACCAGGGAGGTGGAGACCGGCGGGGAAATCGTGCGCTTAAAAGAGTCCCCGATCGAAATTGCACAGAGGCGACTTCAGTGAACGGCGGTGACTGTTGCTGTGGAAACGACAAGAGCCGACACGTGTCGGCGAGAGCTGGCAACTGTATCGGAAGTGTGTCGGTGAACACAACTGAGGGAGGCTGTTGCTGTGGAAACAGTGACCAGGTCACACTGTGGCGTCGGCTAGGTTATTGTTTGCCTTCGAGTTGCCAGGCGTGAAGGAGTCTGTGAACTAGTGCAATCCACTACCTGAAAGTGTTTGATAAAATTTCAGCATGAGAGAAATATTGCCAGTGGCTAATCATTTAGTAAGGGAATACATATATTCCTTGGATGCAAAAAAACGTCAACATATCGAAGATATCCGTGCTCAAAAGGTGATGGGAGTTCGCCCACGCCCTTCTGATAAATTGATTGATCGGTCAGAGTTGCTCAATGCTCGGTCCCGTGCCGAAATTCTGAACCGGGTTGCAATGCTGGTCGATGAAAACATTTTTGGACGTTCCGAAATGTGCGAACAGTTCGCGGACTTATTACGTCGGTCTCTAAATCATTTCGGTTTCAAGGCGCGAGGTATTGCAGGAACGGCGATATATTATTCAAATGGCAAAGAGGTCTTTCGTTGGGGACATGCTTGGGTTATCGTCGGCGGAGAAGTAATTGATGGAAATATTGACACGTTGCCAGAGAATCCCTTTGCGCCGCCCAATATATCAATAGATCCATTTTGGGGAACTGCGGGGCTTATTCCGAAAGACAGGAAGTTATTGGTAGATCCTAAGCGAGTCTTTCAGACAGATGATACCGATGTGCTCAAAATCTGGTGGCCCGAATTGAAGGATTGGCTTGACAAAACTATCAAGCGATAAGGCGAGACCCGACTCTCGCCGACTTTTCGTTCCAGGGCGGTGGCGGGGTTTGGGAAGCCAGAAAAAAATTCTTAGCTTGAAAATAGAACAAATTTGCTATATTGATTTATGGTGTTTCCACGGAAACAATGAGAATCAACAATCCGGCTCGTGAATGGGTCCGGATTGTCATTGAGCGACGGAATTTTTTAGCCGTACTTTTTCCACTTATCTAAAACCAGTTCATCACCGGAACCTTTGTTGCCTGGCTTTTCTAAATATTCAAGGTGATCGAGCATGAACTCTTCGAAATATTTTTTGGGAATACCTCCCTCCAATGCTCTTGCCCACCATGCGTAACAAATAAGCAGTTTTGCATTTTCTTTATCTTGCTCTCGAGCGTCGGAGCTTAGGATTTTCCATCCCTGCTTTTTCATCATTTCTCGAATTACGTAAGGGTAAGCTCCAGATGCTGCTAATTTTAATTTCTGTTTGACTTGTGCTTGTGCTTCATCAGTATCGATGTCTACTGTGCCTAGTATTCTATTTCTTATGAACTTTTCAGCCATGCTATCCTCCGTGATAATTTGATCTGATGAGTATAGCATGGGTAAAGTGTTTCCACGGAAACAGGCTCGACCGGTGGCGAGAGTCGTCTGCATGAAGATGGACAAGTGATTTAACGACGATAAATAGTGCATCCCCGTCACGCCACTTTCAGTAGTTCATCATAGCGTTCTTTGTTGGAGTCGTATGGTTGGACCTGGTCCGCCTGGTGGATCTTCATCGTCTGGTGTTTCTACAGCAACAGCCTGACCGGTCCGGATATTGGCGCCGGCATCGATGACCGACCGCAGACAAAATAAAAGCCGCCTCGAGAGATCGAGGCGGCTTGCTGTTGGTGGGGCAGTGGAGTCTATTTCTTTTTCGGCTTGCCATCATCTGTGAATTCGAATAAATCTCCTGGGAGGACACCGAAGTATTTACAAAGAGCATCCATAACAGGCAGATCAAATCGAGTGACCGTGTTATTTGACCATGCGTAAAGTGCTGGACGTGAAATCCCTGTCTCTTCAGCGACTTCAGCCAAGGAGATATTGCGCTTTTCTTTCATGCGCTTTTCGGCGAGAAGAATACCAAACCGGTTGTTTATTGCCACACTCATATTTTACTCCAATCTATTAGCCTAGTCTTACAAATTAGGCTTTTGTCATAGTTAGACTTATTATAGCATTACTAAGTTTACCTGATTATTACATCTTGACACTATGTAAGACTAGTATTACAATAAGAATATAAGTCAGACACCGAAGGAGATAAGCGATGAATAGCCAGAACCGCCTCACCAAATCCGAGATCTTCACAGTCTACAACCAGATGCGCGCCGCGGCTCGCCGCGAGGGAAACCTCAAGTTGATCGAACGCCTGAACAAGGCAGTCGGCATTTTGTTGAGCAACGATTACTACCAAGGTGAACGCCTCGCTTATATCCCGACCGCTCATTCCTGCGGTTGCCGTGATTGGGAGTTCCGCAACACTGCCAAACGTGCCTACACCGGTGGATGCAAGCACATGCTTGCTGAGTCCATGATGCAGTCGGCTCTTGCTCTCCGCGCTGCGCACGAGGTCACAGTCTGGCTCACTCCGCGAGAGTCGTTCCCTGCAGAGGTCGCAGTTCGATAACCAGGTGGATTTCAGCGCTACTGGCAGCGCTGTTCCAAGCCCGCCCATGTCCTTCGCATGGGCGGGCAAACTCATCCCAGCAAAGGAGCATCACAATGAAACCAAAGCCAAGAAAACGAAAGCCCAGGAGAGTCCTGGGAGATTGGAGGAAGTTATTCGACCAAATGACAGAAGGTGAGCGGCTTGAAATGGTGTGTCTGATGTTGAAGACCATCGAGAGTCGTCAGAACGTCGCAATGAAAAAGCCCGCCTAGGAAATCGGTACATAACCTAAGCGGGCACCGTGGGAAGACGGTACGTTTATTTTACCCTGAGGAGGTAACCTTGGCTAAGAAAATTTTTCCTCTGCTTGTGCTGTTGTCGGCGATTGCTTACGGTCTCGTCTGGCTCATGCCAGACGTTGAACTGGAAAGCACATCACTGATCGCAATCCCATCATCCCAAACCTTTCAGGCGCCGGCGGTGGAAACGCCGACCGACTTCTGCAAAGTAGTAACGGGTCTCGAAACAGGACGCGTCAACCTGCGCGAATGTGCAGGGACGTCGTGTCCTGTTTTGCGTGTTGTCGAAGATGGTCAGATCTTGACCATAGTCAAAGCCGGCGCGTGGAATGAAGTCGCAACAGCAGACGGCATACACGGCTGGATAAACTCAACCTTTTGCAAATAGGAGAAAAGTATGGTCCGCAAAATCGGTACAATCGTTGTTTTCATTTTGGCAGCCGTGCTGCTGGTGTATTCTGCGACTCGCAGTCTCGACTTCATCAGCCTCACGCTTCCTGAGGACCGCAAGGTCCTTGCTTATTTTGGTCTCGCTGCGTTGGATGGTGGTCTCGTTGCTTGGATCTTGTCCTACCTGTACGGCTCCCGGGGATGGCAGCGCGCGATTTCGTTCTTGATGGTGCTGGTCGACCTTGTCGGCGCCATTGCCATGTTCACCCTGGACACTCTCTACAACACTGGCAAAGCAGGCATGACGACCGCGCTCACGTCATCCGAATTGCAAAACGCGGTCCTTGCATTGTCCGGAGTCATTGCCTTGAACATCGCCGCGGCTGTTGCTCATCATCTGACAGATCCCGAGAAACTTCGCGAACAAGCGGAGGAAGACGCTTTCGGTAAAGTCGAGGATGCGACTCTGAAGCAGATCTCGAAGAACGCCGACTCTCTTGCTGCGCAACTTGCCCCGACGCTTGCCCAGGACTGGATGAACCAGACCCGGGCTCGTTACATGGCGAATGTTGGCACTGGCAAAATCCCATCACTTATCGAAATGACCGCCCAGGATGTGACACCGCAGAGTGACGTGATGCCGGTCATTATTCCGCAGCAATCCTCGAAGAAACCTGCCATTGATTGGACGTGGCTTACCGCATGGACGGGGATGAAGTCAGACGGTCGGAAATTCCAATCCGTGGTCGAAACCCCAGAAGGAAGTGACGAGGTCCCTTCCGACGGACCCGACCAGGAACAGGGATAAGAGTCTGTGCTCACTGCGGTCTCGACTACGCCGGCGCCCTGCATGGACGTTACTGTTCACAGTCCTGCAAGCAAAAGGCATATCGAGACCGCAAACGGCGCGGTGGGTCGGGTCCCAAACATACGGAATTGCGGACTTGTGCTCGATGCGGTGTCCAATTTGAAGGTGCGCTGCATGGCAGGTATCACAATGCTGCTTGCAAACAGGCGGCATATCGCGAACGTCAGAAAAGAAGGAGTATGAAATGCGAGACAGACTCTCAACCATCGGTTTACTCTTCATCCTGATCCTTTTGATAGTTGTGTTTCTGGGTCTGGCTGGAGTCGGCGACAATAAAAGCCCGTTAGGGCTTGAACCGCGGGCACGTCAGGCAGTTGCCGCTCAAGGCTTCACGAACATCGAATACCAGGGGTTTGAGTTTTGGGCATGTGGCTCCGACTCGCAAGGTTGGAATTACACAGCGACAAACCCTGCCGGCGTTGTGGTTCATCTGACCGCTTGCACGGAAAACGGCTTCTTCGGCATCAATAAGAGTTTTTGGATCATCACCCGATAAAGCATTCAACTTGATATAGGAGTCCTCATGATTGTTCAAATCTATAACCTTCTCGAAGATGAAGACCTGTCGGCAACCATCGAGGTACAGACTGCAGCAGATGCAGAGACACTCGTCTCCCTCATCAAGGAATATGGCTTTGAGGATGATAAAGGCGAACACTACAGATTTGGCGATGCCAAGGTGACTTCGCAAGGCGTTGTTGTGTACGTCGAAAGATAAGTTTGACCTGGTAACTCGAACATCAGAACCTTAACAACAGAATAGCGTCATCTCCCAGCCGTGGGAAGCGGACAGACTCTCGAAGTGATTTCGATGGTGAGTACTCAAAATGCGGGAAGGTGACGAAACGACAATATAATAAAAAAGCCTTGTAGAGTGCGCGAGAGTCGTCTGAGTGGAGAATATCCCCTGAGACGGGTGGAGCGAGTCTCTACGGGCTTCCTGACGCGAAAGAGGGCATGTCCAGCAATGGGCATGCCCTAAAAATGCTGTTTTTCAGTTATGAGAATGGCACTTCTGAAAATAAACGAAAGGAGAACAGAATGACGAAGAGTAATGCAATCATTGCCCCGGCAAGCAGTGAAATTCAGATTGACCAAAACCCTGCAGCAATCTACATCGCAAGCCTGGGAAGCGAAAGCGGACGGCGGACCATGCTCCAAGTGTTGAACCTCATTGCCGGCAGTATCTCTCGCAATGAGAACGCCATGACAATGGACTGGTCATCACTTCGCTTTCAGCATGTCGCGGCTGTTCGTTCGAAGATGCAGGAACATTACAAACCTGCGACGGTCAACAAAGCCTTGGCAGCTCTGAAAGGGACTCTACGGGCTTCATGGCAATCCGGACAGATGAGCGCTGAGGATTATCAAAAGGCTGTGAGTGTGAAAGGCGTCCGCGGCGAGACCATTCCAACAGGGCGTGAATTGTCGTCCGGAGAGTTGGCAGCGTTGCTGTCTTCCTGCGAAGAGGATCCTTCACCTGCAGGTGTGAGAGATGCGGCTGTTATTGCAGTGATGTATTCTTGTGGACTACGTCGAGCTGAGGTTGTCACGCTTGACTATGCCGACTACGACGATGAAAGCGGACGCCTGGCAATCCGCGGGAAGGGCAAGAAAGAACGAACAGCATACATCACCGGTGGTGCAGCCCTCGCATTGAATGACTGGTTGAGTCTTCGAGGAAGCAACCCGGGCGCGTTGTTTGTCGCGGTAAATAAAGCCGGAGTCTTGGGAGATGCACGGATCACTTCTCAAGCAATATACAACATGCTTCAGAAGCGAGCGAGTGAGGCGGGAGTGAAGCCTTTCTCTCCGCATGATATGAGACGAACCTTTGTCAGTGACTTGCTTGACTCCGGAGCCGACATCGCTACAGTCTCGAAGATGGCCGGTCATGCCAACGTAACAACAACAGCACGATATGACCGCCGACCAGAGGACGCGAAACGAAAAGCTGCGTCCCTCTTGCACGTGCCCTATCATGGGCGTGGTGCATAAAAATAGAGCGACTGACTCTTTCAAGTCAGCCGATTGTTTACCGTTCTGTGTCCTAGATATGGGTGTTTGTTAGAGGCGTTGCCCGTGTATTTGCTACTTCGATAATTTTCCCTCTTAGATTATCCGAAGTCAGGCGCTCTATCCATTGAGCTACTGGGGCGTGGGTAAAATTATACACGATTTGTGTCATGTGCTTCAAAAAACAAGTGCTGGCGCGGTTTAGGTGATTAACGACTTTGAAATCCATTTGCAGGGTTGTGCGATTAAGGATGTCCCCAAAAAGTTGCGGAAAGCAGTTCCAAAATATTAGCTCTCCAGGAGGTTTACT
>ERZ761609.1911-NODE-1911-length-16826-cov-32.181802_pt1 | contig 16826 bp, 16 predicted proteins | sample MGYA00511163_ERZ761609 | MGnify/ENA primary metagenome ERZ761609 (study PRJEB28899, sample SAMN02445070) | bioreactor sludge metagenome | biome: EBPR sludge | place: Australia: Brisbane, Thorneside Wastewater Treatment Plant | collected 2011-12-16 ... | reverse complement strand
CCTTGGTAGGGAATGGACTCGGCTGCGACATCGAGTTTTTCAACAGAATCGGTCGGTAGCAGTCGCTGAACGCAAAAGTCCCGAGTGGTCATTCAGGCCTAGCATGAGACGTCCGCCGAAAATCTCTGAAGTCCATTGCGGGTCGATCTGGCTTTGCAAGCCAAAGAAATCACCACCAGGGTAAGTTCGCTATTGGTCGACTTTGGCAGCATTTAGCCCAGTCGGGGCACGCCGGCAAACCCTGGCGCGTTACAATCGCGGGGCTTTTTGCCCATAACCCCATGACCGAAAACCTCGAAAACCAGTCGCAGGACAACCTGGAAACCAGCCTCGCGCAGGTGCAGGCGCTGCTCGCCAAGATGCGGCTGGTGGAGGAGCTCGTCCACAAGCAGGGCGGGCCGCGCCAGGATCTGGTCGAGAACCTGGTGCACAAGCAGAACCTGACCGAGTTGCAGCGGCATCTGGAAACGCTGCACCCGGCGGACGTGGCCTACATTCTGGAAGCGCTGCCGCTGGACGAGCGCCGGCTGGTGTGGGATCTGGTCAAGGCGGAGCACGACGGCGAGATCCTGCTGGAAGTCTCCGATTCGGTGCGCGAATCGCTGATCCAGACCATGGACAAGGCGGAGCTGCTGGCTGCCGCCGAATCGCTCGACACCGACGAGATCGCCGACATCGCGGCCGACCTGCCGTACGACGTGATCCAGGAACTGCTGACCACGCTGGACGCGCAGAAGCGCGCGCACCTGCAATCGGCGCTGGCCTATCCGGAGGACACGGTGGGCGCGCTGATGGACTTCGAGATGGTGACCATCCGCGCCGACGTGACGCTGGAAGTGGCGTTGCGCTACCTGCGCCGTCTCGGCGAGCTGCCCGACCAGTTGGACAAGCTGTTCGTGGTGGACCGCGATGACGCGATCATCGGCGTGCTGCCGCTGAAAAGACTGCTGACTACCGACCCCGAGGCATCGGTGGCGGCGGTGATGGTCGAGGATTTCATCAAGTTCCACCCCGAGGACGAGGCGCATGAGGCGGCGCAGGCGTTCGAGCGCTACGACCTGGTGATGGCGCCGGTGGTGGATATGCAGGGACGGCTGATCGGGCGTCTCACCGTCGACGCGGTGGTCGACTACATCCGCGAATCGGCCGACGCCGACATGCTGTCGATGGCCGGCCTGAAAGAAGAGGAAGACCTGTTCTCCACCGTGTGGCGTTCGGCGAAGAACCGCTGGATGTGGCTGTCGATCAACCTCGCCACCGCCTTCATCGCCTCGCGCGTGATCGGCGCATTCGAGGGATCGATCGAAAAGCTCGCCGCGCTGGCGGCGCTGATGCCGATCATCGCCGGCATCGGCGGCAACTCCGGCAACCAGACCATCGCCCTGATCGTCCGCGGCCTGGCGCTGGGCCAGATCACCCCGGCCAACGCCCGCCGCCTGATCGTGAAGGAGCTCGGCGTCGCCCTGTTCAATGGTCTGGTGTGGGGCTCGGTGGTCGGCGTCTTCGCCTGGCTGTTGTACGACAGCCTGGCGCTGGGCGGGGTGATGGCGCTGGCGATGCTGCTGAATTTACTGGTCGCCGCGCTGGCCGGCATCTTCATTCCGATGACGCTGGAACGCATGAAGCGCGACCCGGCCGTCGGCTCGTCGGTGCTGCTCACCTTCACCACCGACAGCATGGGCTTCTTCATCTTCCTCGGGCTCGCCACCCTGTTGCTGCTGTGACGCCGGTCCCGGACAGCCGCGCCCTGTACCTGCGCCTTCTGGGCTATGTGAAGCCCTACTGGCGCATGTTCGCGCTGTCGCTCGTCGCGCTGATCCTCACCGCCGCCACCGAGCCGCTGCTGCCGGCGCTGTTCAAGCCGCTGCTGGACGAGGGTTTCGTCGCCAAGGACCGGGACTTCATCCGCTGGGTGCCGTTGCTGCTGCTGGCGCTGTTCATCGTGCGCGGCGTCACCAGCTTCGTCAGCACCTACTGCATGGCATGGGTGGGCAGCCGTCTGGTGATGGATTTGCGCGCCGCCATGTTCGACAAGCTGATGACGCTGCCGACGCGCTATTTCGACCAGAACCCGAGCGGCCAACTGATCGCGCACCTGGCGTTCAACGTCACCCAGGTCACGCAGTCGGCCACCAGTTCGCTCACCACGCTGGTGCGCGACAGCGTGACGGTGCTGGGATTGCTCGGCTATCTGCTGTGGCTGAACTGGCAGTTGACGCTGATCGTGTTCGCGATGGCGCCGCTCACGCTGGGCGTGGTGCGCATCGCCAGCAAGCGGTTGCGCGGCCTGTCGCGCAAGGCGCAGCAGAACATCGGCGATCTCACCCAGGTGGTCGACGAGGCGGTGGGCGGCCACCGCGTGGTCAAGCTGTATGGCGGCGAGGAGTACGAGCAGGGCCGCTTCCGTCAGGCCGCCAATCTGGCGCGCCTGTTCGAGATGAAGCGCGTCGCCGCCAACGCGGTGTACGAGCCGGTGATCCAGTTCATCGCCGCGGTCGCACTGGCGATCATCGTGTACATCGCGGCCGGGCAGGCAAGCGAGAACGCCACCACGGTCGGCGGCTTCGTCGCCTTCTTCATGTCCATGCTGTTGCTGTTCGCGCCGCTGAAACGGCTCACCGCGGTCAACGACCAGCTGCAGCGCGGGCTGGCGGCGGCGGAAACGATTTTTTCCATGCTCGACCAGGACGCCGAGCGCGACAGCGGCAGCCGCATTCTCAGCCGCACCGAAGGGCGGCTCGCGCTTCGCGACGTGACGCTGACCTACCCCGGCAAGACCGTACCGGCGCTGTATGGCATCACGCTCGACATCGCCCCCGGCGAGACCGTGGCACTGGTCGGCGCGTCGGGGTCGGGCAAGACCACGCTGGCCAATCTGGTGCCGCGTTTCTACGACCCCGATTCCGGAACCATCCAGCTCGACGGCATCGACGTCCGCGACATCCGCCTGCAGAACCTGCGCAGCCACATCGCGCTGGTATCGCAGGACGTGGTGCTGTTCAACGACACCCTGGGGCACAACATCGCCTATGGCAGCAAGCGCGACGCTACCCCCGATGAGATCCGCAGCGCCTGCATCGCCGCCCACGCCTGGGACTTCATCCAGGCGCTGCCCGACGGCCTCGACACGCTCATCGGCGAAAACGGCATGCGGCTCTCCGGCGGCCAGCGCCAGCGCATCGCCATCGCCCGCGCGATCCTGAAGAACGCGCCGCTGCTGATTCTGGACGAAGCGACCTCGGCCCTGGACAACGAATCCGAACGCCACGTGCAGGCCGCGCTGGAGACCTTGATGGAAAACCGCACCACGCTGGTCATCGCCCACCGCCTGTCGACCATCGAGCGCGCCGACCGCATCGTGGTGCTGGAAGGCGGCCGCATCGTCGAAATCGGCAGCCATTCCGACCTGATCGCCAAACGCGGCCGCTACGCGCAACTGCACGCGTTGCAGTTCTCCGCATGAATCAAGACATCCCCAACGGCTGGATCAAGCCCTCCCGCTCGCTCGTCGCCGCCGCCGGGCGCGCCATCGGCGACTACCGCATGATCCGCGACGGCGACCGCATCCTGCTGGGGCTGTCGGGCGGCAAGGACTCGCTGTCGCTGCTGCACACGCTGCATCATCTGCAACAGAAGGCGCCGGTGAAATTCGAGCTGCTGGCCTGCTCGGTCGATCCGCAGTCCGAGCAATTCGACCCCGCGCCCCTCCAGCCTTATCTGGCCGGACTCGGCGTGCCCTACTTTCTGGAATCGCAGCCCATCGTGGCCGACGCGCAAAAGACGCTGACCAAGGATTCCGATTCGTTCTGCGCATATTGCTCGCGCATGCGGCGCGGGATTCTCTACCGCGTCGCGCGCGAACAGCGCTGCAACGTCGTCGCGCTGGCGCAGCACCTCGACGATCTGGCCGAAACGCTGATAATGTCGATGCTGTTCGGCGGCAAGCTCAGGACCATGTCGCCGCATTATCTGAACGACGCCGGCGATTTGCGCATCATCCGCCCCTTCGCCTACGCGCGCGAACGCCAGACCCGCGCCTTCGCCGCGGACGCCGGGCTGCCGGTGATCTTCGAGAACTGCCCGGCATGCTTCGCCAAGCCGCAGCAGCGCTACGCGATGAAGCAGATGCTGGCCGAACAGGAGAAAGTCCATCCGCGCATTTTCAACAGCCTGCTCACCGCGATGCGGCCGCTGATGGGCGAACCGCCCGCCTGATTCTCCGCATCGCCGTTTCCCCGTAGAATCAAACCTTTGTTTTAGTTGATGTTTTCCACATAGATACCAAGGTTATGACGGCTTCCTTTATTCCCCCCAAGCGCATTCTCATGGGCCCCGGCCCCTCCGACGTGCCGCAGCGCATCCTCGACGCGATGGCGCGTCCGACCATCGGCCACCTCGACCCCGCCTTCGTCGACCTGATGGAGCAGATCAAGTCCATGCTGCGCATGGCATTCCAGACCGGGAACGCGCTGACCTTCCCGGTCTCGGCGCCCGGCTCGGCGGGAATGGAAATGTGCTTCGTCAACCTGGTGGAACCGGGCGACAAGGTCATCGTCTGCAGGAACGGCGTGTTCGGCGGGCGCATGCTGGAAAACGTCAAGCGCACCGGCGGCGTGCCGGTGATCGTCGACGACGCCTGGGGCGCGCCGGTCGATCCGCAGAAAGTGCGCGACGCCTTCAAAGCCAATCCCGACGCCAGGCTGCTCGCCTTCGTCCACGCCGAAACCTCGACCGGCGCGCAGTCGGATGCCGAGACGCTCGCCGGGATCGCGCAGGAATTCGGCGCGCTGACCATCATGGACTGCGTCACCAGCCTCGCCGGCACACCGATCCACCTCGATCAGTGGGGCATCGACGCGGCGTATTCCGGCAGCCAGAAATGCCTGTCGTGCACGCCGGGGCTGTCGCCGGTGTCGTTCTCCGAACGTGCCATCGCCCGCATCAAGGCGCGCACGACCACGGTGCAGAGCTGGTTCCTCGATCTGAATCTGGTGCTCGGCTACTGGCAGTCCGCCGGCAAGCGCACCTACCACCACACCGCGCCGATCAACCCGATGTACGGCCTGCACGAAGCGCTGGTGATGCTGGAGGAAGAAGGCCTGGAAAACGCCTGGGCGCGCCACCGCGCCATGCACGACAAGCTCAAGGCCGGGCTTGAGGGCATGGGCCTGCGCTACGTGGTCGAGGCGTCCGCGCGCCTGCCGCAACTCAACTCGATCTACGTGCCGGAAGGCGTCGACGAGGCTGCGGTGCGCACACGCCTGCTGAATGAGTTCAACCTGGAAATCGGCGCCGGCCTCGGCGACATGGCCGGCAAGATCTGGCGCATCGGCCTGATGGGCTATTCTGCCAAGCAGGAGAACGTCGACTATTGCCTGAAAGCACTCAAGGCCTGTTTGCCCTGACCCCCAACAACCGGAAAGGCCGCGCCATGAAAGCCTATTTGATCGATGCCAACCGGAAAACCGTCAGTCCGGTCGAACTGGCTGACGGGCTGGCCGGGATTCGCCGGCTGATCGGCTACGATTCGGTCGACTCCGAAGAAATCGACGCCAGCGGCGACCGCCTGTTCTTCGACGAGGGCTGCTTTCTGCGCGACCAGACCGGCAAGGGCCGCTTCAAGCTCGACAGCCTGGTGCCGGTCGCCGACAAGGCGGTGGTCGCGGGGTCCGGCGACGACGGCGCCACGCTCAAGGATGTGGCGGTCGATCTGGCTGCCTTGCAGCAGCGCATCGCCTGGCTGTAGGTGCTTCAGGCGTTGCAGGCCGCATCCGGACGAGCGGCGAGTCTCATATCTCGATCTGCGTGCCCAGTTCGATCACCCGGTTGGCCGGGATGCGGAAAAAGGTCATGGGGCTGGCGGCGTTGCGCGCCATGGTGGCAAAAAGATGCTCGCGCCAGAGCGACATGCCGGCGCCGCGGGTAGGGATCAGGTTTTCCCGGCTGAAGAAGAAGGTGGTATCCATCAGCTCGAACTGCATGCCGCAAGAGCATTCCGACAAGGCCAGGGGAATGTCGATGTCGTCCATGAAGCCGTAGCGGACGACGACGTGATAAAAGCCTTCGGCCAGTTTCTCCATCTCCAGCCGCCTGTCGGCGGCGACATACGGAACGTCCGCATAGCGCACATTCAGGATCACCACCCGCTCGTGCAGCACCTTGTTGTGCTTGAGATTGTGCAGCAGGGCCGATGGCGCGCCATGCGCGTCGGCGGTCATGAATACGGCGGTCCCCGGCACGCGGATCGGCGGATGCGCCAGCAGCACGTCCACGAAAGGCGCGAGCGGCTGCGCAGTCTCCTGCAGGCGCTGCTGCACGATCTCGCGGCCGCGCTTCCAGGTCACCAGCAGGGTGAAAACCAGCATGGCCACGACCAGCGGGAACCAGCCGCCGTCCGGTATCTTGACCGCATTGGCGCTGAAAAAGGCGAGATCGATGGCAAGGAAAGTCAGCATGCCGGCCAGCGTCGTGCCGAGGCCTAGCCCCCAGCGCACGCGCATGACCATGCACACCAGGATGGTATCGATGGCAAAGGTGCCGGTAACGGCGATGCCGTAGGCGGCGGCCAGGTTGCTCGAACTCTGGAAGCCCAATACCAGCAGGGCGACGCCGGCCATCAGGGTCCAGTTGACGAAGGGGATGTAGATCTGGCCGGCCTCGGCGGCGGAGGTATGGCGAATGATCAGGCGCGGCGCATAGCCCATCTGGATGACCTGGCGGGTCACCGAGAAGGCGCCCGAGATGACGGCCTGGGAGGCGATCACGGTCGCCACGGTGGCAAGACCGACCATGGGGTAGAGCGCCCATTCCGGCGCGAGCATGTAAAACGGATTGCGCACCGCCTCCGGACTAGCGAGCAGCAGCGCGCCCTGCCCGAAGTAGTTGAGGACCAGGGCCGGCAGGACACAGGCGAACCAGACCAGCTGGATGGGGCGGCGGCCAAAGTGCCCCATATCGGCATACAGGGCCTCGGCGCCGGTAATCGCCAGCACCACCGCGCCGAGGATGAGGAAGCCGGCGACGCCGTGCGCGGCGAAGAAATGCAGGGCATACGCCGGCGAAAGGGCGGCGAGCACCTGCGGATTGCGCAGGACGCCCAGCAGCCCGAGCAGGCCCAGCACCGTGAACCAGAGCAGCATGACCGGGCCGAACAGCTTGCCGATGGCGGCAGTGCCGTGACGCTGGATGACGAACAGCCCGACCAGAATCCCCAGCGCGAGCGGCACGATGAAGGGATGCAGCGCTGGCGCGCCCATTTCCAGTCCCTCGACGGCGGACAGCACGGAAATGGCCGGGGTGATCAGGCTGTCGCCGAAAAACAAGGATGCCCCGAGGAAACCCAGCGACATCAGCACCCAGCGAATGCGCGAGCCCAGCGGGGCCTGCCCTTGGGCAAGCGTGAGCAGGGCCAGAATGCCCCCTTCTCCCTTGTTGTCGGCCCGCATCATGACGCTGACGTATTTCAGCGAAACCACCAGCATCAGCGACCAGAACACCAGCGAGAGTATGCCCAGGACGTTGTCCTGGGTGAGCGCCAGGTGGTGCCCGCCAAAAACCTCCTTCATGGTGTAAAGCGGGCTGGTGCCGATATCGCCAAAGACGACGCCGAGCGCGCCGAGCGCGAGGGCACTGGATTTGCTGTTTGCCGGCTGGGGCGGGTTCATTGTTTTTCCGGAGGCAACGCCTCAGTCACGCGCCGCAGCCCGGCAGCGCGCGTCTTGCGGAACAACGCTTGCGCAAGACATCACAATCCCAGCCGCTGCCAGATAGTGGTGCTCGGTCCCGCCTGGTTCATGGTGTAGAAATGCAGGCCCGGCGCACCGCCGGCCAGCAGGCGGTCGCACAGATCGGTCACCACGTCGAGGCCGAAGGCGCGGATCGACGCCAGGTCGTCGCCATAGCTTTCCAGCTTCTTCCTCAGCCAGCGCGGAATCTCGGCGCCGCAGGCATCCGAAAAACGTGCCAGCTGCACATAGTTGCCGATCGGCATGATGCCGGGAACGATGGGTATGCTGATGCCGAGCACGCGCGCGTCTTCGACGAAGCCGAAGTAGGCGTCGGCGTTGAAGAAATACTGCGTGATCGCGGCATTCGCGCCGGCGTCGACCTTGCGCTTGAAGTTGATCATGTCCTCAGTATAGGAGCGCGCCTGCGGGTGCACTTCGGGGTAGGCGGCGACTTCGATCTCGAACCAGTCGCCGGTTTCCTTGCGGATGAAGGCAACCAGTTCGTTGGCGTAGTTGAATTCGCCGGCGTCCATGGTGCCGGAGGGCAAGTCGCCACGCAGCGCGACCAGATGACGGATGCCCTGGCTTTTGTACTCATTGAGGATGTCGCGGATGCTCGCTTCGGTTGAGCCGATACACGACAGATGCGGCGCGGCATCGGAACCGTCGGCCTGGATTTCGCGCACCGTTTCCAGGGTGCGGTCGCGGGTGGAACCGCCGGCACCGAAGGTGACGGAGAAGAACTTGGGATTGAGCTGCGCCAGCTGTTTCCGGGTAGCGCGCAGTTTCTCCACGCCTTCTGCCGTCTTCGGCGGAAAAAACTCAAAACTGTAAGTATGGGCGGTCATGTTTCAACCTTTTGCATTGGGGACGAGCGCGGACAGCGCCCAGGCGATCACGCCGTAGAGGATTGCGCCGACCAGCGCAGAGACGAAGCCCTGCACATGGAATCCCGGCAGCAGTGCGCTGGCCAGCCAGAACAGCAGGCCGTTCAGCACCAGATAGAAGACGCCCAGCGTCAGCACCGTGATCGGCAGCGTGAGGAGCGTCAGCACCGGCCGCACCAGCGTGTTGATGAAGCCGAGCACCAGCGCGGCGGCGAGCGCTGTGCCGAAGCCCGACACCTGGATGGTGGGCAGCAGCCAGGTCACCGCCAGCAGGGCGACGGCATTCAGTATCCACAGAAGCAGCAAACGCATGACGCACTCCTTCAGGCGGGTCGATCAATAGCGGTAATGCTCGGCCTTGTAGGGGCCGCTCTTGGGCACGCCGATGTAGGCGGCCTGCTGGTCGGTCAGCTCGGTCAGCTGCGCGTTGAGCTTCTTCAACTGCAGGCGCGCGACCTTCTCGTCGAGATGCTTCGGCAGCGTGTAGACGCCGACCGGGTATTTGCCGGAATCGCGCTCCTGCCACAGCTCGATCTGCGCGATGGTCTGGTTGGCGAAGCTGGAGCTCATCACATACGACGGATGGCCGGTGGCGCAGCCGAGGTTCACCAGGCGGCCCTTGGCGAGAAGAATAATCCGCTTGCCGTCCGGGAAGATCACGTGGTCGACCTGCGGCTTGATCTCTTCCCACTGGTATTTCTCGATGCCGGCAACATCGATTTCGTTGTCGAAATGGCCGATGTTGCAGACAATGGCCTGGTCCTTCATTTTCGCCATGTGGTCGTGGGTGATGACGTGGTAGTTGCCGGTGGCGGTGACGAAAATGTCGGCCTTGTCGGCGGCGTATTCCATGGTCACCACGCGGTAGCCTTCCATCGCCGCCTGCAGCGCACAGATCGGGTCGACTTCGGTGACCCACACCTGGGCACTCAATGCGCGCAGCGCCTGCGCCGAACCCTTGCCGACGTCGCCGTAGCCTGCGACCAGCGCGACCTTGCCGGCCACCATCACGTCGGTGGCGCGCTTGATACCGTCGACCAGCGATTCGCGGCAGCCATAGAGGTTGTCGAACTTCGACTTGGTGACCGAATCGTTGACGTTGATCGCCGGGAACTTCAGCTCGCCGCGCGCATGCATCTGGTACAGGCGGTGCACGCCGGTGGTGGTTTCCTCGGTCACGCCCTTGACGGCCGCCAGACGGCTGGAATACCAGCCCGGCTGCGCCGCCACGCGCGCCTTGATCGCGGCGTAGAGCACGCGCTCTTCCTCGCTGGCGGGGTTGGCCACCACCGAAAGATCCTTTTCCGCACGCGCGCCCAGGTGCAGCAGCAGCGTGGCGTCGCCGCCGTCGTCGAGGATCATGTTCGAGTAGCCGCCATCGGCCCATTCGAAGATGCGGTGGGTGTAGTCCCAGTAATCCTCCAGCGATTCGCCCTTGACCGCGAACACCGGAACGCCGGTGGCGGCAATCGCGGCGGCGGCGTGGTCCTGAGTCGAGAAGATGTTGCACGAGGCCCAGCGCACCTCGGCGCCGAGCGCGGTCAGCGTCTCGATCAGCACCGCGGTCTGGATGGTCATGTGCAGCGAACCGGTGATGCGCGCGCCCTTGAGCGGCTGCGCGGCGGCGAATTCCTCGCGGATCGCCATCAGGCCCGGCATTTCGGTTTCGGCAATGCGGATTTCCTTGCGGCCCCAGTCGGCGAGCGCGAGGTCGGCGATGACGAAATCGGTGAAGTTAGTGGAAGCGGATACTGCATTCATGGTGAAACTCCTTGAATGACAGCAGGTGCGTGCTCGTTTGCCCACAGCCCTGCTGCAAGTCAACGAGCGCGGTTGAAACATCGCCTGCGCTGAGCCTGGCTATCGGTAACGATAGTCGCAGCGCTCCTCAGCGCAGGGGGGCGAAGCCTCGCCCGAAAGCGGGTGGATTATGCCATGTTTGGCTGCAGACCCGCAGCCGCGCCGGACGACAGGCCCGCCGCCGCCCTCAGCGCCGCCGCCTTGTCGGTCACCTCCCAGGTGAAGTCCGGCTCGTCGCGGCCGAAATGGCCATAGCTCGCGGTGCGGGTGTAGATCGGACGCAGCAGGTCGAGCATGTTGACGATGCCCCTGGGGCGCAGGTCGAAGTGGGCGTGGATCAGTTCGACGATTTTCGCTTCCGGAATCTTGCCGGTGCCGAAGGTATCGACCATCAGCGAGGTGGGCCTCGCGACGCCGATGGCGTAGCTCACCTGCACCATGCACCTGTCGGCCAGCCCGGCGGCGACGATGTTCTTCGCCACGTAGCGGCCGGCGTAGGCGGCGGAGCGGTCGACCTTGGACGGATCCTTGCCGGAGAAGGCGCCGCCGCCGTGCGGCGCTGAACCGCCGTAGGTGTCGACGATGATCTTGCGGCCGGTCAGCCCGGCGTCGCCCATCGGGCCGCCGACGACGAAGCGCCCGGTGGGGTTGACCAGGTAGCGCGTGGCGGCGGTCAGCATGTCCTTCGGCAGCACCGGCTTGATGATTTCCTCGATCACCGCTTCGGACAGCTGGGCGTGCGAAACCTCGGGGTCATGCTGGGTGGACAGCACGACGGTGTCGATGGAATGCGGCTTGCCGTCGACGTAGCGGATCGACACCTGCGACTTGGCGTCCGGACGCAGCCACGGCAGGCGGCCGTCCTTGCGCAGCTCGGACTGGCGCTGGGTAAGACGGTGCGCGAGGTAGATCGGCATCGGCATCAGCGCCGGCGTTTCGCTGCACGCGTAGCCGAACATCAGACCCTGGTCGCCGGCGCCCTGGTCGAGATAATCGTCGTGCGCGCGATCCACCCCCTGCGCGATGTCGGGCGACTGCTTGCCGACGGTGACCAGCACCGAGCAGGTGTTGTAGTCGAAGCCGATCTCGGACGAGTCGTAGCCGATGCGCTTGATGGTCTGGCGCGCGACCTGGTTGTAGTCGATCACCGCCGAGGTGGTGATTTCGCCGGCGATGACGCACAAGCCGGTGGTCAGCAGCGTCTCGCAGGCGACGCGCGCATGTTTGTCCTGGGTTAGAATCGCGTCGAGCACCGCATCCGACACCTGGTCCGCCATCTTGTCGGGGTGCCCTTCGGACACCGACTCAGACGTGAAAATGAAATCCTTTTGCATGACAGCTCCTGTTGTAGTCCCGATTACCGACTGCGTAACCAGCTCGGGGGACCAACAGAGCGGCGACGCTTTAGCTGTATTTGTATCCCGCCCGCAAGTTGTCAAGATTAACGCGGCGGCTGCCACATTGTGCCTCGCCACTTCCCCCTGCGTCAATTCCCACAGGCGGACGCCGGCTTTCTATGCGCTGAAGCGCGTGAAAGATCGTATGCCCGCATGATGTTTCTGCTCAAGCTGGTGGCCCGCCTGCCGCTGCCGCTGCTGCATGGCGCCGGCATCGTGCTGGGCTGGCTGCTTTACTGGTCGCCCGGGCGCTATTCCACGCGCGTGCGCAACAACCTGTTCGACAGCGGGATCTGCGTCCCCGGGTGCGACTGCCGGGCGTTGCTGCGCAAGAGCGTCGGCGAGGCCGGCAAGGCCATGATCGAACTGCTGCCGGTGTGGCTGCGTCCTTACCAAAAGGTGCTGAAGCTGGTCAGGCGTACCAGCGGCTGGGAGCACATCGACGCCGCCCGCGCGGACGGCAAAGGCATCATTCTGCTGTCGCCGCACATCGGCTGTTTCGAGATCATCAGCCTCTATTGCGCCGCGCGGCATCCCTTTACCGCCATGTACAAACCGCCTCGCCAGCCGGTGCTCGACGCGCTGATGCTGATCGGCCGTCAGCGCGGCCAGGCGACACTGGTGCCGAGCGATCTCTCCGGCGTGCGCGCGCAGCTGGCGGCCCTCAAGCGCCACGAAGCGATCGGCATTCTCCCCGACCAGGTGGCAACCGGCGGCGACGGCGTGTGGGCGCCGTTCCTTGGCCGTCCGGCCTACACGCCGACGCTGGCCGCCAGCCTGCAGCGCAAGACCGGGGCGGCGGCCTTTTTCATCGCCGCCGAGCGGCTGAGCTGGGGGCGCGGCTACCACTTGCACGTCTTTCCGCTGGGCGAAACCCTGCCGGCAGACAAGACCGCCGCCGCCGCCCGTTTGAACCAGGCGGTGGAAGAAATCGTGCGGCGTTTCCCGACGCAATACATGTGGAACTACAACCGCCACAAGCGCCCGGGCGACGTCGCCCCCCCGGACGTCGAGGAACACGCATGAAGCCGGCCGCCCCCGCAAACCTGCTGCATCCTTCGCTGTTGCCGAACTGGCTCGGCGTGGGCGCGCTTTGGCTGCTGCACTGGCTGCCGCTGCCGGTCCAGGCGGCGCTCGGCAATGCCGCAGGTTGGCTGATCGCACAGTTCCCCGGACGGCGCCGGCGCATCGTCGCGACCAATCTTGCATTGTGCTTTCCCGAAGCTTCGCCTGAAACACGCCGCCGCTGGCTGCGGCAGACCTTTCAGAGCTCGATGCGCGCAGCGCTCGAACACGGCGTGCTGTGGTGGGGGTCGGAAGCACGCCTGCGCCGGCTGATCCGGATCGACAATCCCGAAGCGGTGCTGGGCGACGGCAAGCGCCCGGTGATCTGGCTGGCGCCGCATTTTGTCGGGCTCGACATGGGTGGTGTGCGGCTGGCGATGGATCGCACCGCCGCCTCGATGTACGCGCGCGCCAAGAACCTCGTCGCCGATAAGATGATGCGGCACGGGCGTTCCCGCTTTTTCTCTCCGGTTCTGATCGCCAAGAACGATGGCATCAAACCTGTGCTCAAGACACTCAAGGATGGCCTGCCGTTCTATTACCTGCCGGATCAGGATCATGGCCGCCTCAACGCCGTATTCGTTCCATTCTTCGGCATTCCCGCCGCTACCGTATCGGCGCTGCCGCGCCTGGCCAGACTCACCGGCGCCCAGATCGTCCCGGTCATCACCCGTCAGCTGCCATGGGGGCGGGGCTACGCGGTGCGCTTCTATCCGCCGTGGGACAACTACCCGAGCGGCAATCTGGAGGCCGACGTCGCCCGCATGAATGGGTTCATCGAAGATCGCGTCCGCGAGATGCCGCCGCAGTACCTGTGGCTGCACCGCCGTTTCAAGACCCGCCCGGAAGGCGAGGCCGACCTGTATGAATGAGCCGCAGACCGATCCGTCGCGGCTGGCGGCCGCCGACGCCGATGCCGTCGGTGCGCTGGCGCGCGTGGTGTGGCAGGCCACTTACCCGGCCCTGATCCCGCAGGCGCAGATCGATGCCATGCTGGCCGACCGTTATGCGCCCGAACGGATGCGGGAACAGCTGGACGATCCGCGCCATGCCTGGTGGGGGGTGCGCCGGGACGATGTTCTGGTCGGCTTTGCCCATGCCGTGCTGGAGGGCGCCGCCTGCAAGCTCGACAAGCTCTACGTTCATCCAGACAACCAGCGCCGGGGGATCGGCGCCGCGCTGCTGCACGCCGTCGCCAGCTGGGCGCGTCAGCAGCAGGCCCGCCGCCTGCATCTGCAAGTCAATCGCGGCAACGCGCAGGCCATTGCCGCCTACCGGAAATACGGCTTCCGCATCGTCGAGTCGCGGGTATTCGATATCGGCGGCGGTTTTGTGATGGACGATCATGTGATGGAACTGACGCTGTGAGCTTTGCCAATCCCGACGACGCCGGCCTGCGCGTCCTGCTCGACCGCACCCGAACGATTGCGGTGGTCGGCCTGTCGCCGCAGCCCGCGCGGCCGAGCTACCGCGTGGCGCAGGCGATGCAGCGCTACGGCTATCGCATCGTGCCGGTGCGGCCGCTGGTGGACAAGGTGCTCGGCGAGCAGGCTTACGCAAGTCTCGCCGACATCCCGTTCGAGGTCGACCTGGTCAACGTGTTCCGCGCCGCCGAGCATGTGCCGGCTATCGTCGAGCAATGCCTCGCGCTACACTCCATGCAGCGGCCCTATTCGACGGTGCAACGTCTACCGGCAGCCATCTGGATCCAGGAAGGCATCGTGCATGAGGCCGCCGCGCAACACGCGCAGTCCGGGGGCATGACGGTGGTGATGGACCGCTGCCTCCTCAAGGAATACGTCAGGCTCAAAACCGCATGAATACCGCAGGCACAAGCACCCAACCGGGCACCAAACTCCGCTTCACCAAGATGCACGGCCTCGGCAACGACTTCGTCGTTTTCGACGGCGTCGGCCAGACCGTCGCGCTCAGCCCCGAACAGTGCCGCCGCATCGCCGACCGCCACTTCGGCGTCGGCTGCGACCAGATCCTGCTGGTCGAGAAACCCGCCCGCGACGACGTCGATTTCCGCTACCGCATCTTCAACGCCGATGGCGGCGAAGTCGAGCAATGCGGCAACGGCGCGCGCTGCTTCGTGCGCTTCGTGCACGAAAAAGGTCTCACCGCCAAGACCGCGATCCGCGTGGAAACCGCGTCCGGCGTCATCGAGCCGCGCCTGCTCGGCAACGGCCAGGTCGCGGTGGACATGGGCGCACCGCGCTTTGCGCCGGCCGACATCCCGTTCGCGGCCGAGGCCGAAGCGCTCGCCTATCCGCTGAAAGTCGGCCAGCATGTCATCGAGATCGCCGCGCTGTCGATGGGCAACCCGCACGCGGTGCTGCGGGTGAACGACCTCGACAGCGCGCCGGTGGAGATCCTCGGCGCCGCCATCGAATCGCATGCGCGCTTCCCGCAGCGCGTCAACGCCGGCTTCATGCAAGTGCTGACCCCGCACGATATCCGTCTGCGCGTGTACGAGCGCGGCGCCGGCGAAACCCTGGCCTGCGGCACCGGCGCCTGCGCCGCGGCGGTCGCCGGGATCCGCCAGGGCTGGCTGAAAAGCCCGGTCAGCGTACACACGAAGGGCGGCGACCTGGTCATCGAATGGGCAGGCAAGGGCCAGCCGGTCAGCATGACCGGCCCGGCTGAGACAGTATTTGAAGGGGAGATCGAACTCTAATGGACACGCAACCCACCACGCTGGACGCACCGGCGATTGCCGAGTTTCTGACCCGGCATCCGAATTTCTTCAACGACTTTCCCACCTTGCTGGCGGATCTGCACATCCCGCACCCGCACGGCACCCACGCGGTGTCGATGAGCGAGCGCCAGCTGATCGCCATGCGCGACAAGGTGCGGATGCTGGAAAACAAGCTCGCCGAACTGATCCAGTTCGGCGAGGAGAACGACGGCATTTCGGAAAAGCTGCACGCACTGACGCTGGCGTTGGTGACCGCTTCCGTTCCGCAGGACGTTACCGCAGCGCTGGCCATCCATCTGCGCGACGGCTTTGCCGTGCCGCACCATGCGCTGCGGGCATGGACCCTGACGGGCGAGCCGGTGCCGGGTCTGGGTGACCCGGTTTCGCAGGCGGTGCGCGACAGCGTGGCTGGCATGTCCCATCCGGTGTGCGGCGCGCTGGCGGTGAATGAGGCCAGCGGCTGGTTCGGCGAGGTGTCGCCGCATCTGCGCTCCTTCGCCTGCATCCCGCTGCGGCCCGCGCCCGCGGCGGCGCCGATCGGCCTCCTGGTGCTGGCGTCGGAAGAAGCCAAGCGCTTCTACCCCGGCATGGGCACGCTGTACCTCGAACGGCTGAGCCAGCTGGTCGGCGCCGCGCTGGTGCGGATGCAGGGATAAACCCCGCAGTGAGCGCGGTCGCGCACTACCTGCAGCACCTTGCCGCCGAACGGCGGCTGTCGCCGCATACGGTTGCGGCCTATGAGCGCGATCTGGCCAACCTGTCCCGACTGACTGCCGGCAAGCCGCTGGCCGAGCTCGGCCTCGCCGACATCCGCGGCGCCATCATCAAGCTGCGCAGCCAGAGCCTGGCAGCCGCCAGCGTGGCCAGGCAGCTTTCGAGCTGGCGCGGGTTTTACGCCTTCGCCTGCCACCGTCTCGGCTATGCGGACAACCCCTGTCTCGGCCTGCGCCCGCCCAAGGCGGCCAAGACCTTGCCGGACATCCTGTCGCCCGACGCCTGCGCCCGGCTGCTGCAGGGCGGGCCCGCTGCGGAAAACGGCGACGCCCTGCAGGCACGCGACCGCGCCATGTTCGAGCTGTTCTATTCGTCCGGCCTGCGCCTGTCGGAACTGACCGGGCTCGATCTCGGCGACCTTGACCTGCAATCCGGCGAGGCGCAGGTCACCGGCAAGGGCCGCAAGACCCGCGTCGTGCCGGTCGGGCGGCAGGCGCTCGACGCCCTGGCTGCGTGGCTGCCGTTGCGGCTGGCA
>ERZ761609.1909-NODE-1909-length-16845-cov-51.435855_pt1 | contig 16845 bp, 13 predicted proteins | sample MGYA00511163_ERZ761609 | MGnify/ENA primary metagenome ERZ761609 (study PRJEB28899, sample SAMN02445070) | bioreactor sludge metagenome | biome: EBPR sludge | place: Australia: Brisbane, Thorneside Wastewater Treatment Plant | collected 2011-12-16 ... | reverse complement strand
GAGATTGGTCAGTGACTGGAGTTCAGACGTGTGCTCTTCCGATCTGCCGGCGGCGGTGCGGTCTGATGCACCACCGTCCGGGCGGGGATCGGAATCGACGGCGCGGAGCCGCGTCCCGCCAGGGGGGGCCGGATTGGGATCGAGCGCGAAGGCGCAGGGGGCAGATCGGACACAGTCTCCTTTGCCGCGGGGGCCGGCTGCTTCGGCCCAAAAGCGGACTCTGCTGGTTTGGTGGGAGGGGCGGCCGGGGCCGCCGCCGGACTGGGAGCCGGCTTCCTGGATTCGACAACACCAGCGGGGGCCTGGGCCTCACCGCCGCGTTGCGGAGTTCGTTCAATCGATGGACGAGATGGGGGAGCATCCGCGGCGGAAGCGGAACCGACGGCGGCTGGCAGAGAGTGTGGCATGAGGCGCCGCCGCAGTTCAAGAGCCGTATCTTCGTCAATCGAACTGGAGTGGGTCTTCTTCTCGGAGATTCCCAGTTCCGGGAGCATATCCAGAATCACTCCGGGTTTGACTTCGAGATCCCTGGCCAGTTCGTTGATGCGGATTTTCTTCATATTTACACTACCGGCGGCAGTCCGTCCTCGTTCCAGGACGGCTTTGGCCAGCCGGAATGACTACTCCCTTTCGCTCGGCACCTCCAAGGTCTCAGTTCCGGGCTCATCTTGCGCGCCGCTTGTGACGGCATTACCCGAATTTTCCATCGTATCAGATTCCTGGAGCAAGGGTTCCGGTTCGGGCGCCGTTTCGAGTACCGGGGCCGGGGCGGGCTGGGGCACGGCTTCGGCGGGGGCGTCGAGCGCCTGGTAATAGCTGTTCACGGCAAGCACAAGGGCCTGGACGTCCTCGGGTCCGATCCCTTGAATCTGCTCGAGTTCCTCGGGGGTCATGCCGCCGGTCCGCTCGACCGTGGTGATGCCGGCCGACAGCAGGCTTTCGAGCGCCGGTTCGGGCAGGCCATAGTCGGTGAGGACCGAAAGAGGAGTGCCGGAGGCCATGGAGGCCATCTGCGCCTCGACTTCCTGGCGCTTCTCCTCCTCGGTCTTGATGTCGATGCGCCAGCCGAGGAGCTTGGCCGCGAGGCGGACGTTTTGGCCCTTCTTGCCGATGGCGAGCGAAAGCTGGGTGTCCTCGACGATCACTTCCATGTGTTTTTCGAGCGAATCGAGGATGGCAACCCGGCTGATCTTGGCGGGGCTGAGGGCGTGGGTGGCGAACACCACCGGGTCGTCGGAGTACTCGATGATGTCGATCTTCTCGCCGCGGAGTTCGCGAATGATGGACTGCACGCGCATGCCCTTCATGCCCACGCAGGCGCCAACGCAATCGACGTCGCGGTCGCGCGAAAGCACGGCGATCTTGGTCCGTTCGCCGGGTTCGCGGGCGCAGCCCTTGATCAGGACGGTGCCGTCATAGATCTCGGGCACTTCCTGCTCGAACAGGCGCATGACGAGTTCGGGAGCGGCGCGGGAGACGATGACGCCGGCGTTCTTGCCGGTCTTGTCCACGGTGCGAATGACGCAGCGGATCCGCTCGCCGATCGAGAAGTTCTCGAGCCGCGACTGTTCCTTCTTGACCAGGCGGGCCTCGGTCTTGCCGAGGTCAACCACGATGTCCGGGCCTTCCAGGCGCTTGACCATGCAGTTGACGAGTTCGCCGACCCGGCCGGAGAACTCGGCGTGGATGTTCTCGCGTTCGGCCTCGCGGACCTTCTGGAGAATGACCTGTTTGGCGGTTTGCGCGGAAATGCGGCCGAGGGCGCCCATGGGTTTCTCAAAACGGATCTGGGAGCCGACCTGGACGCTGGCGTCGTAACGCTGGGCCTCGGCCAGGCTCATTTCGCGCAGTGGGTCGGTGACGGGTTCGGCGACAGTCTTCACCGCGTAAATGGCGATGTTGCCCGTCCGCGGATCAAGGTCGGCGATGAGGTCTTCCTCGGTGCGGAACTGCTTCCGGGCGGCGACGAGCATGGCGTCCTTGACGGCGTCGAGGACGATTTGAGGGTCGATGCCCTTTTCCTTGCTCAGGATTTCGATGGACTGATAAATGGATGCCAAGAGAGTCGTGCTCCTCTGTCAAACTTCAAGGCCGCGCCAGGCGAAAAGGACCCGGGCGCGGACCGGTCACCATTCGTGTTTCAGGTTGGCCTTTTCGATGTCGCTCATCCGGAGGCGGGTGGTGGCTCCGGGGGTGAGTTCGAGCAGGATCTCCTCTCCCTCGACGGCCTGGATCAGGGCGTCGAAGCGCCGCTGGCCATTGCGGGGCTCGCGGAGCGAGAGGCGGGTTCGCTGGCCGGCGAACCGGGCGAAATCCTCCGTTTTGCGCAGTTTGCGTTCAATGCCGGGACTCGAGACTTCGAGTTGATAGCGTTCGCCGGGGACGACGTCCTCGATATCGAGGACCGTACCGACCTGCTGCGAGATGAGTTCGCAGTCGCCATGCGTGACGCCGCCGGGTTTGTCGATATAAATACGGACCACGCGGCCACGTCCGGCGCCGAGCACTTCGACTTCCCACACTTCGATCCCTTCGCGCTGGGCGGCGCGTTCGGCGATGGCGGTAATGCGCTCCGCCAGGGTCTGCCGGGTGATGCTGGCCATGGTCTATCCGGTATCCGATGCCAACAACAAAAAAGTGGGCTTGCGCCCACTGGTTGAGTTTGGCTCTAACCCAAATTATACCGCACCGGGGGGCGGCGTGCGATAAAATCGGCGGCCATGAAGATGACACGCAGAACGATGGCGCGCCAGACGGCGCTGGGTTGGGCGGCGCTCAGCTACGGCCGGATTCTGGGGGCGAACGACAAGGTGCGGCTCGGGCTGATCGGCGCCGGCGGACGCGGACGCGGCGTGATGGGCACGTTCCTCAAGACCGGGCAGGTGGAGGTGACCGCCGTCTGCGACGTCTTCGCCGAGCGCGTGGACCAGGCGCAGGGGATCGCCAAGGGCGCCAAAGGCTTCAGCGACCACCGGGCGCTGCTGGAACTCAAGGACCTGGACGCGGTCCTGATCGCCACGCCGGACCACTGGCACACCGAAACGGCGATCGACGCGCTCAACGCGGGCAAGGATGTCTATGTCGAAAAGCCGCTCACTCTGACCATTGAAGAGGGGCCCCGGATCGTGAAAGCGGCCCGAGTGAACAACCGCATCTGCCAGGTGGGCATGCAGCAGCGCAGCGGAAAGCATTACATCCAGGCGCGCGAGGAGTATTTCAAGACCAAAAAACTGGGCAAGATCACGCTGGCGCGCACCTGGTGGCACGGCAACGGCGCGCACCTGATGAAAGCGCCGCCACGGATGGCCACCAAGCCCTCGAACCTGGACTGGGCGCGGTACCTGGGGCCGGTGAAGTGGCGCGAGTACGATCCGCAGCAGTACTGGAATTTCCGGGCCTACCTGGACTTCGGCGGCGGGCAGGTGACCGATCTGTTCACGCACTGGATCGACGTGGTGCACATGATGATGGAGGAGGATAACCCCGTGTCGGCGGTGGCGGCGGGCGGCGTGTACCACTACAAGGATGGGCGCACCGCGCCGGATACCATCAACGTCCTGCTGGAGTATCCCACGGGCTGGACCGCGACCTTCGAAGCCACGCTGTCGCCGGGGATCACCGGGGCGGGCGTCGAAATCTGCGGCACCGAAGGGCGGCTGTGGATCACGCGGGGCAAGTACATCTACACCCCGGCGGGGCGCGGGGCGCAGCCGGTGGAAGTGGAGAGCAAGGGCGACCAGACGATCGACCACGTGTTGAACTTCCTGGAATGCTGCCGGACGCGGCAGTTGCCGAATGGGGATGTATGGATCGGGCACCGGTCCGCGGCGGCGTCGCACCTGGGCAACATCGCGTATGTCCAGAAGCGCCGGCTCAAGTATGATCCGGACCGCGAGGAGATCCTGCCGCTCTAGGAGTTCGCCGGCTTGACGGCTTGAAACGCCTGGTAGGTGTTGATGCCGCCCGAAAGATTGCGGGCATCGTAGCCCTGCTGGCGGAGAAAGCGGACGGCATAGTAGCTGCGCTGGCCGACGCCGCAGTTGACGCGGATCTCGCGGCCGCGGGGGAGTTCGGCGTGGCGGTGGCGAAGCTGGTTCAAGGGGATATTGATGGCGCCGGGCAGATGGCCGCGTTCATATTCCGCGGGGTCACGGACGTCCAGATAGAGCGCGTCATCCGGGGCGGCGGTCCAGGAAGCGAGCACGGTGTCGCCGCGGAGCGCGTTCGCGGCAATCATCCCGGCGATGTTGACCGGATCCTTCGCGGCGCCATATTGAGGGGCGTAGCAGAGTTCCGCCTCTTCGAGATCGAAGACCGATGCGCCCATCTGGATGGCCATGGCGATGACATCGATGCGGCGCTCGACGCCCTCGGGGCCTGCGGCCTGCGCGCCCAGAACGCGTCCCGTGGGGCGTTCACAGATCAGTTTCAGATGGATGGGTTTGGCGCCGGGATAGTAGGCGACGTGATGGCCGGGGTGGAGGTAGATGGCTTCGTAGTCGTGGCGGCCGAGCCGCTGGAGGGCCTTTTCGGTGCAGCCGGTCATGGCGACGGTCAGGCCGAACACGCCGCAGACGGCCGTGCCCTGAACGCCCCGGAACCGGACTTCGCGGCCGCAGATGGCATCGGCAGCGATGCGTCCCTGGCGGTTGGCGGGACCGGCGAGGGGAACGAAGGCGGGCTCGCCGGTGAGGGCATCGGTCATTTCCACGGCATCGCCGACGGCGTAGATATGGGGGTCGGAGGTGCGCATTTGGGCATCGACGCGGATGCCTGTGCGTTCGCCCAGTTCGAGGCCGGCCTCGCGGGCGAGATCGCTTTCCGGGCGGACGCCGATGGCGAGGATGACGATTCCGGCGTCGATGGAAGCGCCGGACCGGGTGTGGACGCGCAATTGCCCGTCGTGCTGTTCGACGCGCGCGAGGGGGTCGTCGAGATGGAGGTCCACGCCGCGGTCGCGGAGATGGCGCTCCACGTAGGCGGCCATTTCGGCGTCAAGCGGAGGCATCACCTGAGGGGCGGCTTCGACGAGCGAAACGGCGAGCCCGCGATGCGCGAGGTTCTCCGCCATCTCGAGTCCGATGAACCCGCCGCCGATGACGCAGGCTCGCGTGACGGCGCGGGTCTCCAGCCAATCGCGGATCTGGCGGCTGTCGGGGATGGTGCGCAGCGAAAAGACGCCGGGGAGATCGAGGCCGGGCAGCGGCGGACGCACGGGCGCGGCGCCGGGGGACAGCACGAGGATGTCGTAAGGTTCGGTGGTGACGGCGCCGGTCTGTAGGTTCTCGACGGTGATGGACTGCCTGGCGCGGTCGATGGCGAGGACGTTGTGGAAGGTGCGGACGTCGATGTTGAAGCGGTCCTGGAAGAGTTGCGGCGAGGCGACGAGGAGTTTGGATTCGTCCTGGATCACGTTGCCGACGTAGTAGGGCAAGCCGCAGTTGGCGAAGGAGACGTAGGGGCCGCGGTCAAAGACCACGATTTCGAGCGATTCATCGAGGCGGCGCAGCCGCGCGGCGCAGGAAGCGCCGCCGGCGACCCCGCCGACGATCAGCACACGGCGGGCGGGGGTCATCGCGCGCAGGCTTCCCGGGGGACGGCGGAGAGTTCACGGGCCTCGCGCACGAGGCGGTCAAGGGAGACGGAAAGGTGTTCGAGCACGTTCATCCACTCTTCCAGATGCTGGTGGCCGCGGGGAGTGACAGTGTAGACGCGGCGCGCCGGACCGGCCGCGGGCAGGTCCCAATGAGAGGTGAGATGGCCGCTCGATTCCAGTTGGCGGAGACAGCGGTAGAGGGCGGTGCGGTCCACCCCGGTTTCCGTGAGGGCGTAGGTGGCGAGTTCCGCGGCGAGTTCATAGCCGTAGGAAGGGCCGTTCCGGGCGAGCAGGAACAGAATCACCGGCTCGATGAGACGGGTGAGGTGGCCCATGACGCAGCCGCAGGGCCCCTGATGTTGACAGCGGGGCATGAAATTAGTGGTGAGCGCAGAGGATGTGGGAATCCTCCAGGCGTCCGGCGAGGAACTGCTGGATCAGCCATTCCGGCTCGCGGGGCGGCGCGCCGGTGAAGACCCGGACGCCGGCCTCTTCCAGGAGTTGGCGGGCCTCGTCGCCCATCCGGTCGGCGATGACGACCTCCGCGCGGTGTTCGATCACCCAGCGGGGGATAACGCCGTGTTCGTGGGGCGGAGGCATCAGGCGGCTGACGGGACCGTTGCCTTGAGCATCAACGTCGAAAATGAGGAAGTGGTCGGGATGGCCGAAGTGGCCGGCGACACGGTTATTACTGACCGGGAGAGCAATGCGCATATGAGGTGACCTGCGACTAGGTGTAAACTGCATCTAGTTGCAGAGTAACAGATCCGATTATTGTCAGTCAAGATACAGGCGCCGGGAGAGCCCTGACCTTGAAAAAGTCGGGGTTTTATAGCACTCGGTGCTAGGTTTCTGCTGATTCGGGCCGCGAACTACTCCTCGCGGAGCACTTCGAGGGGTTTTTGCTCCAGGACGCGGAGGCTGGCGAGCCAGCCGGTGGCGACGGCGAGAGTGGCCGTAAGGGCGATCGTCAACAGGTTGGGGAGCCAGTCGAAACGGAAGTCGGCATCGAGGAGGCGGACCAGCAGCAGGCGGGTGAAGCCGGTGGCGAGCGCGCTGCCCATGATGCCGGCGACCAGCCCAAGGACCAGGAACTCGACGCTGAAGATGCCCACCAGGCGGCGGCGGCGCGCGCCGATGGTCTTCAGCACCGCGGCTTCGCGCATGCGGCGGAAGCGCGTGCCCGCCACCGTGGAAGCAAGGATGATGGCGCCCGCGAGGATGGCGAAGGCGGAAATGAAGCGAACCACGAGCGAGACCTGGTCCACCACATCCTGGACGATCACCAGCACGTCGGCGACGTTGACCACGGTCACCGTGGGATAGCGCGCGAAGACCTCGCGCTGCAGGCGCTGCACCTCGGCGGGCGCGATGCGGGCGGTGCCAAGGTACTGAACAGGAGCGCCCTCGAGCGCCTTGCGGTTGAAGAAGAAGTCCGGGGTGCCGCCGGGGCTGACGCTCTGCACGCGGTGGATCGCGGTGACGCGCGTGTCGAACTGGCGGCCGGTGACCTCCCAGCGGACGGTGTCGCCGGGGGAAACACTGAGTGTTTTGGCGGCCTCCTCGTCGATTGAGAGGAGGGCTTCGGCAGAGCCTGCCGCCCACCATTGCCCCTCCCGGATCTGGATGTCGTCGGGCTTCTCCTCGACCCAAGTGACCTGGCGGGTGCTGAGCAGGCGCCGGTTGAAGCCTCGCAGGGAAGGGCGTTCAGGGACGGCGCCATTGATCGCGGTGATGCGGGCGGAGACTAGCGGAGTGAGGCGCGGGCGCGCCTTGGGGTCCGTTGGCAAGTTGGGCTGAGCGTTGAGGATTTCCTCGAGACCGGCGCGTTCTCGCTCGGTGATGTTGATCATGAAGACGTTAGGCGCGTTCGGGGGCGCCGCGCCGGCGACTTCGCCCAGCAGGGACTTCTGAATGAGATAGATCGTCAGGGTGAACATCACGCCGATGCCGAGCGAGACCAGCACGGCGGCGGCGTGGTTGCCGGGACGGTACAGGTTGGCCAGGCCCTGGCGCCAGGCGATGGGCAGCGCGAAGGCGCGGCGGGTGACGAAAATACGGAGAAACCGCAGCAGGGCCCAGGCGACCGCGGCCAGCAGCAGGAGGCTCGCCAGCAGGCCGCCGATGAAGGTGACGCCCATGCGCAGCGATTCCGCAAGCCACGCGGCGACGCCGCCGAGGCCCGCCAGAATGAGAAGCCCGCAGAGCGCGGCGGGCAACTGGCGGCGGATGCGTTCGCGCACAGGCGGCCGGACTTCGGCCATCTCGCGCCGGAAGATCAGCGCCGGGCGGACCTGCCGGATCGACAGCAGCGGCGGCAGCGTGAACAACAGGGTGACCAGCAGGCCCACGCCCAGGCCCTCCAGCGCAAACGCCGGGCTCCAGCCGATCGAGTGTTCGAACTGAAAGTAGCGCGAAAGCAGCAGCGGGAACACGAACTGCACGCCCGCGCCCACGGCGATGCCCGCGAGCCCGCCGGCCAGGCCGAGCATGGCGGTTTCGAGCGTGTAGATGCGGATGATTTGCGAGGAGCGCGCGCCGATGCACTTCATGATGGCGATGGTGTCCAGGCGCTGCTGCAGGTGGGCATGGATGGCCGTGGCCACGCCGAGCGCGCCCACGATGAGGGCAATGAGGCTCACCAGGCTGAGGAACGTGGTGGACCGCTCCAGCGCGCGGCTGATCGCCGGGTGGGTTTCGTTGGCGGTGGCGACGCGGGCTTCGGGGAAGGCTTTGCGGAGTTCGGCCTTGGCCTGGGTCAGGTTCACCGTGGGGGGCGTCTTGATCAGGAAGCGCTGGGCGGCGCGGCTGCCGAAGGTCATCAGACCGGCGCGCTCCAGCCCCTCGCGCGTCACCATGACGCGCGGGCCCACGTTGAGCGAACCCGTCATGCGGTCGGGTTCGGTGCGGACCACGGCGGCAACGCGGAACTCCTCCTCGCCGAGCTTGATGGTGCTGCCGGGATGAAGGTTGAGGCGGATCAGCAGGTCGTCGGAGACGGCGATGGATTCGTCCGTAAGGGCCTCGCGGAGGGTGATGGGCGGGTCGAGCTTGACAGTGCCATAGAAGGGGTAAAGCGAGGGGTCGATGGCCTTGACCGAGACGAGGACCGGCGGGGTGCCGGCGCCGGCGCTCATCATCGAGACGGTTTCGGTGACGGTGGTCAGCGTGGAGCCGGAGGCGACGTAGCGGTCGAGCAATTGTTGCTGCTCGGGCGTGGCGGGCTGGAACTGCCGGATGCTCAGGTCGGCGGCCATCAGGGTGCGCGCTTCGCGATCGAGGGCGTCGTGGAAGGCGGCCGAAAAGCCGCGCACGCCGGTGAGGGCCCCCACGCCCGCCGCGACGCCGAACAGGACGAAGAGGAACTTGAGGCGGGCGGCGCGCGCCTCGCGCCAGGCGATCTTGGCGGCGGTCAGCCAGAGTCTCATGCGGGCTTCACCATGCGCTCGTCGCTGGTCACAAGGCCATCCTTAAGGGTGATGATGCGGGAGGCATAGCTGGCGAGTTCGCGGTCGTGCGTGACCAGGACCAGCGTGGTGCGCTCGTCCCGGTTGAGCGAAAGCAGCAGTTCCAACACCTGGCGGCCGTTCACGGAATCGAGGTTGCCGGTGGGTTCGTCGGCGAGCAGCAGTGGCGGCTCGCGCATAAACGCGCGCGCCAGGGCGACGCGCTGTTGCTCGCCGCCGGAAAGCTGGACGGGGTAATGGTCGCGGCGGGCGCTGAGGCCGACGCGGTCGAGCAGCGAGCGGGCGCGGTCGAGCGTGGCATGGCCGTTCTCGCCGGCCAGTTCGGCGGGCAGCAGCACGTTCTCCTCGGCCGTCAGGGTGGGAATGAGCTGGTAGGACTGGAAGACGAAGCCGATCTTGCGCCCGCGGATGTCGGCCAGGCGGTCCTCCGCAAGCCGGCCAATCTCCTCGCCATCCAGGCGGATCGAGCCCGTGGTGGGCGAATCGAGCCCGGCGAGCAGGCCGAGCAACGTGGACTTGCCGGAACCGGAAGCGCCCATGATGGCGACGAACTCACCCGGCTGGATTTCGAGGTCGATGCCGCGAAGGATATCGACACGGTGGGTGCCGGTGTCGATGGATTTGGTGACGCCGGCCAGGGCGAGAATCGGGGATGACATCGTTGGGTGCGGTCCGTCTTCTATGATGGCAGCAGATGCGTCCTCGAATCTCGATCTTATGGTTGGCGGTAGTCGCGGCGTCGGTGGGGTGTAGTAGCTCGCTCAAAGAAGAGACGAAGATCCCGCCGCCGGCCGCGCCGGTGGTGGAGGAGAAAGTGGACCCGCGTCCGGTGGTGGTGGCGCTCGGCGACAGCCTCACGGCGGGCTATGGGGTGGAGCCGGGGCTGAGCTACCCGGACTGGCTCCAGAAGCGGATGGACGGCGAAGGCGCGGGCTACCGCGTCGTGAACCAGGGCATCAGCGGGGACACCACGAGCGGCGGCGTGGCGCGCATCGAGGAGGCGCTGCGGCTCAAACCCGCTGTGGTGGTGCTGGCCCTGGGCGCGAACGACGGGCTGCGCGGCCTGCCGCTGGAAACCACGCGGGCGAATCTGGCCGAGATGATCGACCGGCTGCAAGCCGGTGGCGCGCGCGTGTTGCTGGGCGGGATGACCCTGCCGCGCAACTATGGTCCCGATTACGTGCGCGATTTCGAGAATGTGTTCAAGGAATTGGCGAAGGAGAAGAAGACCGGGCTGATTCCGTTCCTGCTCGAAGGCGTGGCCATGAACCCCCAACTGATGCAGGGCGACGCGCTCCACCCGACGGCCGAAGGCAACCGGCGCGTGGCCGAAACCGTGTGGAAGTACCTGCGGCCGATGCTGCCGCCGGCGGGCGCGCAGTAGGGCGATATACTTGCCTCAAGTGGCGGAGGCTGTGTCCAGCGAGACCGTGGTGAACGCGATCAGCGTGGATGTGGAGGACTATTTCCACCCCACCGAATTGGCGCCGGCGGCGCCGGTCGATCAATGGGACGCCTTGCCTTCGCGCGTGGAGGATGCGACGCTCCGGACACTCGATCTGTTCGCGGAACAGGGCGCGCGGGGCACATTCTTCATCCTCGGCTGGGTGGCGGAGCGGCACCCCGCGCTGATCCGGCGCATCGCCGAAGCGGGCCACGAAATCGGATGCCACAGCTACTGGCACCGGCTGGTGTACGACCTGACTCCGGCTGAATTTCGCTCGGACACCGAGCGGGCCTGCGCGGCGATCGAGCAGGCCTGCGGCATCCGCCCGCGCGCGTACCGCGCGCCGAGCTATTCCATCACGCGCCGCTCGTGGTGGGCGCTCGAAGTGCTCGCCGGACTGGGATTCACCCTGGATTCGAGCATCTATCCGATCGTCCACGACCGCTACGGCGTGCCCGGTTTCGAGCGGCACGCCTCGACGGTCCAGACCCCGGCCGGCGGGCTGCTCGAAGCGCCGGTGGCGAGCGTTCTGCTCGGGGGCGGACACGTCGCGCCCGTGGGCGGCGGCGGCTACCTGCGCCTGCTGCCCTACCGCTACACGGCGGCGGGGGTGCGGCGCGTGAACTGGGAAGAGCGGCAGCCGGCGTGCCTCTATTTCCACCCCTGGGAGATCGACCCGGACCAGCCCCGGCTGGCGCAAGGCCGGATTGCGCGCTGGCGGACCTATTGGGGGCTGGCCGGGATGGAAGCGAAGCTCCGGCGGCTTCTGCGCGAGTTCCGGTTCGCGCCGTTGGGCGAGGTGTACGGGCGGGGGGCGAACTGACGGTGGCACCTCGCAAGTTGTTGTTAATCAGCTATGTATTCCCGCCGTTTGGCGGCATCCCGGTGCAGCGGGCGCTGAATTTCGCCAAGTACCTGCCCGCGGAAGGCGTCGAGGTGCACGTGTTGACGGCCCGGAACGCGGCGGCGCCGATTCGCGACGAATCGCTGCTCGCCCATGTGCCCTCCGGGGTGCGCGTGCACCGCGTGTTCACTCCGGAGCCGCCCTTCTACTTCCGCAAGCGCGTGTGGGAGATGTTCTTCGGGGGGCGGAACGCGGCGGCGCCCGCGGCCGCGCCCACCCAGCCGGAGGGCGGGTTGAAAGCGAAGCTGAAGGATGCCGTGCGCCATCGCCTGCTGCCCGATCCGCAGGTGCTTTGGAAACCCTTCGCGGTGCGCGCCGGGGCGCGGATCATCGAGCGGTATGGGATCGACACGGTGATGACGACAGCGCCGCCGTTTTCGGTGCTGATGACGGGCATCGAGCTGAAGCGGCGGTTCCCGCAGGTGCGCCTGGTGAGCGATTTCCGCGACGAATGGCTGCGCTTCCTGCTGGCCGACTTCGAATTTCAAAGCGGCGATTTCGCGCGGCAGCAGGCGGAGCAGATCGAACGGGAAACCATCGAAGCCTCCGACGTGGTGCTCGCCGTGACCGATTCATCGCTCGAGGAAATCCGGAGCCGGTATCCCGCCGAGCCGGGCCGCAAATGGGCCATGGTGCCCAACGGGTACGACCCCGAGAACTTCGCCGCCGTGCCGCCGCCGGGCCCGGGCGCGCCGGGGCGCATGGTGGTGGGCCACATGGGGACCGCGTATAAAACCGCGTCGCCCCGTTATTACCTCGACGCGGTGGACCGGCTCCCCGAAGCGATCCGGAGCCGCATCGAGACGCGCTTTATCGGGCGGATCGCCGAAACCGAGGCGGGGATTTTCGACAACCGGAAGAGCGCAGTGCGCCTGCTCGGTTTTCAGCCGCAGAAAGAGGCCCTGCGGCTCGCCGCTGAAAGCGATTACCTGCTGCTCACCATGACGAACGACTTCAGCCTGCCTGGCAAACTGTTCGAATACTTCGCCCTGGGCCGTCCCGTACTGGCGCTGTCGCCGCCCGGCGGCGAAGTGGACCGGATTCTGAAGGCGACGCGCGGCGGATGGTGCGCGCCGCACGACGACTCGGAGGCCATCGGGCGGATGCTCGAACAGGCCTGGGCGCGGCTCGATCGGGGCGAACGCGAATTCACGCCCGATTGGGAAGAGATCCGGAAGTACGAGCGGCCGCGCCTGGCGGGGTGGCTGTACCGGGAGTTGGCGGCGCGCCTGGGTCAGTGATCCGATTTCAGAGGCGCATGTCGTAAACCTTCGGGCTGAAACCCCGTTAACTGGGGCAGGAGGCTCTACCAGATGAAACACTTCCTGATCGCAGCCGCTTTCGCCGCCGGCCTGTTTTTCTCCAGCGGCACGGCCTCGGCACAGACACCCGCCGGAAGCGGTCCCTACGGCGACGCCGCCGCCATGAAGGGTAAGGGGACCGGACCGCGCGATGGCACGGGCATGAAGCGCGGACAGGCCGGCCCGCGCAACGGCCAGGGCAACGGGCCCAGGCGCGGCAACCGGACCGGTCCGCAGAACGGGACGGGGCCCGGCTGCAACTGAGCAAGACGATCAAAGCATGGGGGACACTCCACCGGGGCCGAATTCGGCCCCGGTTCTTTTGGCTCGAAATCGAAATCGTTTCAAAATTACAAAAGCGTATTTTTAAAAAGGCTGTCTTTAGATAGTCCCATTCTGGAAAAAGAGAGTGGTTCTTCCGGTTGAGAATGGTCTATCCTGATAGACAGGGAATTCAGGTTTCGCTTGGGTCTTTATCTTCATAAGGCAACGGCTGTGAGGCGGCGGCAAGACCGCCCGTGACCCCCGTCTGCCCACCCATGTCCAGCCTGGGATTCTCCGTTGTAAGATTTTGCGCCCATTGAGGGCGCAGACATGACGTTCCAGGAGGACGGAATGAACCGAGTCAGTTCCATCGCGCTATTGCTAGCAGCGATGCTGTGTCTCACATTTACTCCGGCGTTCGCCCAGTCCGACGCCGGCACGATTACAGGACTAGTGAAGGACGCCACGGGCGCGGTGGTTGCCGCGGCCCAGGTGTCCATCATCAATGAAAACACGCGGTTTGAGCGTCGCGTGCAGACCAACGAATCGGGCTTCTTTGTGGCCCCGAACCTGCCTCCCGGCCAGTACACGGTCAGTGTCGAGGTAGCGGGCTTCAAGAAGTTCACCACCACGGGACTTCGTCTGGAGACGGCCAGCAGCGCGTCGGTCAACGTCGAACTGCAGGTTGGCCAGGTGACGGAGAGCGTGGAAGTGGTTGCTTCCGCGGCGCAGTTGCAGACCGAGTCCGCCGCGGTGGGCAAGACCGTGGAACAGGCCCAGATTCAGAACCTCACGCTGAATGGCCGCAACCCGCTGTTTCTCGCCCTGCTCAAGCCGGGCGTCCGTGGCGGCGCGTTGTCGGGCTTCAGCTTCGGTCTGACCTCGGGCGGTTTTTCGATCAACGGCGGCCGGTCGCAGGATTCGGTGATTACCTTTGACGGCGCCGTCGGCACCCGCACCCGCGCGAATGGCACCTCCATTGGCACGGCGGACCTCGACACCGTACAGGAAGTCCAGATCCTCACCGCCAACTACTCGGCCGAATATGGCCGTTCGTCCGCCGGGCAGATCCGGATCGTGACCCGCTCGGGCCAGAAGGATTTCCACGGCGCGGCTTACGAGTATTTCCGCAACTCCCAGCTCGACGCCAATAGCTGGGCGCGTAACCAGAGCGCGGCCACGAACTTCGTGGCTCCGTTCCGCTACAACCAGTTCGGCTACAACTTCTCTGGTCCGGTCACGCTGGGCAAGGTGTTCAACCCCGACCGCGAGAAGCTGTTCTTCCTGTGGAGCCAGGAATGGGTCCGGTTCCGCCGCGAGGACACCACCTTCCAGCGTGTGCCGTCCGCGGCCATGCGCAACGGTGATTTCAGCGAATTGCTGGGCTCGAACATCTACTACGGTTCGCCCCGCACCATCATCAATCCGCAGACCGGGACTCCCTTCCCCAACAACGTGATCCCCACCTCCATGCAGAGCCCCAACGGCATGGCGTTCCTGCGGACCTACCCGATGCCCAACGGCGCTTACCAGGGCAACAACAACTTCTTCCAGGTGCGCGGCAATCCGCAGAACCAGCGGAAGGACACGGTGGCGATCGACTATAACCCGTCGCAGAATCAGGTCTTCCGCTTCCGCCACTCCAACTATAACTGGACTGCGCTCGACAGCTTCCGCAGCGGCTTCGACTACGCCACCACCGACTGGTCGCGTCCGAACAAGACCGCTTCATTGAGCCACACCTGGACTCTCGGCCCGACGATGATTAACGAATTCCTGGTCTCGGCTTCCGTGGACCGCGTGTTCATTGGCATCGACCGCACCGGCGAGCGCTATCTCCGCTCCCGCTCGGGTATCAACTACCCCTACCTCTTCCCCGAGCGCAAGGAGATCTTCGACAAGGTTCCGACCATCGTGATCCCCACGCTGGGCACCATCGACGGCGGTCCGTACCCGGCGCAGTCCACCGGCCCGATCTACCAGATCTCCAACAACTTCACGAAGATCGCGGGCAACCACACGTTCAAGACCGGCTTCCTGTTTGAACGGTCCGGCCAGAACGATTTCGACCAGATCAACGTGTCCGGCGTTCCGGGCGGCACCAACAACCAGAACGGCCGTTTCGAGTTCAACGACGTCCGTCCCGGCGGCGCCCCTGGCACCACCGTGGGCATGGGCAACGCGGCTCTCGGCCTGTTCTCGGCTTATGCTGAAATCGGCCCCCGCGCCTTTACCCCCTACCGCTCGCACATGTTCGAGTTCTTCGGCCAGGACTCCTGGCGCGTCAGCCAGAAGCTGAAGCTGGAACTCGGCTTCCGCGCCACCTGGATGAACGGCTACGCGAAGTCGCTGTGGGGCAACATGGCCTACTTCGACCCGGCCAAGTATGACCCCAACAGCCCGATGGTGATCGACCGGGCCACCGGCAACATCATCTCCGGCGACCGCTACAACGGCGTTGTGATTCCGGGTTCGTCCTTCCCCGATGCCGGCCGTGGCCGCGTCGCGGCAATCGACTCGGGCCAGTTTGACCGGCTCCTGTCCGGCGGCAGCCCCTACGCCACCCCGAACCAGTTCAACGTTGTCCCTCGCATCGGCCTGGCCTACCAGGTGAGCAACAAGCAGGTTCTGCGTGCCGGTTTCGGCGGCTTCATGGCCCGCCCCGGCGTGTATGACTCCGTGTTCCTGGGCGGCAACCCGCCGTTCCAGCCGATGGCCTCGGTGACGAATGGCATCGCGGACAACCCCGGCGGCGCCACCGCGATTGCGTTCCCGCAGTTCTTCATGACCATCGACCGGGTCTACAAGATTCCGCGGGCCTACAACTGGAACATCAGCTACCAGATGGAGGTCTTCGACCAGACCACCCTCGAGGTCGGCTACGTTGGGACCGCCTCCAACTACCTCGCCCGTGAGCGCGACCTGAACCAGTTGCCCACCGGCACCACCTTCCGTCCGGAAAACATCGGTGCGAACGTGAACGCGCTGCGTCCCTACCGCGGTTTCGCGAACATCCCGATGCTCGAGCACTCGGGCCGCTCGGAATACAATGCCCTCCAGGTTGAGTTGAACCGCCGCTTCCGCCGCGGCTTCAGCTACGGCTTTGCCTACACCCTGTCCAAGTCCATGGACAACAACTCCGGCCCCCGCGACGGCTTCATCGACGTCTTCAACCAGGGCCTGAACTGGGGCAAGTCCGGCTTTGACACCCGTCACGTGGCGGTGGTCAACTTCATCTACGAAATGCCGTGGTTCCGGGATGCCCAGAATGCCATCGCCAAGCACGTGCTCGGCGGCTGGCAGCTTTCGGGCGTCACCCAGTGGCAGACCGGCACGCCGTTCTCCATCGGCCGTGGCGACGATTACCTCGGTATCGGCTCCACCAATGGCAAGACCTGGAACCTGAACGGGACGCCGAACTTTACCTATCAGTTCGCCAACCGCAACGCGGCGGGCAACTACACCGGCGTCACCGACTATTGGTTCGAACCGCGCGTCGGCAGCCAGGCTCTGGCGACCATCCCGGCGAACGGCACCTTCCCGAACCAGAACCGGAACTCGATCGCCAGCCACAACCCTGGCTTCCAGAATTGGAACCTCGCGGCCTTCAAGAGCTTCAAGTTCACTGAATCTCAGGGCCTGCAGTTCCGCTTCGAAGCCTTCAACTGGCCGAACCACCCGAACTGGGGCGGTGTGAACACCGATCCCCTGGCGGCGACCTTCGGCATGGTGACCGGCAAGTCGAGCCAGCGCGAACTGCAGCTTTCGCTGCGCTACTTCTTCTAAACCGGAAGTAGATCGCCGGCTGATTCAGGCCGGGCAGATCGGAAGAGCACACGTCTGAACTCCAGTCACTGACCAATCTC
>ERZ761609.1908-NODE-1908-length-16846-cov-10.305819_pt1 | contig 16846 bp, 14 predicted proteins | sample MGYA00511163_ERZ761609 | MGnify/ENA primary metagenome ERZ761609 (study PRJEB28899, sample SAMN02445070) | bioreactor sludge metagenome | biome: EBPR sludge | place: Australia: Brisbane, Thorneside Wastewater Treatment Plant | collected 2011-12-16 ... | reverse complement strand
GCGATCGGGCGCATCGAGGCCGCGGCGCTCGACGCCGCCGCCCGCCGCAACTGAGGAGGCTTTCCGGCCATGATCCGCATGTTCCTGTTCTTCGCACTGGTTCTGGCCGCCGCGTTCGGCGTGATCCAGCTTGCGGAAACGCCCGGCCATGTTGTCCTCAACTACGGGGGATTCGAGTACCAAGTGACACTGCTCAAGGCGGCAGGCGCGCTGGTCCTGATGACTGTTGCCCTGATGCTGGTCTGGACGCTGCTGCGCCTGCTGTTTCGCCTGCCCGGCATCCTGAGCGTCGCCACCCAGGTGCGCCGCAGGGCGAAGGGCTATGCCGCCGTCTCGCGCGGCATGGTCTCGGTCGGCGCCGGCGACCGGCGCGCCGCCGCGAAATTCGCCAGCGAGGCGGAACGGCTGCTCGGCAACGAGCCCCTGACCCTGCTGCTCAAGGCGCAGTCGGCCCAGTTGGCGGGCGACCAGCAGGGCGCGGAAGCCACCTTCAACCGCATGCTCGAAGACCCAGAGACGCGCGTTCTGGGCTTGCGGGGGCTGTTCGTCGAGGCCCGGCGCAACGGCAACAACGCCGCGCGATCCTTCGCCGAAGAGGCCTTTCGCATCGCGCCTTCCGCGCCCTGGGCGAGCGAAGCCGTGCTGGAGTATCGCTGCGCCGACAAGGACTGGGGCGGGGCCGTCGCCGCCGTCGACCAGAATGCCAGCCGGCGCGTCGTCGATCGGGACGTCGCGAAACGGCAGAAGGCTGTGCTGCTGACGGCCGAGGCGCTGCATCTGGCGGAACGTGCGCCGGACGAGGCACTGGACGTCGCGCTGAGAGCGCTGAAGCTCGACGCCGGGCTGGTGCCGGCAGCAGCCCTGGCCGCGCGGCGCCTTTCGGCGCGGGGTGACTACGGCAAGGCCACACGGGTGATCGAGGCGGCCTGGCGCGTCAACACCCATCCTGAGCTTGCGGACGCCTATCTGTCCGTGCGCGGCGGCGATTCCAGCCATGACCGGCTCAAGCGTGCCCGCCAGCTCGTCAAGCTGACGCCGAAGGACCGCGAGGCGCAGCTCACCCTCGTCCGCGCCGCCATCGACGCACGCGAATTCGCGGAAGCCCGCGGCCTGCTCGAGCCTCTGGTGCTAGAGCGGCCGACCGCGCGCGCCTGCGTGCTCATGGCCGAGCTGGAGGACAAGGAACACAATGCCGCCGGCCTGGTGCGCAAGTGGTTGTCGCGCGCGTCGATCGCGCCGCGCGATCCGGCCTGGGTCGCCGACGGACTGGTGGCCGATGCCTGGGCTCCCGTCTCGCCGGTCACCGGAAAACTGGACGCCTTTGTCTGGATGACGCCACCGCAGTCACTGGAAGCCTCGGTGCGCGCCTCCATTGACGCCGGCCATTTCTCGCAACCGGAGCCCGAGACGATCGCCGCTGCCCCGGCGATCGAAGCTGCCCCGTCCCTGGCGACAGCCGAAATGGAGGCCCCGAAGCCTGTTTCGGAGCCGGTGGCCGTCGTGCTCCCGCCCGAGCCCGAAACACCTCCGGCGGCGCCGGGCGCGCAGCCCGTGTCACCCCTTGAACATGCGCCGGATGACCCCGGGCCGCGTCGGCCTGACGAAACGAAGCGAGGCTGGCGGCTGTTCGGCTGAGCACCATCGCGAACACGTCGCAACCAGCGTTCGCGGCAAGGGCGAAAGCGCTGGCAGCGGCCTTGCAGGGATGGTTGCGCTCGGCGCAAACACCCGCTATGTGCACGCCGATGCCGCAATAGCTCAGCTGGTAGAGCACGTCATTCGTAATGATGGGGTCGGGGGTTCGATTCCCTCTTGCGGCACCACTTCCCCATTCGTGTTGGCCCGCCAGCCTTCGAATTTCCTTGAAAAGTCAGCGTTTTTGAGCGAGATTGCCTTCGTGGGCGTTCGCCTGTGTTCGCGTCCAGCCGCACGAATTGTTGGCGTCTGTGTTGGCGTTCTGATCCGCCAACATTTCGGACCCGCGAAGGGGGATTCGATGGCGTTGACCGACACCGCGATTCGAAATGCCAAACCCGGCGCGAAGCTGCGCAAGATCAGCGACGGGCGCGGGCTCCAGCTCCACATCTCACCGACAGGCGGAAAATTCTGGCGTTGGGCCTACAGGTTCGGCGGGAAGCAGAACGCCCTGTCGTTTGGTCTGTATCCGGACTTGTCGCTTCAGGCGGCGCGCCAGCGCGCGGAGGAAGCAAGAAAGCTGCTGGTCCTGGGCATTGATCCGGGCCTGCAGCGACGACTGGACAAGATCAGCAGGATTGACACCGAACAGGCCACCTTCGCCGTCGTCGCCGCTGAACTGCTTGCGAAGAAGCGCTGCGAAGGCCGAGCCGAGATGACGCTTGCCAAGAACGAATGGATTTTCGGACTTACAGGCGAAGCCTTCGGCAAACGGCCCCTGTCTGACATTGCCGCGCCGGAAGTTCTGGCCGTCTTGCGAAGAGTCGAGGCGAAAGGCCGCCTGGAGACGGCCAAACGGATGCGATCCATGATTGGCGAGGTTTTCCGCTATGGCATTGCCACCGGGCGCGCGTCGAGTGACCCGACCCAGGCTCTGCGCGGAGCACTCACCGCGCCAGTGGTGAAGCATCGCGCTGCGATCACCGAACCGATGGCATTTGGCGGGCTGCTTAGGGCGGTGGACGGCTTTCAGGGCCAGCCGACTACTGTTGCCGCGCTGAAGCTGCTGGCGCTGCTGGCAGCGCGCCCCGGCGAACTCCGGCTGGCGGAATGGAGCGAGTTCGATCTTGAGAAGGCCGTCTGGACCGTACCGGCAAAGCGCATGAAGATGCGACGCGAGCACAAGGTGCCGCTACCCCGGCAGGCCGTTGCGATCCTCGCCGCCCTGCACGCGCTCACCGGACGCGGGCGGCTGGTGTTTCCGGGCTACGGCAAGACGGCAAAGGACGGCGGCGTGCTCGAACCCAAGCCGATCAGCGAGAATACGCTGAATGCGGCGCTGCGCCGAATGGGTTTCGGCCCGGACGACATGACGGCGCACGGGTTCCGGGCGTCATTCTCGACCATGGCGAACGAAAGCGGCAAGTGGAATCCCGACGCCATCGAGCGCGCCCTCGCCCATGCGGATCAGGACGGCATCCGCGCGATCTATGCGCGGGGCGCCTACTGGCAGGAGCGCGTGGCGCTTGCGCAATGGTGGGCCGACGAAAACGACCGGATGCGCCAGGGCGGCAAGGTTTTGAAGTTTCAGGCGGGCTGAACGCATGCGGTCCGGGCGAAGGCGCAGATTGCTGCCGCGCCATTCTTTCACCGCGAGCAAAGGAACCCGCAGGATGGCTGCACCAGAGCATCGCAGGCATCGCACCGAGCAGCTAGCGCAAATGGGGAAGGCGCACGGCATGGCGAGCGCCGGAGTGTGTGGCAGATGAGCGGCGAGTGGAAGAACTCGCCTTTGGCGTGCCAGACTTTTTTCCAAGCAATTCAAACTTCAAGAGCGTTCGGAAGGAAGCCGGACCCAGAGGTTGTTGGGTTTCACCATTGGAATATGGCGCGCGAACAGGGCAGCATCGACATTCCGCTCGAGGCCATTCACTTTTGTCATGCACTGATCGAATCCACCATCGTTGAACGGGATGAGTTAAGGCTTTTGGCCACTGCCTTCATCAATGGAAAACCAATCGATCCGGAGAGCCTAGCAGGCCGGCGGTGCGAAATAGCGCTAGCGTTCTATATCGATATCGAAGCAAAGTGCGAAGACGACGACACTTTTCCTCATGGCCCGTTCGAAATTGCCAAAATTCACGCAAGACACCGTGCTGCCGCTGCCGAGATCGCAGCAAGAGCAAAGCGCCGCAAGGGTGAGAAAAAGGGAATTCGACACCGCGTCTACGAGATCGTCGATGACTTTTTGCTTGTCCTGCTAGCCGCTGCGAAAGCCGCAGGTGTTGCAACCAAACTGCCTTCAACCACATCCGAGGAAGGCAACGAATTCGCCCGTTTCATTCAGTCAGCTATCGACACTAGCGAGCGCGTTTTTGTTGCCCTCGCCGAGCGCCGACAATTGCCGCCTGAGGTCACCCAAAAGGTCAAACTCGCACTATCAGACCTCTCCGGCCGAAGACTCAACGACAGAATGCGACGCATTATCAATGAGTTCGGTCAAATCGACTGGAAGCCGCCCATTTAGGCGTTTGCATCGAGTCACCAGTTTCCATCACCCTTCTCCCGCATTCGCCACGAACCGGCGAACGGAGAGAAGCATGCAGACACCGGACAAACTCTACACCGTGCAGGAAGCGCTGCCCCTGATGGGCATGCGCTTGACGCGCTTTTATGCCCTCGTGGGCGCGGGCGAGATTGCCACCATCAAGAACGGGCGGCGCACCCTGATCGCGGAGGCGGAAATCCTGCGCTTCCGCGCCTCGCTCCCGGTCGTGGGGCGACGCGAGCAGGCAGCAAGCGATCAGCCCCGCGCGGCCTGAAACCATGCCGACAATCACCATCACACAATAGCAAACGCCCCCGGATTGCCGTCCGAGGGCGTTCAGAACTCTGGCAAGCAGGCCGTTTGTAGGTATCCATGAGACATACCAGACAAGCCGGCGCGTCTAGGAGCGCGCCGGAATTTCGCGCGGCGCTGATCGCCATCGAAGCCCCGCCGGAAGCGCCCAAACGAGTGCGCAAGGGCTTCACCACATCGGGCAAGCGGAAGCCGCGCGACCTCGCGCCGATCCGGCTCAGGCAGGTGAACCGCGTTCTCGACCTTCGCTATGGCGGCCGCGCGGATCGCGATTGCGTGCAGGCCGTTATCGAGGTCACGGCGCATCTCTGCCACGCCATGGATGGCTGGCCCGACAACTTCCGGGGTTGGGTGCGGGAGCGCGCCCCGACCTTCAACCCGGCCAATGTCGCGGCACTGATCGACATCGTCAGCGCTGAACCGGCGCCGTGGGACGGCGCGGCGGCTGGGCGCATCCTCCGGCTGTCGGAAATCGACCGTCAGCGGCTCAGGGCATGGACCATCGAACCGTTCGATCTTTCGCCGGCCGAGCGGGCTGAGTCCAGAAAGCTCCGCAAGCGCGAAGCCGACAAGGCGCGGCGACGGAAGGCAGGGGCCAAGGACAGGGCGCAGAGCGCCGCGAAGGCGAAGCCGTGGCGCGAACAGGGAGTTTCACGAGCGACCTGGTACCGCGAAAAGGCCGCTCGCGACGCAGCCGCGCGTGAGACTGTTTCGCGCACGACATATGTAGATAAGAAACACAGGAACGCCCGGCGCGTATCCGTCTCACCGGATGCTCTCGCCAAAATCACCGTCACCACGCCTGCCCCGCCAGCCGACGCGCTTCCAGCGCGTCCGGCTCTGGAGATCGCGGCATGAGCGGGAACGAAAACGACGGCCTCGAGGTCCTGTGCCGCATGACATGCCATGAGCCGCCAGGCAGGCCCTTCGCCCGGTGGTTCCATGGCCTCACCGGCGACGGCTGGGACTACATGCTCGCGGAATCGCGTGAGGCCTTCGCGCCCCGGACCGTGAAGTGCTGCCGTATCGATCCAACGCAGGGCTTCACGCCCAGCGCCGCCAGGGATCGCCCGCAATGATCAGGCTCGCCAGCATAAAGCCCGGCGTTAGCCACAAGAGCGGCAGACGCTACTTTCGCGGCCGCCTTGCCGATGGCAGCACCGTCTGGCTGATCGAAGACCACGATAGCCCGGGATGGACGCTGAAGCTTGATCCCCACGAGGAGCGGCCTGTAACCATCGACGCAAAGGTATCCAGCGTCGCTAAGCTGCTGCCCTCCCGGACAGGAGATGACGACCGGAGTTGAGCGCCGCGCCATCGGACGCCGCGTCTCGCATGGCGCGCGATGGACGCTGTCACTGCGGTCACTTTCAGCCGTGATGACTTGGTCGACGTTTTTCATCTTTCTTCGGGCGATCGTGCACACGCACGTCCACCCAACGCGCGCGCACGCGCGAGGAATGCGAAAAAAGCATGAGACAATTCATCATATGCACAGGACGCATGCAAACCAACTCGTGCGGTCGGAACTGCACTCAACCGGGCGCTGGCGGGGCGGCTATCTGTCTCGCGGCGCTCAACGCAAACAGGCACCCTCGCTTTGACTGGCCAAACCACTCCGCACACACGTTTCGCCACAACCAACGAAAAAGGGCGGACCGGAGCCCGCCCTGATCTGGTGGGGTGATCCCCTTGTTAACGGAGGGACCACGCCTGCGCCCTTGCTAGAACTGCGACAGTATAGACCAGACTTCCGGCATTGCAATCGGAAACACGCGCTGCAAAGATCGCCTCAGAAAAAGAATTCCCCGCGCACCGCAGCGGGCGACGGCAGGAGGCGGCCATGGGTTCTGGACTGCGTTTCTCTTTTGACCTCGGCACGAATTCCCTTGGATGGGCGGTGTTCCGGGACCTAGCATTGGAAGCCGCTCAAGGAGAACGGCGGCTAGAGCCGTCCGAAATCGCTGCAGTCGGCACGCGCGTCTTTTCTGACGGTCGCAATCCGAAGGACGGCCAGTCGCTCGCCGTCATGCGGCGGGTTCCCAGAGGTATGCGCAAACGTCGAGACCGATTCCTGCAACGGCAGCGCAAGTTGATCGCGTTGTTAGAAGCACATGGCCTCCTCCCGGTCGACAAAGCCGAGCAAAAGGCTTTGGAGCGCTTGGACCCCCTTCAGCTGCGCACAACCGGCCTCGATGCGCCCTTGCCGCTCATTCACTTTGGCCGGGCGCTGTTTCACCTCAATCAGCGCCGGGGATTCAAGTCCAACCGGCGCACCGACGGCAAGAATGCGGTGTCCGGAGCGATGGCTGAAGGCGCACAGCGCCTGCGCGAGGCTATTCAGACGAACGGCGCGCGGACGCTCGGCGAGTTTCTATACAAGCGGCAGTCCGAAGGATCGCCCTCACGCTTTCGGCAGGCTGCAGGCGCTACGCCGGGCAAGGTCACATACGACCTCTATCCGACCCGGAAAATCGTCGAGGATGAATTCGACGCCCTGTGGGCGGCACAGGCCATACACCTTCCGCATGTGCTGACCGAAAGCGCGCGAACCGCGATCCGTGCGGCAATCTTCGACCAGCGGCCTCTCAGGCCGGTCAAACCGGGGCGCTGCACGTTGGTTCCGGAAGAAGAACGGCTGCCTATGGCGCTGCCTTCCGTGCAGGCGCGTGTCGTTTTCGAAACGCTGAATGCGCTGCGCTTCGGCGAGGGCCTCAACCTGACGCAATCCCTCGACCTTGCCCAGCGAAAGGTCCTCGCACAGACGCTGATGGCAGGTAAGGACTTGTCCTTCACTCTGATCCGCAAGACGCTCAAACTTGGATCGACCGTTCGCTTTTCGCTGGAAGAAGGTGGGCGCGACAGGATCGAGGGGTCGAAGACGGCCAAGGCCCTGTCGCGCGACAGCGGGTTCGGCAAGGCCTGGCAGCAGATGCAGGTGTCAAAACAGGAGCAGATCGTCCGCGTGCTTCTTGAGGAGGATGACTCGGATGCAGCGGTTGCCTGGGTGATGGCGGAAACAGGGTTGGATGAGACGCATGCAGCTTACGTCAGCGGCGTCGCGCTGCCGGAAGGCTATGGCCGTCTTGGCGCGACCGCGAACGCCCTGATCGTGCAGGAGCTTGCGGCAGACGTCATCACCTACGATGAAGCCGTTCGCCGGGCTGGCGAGAAGTCGGGATTGTTCCAGCACCATTCCGACTTTCGCGACGGCGAAATTTTCCCGCGCCTGCCCTATTACGCCCGCGTCATCGAGCGGCATGTCGGCTTTGGTTCCGCCGATCCCGACGAGAAGGACGAAGCCAAACGTTTTGGCCGCATCGCAAACCCGACGGTGCATATCGGCCTGAACCAGCTCAGGCGCGTGACCAACCGCCTGATCCAGCGATTTGGCCATCCCGACGAGATCGTGATCGAACTGGCCCGCGACCTGAAGCGCAGTTCCCGCCAGCGCGACGAGGACCAGCGCCGCAACACCCAGAACCGCAAGCAGAACGACATCCGCCGCAAGAAGCTCGGGGAACTCGGCCTGCCCGAAAACGGTCTGAACATGGCTCTGTTGCGCCTCTACGACGAGCAGATGGCCGGCGGCGTCGTGCGCTGTCCCTACACGCTACGGGTGATCGGCGTGCATGAACTTTTCACCGAGGCGGTGGAGATCGAACACGTCCTGCCGTTCTCGCGCACGCTCGACGACGGCATGGCCAACAAGGTCCTGTGCTTCCGCGAAGCCAACCGCAAGAAGCGCAATCAGACCCCGTTCGAAGCCTATGGCGCGACGCCGGATTGGCCGGCCATCGCGGCAAACGCCGAGACGCTCCCGCCGTACAAGCGCTGGCGCTTCCGCGAGGATGCGATGGAGCGCTTCGACAACCGCGAGCGCGACATGCTGGCCCGCCAGCTCAACGAGACGCGGCACCTGGCCAGAGCAGCCAAAGCCTATCTGTCCAAGGTCTGCGGCGACGAGAACGACGTCTGGGTGGTCACCGGCCAGCTTACCGCGCTGATGCGCCGCCAATGGGGGCTCGACAGCATTTTGGGCGATGACAACCGCAAGAACCGCAACGATCATCGCCACCACGCGATCGACGCCGCCACCATCGGCTGCATCTCGCGCTCGATGCTGCAACGGGTGGCGCGTGAGGCGGCCCGCAACGAGGAAACCGGCGCCGCGCGCGTTGTCGCCGGATTCGGCGAGCCTTTTCCCGGCTTCCGCGATCGCTTGCGCGATCTCGTCCGCACGATGATCGTCAGCCACAAGCCGGAGCACGGCAAGGGCGGTGCGCTGCACGAGGACACCGCCTATGGCATCGTGAAAAGCGAGCGCGACAAGGCCATCGGCAATCTGGTGCATCGAAAGCCTCTGGACAGCCTCAATCCCAACGAGATCGAAAGGGTACGCGACCCTGATCTGCGCGCGGCGCTGCAACAGGTGGTGCACGAAGTGACGGGCGAAGGCGGAAAGCCGGACCCGAAGGCGCTGTCGGCTGCCCTGCTCGCCTGGGCCAAGGCGGACGCAGAACGGATTGCGGCGCGCACCGGCAAGCTGCGCAACCCCGTGCGCCATGTCCGGCTGCTCAAGCCAAAGGCCAATGCCGTGCCGATCCGCGACCGGCGGACGGGCAGGCCCTACAAGGCCGTCGTGCCGGACGAGAATTGGTGTCTCGACGTCGTCTCTTTCAGGGACGGCAAGGGCGGACAGATCTGGAAGGCCTTCGCCGCGTCCCTGTTCGAGGTGAACCAGCGGGACTGGCGACCCTTGTGGGAGCGCGAAAAGCTGGGCGGCAAGCTCGTCATGCGCCTGCACAAGGGCGACCTTCTCGAGATCGATGACAAGGACGGCGTGCGGCGGGTCAAGCGGGTGGTGAGGCTGAATGCCGCTGCCGAACGGCTATATCTTGTTCAGCATTGCGAAGCTGGTGACTTCCAGAAACGCCACGACGATCCAGAAGATCCATTTAGATGGGACCTCGCTGCAATTTCCGGACTTAGTGTGCGCAATGCCGAGATTGTGTGCGTGGACGAGGCTGGGCTGCGTCGCTGACTGAATGGACCAGAACGCAGCCGGACCTAACTTATGACCGGCCGGAAAACGGGGAGCACGTCAGACAGCTCAAGGGAGCTCCGGGCAGACTGCCCCCATCGCTAAGGGCAACCGAATGCCACCATTTGCGGGGCAAGCAGTGATCTGGATTCTGATCCAGTATGCTTGAACCCGCAACGTCAAAGTTGCGTCATCAACACACAACGTTTGTACGAGACGGTTGTGTGTGTTGTGGCTGGACTACCCTGCCACCATGCTAGAACCACGGGCCCGCCACCAATGGTGGCGGGCTCCCTGCGAAAAGATAAAAAAAGCCCCTGAAAACAGGGGCTTATGGGAAGTCGGTTCTAGCAGGGGCGAAGGCGCGGTCCAACCGCAACAGCCCCGCGCTTCTGGAACTGTACGCGGTGGTTCTAGCAGGGGCGAAGGCGCGGTCCAACCGCAACCTGCGCGGGGCGGGCCGGATGGCTCTCGTGGTTCTAGCAGGGGCGAAGGCGCGGTCCAACCGCAACGCGAGCATCAGATCGCGGATATCCGCCTCGGTTCTAGCAGGGGCGAAGGCGCGGTCCAACCGCAACCAATTCCATGGGCGATCTTTTTCACGAGGAGTTCTAGCAGGGGCGAAGGCGCGGTCCAACCGCAACCTGCGCGCCAGCCTGCGCAAAGGTGATTCGGTTCTAGCAGGGGCGAAGGCGCGGTCCAACCGCAACGTCCCGAATATCGTGCCAGCATGCGCGCCGGTTCTAGCAGGGGCGAAGGCGCGGTCCAACCGCAACACTGGGCGCGCTCGATCCGCGATCAGTGCAGTTCTAGCAGGGGCGAAGGCGCGGTCCAACCGCAACTTGATTGTCGCGGACGATATCCGTTTCCCGGTTCTAGCAGGGGCGAAGGCGCGGTCCAACCGCAACCGCCACCATGGGTGCGCCGACGGACGCCTAGTTCTAGCAGGGGCGAAGGCGCGGTCCAACCGCAACCACCTCGCGCATCACCCGCGCGTCGTAGCCGTTCTAGCAGGGGCGAAGGCGCGGTCCAACCGCAACCGGCGCGGAGCATCCCGGCGCTGCTCCCGCGTTCTAGCAGGGGCGAAGGCGCGGTCCAACCGCAACTCCGCGATCTGGGCAGAACTCAGCCCGTCAGTTCTAGCAGGGGCGAAGGCGCGGTCCAACCGCAACCACGATCAAGGTGAGGCGTGAAGCCCAGCGGTTCTAGCAGGGGCGAAGGCGCGGTCCAACCGCAACAGGCCAGCCGATAGCGCGTCGGAAGCTGCCGTTCTAGCAGGGGCGAAGGCGCGGTCCAACCGCAACTTGCGTGGCGCTGGGCAACCTCGGCTGCGTGTTCTAGCAGGGGCGAAGGCGCGGTCCAACCGCAACTGGTCCTCAACCCACGAAAACGCGACGACCGTTCTAGCAGGGGCGAAGGCGCGGTCCAACCGCAACCTTGATCACCTCCGGCGGCACGATGATGCGGTTCTAGCAGGGGCGAAGGCGCGGTCCAACCGCAACTGGCTGTTTCGGATACGTTGCTCATGTGGAGTTCTAGCAGGGGCGAAGGCGCGGTCCAACCGCAACCCTTTTGGCCGCGTGCCCTGATGGTGCGCTGTTCTAGCAGGGGCGAAGGCGCGGTCCAACCGCAACGGACAGGATCGAGGACAAGGATGACAATGGGTTCTAGCAGGGGCGAAGGCGCGGTCCAACCGCAACGGATGGCTGGGTGACCGCGCACTGGCCGACGTTCTAGCAGGGGCGAAGGCGCGGTCCAACCGCAACCTGATCATCCACCGGCGCCCGCTTGGCGTGGTTCTAGCAGGGGCGAAGGCGCGGTCCAACCGCAACCATCCGGCCAGTCGTCGCCGAACTCGTAGTGTTCTAGCAGGGGCGAAGGCGCGGTCCTAACCCTAACGCTTCACGTTAATAAGTGGTTTCGCTCATCTTAGGACCCAATGACGCCGTATGCTGCTCCAAAACGGGGAGAGCAGCCATGCTCAGACGCGTTATCGAGATCAGCGGCGAGGGGCGGCGGCTGTCGCTCAATCGCGGGTTCCTCAGCATTTCGGGGCCGGACGGGCTTCTGGGAGAGGTCCCGCTGGATGATGTCGAGGCCGTAATTGCAGCGACGCCTTCGCTTTCCTACACCAATCAGGCTGTGGCCGCCCTCGCCGAACGCGGCGCGCCTCTAGCGATCTGCGGGAAAGATTTCAGGCCGGTCGCATGGTTGCTGCCGGTCTCCGGTCACCACGCTCAGGGCGTGCGCATGGAAGCGCAGGCAAGTTGTCCCAGAGCAAGAAAGGCCAGGCTCTGGGCGCAGATTGTCAAATCCAAGCTGACTGCACAGGCCGAAGCGCTGGAGCGCACGGAGCGGCCGTCAGCACAATTGCGCCGCCTGATCCGCGCGTTCCGGTCGGAAGACGCCGCGACGCTCGAAGCGCAGGCCGCGCAGCGATATTTCCCCCTGATGTTTGGCGACGGTTTTCGGCGGGATCGCAACTCCGAAGGCATCAACGCACTCCTCAACTATGGTTACACCGTTCTTCGCGCAGCAACGGCGCGCGCCATCGTAGCGGCGGGCATGAACCCGTCGCTCAGCCTGTTTCATGGGTCGCGAGGCGACGGACTTCGCTTGGCTGACGATTTGATCGAGCCTTTCCGCCCGACCGTCGATCTGACGGTGCTTGGTCTGGCTGAGGACGGTCGCCTCGAACTGACGCCGGGCGTCAAGCGAGCGCTCGCAACCGTACTGGCTTCGGACTTCCGTTCTCCCGCTGGCACAGGGCCCCTGAGCAATGCCCTCGTCAGGCTGGCGCAATCGTTAAGCCAAGCCTTCGCCGATCCGTCGGCTTCACTGGCGCTTCCCGATCCCCTCATCCCGCTGCAGGCGAACGATGGCTGCAGCACCTAGCGCAACCGGGGCACAGGCGAACTCCACCTTATCAGGTTACCGCATCATGTGGCTTTTCGTGGTGTTTGATCTACCCGTCCTGACCAAGACCGAGCGCAAGCGGGCGACCCGATTTCGGCAGTACCTGCTCGACGAGGGATTCTCGATGATGCAGTTCTCGGTCTACCTCCGATTCACCTCGGGCAAGGAACAGATCGAGGGCCTGACACGACGGATCGGCAAGAAGGTGCCCAATGAAGGCAAGGTCGACGTTCTATCGCTAACCGATCAGCAATACGCGGCGATGACGAGCTTCCGAGGAACAACGGATGCCGCCAGGCCGACAAAGCCGGACCAGTTAGCGCTGTTTTAGGAACATGATGGAGTGAGGCCAGCCAAGAGCAAGCATGAAAAATGTTGGCGCTTTCGTTGGCGTCTTATCAATACGACATGAAATAAAATTTGATATTTCAACGTCTTATTATAATTTCACGAATCCCTCTTGCGCAACACTTATCCCTTCGGGATTGTTCGCAGTCGAGGCAAGACGCCTATTCTTCCGGTGGCAGGACCGTGAGCGGGCGCTCGTCGCGGTGCCCCCCGATCAAACGGGGAAGAAAATGCGCGCCGCGCTCCGTCACGAAGGCCCGGAAAGCCTGTGCGATGGGGGAGATCTCGCGGTCCGCCCGATTGACGACAAACCACTGACGAATGATCGGCAGCCCTTCGACGTCGAGACAGCGCAGGCGACCGTCCTGTACCTCCGCGGCAATGGTGTGGGCGGAAATCAGCGCTACACCCAGCCCTGCCATCACAGCCTGCTTGATGGTTTCGTTCGACCCCAGTTCGATGCCGACCTGCGCACGGTGCAGGGTGATGTCGCCAATGAAGTAGTCGAAGATCGAGCGCGTGCCGGAACCCTGCTCGCGAAACAGGAAGGTCTCCTGCCCCAGGCGATCCTTGGAAATCGCACGCTCGCCCACCAGCGGATGAAAGGGTGGCGCCACGATGACGTAGGGATGGGCGCCAAGCGCTGCCTTCTCTGCTGGCATGTCCGCCGGAGGGCGTCCGGTCAGAGCGACTTCGGCGCTGAGCGACTGCAACGCCGCGATGGTGTCGTCGCGATTGCCGATCAGGAATCGCAGGTCGATGTTGGGGTGTTCCCGCGTGAACGCGGCGATCAATCGCGGCGCAAAGTACTTGGCTGTCGAAACTGCGGCGACCGCCAGGCGACCGCCCTGGCCGCGCCGGATCGTGGCCATCCGTGCCAAGAAATCCTTCGCCTCGCGCTCGATCCGATGGGCGGAGTCGAGCGCCATCTCTCCGGCCATGGTCAGCTTCATGCCGCCCGACGTGCGGTCGAACAGCTTAAGACCCACAAGGTCTTCAAGCGCTTTCAGGCGGGCCGTCAGGGCGGCCGGCGTGACGTTCAGGTAGGATGCCGCGCCAACCAGCGTGCCCTGCCGGACAATGGCCTGGAGCGTCTCGAAATGGCGGAGCGAAAGCTGGGACATGGGATTCAAGTTTTCTGAATGAAGTTGAAAAATTAGTCAGTTTTAATTTTTTAGCAAGTCCTCATATTTGCCACGCGGAATGCACCCGTCACATGGGTTCGAACGCGAGGACGGCACAGTGGACAAAGTCCAGATCGGCACCAAACTGGAGGACGCACTGTCGGCGATGGCCCCGGCGCCGGTGGCATCGGTGGTCGCGGCCATCGCGCAGGCATCGGTGCCGATCGTCTCGGTCATCCGCGGCGGGCCGCTGGCCGGCCCGCTCGGTGCGGCGACCGGCACCGGCAATGCGGATGGCGACGCCCAGAAGGCGCTCGACGTGCTGGCCGACCGCCAATTCTCGCAGGGCCTAAAGGGCTCGGGCGTGCGCGCCATGGCTTCCGAAGAACTGGACGAGCCGCTGGAAGTCGATACCGACGGCACGATCCTTGTTGCCATCGACCCGCTGGACGGCTCGTCCAACATCGACACCAACGTTTCCATCGGCACGATCTTCTCTTTGCTCGCCGCGCCCCCGGACAGGGCACCGACGACTGCCGACTTCCTGCAACCCGGCGTACGGCAGCTGGCAGCGGGCTTCATCATCTACGGACCACAGACCTCACTGGTCTTCACAACCGGCGTCGGCGTGCACATGGCAACGCTCGATCCGCTCAGTGGCTCCTATGTCATGACGCGCCTGTCGCTGATCATCCCGGAAGGCTCGCCGGAATTCGCCATCAACGCCTCGAACTACCGCCACTGGCACAGGCCGGTGCAGGCCTACGTCGATGACTGCATCGAGGGCGCCGACGGTCCGCGCGGCAAGAACTTCAACATGCGCTGGATCGCCTCGCTGGTCGCCGACGCCTATCGCATCTTCATGCGGGGCGGCGTGTTCCTCTACCCGGCCGACAGGCGCAAAGGCTACGAATCCGGTCGCCTGCGGCACGTCTACGAGGCGAGCCCGATCGCGCTGCTGGTCGAGCAGGCCGGCGGCCAGGCGACGAATGGGGTCAACCGCATTCTCGATCTGGTGCCTGCCAGTCTGCACGCCCGCGTGCCCTTGATCTTCGGTTCGAGCGACAAGGTGACGCGCATTCGCCGTTATCACGTTGAAGCCAGCGCCGCCGTCGAAACCTCGCCCCTGTTCGGCAAGCGCGGCCTGCTGCGCGGCTAGAGGAGACGGTCATGTCGATCAAGCATCCTATCATCGCCATCACCGGCTCTTCCGGCGCCGGCACGACCTCGGTCAAGAAGACATTCGTCGAGATTTTCCGGCGTGAAGGCGTCAGCGCTGCCTTCATCGAGGGGGACGCCTTCCACCGTTACAACCGTGCCGAGATGCGCCACCGCATGTCGCAGGCGGCGATCGACGGCAACAACAATTACAGCCACTTCGGCGACTACGCCAACCTTCTGGAAAAGCTCCAGGACACGTTCCGACAGTACGGCGAGAACGGTACCGGCGAAACGCGCACCTATGTCCACGACGCCGAGGAAGCGGCGGAATTCGCCGTTCAGCCCGGCAACTTCACGCCCTGGCGTCCGTTCCCCGCGGACACGGACCTTCTGTTCTACGAGGGACTGCACGGCGCGGTCGTCACCGACAAGGTCAACCTGGCGCAGCATGTCGACCTGAAGATCGGCGTGGTGCCGGTGATCAACCTGGAGTGGATCCAGAAGCTGCATCGCGATCGGTCGGCGCGCGGCTACTCCACCGAAGCCGTCACCGACACGATCCTCCGGCGCATGCCGGACTACATCAACTTCATCTGCCCGCAGTTCGGCGAGACCGACATCAACTTCCAGCGCGTGCCGATGGTCGACACGTCCAACCCGTTCATCGCCCGCTGGATCCCCACCGCCGACGAATCGATGGTGGTGATCCGCTTCAAGAATCCGCGCGGCATCGACTTCCCGTACCTGCTGTCGATGATCCACGACAGCTTCATGAGCCGGGCGAACTCCATCGTCATCCCCGGCGGCAAGCTCGACGTGGCGATGCAGCTCATCCTGACGCCGCTGATCATGAAGCTGGTCGAGCGTCGCCGTCGCGCGCTGTGAAGCCTTTCCCCGGAGGAACCGTCATGAACGCGCCACTCAAGCTCTCGACTCCGGTGTCGCACGCCAATCTGGCGAATGCAGTCCGATTCCTCGCCATGGACGCGGTGGAGAAGGCCAGATCCGGCCATCCCGGCATGCCGATGGGCATGGCGGACGTCGCGACCGTGCTGTTCACGCGCTTCCTGAAATTCGATCCGGCCGTGCCGTCCTGGCCGGACCGCGACCGGTTCGTACTATCCGCCGGTCATGGCTCGATGCTGCTCTACGCACTGCATCATCTCGTCGGCTATGCCGACATGACGACGGATCAGCTCAGGGCGTTCCGCCAGCTCGGCGCGAAGACCGCAGGCCATCCCGAACATGGCCATGCGCTGGGTGTCGAGACGACGACGGGTCCACTGGGACAGGGGATCGCCACCGCTGTTGGCATGGCGCTCGCCGAGCGCATGCTGAATGCGCGCTTCGGCGATGCCCTGGTCGACCACCACACCTATGTCATCGCCGGCGACGGCTGCCTGATGGAGGGCATCAGCCACGAGGCGGTCGATATGGCGGGTTGCCTGAAGCTTGGCCGCCTGATCGTCCTGTGGGACGACAATGCCATCACCATCGACGGCACAACCGCGCTCTCGACCGCGACATCGCAACCGCAACGCTTCGCCGCCTCAGGCTGGCATGTGCAATCGGTGGACGGACACGACGCGGAAGCCGTCGCCGCCGCCATTTCCGCCGCCAAGGCCGATCCACGCCCTTCGCTGATCGCCTGCAAGACCGTGATCGGAAAGGGCGCCCCGAACAAGCAGGGATCGGAATCGACCCATGGCGCGCCGCTCGGCCCGGCCGAGATCGCCGCCGCCCGTGCAGCCGCTGGCT
>ERZ761609.1907-NODE-1907-length-16858-cov-10.552877_pt1 | contig 16858 bp, 13 predicted proteins | sample MGYA00511163_ERZ761609 | MGnify/ENA primary metagenome ERZ761609 (study PRJEB28899, sample SAMN02445070) | bioreactor sludge metagenome | biome: EBPR sludge | place: Australia: Brisbane, Thorneside Wastewater Treatment Plant | collected 2011-12-16 ... | reverse complement strand
TGACACAGAAAGAAAGCAGAAGGAAAAGCGCTCGATCCGGCAAAACTGCGATATTTTGCTTGAGTCCCAGAAACCGGCGAAACAACCGTCTTCGCGTATGATGCTTCAAACAGGCTGGTTGCCGAGTATTCAACCGTCGTCGAACCGACCGCAACCGCCAAAACCAGCTATTTGACAACCGACCACCTCGGCAGCCCAAGGATCACGACCGACCAGTTCGGCGGTGAAATACCCTCGACGGAGCCGCCCTCGCCCATACCCGACTGGATCCCAATGGGCAACGGGGGATCGAAATGTTTATTCCAACCAACGCTACCAGTGGTGTTATTGGGTACTCGTCGATTGAAATTAGAGATTTCTCTGGAAACGTAATCAACGTTGTTCCCGGCAGACTAGGATATTCGACCCCGATGTCGGTTAGGATAAATACCAGAGGGCCATTCTTGCGGCGTATCCCGGCCTCGAATTCTATGAATGACCGGCTCGGCGAGTTCGGGCGCTTTGCTGCAGGTCGACTGCGGTCGCGTGTCACGCAGTTGTTGCATGAAATTGGGCATTTGGTCTTTAGGAATAGGAGCGTGTTTCCATTACATTCATCGCCCAATACTACTAATGAACATGTTGCGTGGGACCGTGTTTTGAGGCTGGACGGATCTGATGCCGACCTTAGTGACGTTAATACAGATTTAGTTCTCGAAGCTTGCAGGGATCAAATCAATCAATTAAGGCAATAAGTTATAAAAGCTGATATGCCTAAGGAGGTTTGGGACATGTCCATAAAAGTGCTCGCATTGGTAGTTTTGCTCCTGATAGCCTCGACAGCATCGTTGGGACAACGCTTGCTCATCGTTACGGGCAATGTTGTAGATGAGAATGGGACACCGATCGCTGGAGCCAATGTGTGTCTTCGAGGGGAGTTCGATGCGATCGAAGTTTATACGACCGGAGACGATGGATTTTTTCGAGTCATTCGTAATGTAAAGGACTCGACTGACGTATTTCTTTTCATCGAGGGCCCGCAACCTGCCGGATACTGGGTTCCGGAGACAACTACTTACTGGAGTCTCGGAAAATTGCCGGAGCACAAAGGCACGCTTTTGCACCGGACAGATTCAGGAATTGTTCGTATCGGTAACGTGAAACCCAACATTGCCTTTAGAGGTGTTCGAATTGACCTTTCGAAGATCCTTGGGCCGAATTTTGTTCTTTCGTCTAACCCTCTTCCCCAATTGAGAATGGATATATATCGTGGAGAGACTGTGCTTGCATCCGATTTTTCGGTTCCAACGGACGCTATAAATGAGGGGGTCGTGCAGATTTCTCTACCCAATGTAGAACTTGAACTCGTATTCACAATCATTGAGAACGATAAATCGCGAAAGGCAAGAATTAAAGTCCGGTAATCAGATTTTCCCGAAATCCGTTCAATGCGCTTCTGCATTGTTTTTTTTCAATCGGTCGTATGATAACGGGATGGAGGAGAAGCGGACGCAGAGGATATTGAAGGAGATCGAGCCTGAGGAATGGGACTGGGAACAGCAGCCGGCGAAGTATTACATCCGCTCGACCGTGCTGGGCGGAGCTGTGGTCACGGACGTATACGACATCGGCACAAAGAAGCGGACCTACGTCAGGGCGGGCGGCGAGGAGATCGCCCGCACCGCCTAAAACGCTGGATCCGATCGCAGCTCTACACGAAGTGATTCACGTCGCTGCTCGTGCAAGTGATATAGAATTATCGAAAGCTGTAAGAGACTTGGGCACAAAAGTTATTGGAACGGGATGGAAAAACCGAAATCGATTATCCGACAGACGAAGATAACAGCAAACGAGCGTATAGCGGTTATTGGGGCCAGGCACTAATTAATCATTGTTCGGAAACGGCGTCACATAGAAAGCCTACAACAACACGAAGATAAAAATGATCAAAATCAGATAGGGGTGAGTTTTATGTACTTAAAGATGGTTTTGCCTTTGATGGTAATAGCATGTTGCCAGTCAAATATATGGAATGATATTGTCCCGCTAAAATCGACGCGAGCGGATGTCGAGAAAATACTTGGGAAGCCGATGCGTCATAGCATCGCTAAACATGCGGCAGGGTATAAAACCGAAAATGAAAGGGTTCATGTTGTATATTCAACCGGACTTTGTAATGTCAATTCTGAACACGGGTGGGATATTCCAGAGATGACGGTGATAAGTGTGGGCGTAACTCCAAAGGTGCTGCCGAAATTCACTGATCTCCAGATTGACAAGAATAAATTTGAGAAGCGGCCGGACCCTGACGCTATAGATACTTTCTTTTACACAAATGAGACTGACGGAATTAGCTTGACGGTCGATGAAAAAGATGAATTTGTACTGGATATCCGGTATTTCCCTGAAGCTAAATATAACCATCTCAGATGTAAAGCAAAACAGGAGAAGTGATCTAAGTCAGGCGTGCAAAATTGCGATTTTCTGCCAGCATTTCGCGGCTACGATGCTGACGGCCGGCAGGTATCGGGCGACACCGGCCTCAAATACTCCTCCGGCCCCGCGGACAAACGCGAACTTTCCTGCTTTCATCCAATCGGTGCTAAACTTCTCTCCGTTCGCCGATGGTTTCTTTGACCGAAAAACATTCAGATGCGATCGACGATGCGGTTCATCGTCTGATCTCGCGTGCCTCCGATTCCCGCGGTCTTTCGGCGGCTGATATCCGTCCGCGGATCGTCGCATCGCTCGAAAAATACATCGCCAGATCGGAATCCGGAACCGAACGGCCCGACATCGTCGCATTTGTCGACGAGATCAGGCCCGACGATCTGTTCCTGGTCGCCGCCTGCGAACGCGGTGATGAAAGGGCATGGGAAGACCTGGTCGCAAATTTTGATTCGACGGTCAGATCGGCGGCCCGCAAAATGACCTCGAATGCAGAGGACGCCGAGGACCTCGCGAGTTCGATCTGGGCGGAGCTCTACGGCCTGAGGCAAGACGCCGAAGGCAACAAAAAGAGCAAGCTTGGCTATTACTCGGGCCGCGGCTCGCTCGCCGGATGGCTTCGGGCTGTAGTATCACAGCTTGCGGTCGACGAGTTTCGAAAACAGGCGAAGTTCGTCCAGATCGAGGAGAATCGAGAATTTGAGAACCTGGCCGAATCGGCGTCGAACAACTCGAACAACGAACAGGTTCTCCATCATGCCGATGACCCCGAACAACTACTGACCGAAAAGCGAATGTCGGCCGATGTCTCGGCGGCTTTGCAGGATGCGATGGCCGGTCTGGAAGCCGAAGACAAGGTGATCCTTAAGCTCTATTATTTCGACGAACTCAAGCTCAAAGAGATCGGTGCGGCATTTGGTTATCATGAAGCTACGGCGAGCAGGAAACTTGTCCGCATTCAGGCCGAAATACGGAGATCGGTCGAAAGAAGCCTGAAGAAAGAGCATGGATGGTCAGACGGCGAGGTGAAAAAGCACCTTTCGGAAACCGCCGAAAGCCTCGGTATCAGCCTCGAAAAGATGATCGCCGTATTTGTGCTGATGATGGTGCTGCAAGATTTCTATTGGTGAGGCGTTCACTAAATGAGGCAAGTTTTCGCCGAGGACGTGAATTTGCGGTGAATCTTGCGAAAAATGGTGTTTTGATCGAAACGATCGCGTTTTTGGGTCATCGCACCGAGATCGAGAAGATGGAACAGGATTTCGACAAAGTAATAGACGCGTTGCTGAGGAGTTCGCCGGAGAAAAAGGGCGTTCTCGTCGGCGACCGTCCGTCCGCGCATCTTTCTGCGGACGAGATCTCGCTGTTCGTCGAAAACGCCTTGCCCAAAGATGTTCGGCAGGGTCAATTGATCCATTTCGCCGAATGCGATCGCTGCCGGGCGGTGCTCGCGAACGCTATCCGTCTTTCTGATGACCAAGCCTTCGAAGCCGGGTCGCCAACGGTCGACGCGCGGCCTGTTATCGACGCGCCGTGGTACCGACGGCTTTTCGCTATGCCGAACCTTGCTTACGCAATGGGCGGCCTCGTATTACTTTTCAGCGGTTTCATCGGATACACGTTGATTCAGAATACCGGCAGCGACACGGCGATGCTTTCTGATCAGGCTGAGAGCAGGGCGGCCGAGCCGGCACCCGCGGCCGCCGACGAACCTTACGTTTTTATGGATAGCGCGGCGAATGCTGCCACGAACACGAGCAGCGCAGCGGCAAATTCGGCGATCGTCCCAGGCAGTCCGTTCGTACCCAACGGCAACGATGCCCGGACGGCATCGGCATCCAATTCGGCCGCGACGCTCGATGTTGCCCGTTCGCGTGATGAGGCAGACCTAATGATGGCAAAGCCTGCAGCGGCGGCTCCTGCCGATGCGGGCCCGACGGGCTTGAACAAAGCGGAAGCCGAGAGCAAGGTCAATGCCAAAAGAGAGATGAACGAACTTCCCACCGTTGCGAGGCAAACCCAAGAGTCCCTGCCTCCACCGCCTCCGCCGGCAAAGTCGCTGCCCGTTCCAAAAGACGATGCCGCGGGCGAGCGAAGCAAGGCTTCGGATGCCGCGAAAATGAAAAGCGTCGGCCGGCTTTCGACCGACACTGCACGCAGGCAGATAAGCGGCAAGACTTTCGAACGCCGCGACGGTACGTGGTACGACTCGGCGTACACGGGCCAGCCTTTGACCGACGTTCGCCGCGGCACCGACGATTACCGCAAACTCGACAGTGGGCTCCGCAGAACGGCCGACGATCTCGGCGGTACGGTCGTGATAGTCTGGAAAGCGAAGGCGTACCGCATTCAGTGACCGGCCCGGCCCGATAATTAACTGACTCAAGCAAAGACGATCGATGTAGAATAGTGCGATGCGTCCAATTTCGGGATTCTTGCTGATTTGCCTCTGTGCCGTCGTTTCGTTCGCCCAGCCGGCGTGGAACAAAGCGCTCGATTCGACGATAGGGTTTTATCAGACGACGGATTTCGGAATAGTCCTGGCCGCGACCGAAAGGAGTCTATACGCTCTAGACGCGCAGACCGGCGAACAGCTCTGGCGGCGATCGACCGGCAAGATCAACGAGACCGCTCTGACACCCATTCCGGGAACAGACCTTGTCCTTTTCTCACGTGACCTCGGCGACCGCTCACGGCTTGAGGCCGTAGACGTGATCACCGGCCGGCCGATCTGGCAAACCGAGAAATTCAAAGGCGATGTGCTGCAGCTTGCGGCCGACCCTGAAAGCGACCTTCTGGCGGTCGTGATGGTCAAGGACCCGCGCGGCGATCACGGCAGCGAGGTAAAACGCGAGCCGGTCGTCCGGATGCTGCGTTTTTCCACCGGCGACGAGATCTGGAAAGAAACGCTCCGAAGCGACGTCGAAATGATGCCGTCGCGTTTCGGCGAGAATCTGGGTGAGGTCGGGTTCACGCTCGACAATTACCGGGCACCGCTCCTTATCGACGGCATTCTCTATTTGTTCTACGAGGGAGCGACCAGCTTCGACGCACGAACCGGCGAAGAGATCGAACGCGAGACGTTCAATGTAAACGAAAATGGCCTGGCCCTGACCGAGGCCGATCCGGTCTTTGACGACGATCATCTTTTCATTTCGGGCCGCGGCCGCATCCGAGCGGTAGAGAGACGAACCGGAAAGGTCAGGTGGAAGGCCGACGACCTCGGCAACGCATCGGAGATGGCCGTTTTCGGTGGAGTGCTTTACGTCCGGACAGGCGGACAGTTCACTCGGCTCCGCAACGGCGAGATCGTTACCAAAGGGCCTTTCGGCATTTCGGCGATCGACACTAAAAACGGCAAGACGCTTTGGCGATATAAAGGAGCGGACAAAGGGCTGACGAACTTCGTGTTCGCTGACGACAGAACCATCGTGATCGCCGACGGGGACGAACTGATCTCGATCAACGCCGCAAACGGCAAGCGGATCGCGAAATTTGACCACAAGGTCGAAAAGGCACAGTTCGTGCTGGTCAACGAGAGCGGGCAGACCGTTATCGGCGGCATCGGCGAACTTGCCGCATTCTCCGGCAAACAGGAACGATGGCGTGTCAAACACAAAGCACCCGGACGCGGAATACTCCGGACGATCGGCGGTATCGCACTGCGGGCCGCGGCATTGTACTTTCGATACGGCGGCATTGCGACATCGGCGATCGGTCTGGCTCGCGGCGGCGTCCGGCTTTTTTCGGCGGCGCGATCGATCCGCTGGTCCGGCCTTCGAACGCGATTCGCTTCGTTCGACCTTACGACACTTGCCGCAGCAGCAGCTCGCGATGCGGCGCTCAGCCGGGTCTACTCATTCGGATCGCTGGCGACGCTGCCTGACGCCGCACGCAGGCTCGGCGGTCTGCAGGTCGTAACGCCGTCAGCGATCCGTTCGCAGCTGTCGCGCGGGGCCGCCGGGCGGGTCTTGCCATCGACCGGAGAGGTCCGCGAGAATGTGTTCGACAGGCTCGATCCGGCGCGATATGCAGAGCGATTGTCGAATTATCTGCTGCGGCGGAAGCGCCTTGCCGAGCTTCGCGGAAGCCATATGTATTTTTACACCGATCTGCCGTGGCCAAACCGGCAAAAGGGTCTGGTGGGTGTGAATGTGCATAGCGGTATCGACGCGCGAACCATCCTCGTCTCAGACCCCGACGATCGCTTTACATTTGACGAAACAAGCGGCCTGCTCTATTCCGCGAACGGCAACAGGCTGCAGGGCTTTGCAATGATCAGCCGTTGACAAGGATCGCGTTGAGGTCCTTGGCGAATTTCTCCGGCTCTTCCCAATTCGGTGAGTGGCCTGAGTTAGGATAGACAACGAACTTCACATTCGGCAGCCCTTTGATCAACGGCTCCTGTTCGGCTCGCGAAAAAATGGTCTCCTTTTCGCCCCAGATGATCGTGACAGGCATCTTTAAATTATCAAGCTCCGGTTTGTAATCGCGAGCCGCAAGTCCGGCAAGGGCCTTTTTCCACACATTCGCAGGCAGTTTCAAAGTGGCATCCACCACTCCGTCAAAGAAATCTTTTGGCAAGGAAGGTGATGACGTGCCGACCTGGAAATCACGGGCAAATTCGTGCGGCACCGGATCTGACAATTCGTTGACTGCACTAAGAAGCTCTTTGATCACGGCGTTGCTCGGTGTCGATGTTGTACCTACGAGGACGAGACGGTCGACCTTTTCCGGATGGTCGAGCGCGGTCTGCATCGCGACGAAGCTTCCCATCGAGTGGCCAACGACCGTGGCTGACCGTACTCCGACAGCCTCCAGGAAAGCTGCTGCATCTGCAGCGAAATCGCTCATCTCATAACCACTTTCCGGTTTGTCGGAATCGCCATGTCCACGCTGATCGATGGCAAGGATGCGAAATTTCTTATCAAGCAACGGTATCACCCGGCTGAATGAGAATGACGAATCGGTGTAACCGTGGATCAGCAGGACGGCCGGCCCTCTCGGGTCGCCGGCCTCCACATAATTCATCGAGATACCGGTCTTCAGCTTGATACGTTTTGTTCGCACATCACTGACGGTTTTCCCTGACGGGCGGAATGCATCGGCCGAAAGCTGAATATCAGAGTTTTTCCAAGCATCACGGAATTCGATCCGGACGAGTGCCGCCGACGATTCCTTTCCCTGCCGCGAGAGCGATTCGGCAAGCCCGAACAGCGCGCGGCCGTTACGCGGGTTCCGGTCTATCTCTTCGCGAAACGCCTTCTCGGCCTCGGGGTATTGCCCGTCCATCATCAGGGCCCTCCCCAGCCATTCGCGGATCGGCAGGTCCCAATCCGGCGGTTCGGCATAGTTTACCTTTGCCTCAGACGCGGCTGCCTGACGCAGCATATTTATCGCCGCCTTGCGATCACCTTTTGCGAGGGCGATCTCACCCGCGAGGAGTTCATCGGCAACCTTCAACGCAACGCTTACCGGCGTCGTGAAAAGCATCGCGGAGGCCGGGATCTTCTTTGCCGTTTCGCGCAATGCCGCAAGTTCCCGTTCCGCCTCGGCCGCCTTGCCGGTCTCGGCTAGCGCGATCCCGCGAGCCATGTGCCAGTGTGCCGCTGTCGTCAGCATTTCCGGATCCGGCTTCGGGTATTTCATTATCTCGTCCCACTTGTGAAAGCGCGTCAGCGTGATGATCGGGTAAGGCATGAACATCTCAAGCATCGGCATTGCCTTTACGTTGGGGCCGACGTTGGCCGCAAGCTCGTTGGCCGCCTTGATCGAACCGGCATAATTGCCCGCTTCGGCCTGCGCGGCGGCAAGCATGTGGATGTTGTGGTTGTAGTACATCAACGGGTAGATGCCGCTTGCGCCGCTTCGCTCGATGTAGTTGCGGTCGGCGACTATCGCCAACTCATTGCTCTTTACAGCCTTTTGATGGTCGCCGGTGAGCAGGTAGATGTGCGACGGCATATGAACCAGGTGGCCGGCATTCGGAGCAAGGCCCATCAATCTGTTGGCAGCCGCTGTGCCGCGTTCAGGGTTTGGCGATGCCTCGATGGCGTGAATGTAATAGTGATTCGCCCCGGTGTGATTGGGGTTCCGCCTGAGGACACCCTCAAGGACCTTGATGATCTCAAGAGTCCCGTCTGCCGGTCTGCCGTCCAGTGTCCAAAGCTGCCACGGACGCAGATTCATCATGCTTTCGGCGTAGAGCGTTGCGGCGTCGAGGTCATCCGGATAGTTCTTTACAAGTTCAGCCATCGCCGCCTTGTAAGCGGCGGCCAGCGTTGCAGGCGGCGTATTCGGATCGGACGAATATCGTTTTGAAAGCGCGGCGATATAGTCCTGTTCCGCTTTTGAAGCTTTCGGAGCGAGTTTGATCGCCTGCTGCAGTTCTACGTAGGCTCGTGCGAACCTATCGGTGTTTCCCGGATCGTTATAATTCGCACCGAGGCCAAGAGCCATTCCCCAATATGCCATCGCCATTTCGGGATCCAGCTCGGCCGCACGGCGGAACGAGGCAACTCCTTCGTCATGGTTAAAGGCGTATAGATAAGCGAGTCCCTGGTCGAAGAACTTTTGCGCTTCGGCACTCTTCGTTGTGACCGGATGATGAACATCACCAAGACCGTTATCAAGCCATACCGTCCTGGGCCGCGGCGGATTCTGCGTACCGTGCCCATGCTGGCCAAAAACCGAAACGGCTGCCGCTAGATAGAACATCAGAACTATGGTTTTCATAATTATTCTCCTTCGCGCCCTCGCGGTCGGGTAAATGCGGATCGGCGCGTTTCTCTACAATTGAAAGACGCGCTCGCCTGGCGGAATAGGACATTCTAATTGGCTCGGAAGTTTATCACAGCAGAGAATTATGTCAACGAATTTTCGACAGGCATTGCCATTTCCGCTTGATAGCCTTACATTTGATTCGATCCCTATTTTCCGGTTCGGCCCTTATGAAAAAGATATCTGTTTCAGCTGCAGTCCTTCTCTTCTCATTCACGGTTCTTTTAGCCCAGAGACCGGCGCCTCCGCGGCAGCCTGTAGACGCCGCGATACAAAAGATGCTCAAAGAGGTCTCGGCGAAGAACATCGAAACGAGTATCCGCAAACTGGTCTCGTTCGGGACACGCAACACGCTCTCAGAACAGAACAATCCAACGCGCGGTATCGGAGCGGCCCGCGATTGGATCTTCGCCGAGTTCGAGAAGATCAGTAAAGATTGCGGCGGTTGCCTCACGGTTGAAAAACAGGCGTTCGAACAGCCAAAGGCAAATCGGATCCCTGAACCAACGATACTTACTAACTTGGTGGCAACGTTGAAAGGCACCACCGACCCGACGCGTATCTACGTAGTTTCCGGACATTACGATTCGATGTGCTCATCTCCGACCGACGGAAAATGCGACGCGCCCGGTGCAAACGACGATGCCTCGGGAACGGCGGCGGTCATTGAACTCGCTCGCGTGATGTCGAAGCAAAAATTCGATGCAACAATAGTTTTCATGGCGGTCGCGGGCGAAGAGCAGGGCCTTCTTGGAGCTGCCTATTTTGCCGAACAGGCAAAGCAGAAGCAGATGAATATCGAAGCGATGTTCACGAACGACATTGTCGGTGGCGTTACGACCCAAAAGAATTCGGCAAACCGAAAACGGCTTCGGGTTTTTGCAGAAGGGGTGCCGTCGAATGAGAATGAACGCGAAGCGGCGACACGCCGAAGCGTTGGCGGCGAGAACGATTCGCCCGCGCGTCAGCTCGGCCGTTACGTCAAAGAGCAGACGTCGAGATACATGAAGGATTTCAGCGCATGGGTCATCTATCGCCGGGATCGGTATGGACGCGGCGGCGACCACATACCTTTTCTCGAACGCGGTTTTGCCGCGGTCCGTTTCACCGAACCGGACGAGGATTACACGCATCAGCATCAGAACGTCCGAACGGAGAACGGAACGTTTTATGGCGATACGCCTGAGTTCGTCGATTTCGGATACGTCGCCGACGCGACCCGCGTTAATCTGATCACTCTCGCCTCGATCGCCAACGCACCTGCAAAGCCTAAGAACGTTGGCATCGTCACAGGACGCCTGACCAACGACACCGAGTTGAAGTGGGACGCGAACACCGATGCCGACATTGCCGGGTATGAGATCGCATGGCGCGAAACATCGGCACCCGATTGGACAAACTTTACGCCGGTTGGCAACGTGACCTCCTATGTCGTAAAAGGTATGTCAAAAGACAATTACTTCTTTGGTTTACGAGCGGTCGACCGAGCCGGCAATCGGAGCCCCGTGGTCTATCCGCGGCCGGTTCGTTAGCAAAGCGATTTTTTTTCGGTTCCTTCAGCAAAAAACTTGGCTTCGATACGTCCTCGCGTTGAAGTGTTGAAAACCAGCGTTTGGCTCATTAGTTAACACCGGGTCGTTCAACGAGCTGATCCGTCGCTGTTAAGGTCCGCATCCTTTCGAGTCGCTCTCGATTATCTCAGAGAGTTGTGAGTATGTTCGTGGACGGTAAAATTGGCCGGTACAAGATCGTAAGCAAGATCGGTTCGGGCGGAATGGGCGAGGTATATCTTGCTGAGGACAGCAAACTCGACCGCAAGATCGCCCTTAAGATACTGCCGGCCGATGTTGCGTCCGATTCTGAGAGGATGCATCGGTTCGTCCACGAGGCAAAGTCCGCTTCCGCCTTAAATCACCCTAACATCATAACGATCTACGAAATAAACGATGAACAGGACGTTCCGTTCATCGCGATGGAGTATGTGACCGGCGAGACGCTTGCAAAAGCGCTGAGGGGCGGACGCCCGATCGAACTCAAACGAGGTCTCGATATCGCTGCTCAGGTTGCCGGTGCACTCGGAGCCGCGCATGAGGCCGGTGTCGTTCACCGCGACATAAAGCCCGACAACATAATCGTCCGGCCTGACGGGCTGGTCAAAGTTCTCGACTTCGGCCTCGCGAAATTGACCGAGAATGACGGCCTCTCCGACCCCGAGGCGGAGACGATCGCCCATCGAACGAACCCTGGGATGATACTCGGAACGGCATCTTTCATGTCGCCGGAGCAGGCGCGTGGAAAGGAGATAGACGGACGCTCGGATATCTTCAGTTACGGAACGCTTCTTTATCACATGCTGACCGGCCGCCTCCCTTTTGTAGGTGAGAACTATATCGACGTCATCGCTTCAATACTTCACAACGAACCGCCGCCATTCAGCGCTACGGTCACCGGCATTCCCTCGAGTATCGAAACGCTGGTCAGAAAATGTCTGCGGAAGAATCGCGATGAGAGATTCCAGACCGTGAAAGAGTTACTCGCTGATCTTAAGGACATCCGGCAGGAACTCGAACTGGATGTGCGGTCAGGCCAACGGGTTTCACTGGTCAGCAGCAACCTTTTAGTGCAGCCGACTGACGACGGCCTGCAGGCGCCATTTTCGACCGATGGCCACACTCCGCTGAATACCAGTTCGATAAGCCAGATCCTGATGGCTGAGGCACGACTTCATCCGGTTCGCGTAGTTTTGGGGGCGGTCTTGTTTCTGGCCGTCGTCGCCGGTTTCGGCGTTGGCATCAGCAGGCTGACCTCTACGTCGATCGCAACGGCCGCCTTCCAGAACATGCGGTTCGCCAAGATCACTTCGACCGGAAATGTCGTGACCGAGCAGATCGCGATATCGCCTGACGGCAAGTTCGTCGTTTATGTCGCTTACGAAGACGGCAAACAGAGCATTTGGGTAAAACAGGCCGAGGCACCGAGCAGCATTCAGACGGTTCCGCCGTCGGATGTCGATTATCGCGGCCTGTCGATCTCACGTGATGCGAACCACGTATATTACATTGCAAGGGTCGCCAGCGGCGAGACGACGCTGTACAAGATGCCGGTCCTCGGCGGCGTACCTCGAAAGTTGTTTAGTGACATCATCGGGCCGGTCTCGTTTTCCGCTGACGGAAAGCAGATAAGTTTCGTCCGCGACGAGACCAAGTTGATGGTTGCAAATATTGATGGAACCGGAGTTCGCCAGTTGACCGACGGCCCGAACGCGGTCCGGTTCCTTAATTCGACCTGGTCGCCCGATTCGTCAAAGATCATGGCTTCGGTCTATTCGCCGATCGACAATCTTTGCCGGCTGATCGAGGTCTCGGTGGCCGACGGTGCCGTAAAGCCGATGCGTGGCCCGGACTGGATCAGGATCAGCGGACTTGCATGGCTTCCGACCGGTGAAGGCGTCGTACTCACCGGACGCGACCTTGAAACGCAGCTTTCCCAGGTTTGGTTCGTCTCGTATCCCGACGGAGAATCGCGGCGGATAACGAACGACCTGGGGAATTACCTCGGGCTTAGCCTGTCGTTCGACGGTCAGGCGATCGCAAGCGTTCAACAAAACCGGATAACGAATATCTGGACAACGACACAGAAGGCCGGCTATCACAGCGAACGCGTAACCGCGAATGTTGGCCGTGATGAAGGCATGTCGGGCGTCGCCTGGATGCCTGACGGACGAATAGCTCATACGGTCAGAGCAACCGCACTTCAAGACATTTGGATATCTGATCGCAATGGAAGTCAGCAGTTGACGTTCAATGCTAGGGCCAATTTCTCGCCGGCCGTATCGCGCGACGGAAAAGCGATCGCGTTCGTCTCGACGCGCGCAGGCGGGCCCGATATCTGGAAAATGGATTCGAACGGTGAGAACCAGGTGTCCCTTACAAATCAGGAAGGGATCGAAGGTGAGCCCGAGTTTACGCCGGACGGGAAATGGGTCATTTATCAGCTTACGGATCTCGGAAACAGATCTTCGATTTGGAAGGTAAGCGTTGACGGCGGCGACCCGATCCCTCTGATAAAGGACGAGTGCGCCCGGCCCGAGATATCGCCCGACGGCCAGACGATAGCCTGCATGTACGGCGAACCTCGTTCCGGCATCAGCACACAAATGGCATTATATCCGATATCCGGCGGCGCGTTTCAGCGCATCATCAACCTTCCTCACGTTATGCGCTCGAGGGTCTTTCGATGGTCGGGTGACGGAAAGTCGATCCTGTACATCGACGGCCGCAACCGCATCGACAACATCTGGAGTCAACCGATAGCCGGCGGTGAACCGCGACAGTTGACGTTTTTCGAATCGAATCGGATCTACCGCTTCGATGTTTCGCCGTCAAATGGTGATCTTGTGCTTTCGCGTGGCAGCGAATCGTCTGATGCGGTGATGGTGACGAATATCAACTGACCTTCGCCTTGCGATTTGACGCGGCCCGCCGCATATGCGACCAATATACTGTTTCAAAAATATAGTCAGGGGGAACCGCTCGTGGAAGAACTTCATGAAATGACCGGCTGCACCGGCAGACAATGCGAATACAGCATTGAAGGGACCAGCATCAATTGTCAGAACGGCAGCGGAGGTTGTTTTACCGCAAAGATGCTCGTCGCAAAGCCGTCCGATTTTCACGATGCGCCGTTGGTTGACGCTTCGGCTCAGATCAATAAGATTCTCGACAACATCAAACCCGATCCGCATGGTCGTAAGCTGTCATTTCTTGCCACCAACATGGGAGCGATGCTCGCATGGGTCAGACACGACGTGGTGCCATCGCCCGGCGGTGTGACCTCCGCCGATTCGGATGAAGAGATCGCTGAGGCACTTGGCGTCACGCCCTAGTGGGTCAGCCGACAATTTATCGACGCTCTTGCCGGGCCTTTTGAGGAGCAAGCGAAATTCAGGAAGGGCTTGCGAAATGACCCGGGCCATCCTGAACATAGACGCTGTCGCACCTTTATCTCCTATCAGAACTTTTTTGCAGCGGATGTCCATTTCAATGGCCCCGGATCGTCTAGTCAGTGAAAGCACCGAGATGCTTAATTGAACTGACGAAAAAAAGGAGAATAAAAATGCCAGATTTCATGATGTTGCTGCACGAAGAGCCCGCCGATTATTCGCAGTTTTCTGCCGAACAGATACAGGCCGTTATCCGCGAATATGTTGCGTGGTCGCAGAAGCTCGAAGCAGAAGGAAAATTGGTCGGCGGACAAAAATTGAAAGACGACGGGGGTAAGCACCTTCGCGGCTGGAACGGCGATTTTCGCGTTACTGACGGTCCGTTCACGGAGACCAAAGAGGTAATTGGAGGCTATTTTGCGATCTCGGCGTCCGACTATGACGAGGCTGCGGCGATCGCATCGAGCTGTCCCCATTTGAAGTTCGGCGGCCGCATAGAGCTTCGTGAGATCGAACCGACGGCCTGATATGCAGACCGCCGAATCGAGTGTCTCGAATTCATTGGACCATCTGTTCCGGCATCACGCCGGGCAGATGGTTTCTGTTTTATGCCGTATGTTTGGGCTCACAAATCTTGAGATCGTCGAGGATGCCGTACAGGAGGCAATGGTCGTCGCCCTAAAGCGCTGGCCCTACAGCGGGATGCCCGAGAATCAACGCGCATGGCTCACCCAGGTAGCAAAGAACAAGGTAATCGACCGCCTGCGCTTTTCGGCTCGCGAATTTTCGGCCGATGAATTGGCAGAAACGCTTGTTTCAGGCATAGAGCCGAACCGCGAAACGTTCGCCGGCGAGCTCGGTGAGGACGAATTGCGAATGATCTTTGCCTGTTGTGATCCGGCAAACACCCCTGATAGCCAGGTGGCCTTGACTCTCAAAACCGTCGGCGGCTTCAGCGTATCAGAGATCGCACGAGCCTTTCTCAGCGGCGAGGAAGCCGTGGCAAAGATGCTCGCACGTGCGAAAAAACGACTTGCCCGATCCGGAACGCGCTTCGAGATCCCGGGTCCTGACGATCTCGAACCAAGGCTCGATGCGGCGCTCAAGGTGCTTTACCTCATGTTCAACGAGGGTTATACAGCTTCGTCCGGCGATGATCTTGTCCGCAAAGACCTTTGTTTCGAGGCTATACGACTTTGCGGGCTGCTTGCTTCTCACCCGGTCACTGGGCAGCCCAAGGTTCACGCGTTACTTTCTCTATTCTTGTTCCAAGCCGCGCGCCTGTCGACACGAAGCGATCATTCCGGCGACTTGCTGCTCCTTTCTGAGCAGGACAGAGATCAGTGGGACACGGCGATGCTTGCCCGGGCAGCCGCTGAATTGAAGCGATCGGCAGTCGGCGACTTGCTGTCCGATTATCATCTCGAGGCCGAGATCGCCGCACACCATTCGTTGGCGCCCGATCTCGAATCGACGAACTGGGAACGCATCCTTTCGTGTTACGACATACTTCAAAGCCGCCGCTTCTCTATCGTTGCCGAACTAAACCGGATCGTCGTCGTTGAACGTCTTAAAGGGCCTGTCGACGCGATGAAAGAGCTTGACGGGCTTGAAGCGACTCACCCGTCTGATGGCCTGAATCTCTTCCACATAACAAAAGCCCATTTACTTGCGGCGATCGGCGAAACCGAGCGATCGCGGGATCATTTCGCGAAAGCGATCGAGACGACGACAAATCAACCGATCAGGCGTTTTCTCGAAAAGCGCCTCGGATCGCTCCATAACGAACGCCGCGAAACCGCCTGAGATGAAGCTCTAAGCGGAAAAGCATCGGCCGGAACGCATTTATTTGCCGGCTGAAATGTGCTAAACATTTAGTTTGCATTTTTCGGTTCCCCGATCGATCAAGGACGTATTTTTAATGAAGCTTTTTGTTCGCCTATCTGCCGGCTTATTTTTCGCCGTCGTTTTCCTACTCTCTAACAACTCTCCGGATGCACGGGCTCGTTCAGCAGCGTTCGTTTCGCCGCACATCGTCATCAGCCAGTTTCAGACCGGTGGAAGCACTAATGTCAACGACGAATTCGTCGAGCTTTTCAACCGTGGCGTCGATCCGATCGACCTCAACGGTTACAGGCTCGTATACCGCTCGGCCTCAGGCTCGAACGACGTAGCAAATCCTCTGGCATCATGGAAAACGACGACCATCATCCCGCCGGGCGGATATTACCTTATCGCAGCCACTTCTTACGACGGGCCGACGCCGCCGGACGCCGATTATAATCCTTCATTACTTCAGGTCTCGATGGGTGGAACCGGCGGGGGTTTGGCGATTCGCCTCGGGCCCAATAATACGGGAGCGATCATCGATTCGGTCGGCTGGGGAACGGCGACGAACATCTTTGTCGAGGGAACGGCCACAGCAGCTCCGGCCGTAAACAACAGTCAGGTGCGACTGACCGGCGGTTGTCAGGATACCGACAGCAATTCGAGTGATTTTCAATCGCAGATCCCGGCCGCTCCTCGAAATTCAGCATCGGCGCCGGCTCCGTGCTCGGGCGGGGGAACAACGCTTTTTGCGGCGATAAGTGCGAATCCTAACATCGTTTCACCGGGCGGCAACACGCTCCTTACCGTCACCGTCATCCCGGCGACGACACCGCCGAGCACCGGCATTTCCGTCGTCGGCGACCTCTCTCAGATCGGCGG
>ERZ761609.1906-NODE-1906-length-16863-cov-7.530700_pt1 | contig 16863 bp, 19 predicted proteins | sample MGYA00511163_ERZ761609 | MGnify/ENA primary metagenome ERZ761609 (study PRJEB28899, sample SAMN02445070) | bioreactor sludge metagenome | biome: EBPR sludge | place: Australia: Brisbane, Thorneside Wastewater Treatment Plant | collected 2011-12-16 ... | reverse complement strand
TGGCGGCCATCCCCGAGGTACGCGCGGCCCTGCTGGCCTTCCAGCGCCGCTTCGCCCGACAGCCCGGTGGCGCGGTGCTGGATGGGCGCGACATCGGCACCGTGATCTGCCCCGAAGCCGAGGTGAAACTCTATATCACCGCCAGCCCGCAGGTGCGCGCGCATCGGCGCTGGCTGGAAGTGGGGGGCGACGAAGCCCGCGTGCTGGCCGAGGTGCAGGAGCGTGACGCCCGCGACATGGGCCGCGCCGACGCGCCTTTGCGCCCCGCCGCCGATGCCCTTCAGATCGACACGTCCAATTTGAGCATCGAGGCCGCCATCGCCGCCGCCATTGCCCGTATCGAGGCTGCACGCAGCGCGTGAGCCCCGTGCAGGCTCTGCGGCTCAAAGGCTTTCCCGGCTGGACCAAACCTGCCATGATGCGATGCAGAGGGAAGGGGGCAGCATGTCCGCGACCGAGATCAACCTGGCCACATGGCCCCGGCGCGAGGCGCTGGCCCTGTTTCGCCGCTTTCAAAAACCGCAATATTCCGTCACCGCCCGCATCGACGTGACCGCGCTTCTGGCGCGCAAGGCGCAGGAGCCCGGCTTTTCGAGCTATCTGGCCTGCGTGCATGCCGCCGGCGCGGGGCTGCATGCCGTGCCCGAGCTGTGCTGCCGCATTCGGGGTGACCGGGTGGTGCAGCATGACCGGCTGCGCCTCTCGCCCACGCTGCAATTCCCCGATGGCCGCCTTGGGTTCACCTATCTGGAGTGGCACCCCGCCTTCGCCACCTTCGCGCCCCCCGCCAGGGCCGAGATCGACGCCACGCTCCGCCGCGGCGAAATGGAGCCGGGCATCGAAGGCGATGATGCGGTGGCCTTCCTCTCCTGCCAGCCCTGGCTGGATTTCACCGCCTTCGATAATCCGGTGTTCGATGCTGATGACACCATTCCTCGCGTGTGCTGGGGCCGCTATACGCCCGAACCCGCCGGGCGCTGGACCATGGCGGTGGCCTTGCAGGTGCATCACGGCATGGCCGACGGGGCCCATGTCGCCGCCTTTTTTGCCGCGATGCAGGCGGCCTGCGCCGAGTTTGCCCCATGACGCGCGCGCTGATCTGTCTGCTGACCTTTGCCCTGCTGGTGCCCGTCGTGGCGCGAGCCGAGCCTGCCCATGGCATGATCCGCGCCGAGACCGCATTGCCACGCACCTTTCCCCTGGTCCTGCGCCTGCCACCGGGCCAAAGTGGCCATCTCACCGTCACAGACCCGGCAACAGGGGTCGTGATCCTGACCGCCTATGGCCGGGCCGGAACACCGCTGCGGGTGCTGGTGCCGCCGGGCGACTGGTCGGTGCGCGTTGCCACCGGAACCGCCTGGCAGGATGAGACCCGTTTCTTCGGCCCCGACACCCGGATCGAGACCTTTGGCCCGCTGCGCTTCGACATTCACGGCCTGAACGCCCGCAAGGGTTATGTCCTGACCCTCCGCCCCTGACGCATCCCGATTTTTCGCAGAAAAATCGGCACGATCCTTCGCAGAAGGATCGCAAGCCCCGTCGAAAACCTGCGCACAAAATGGTGACACCCCGTTTCGCGCCGCCGCATCCTGCCTTATCCTGCTGGCATGGATATCATTTTGCTTGTTTCGGCCCTTGCAGTCCTGTTTGTGGTGATCGCCCTGGCTGAGCCGGTGGCGGAGCGCTTGCGCCTGCCTTACTCGGTGGTGCTGGCCGTGTTTGGCGCGGCTTTGGGGGCCACATCTGTGGGCCTGGCCGCCGCCTGGGGCGACCAGCTCGCCCCCGAGGTCGCGGCGCTTCTGGCGCTGCCCATCAAATCCTCGATCTTCATGTATGTCTTTCTGCCGACCCTGATCTTTCAGGTCGCCCTTGGCCTTGACCTGCGCCGCATGCTGGATGACTGGGTGCCGATCCTTGTCATGGCAGTGCTGGCCGTGCTGGTGGCCACCGCCTTCGTCGGCCTCGCCCTTGCGCCCTTCAGCAGCATGCCGCTGCTGGCCTGCCTCTTGCTCGGTGCCGTGGTCTCCACCACCGACCCGTCGGCGGTGGTCTCGATCTTCCGCAGCCTCTCCACCCCGCAGCGGCTGGCCCGCATCGTCGAGGGCGAAAGCCTGCTGAACGACGCCGCCGCCATTGCGCTTTTTGGCTTCTTCCTCACCTTCGTCATGGCGGGCGTGCCCAACCCCACCCTGCGCGACGCGCTGATCGGCCTGCCCACCATCATCCTTTCCGGCGCGATCTGCGGCTGGATCATCGCCCGTATCGCGCTGCGTGCCATGCGCCTTCTGGGCCATTGGCCGCTGGCGCAACTCTCGCTTTCCATCGCCATTCCCTATGCGACCTATGTGATTGCCGACTATGTTCTGCAAGCCTCGGGCGTGGTGGCGGTGGTGGTGGCCGGCATGACGCTGAACTGGCTGGCCCCCGGCCGCCTCGCCCCCGCCGCCTGGACCAACCTGCGCGAGGTCTGGGACTTGCTCGCCCATTGGGCGGGGGCGCTGATCTTCGTCATGGCCTCGCTCTTGATCCCGCGGCTTCTGGGCGATGCCCGGCCCGCCGATTTCCTGCTGATTCTCGTGGTGATCCTCGCCGCCAGCGCGGCCCGCATGGTCATGCTTTGGGGCGTGCTGCCACTGCTCTCGGCCTTCAACCTCTCGCCGCAGGTCGAACGGCCCTATCGGATCGCGATGCTCTGGGGCGGCTTGCGCGGTGCCGTCACGCTGGCCCTCGCCCTCGCTGTCACCGAGAACTGGCGCGTGCCCTCCGACATCCGGCGCGAACTGGGCATCCTCGCCACCGGCTTCACGCTCTATACCCTGTTCATCCAGGGCTCCACGCTGCGCCGCGTGGTGCGCGCCCTTGGCCTCGCCCGCCTCTCCACCCTCGACCTCGCCCTTTCGCGCCAGGCCGTCGCCGTGGCGCTGCAAACCGTGCGCGAGGGCGTGGCCTCCAGCGTCAAGGATCACAACCTCGATCACGACATCGTCCGCTCCGAGGCCAAGGCCTTTGCCGGGCGGCTCGATCAGGCCGTGGCGCTGGCCGATGCCGAAACCGCCATCCGCCAGAAAGACCGCGTGCCGCTTGGCCTTCTCGCCATGACGGGCCATGAACGCGACCGCGTGCTGGAGGCCTTCCACGATCAGGAACTGGCACCAGACGAGGCCGAACGCCTGCTCGCCCAGACCGACCGCCTGATGGAGGCCACCCGCACCGGCGGCCGCGCGGGCTATCTGCGCGCTGCCCGCCGCAGCCTGCGCTATGCCAGGGGCGAACGCTGGGCGATCCGCCTGCATAACAGCCTGCGCCTGTCGCGGCCCCTGGCACAGCTCATTTCCTCGCGCTTCGAGATGCTCCTGGGCCAGCGCCGCATCCTTGAGGAACTGCACCATTATATCGACAGCAAGATCCGCCGCATCCATGGCCGCCGCGTCGCCGAGATCCTGCATCAGGTGCTGACCACCCGCCAGAAGGCCAATGCCGAGGCGCTGGAGGCGCTGCGCCTGCAATATCCCGGCTATGCCGAAGAGCTGGAACGCCGCTTCATCCGCCGTCTCGCCCTGCGGCTGGAGGAGCGCGAATATGACACCATGCTGGCCGATGGTCTGATCGGGCGCGAGGTGCATACCGCCCTCATCCAATCCATGCGCGAGGCCCGCGCCCGGCAGGCGCAGCGCCCGCCGCTGGATCTGGCGATGCAGAAATCCGAGATGCTGCGCCAATTGCCCGCGCTGGCGGGGCTGGAGGCCGCACAGCTTAAAATGGTGCAAAAGCGCATCTCCACCGTCTATGCTCAGCCGGGCGACACGCTGCTGCGCAAGGGCGATCCGGCGCGGCATGTGTTCTTCATCGCCTCCGGCGCGGTGGAGGTCACCTTTGCAGGGCAGGTGCAGAAACTGGGCCGGGGCGAGATGTTTGGCCAGTTGGGCATCCTCACCCGCCGCCCGCGCCGCGCCGACGCCAAGGCGCTGACCCATTGCACCCTCTTGCGGCTGGATGAGGCCCGCTTCCTTGATCTGCTCGCCAAGAACGACCAGCTTCGGCAGGCGGTGGAGGAAAGCACCAAACGCCGCAAGCTGATGGAGGGCGAAGCGATGCCGCCGTCCGGCCCCGCACCCTGACGGCAGGCTTGCCGCCCCTGCCTGTGCCGGGCATAGTTCCCCCAGTTGAGGGAGAAGCGAATGACGTTCCATATTGGTGCCAAACCCGGCGAGATTGCCGAAACCGTGCTGCTGCCGGGCGACCCCTACCGTGCCCGCTGGGCCGCGCAGACCTTCCTGCAAGATGCCGTGCTGGTGAACGAGGTGCGCGGCATGTTGGGCTATACCGGCACCTGGCGCGGCCACCGCGTGACGATCCACGGCACCGGCATGGGCATGCCCTCGATGTCGATCTATGCCAATGAGCTGATCCGCGATTATGGCGCTCAGACGCTGATTCGCATCGGCTCGGCCGGGGCCTTGCAGCACCATGTGAAGGTGCGCGATGTGGTGCTGGCGCAGGCCTGCTGCACCGCCGGTTCCCCTTCACGCACGATCTTCCGCGAGCTGAACTTTGCCCCGGTGGCCGATTTCGGCCTGCTGAAGGCGGCGTATGATGCCGGGCTTGCCATCTCGGCGCAGCGCGGCATCGGCATTCATGCCGGCGCGATCTATTCCTCCGACACCTTCTATGACGAGCGGCAGGATCTGTCGGACCAGATGCAGCGCCATGCTGTGCTGGCGGTGGAGATGGAGGCCGCCGAGTTGTATACCCTCGCCGCCCGCTATGGCCGCCGCGCGCTGGCGGTGATGACGATCTCTGATCACATCCTCACCCACGAGGCGCTGCCCGCCGATCAGCGCGAAACCAGCTTCGGCGATATGGTCGAAATCGCCCTCACCGCCGCCTTCGCCTGAGACGCGCAGGGAAAGTGTATATCCGGTTACAGTTTTGCGGTCTGACCTGCCGCAAAACTGTATAGGCGGTGACACTTTGCCCTGAAAAACGGGGGAAACTGTATAGATGCTTACTCTTTTACCGGTCAGATAAAGGATTTCCGATGCACCGCTTCCCCCTCGGAACCCATGGCCCTCTGGTGTCTGGGCTTGGCCTTGGTGCCATGTCCTTTGGCGGTATTTTCGGTCCCACAAACGAGGGCGAAAGCCTGCGCTGCCTCGATGCCATGTGGGATGCCGGGATAAATTTCCTAGATACGGCAAATATTTACGGTATGGGTGTCAGCGAAACGGTGATCGGCCGCTGGCTGTCCACCCGCCGCCCGCAAGGCCTCGTGCTGGCCACCAAGGCGGCCATCGTGAACGGCCCGCCCCGCAGCATCCGCAACGATCCCGCCCATCTGCGTGCCGAGCTGGAGGGCAGCCTCCGGCGGCTCCGGGTCGATCGGGTGGACCTGTTCTACCTCCACCGCCGCGAGGCCGCCCGCCCGCTGGAGGAGGTGATTGGTGCGCTGCAAGATTTTGAAAAAGAAGGGAAAATTGGCGGCTACGGCCTCTCGGAAATCGCCCCCGAAACCTTGCGTCAGGCCCATGCCATTCACCCCTGCCTCGCGGTGCAGAACGAATATTCGCTTTGGACCCGCCACCCGGAACTGGGTCTTTTGCAGGAATGTCAAAGGCTTGGCGTCACATTCGTGGCCTTCTCGCCCCTGGCGCGCGGCATGTTGGGCGATCAGCCCTTGCGCCTGGATCAGGTGCAGGATGGATTCCGCGCCCAAAACCCCCGCTTCATGGAGCCGAATTTCAGCCTGAACATCCATAGAATCAATGGCTTGCGCGCATGGTGCGTTGCGCGGGGCTGGTCTGTTCCGGCGACGGCACTGGCTTGGCTTGCCCGCGATGGCGTGATCCCGATCCCCGGCACCCGCGCCGCAAACCGCCTGCGCCAATGGCTGCCCTTGCCGGTCCTCACCCCTGCCGACCGTGCCGAAATCGAAACACTCCTGCCCGCAGGCTTTGCAGCCGGTGACCGCTATGGCGATCACCAACTGCACGGCGTTGAGCGCTACTGCTGACCAAAGCCTTCGATTTTTCGCAGAAAAATCGGGCGCTTAACGGCCATGGCTTTGGTCATATCCGTTCAGCGGCGGGGGCACCCAACCTGCGGGCGCGGCTTTTGGGGCAAAGATTTCCACCAGCAACGGATAGCAGGCCGCCGCATCTGACGAATGCTCCGCCGAACAATCACCCCCCGGACAGGCCGACAAGGCCCCCAGCAGGTCGATCTCGGCAAAGAATTCCAGATAGTCGCCCGGCCGCACCGGGCTGGCCTTCATGAAATATTGCCCGGTGTCGCGGGTAAAGCCTGTGCACATGAAAACATTAAGAACATCATGCACATAGCCTTCAGCCTCGGGCAGGCTCAGCCCCCGCGCATCGGCCAGGGCGCGGGTCAGGTTGGAATGGCAGCAGTGGTGATACTGGCCGCCATGGCTCAGCAGATTGTGCGTGTAGGGGTCGCAGCGCGTGCCGATCACATCATGCACCGCGCCGCCAAACCCGTCGAAGCCATACCAATCCAGTGTGTCCTGCGTGATGGTCGCCATGGGCCGCAGATACGGATGGCTGGTCCACATCCGGTCGCCGGTCGACAAATGCGTGCCATGCAGCGCGCGGGTCTTGCCGGAATAGAATCTCTCAGCCAAGTTATTGGCATTCCACAGATTCAGGTCGCCCACCTGCGGGCCCTCAACGCTGGTGATGCGAAAGAAATGCCCGGCGGGCACGGTGAAACTGGCGGCATCGCGGGCTGGGACTCGCAGCTCGCCGGTCTTGCGCCAGCCCTCCCGCGCGGCGCGATAGGCGGCCAGATCGGGCTTGGGCAGGGTTTCCACCGGATAGCAGATCACCGGTGCCACGGCACGGCGCTGGCCAGCATCCGGGGGCGCGAGCGTCTCGGGGGAGATAGGTTTCATATCGGCCTTCCTGAGGGGTTTTCCCCCAAGCTGCGGCGAAGCGTCGCCCAGGTCAAGCCGGAGGTCTAAGGCATTGGCGTGGTTGTGCTTTTGTGTCGTCCATCTCGGCTCCGCAGGCCGCGCAACGCCATCTCCCCTCGGCCCGATGCTGCCGCCACAGACAGTGCCGCGTGAGCGTGCTGCCCCGCCGCGACAGCCACAGATACAGAAAAACGCCGATGGCCAGCAGGGGGAGCAGCAGGATCATCTTGAGCCTTCATACAAAAAGCCCCGGCGCGGGGGCCGGGGCTTTCGTCAGATTTCGCAGATCAAACCGCGCGTTCGACCATCATCTTCTTGATCTCGGCAATCGCCTTGGCCGGGTTCAGGCCCTTGGGGCAGGTCTTGGCGCAGTTCATGATCGTGTGGCAACGATAGAGCTTGAAGGGGTCTTCCAGATTGTCCAGACGCTCGCCCGTCGCCTCGTCGCGGCTGTCGATGATCCAGCGATAGGCATGCAGCAGCGCGGCCGGGCCAAGGTATTTATCCCCGTTCCACCAATAGCTTGGGCAGGAGGTGGAGCAGCTGGCGCACATCACGCATTCATAGAGACCATCGAGCTTCTTGCGATCCTCGATCGACTGGCGCCATTCTTTCGCGGGCGTGTTGGTCTTGGTTTCCAGCCAGGGCATGATGCTGGCGTGCTGGGCATAGAAATGGGTCAGATCGGGGATCAGGTCCTTGATGACCGGCATATGCGGCAGCGGATAGATCTTCACATCGCCCTTCACCTCATCCAGCCCATAGATGCAGGCCAGCGTGTTGATGCCGTCAATGTTCATCGCGCACGACCCGCAAATCCCTTCGCGGCAGGAGCGGCGGAAGGTCAGCGTCGGATCGACCTCGTTCTTGATCTTGATCAGCGCGTCCAGCACCATCGGGCCGCACTTGTCCATATCGAGGAAATAGGTGTCGACGCGCGGGTTCTGTCCGTCATCGGGGTTCCAGCGATAGATCTGGAACTTGCGCACATTCTTGCCTTCCGGCTTCGGCCAGGTCTTGCCGGTGCGGATTTTGGAGTTCTTTGGCAGGGTGAACTGGACCATTGGCTAGTCTCTCCAATCGGGACGTGTGTAGAGGGGCTGCGACGGCATTTGCCCGGATTTCTGATAAACGCAGGCGTCATAGACGGCGGCGGGGTCGCGGCCCTGGATGTAATCGGAGGAGACCGACAGCTTCAGCGAGCTGTGGGTGCGGCTCTCGCTGTCGATGCCGACGCCCACTTCGCCGCGCGGCTGTTGGGCCAGCCGGGCGCGGGAATAGCAATCCCGCTCGGCTTGTTCGCGCGACACGGGGCCGCAGGCGGCGAGGGGGAGGGCGATCAACAGGGCGAGGGTGGCGGCGCGCATGGGTCACGCGCCTCCCAGTGTTACGCCGCGGCTGCGCAGGCAAGCGCCGGTGCCGGGGCGACGGATGATATTGGTGACATTCTGGCTGGTCAGCGTGCCGGGACGCACGCCGACATCACGGGCCAGCGCGCGACGCTCCGTAATGTCGGCATTGCCCAGCACGCAATCGGCGGCAATTTCCGCTTGCGGGGCGGTCATATAGGCTTGCAACACCTGCACCGTGACTGACCGCGCGGCGCGATCTGTCACGCCATCGGCGAGGCTCTGCGGCGAGCAGGCGACCATCAGACCAAGCGTGAAAAGCAGCGCAAGACGCATCACGCCCCCATCACCAGGGCCGGTGGCAGGCATAACCGGCCCCACCGATCAGCACGATCTGGCAGGGCGCGGTCTCGGAATTCCGCTCATTCGCCATGGCCACGGCAATGCGGCCGCGCGTCAGATCGTCCATTTCGCCGGTGGCACGGCCCACATAGGCGGGGCGGTAAACGTCGATCGACTGTTCGATGCAGGCATTCAGCCGCGCGGCCCCGGCTGCGGTGCCACCGGGCAGCGCCTTCATATGCGGGATCGCGGATTTGGGCGAATAATCGTAATCGCCCTTCACGCCGGTTTTCTGCATGCAGGCCAGCACAAGATCATGATTGTCGAGCGCCATGGCACCCGTGGGCAGCGCGAAAGCCAAAGCGGCACCGGCGGCGAGGACAGACAGAGAAGGGACACGCAGCATGTTGAACTCCTGATCCTTGATACGGCGCTGCGGCTGGCAGGCCACAGCACCCATTGTCCTACCGCACCAGAAATGCGGCCCAACGTCCAGTGCCAGACCGCGGCCGGGGCTGACCCGGCGGCGGTTTTTAGCCTCCCGGATCAGAACTTGCGTTCCGCGGGGGCGATTTTCTTCAGGCTGATGCCGCCTTCCGCTTCCGGGGTCAGCGGGTCGACATGCACAGCGCGATAGCTGAGCGTGACCTTCGCGCCATCGACATGGGCGAGGCTGTGCTTGCGCCAGTTCACGTCGTCGCGGTTCGGGAAATCCTCATGCGCATGGGCACCGCGGCTTTCGGTCCGGGCATGCGCGCCATAGATGGTGGCCAGCGCGTTCGGCATCAGGTTGGTCAGCTCCAGCGTTTCCATCAGGTCGCTGTTCCACACAAGGCTGCGGTCGGTAACTTTCACATCGCCCATCTTGCCAGCGATGGCCGTCATCTTCACCTCACCCTCGGCAAGAGTTTTCTCGGTGCGGAACACGGCAGCGTCAGATTGCATGGTTTTCTGCATCTCCAGCCGCAGGTCGGCGGTGGGGATGGCCCCATTGGCATGGCGCAGCGCGTCAAAGCGGCCAAGCGCGCGGTCCACCTCGGCGGTGTTCACCGGGGCGCTGCGCTCTTTCGGGTTGACGATCTCGCCGGCGCGGATGGCGGCGGCGCGGCCAAACACCACGAGGTCGATCAGCGAGTTGGAGCCCAGACGGTTCGCGCCATGCACGCTGGCACAGCCGGCCTCCCCCACGGCCATCAGGCCGGGGAAGATGGCGTCGGGGTTCTCGGGCGTGGGGTTCAGCACCTCGCCCCAATAGTTCGTGGGGATACCGCCCATGTTGTAATGCACGGTCGGCAGCACCGGGATCGGCTCCTTGTGCAGATCAACGCCCGCAAAGATGCGCGCGGATTCCGAGATGCCGGGCAGGCGCAGTTCCAGCGTTTCGCGCGGCAGGTGGTTGAGGTGCAGGTGGATGTGATCGCCATGCTCGCCCACGCCACGGCCTTCACGAATTTCCATGGTCATGCAGCGGCTGACATAATCGCGCGGCGCGAGGTCTTTGTAATGGGGCGCGTAACGCTCCATGAAGCGCTCGCCCTTGGAGTTGGTGAGATAGCCACCTTCGCCGCGCGCGCCCTCGGTGATGAGGCAGCCCGAGCCATAGATGCCGGTCGGGTGGAATTGCACGAATTCCATATCCTGCAACGGCAGACCCGCCCGCGCGACCATGCCGCCACCGTCGCCGGTGCAGGTATGGGCCGAGGTCGCGCTGAAATAGGCGCGGCCATAACCGCCAGTCGCCAGCACGGTCATCTTGGCATTGAAGACGTGGATCGTACCGTCATCCAGCTTCCAGGCCACCACGCCAGTGCAGCGGCCATCGGTGATGATCAGGTCCAGCGCGAAATATTCGATGTAGAATTCCGCGTTATTCTTCAGGCTTTGGCCATAAAGCGTGTGCAAAATGGCGTGGCCGGTGCGGTCGGCGGCGGCGCAGGTGCGCTGCACCGGCGGGCCTTCGCCGAATTGGGTGGTGTGGCCGCCAAAGGGGCGCTGGTAAATCTTGCCCTCTTCGGTGCGCGAAAACGGCACGCCGTAATGTTCCAGCTCATACACAGCAGCCGGGGCTTCGCGTGCGAGGTATTCCATCGCGTCGGTATCGCCCAGCCAGTCAGAGCCCTTCACAGTGTCATACATATGCCACTGCCAGTTGTCGGGGCCCATATTGGCAAGGCTCGCCGCGATGCCGCCCTGCGCCGCCACGGTGTGCGAGCGAGTCGGGAACACCTTGGTCACGCAAGCGGTGCGCAGGCCTTGCTCGGCCATCCCCAGCGTGGCGCGTAGGCCCGCGCCACCGGCGCCGACCACGACGACATCATAGTCGTGAACTTCGTAAGGATAAGCGGTGGTCATCGGTCAGCCTCTCAGAGCGCGATCTTGGCGAGGGCGTAGAAGCCCACAGCGATCACGGCATAGGAAATCGAAATCGCCAGCATGATCAGGCCCTTCTTGGCGCTGCCACGGGCGTAATCCTCGATCATCATCTGCGCGCCCTTGGCGAAGTGGCGCATGCCGACAAACAGCACCAGAGCGGTGAGGATCGCGGGGAAGGGGCGGGCGAAGGTCGCCACCACTTCCGCATGGCCTTTGCCAAGTGCGGAGCCGAAGATATAGACCCAGACCGGGATCATGAAGGCAAGCCCCACGGCCGAAACGGTCATGAACCAGTGATGTTCGGTGCCGGTGCCGGAAGCGCCCTTGCCCTCGGCGCGTTTACGGGCGGTCAGATAACGCATGGTGGCCCCCTCAGACGATCAGCGCGGTGATGACGGTCAGCACGACCGAGCCGATGATGCAGGCCCAGCCCAGCTTTTCGGCGGTGGGAATGTCGAGGCCCTTGCCGGCGTCATAGTAAAGATGGCGCAGCCCGGCGAGGTAGTGATACCACAGCGCCCAGGCGGAGAGGAAAAACACCAGATCGCCGAACCACGAGGTCGCCACACCATTGGCAATGGCGAAATACTCCGGCCCGATGGCGGCAGAGAGCAGCCACCAGACCGCAAGCAGCGTGCCGACGATCAGCCCGTTGCCGGTGATCCGCGTCAGGATCGAGGTGACCGAGGTCAGCTGCGGACGGTAGATTTGCAGGTGGGGGGAAAGGGGGCGTTCGACCCGCTTTGCTTCAGCCATGATGTCCCTCTGTCGCTTGGCGCGGCGCCGCGCACTGGCAGGAATTCTGATGTTTCAATAGCGCGTTTTTTGCCCAAGTCACCTGTGCAAACGCGGATAATCCGGGCCGTTTACGCTATCACGATGAAAAATATCCGATTTGTGATCACATTTTTTGGGGCTGTGATCACAGTTCGGCGGCCTCGGCCTGTTGCCACAGGAATTCGGAAAACTCGGTGCACATGATGATGCGACTCTCTGACGGAACGTAATAGGCGTTGATCTCGCCGCATTCGGTCACATCGACTGTCACCTCTTGCGGCAGGTCAAAACGCTCGTTCAGGGCGGTGATCTCATCGCCGATCACATTGGCAGTGAACTCATCCTCGGCGGCATTGAGCGCCAGCGCGGTGCCGGGGGCCTGATCGGCGAGCGGTTGCAGATAGGTCCACCAGCTATCCTCGGCCAGTTGCCGCTCCTCCGGGCATCCGGCCGCGCGTTCGGCGGGCAGGTCGGCCGCAAGGGCGAAGGCCTCGCGCTTTTCCGGGTCGGCCCCGTAGAACAGGCAGACATGGGTGTAATAGCGTTGCAGGTCATGGCCATGCACATCCCAGAAACCGGGGTCACCCTCGGCCCCGGCCTCGGCGCGCATGGCATAGGCGATGGCATTGTTCGCCACGATCTCTTGCGCGATGTCGGGTTCCCACACCTCGTCGATCAGCAGCACCGAGAGGATGTCGGCTGCGTCTTCTTCCTTGCCCAGAACCGGAAGCTCCAATTGGTCGATCAGGGCGTGGCCCAGTTCGTGATAGAAAATCGCCACCAGATTGTCGGCGACGAAATCGGCTTTGGGGTCGGCGTCCTGCGCGAGAGCAGGGCTGGCAAGCAGGGCAAAAGTGGCAAGGATTGCACGCATGGCGGGCTCCGGTCTGGGCGTGATCTTGGGGAAGGCTAAGCCGATTCCGGCCTTGCGTCCATGCCCGCGCATTGCCCTGCGCCGGTCATGCTTTCGCCATGCCGGAGGGGGACTGAAGGGGAGAATGAGAAGGGGGGCGATATGGCGCGGATCTGGACCTATCAGCAATATTATAATGATTTTGGGCAGGCTTGGGATGGCCATGTGGAGGCGTTTTCCGTCAACCTGATCGAGATCAGCTTCATGGATACCCTGAGCAGCCCGAGCTGGCAGGGGGTTGCCACCGGGCAGTTCCGGCAGGGGCCGGGAGGGCAGATCAGCGGCACGGTGACGGGCTATACCTTTTCATTCCAGAATACCCTGATCTACAGGTTTGAAGGGGCCAATCTCTCGGCGGCACGGCTGTTTGCGCTGATGGAGGCAGACAGTCCGGCCTTGCTAGCCTATGTGCTGTCGCAGGCGGATGTGTTTGACCTGTCATCAAATTCTGACATCGCGCGCGGCTATGGCGGCAATGATGTGTTGAACGGCAATGCGGGCGATGATCAGCTTGCCGGCGATGCCGGACGGGATCGGGTGCTGGGCGGCAGCGGTGATGACACGCTGCAAGGCGGCGCAGGGCGCGACACCCTGCGCGGTGACAGCGGCGATGATGTGCTGGAGGGCGGCACCGGGGCAGACCTGATGAGCGGCGGCTATGGGGCCGACAGGTTTGTCTTTGCCCGACTGGCAGATAGTCGGCCCGGTGCGATGGACCGGGTGCAGGATTTTGCCCGCGCCGAAGGCGATGTGATCGACCTGTCAGCCCTTGATGCACAGCGCGGGATGCGCGGCAACCAGAGTTTTGATTTGATCGGCACCGCGGCCTTCAGCGGCTCCGCAGGCGAGTTGCGCTGGCAGCGCGACGGGGCGGGCATCACCGTCACCGCCGATACCGACGGTGACGGACGCGCCGATTTTGCGCTGCATCTGGAGCGGCTTGCCACGCTGCGTGCCAGCGATTTTGTGCTGTAGCGCCCTCCGGCGCGGGAGGGTGAATTACAGCGGCATCAGCGCCCAGTAATCCAGATCCAGCAGCACTTCTGGGGCATATTTGCCATCCGCGCCTTTCAGTGCAAAGGGCGCGGCACCCTGCTTCACGGCCACTAGCCGCAGCCGGATTGCACCAACACCGGGGGCGTTGGTCGGGGCCTTGTCCAGCACCTCGGACCAGGCCTTGACAGTATCGCCTGCAAAGCAGGGGTTGGCATGCGCCCCGCCGTTCAGCGCCACCACCATCTGCGCATTGGCCAGCCCGTTGAACGACAGCGCCCGCGCCATCGAGATCACATGGCCGCCATAGATCAGCCGCTTGCCATCCTCACGGAAGGTGGCGTCGAAATGCACCTTGGCGGTGTTCTGCCACAGGCGGGTGGCCAGCATATGCTCGGCCTCCTCGATGGTCACGCCATCCACATGGTCGATCTTCTCACCGATCGCATAATCGCCCCAGCGATGCGGCTCGCCCGCCAACCCGAAATCATAGTTGGAGAAATCAAGCCCCTGCGGGATCACCAGATCATTCGCCGCCACGGTTTTCTGCAGCTCGGGCACCTGCGGCGCGGGCGTGGGGGCATCAAGGCGGTTCTTGCGCACCATCACCCAACGCACATAGTCCAGCACCGGCTCGTCATGCTGATTGAGGCCCACGGTGCGGACATAGACATTGCCCGACTTGCCGTTGGAGTTCTCTTTCAACCCGATCACGGTGCTTTCCGCGCGCAGCGTATCGCCCGGCCAGACCGGGCGCAGCCAGCGCCCCTCGGCATAGCCAAGGTTCGCCACCGCGTTCAGGCTGACATCGGGCACAGTCTTGCCGAACACCACATGAAAGGCAATCAGATCATCCAGCGGGCTTTCGGGCAGGCCGCAGCCTTGCGCGAAAACATCCGAGGAATAAAGCGCATGCCGCGCCGGATACAGCGCATGATACATCGCCCGCTCGCCCATCTTGACGGTGCGGGGTACGGCGTGGCGGATCACCTCGCCGATACGGTAATCCTCGAAGAAACGACCGGGATTGGTCTTCATGCGCTCTCTCCTTTTGGGGCGCGGCGGGGGCCATCCGCCGCGCGGGGGCTTAGTGTTCGCCCAGTTTGGTTTCGGGCGTGTAGTCGCCGGGGGCCTCTTTCACCACCGCCTGACCACAGCGCATGACCCCGCGCGCGGCGTCAAAGGCATAGGTCGGGTCGCCATGCAGCGCCCAACCCTTGTTCAAGGCGGCCGTCACCTTGTGGCAAAAGGCCGAAGTGTCGTCATCCGACAGAAAGCGGTAGAGTTTCATGGTGTTATCCGAAAGCAGGGTAGCCGAGGGCATAGTGCACACCGGCCATCGCGCCATAGACCAGCAGAGTGCCTGCCAAGGCCATGGCCTCAAATTTTACCGGCTTGGCGGCGGGGGGCGTCCAGGTTTCAGCGCGATTGATCAGCAGCATGGAGGCACAGGCCCAGGCACCGATACCCCCAAACAGCACGAAAGAGGGCGTGTCGCCATTCACCAACAGATGTGCGATGGCCCAGAGGATCACGCCCCAAAGCATTGGATGGCGCAGCTTGCGCGCGATGGCGGTTTTCATGCCCGCTGCGGCAAACAGATAGACCGAGGCCAGCATCAAGAGGTTGTTGATCCCGACCATGGCGGGAGAGCGGCCCCAGTAAAAGCTGCCCTCTGCCGCGCGATAGCCGATGATCATCAGCGCGATCCCGGCCACCATGGCCAGCGTCAGCGGCAGTTTGGCCCGGTCGCCCCATTGCGCGCGCAATCCGGGGGCAAGGCGTTTGAGAAGATGTGGCAGAACCCAGAGGGCAAGGCCGAGGGCGAGCAATAGCATGGCTGGCTCCGATGATGTGAAACTGGTTCACATAATCATCATTCTGCCATGGCCGCAATCGCCTGCGCCTTGGCGAGGGTGGCCTTGGCTGTCACGATATGCAGGTTCTCGACAATCTTGCCATCCACCACGGCCACGCCGCCGCCCTGCGCCATCACGGCATTGAAGGCCTCGATCTGGCGTTTGGCGAGGTCGATCTCGGCGTCCGAAGGGGCGAAGGCGGTATTGGCGATCTCCAGCTGCGCCGGGTGGATCAGGGTCTTGCCGTCAAAGCCCATGTCGCGGCCTTGCTCGCATTCGGCGCGCAGGCCCTCCTCATCCTTGAAGGCATTGTAAACCCCGTCGATCAGGGTCAGCCCATGCGCCCGGCCCGCCAACAGGCAAAGGCCAAGGCCTGCCTGCATTGGCAGACGGTCGGGGCGGAAGCGGCTGTTCAGCTCCTTCGCCAGATCATTGGTGCCCATCACCATGCCTTTGAGGCGCGGATGCGCGGCGATGGCGGCGGCGTTCAGCATGCCCTGACAGGTCTCCATCATCGCCCAGAGATCGGCGCCGGGCACAGCCTGAGCCACTGCATCCAGATCGGCGGGGCTGTTGACCTTGGGGATCAGAATTGCGTCGATTTTCGCGCCGCGCGCAATCGCCTCGTCCATCGCAGCGGCATCGGCGCGGCCCCATTCGGTGTCAAACCCGTTGATCCGCACGATGCGCGCGCGGGCACCAAAATCCCAATCCGTCAGCACCTGCGCCAGCAGCTTGCGCGCGGCGGGCTTTTCCTCGGGGGCGACGGCGTCTTCCAGATCAAAGATGATCGCATCAGCGGGCAGGCCCATGGCCTTTTCCAGCGCGCGCTCTTTCGAGCCGGGGATATACAGCACGGAACGGAAGGGGCGCGACATGCGAGTCTCCTGAGTAATAATCTTGCGCGAGGAAGCACGAAATCGCCATTTGTGGCAAGTGGAGATTTGCCGCATTGCAGAAAATCGCGGGACCGAGAACGGCGCGAGAACGTGCCGGCTGTTAATCTTTTCTCAGCGCGTCGGGCGCAGGCTGGGGCCAGTGCAAAGTCGCGCCGCAGGGTGCCCCAACCGGAAAGGCCAAATGATGTTGAAGATCCTTCTCACCGTGCCTGCGCTTTTGCTTTTCGCCGGGGCTGCGCAGGCGCAAGGTCAATGCGGTCCGCGCCAGATGGTGCTGGAGACGCTGGCCAATCGCTATGGCGAAAGCCGGCAGGCCGTGGGGCTGGCGGCCAATAGCACGGTGATGGAACTTTTCGCGTCTGAGACCGGAAGCTGGACGATCACCGTCACCATGCCGGATGGCGTGGTGTGCCTGCTGGCCTCGGGC
>ERZ761609.1905-NODE-1905-length-16865-cov-8.947055_pt1 | contig 16865 bp, 15 predicted proteins | sample MGYA00511163_ERZ761609 | MGnify/ENA primary metagenome ERZ761609 (study PRJEB28899, sample SAMN02445070) | bioreactor sludge metagenome | biome: EBPR sludge | place: Australia: Brisbane, Thorneside Wastewater Treatment Plant | collected 2011-12-16 ... | reverse complement strand
CCGGATTCGGATCATTTCTTCCGTGACGTGGTTACCTGCCGGCGCTTAATGACCCGAAGCAGACCCAAATCAGGCGCTCAAAGTGGCGACATAATGATCGCGTTCCTGAGTATTGGTACACGCTGTTTTACCAAGATGCGGCGGCATCACTGAAGCGCTGCTGCATTCATTTGTACTTTGACGTGTTTCCAACCGCGAAAATGCGGTGCCGATGCCGATCAGGACAGGTGTAACAAGTTCTGGCGGCAAGCCTTTGACAGCAAGCGTTGCCAGGTCGGACCGCCATATGACGCCGTCCGACCGCGACACGGACGAGTGCGCAACGACAGGCGTCGCGGGGTCGAGAGACGCCGCGATCAGTCGCGCTGCCAGCGGCGACGCGGTGCGTCCGCCCATGTAGACGATCAGTGTCGTCCGGGCATCGGCGAGCCCCTGCCAATCGAGATCGGCGGGCAATTCGCCGGATTGGGCGTGCCCCGTGACGAAGCGGACGGAACGCGCGCACTCGCGATGGGTGAGCGAGACACCCAGTTGTGACGCCATCGCCGATGCGGATGTGACGCCGGGTACGACGGAAGCCGGGATACGCTCCTGCTGCAGCCTTTCGATCTCCTCACCGGAACGGCCGAAGATCATGGGGTCGCCGGATTTCAGACGGACGACGTGCTTGCCGTTTCTCGCGAGTTTCACCATCAGATCGTTGATATCTTCCTGCGCGCAGCTCTCGCGTTTGCCGCGTTTTCCGACCATGATACGCTTGGCCTCGCGCCGCGCGAGTTCCAACACGTCATTGGAGACAAGGTCGTCGTAGAGAATGACGTCGGCGGACTGCATCGCGCGGACGGCTTTGAGCGTCAGCAGTTCGGCGTCTCCCGGACCCGCACCGACGAGAGTCACGTGACCGGCCTGCACCTGCTCGTGTGCGCCGAGACTGGCGGCGAGCGTCGAAAGCTGTGAAGAAATGTCCGCGTCGGGTGCAGAGCCGGTGAAAGCGCGTTCGGCAAAAGCCTCCCAGAACGCGCGCCGGCGAGGACCATTCGGCAAACTATTGCTGACGAGGCCGCGCAACATTTTTGCAAGCCGCCCCCAGTCGGCAATCGCTGGAGGCAGAAGCGTTTCGATGCGACGACGAATGGCTTGGCCGAGAACGGGTGCTGCGCCGTCGGTCGAAATGCCGATGACGACGGGCGATCGGTTGACGATCGATCCAAATTGGAATTGGCAGAACTCCGGCTTATCGATGACGTTGCAAAGTGTACCTGCGGCGCGCGCTGCTTCGACGAACCGCTGAGCCTCGCTTTCGTCTTCGACGTCGGCGAGTGCTACGGCGGCCCCGAGTAGGACGTTCTTCGTCCAGTGGCTGCCAGCGTGCGTTACCGAGCCCGCGTTAGTGCCGCGCTCTATTAGGGCCGCTATCTCGTCGCTCAGCGTAGACGCGTAAATTTCGACATTGGCACCGGCAGTTGCGAGAAGCTCGGCCTTCCAGCTTGCAGCCGCCGAGCCACCAACGACGACCACCCGCTTGGCCGCAAGATCGAGAAAAATCGGCAGTTTGGCGAGCGGTCCCATACGTGCAGGGGTTGCTTCAGCTGGCTTTCGCTTCAGGAGTTGCATGAATCAATCCCAGAATTTCGGCTCGGCATGAACCGCAGTTGGTACCGGCACCGGTCAGGATGCCAATTGTGTCGACCGTGCAGACACGGCCATGCGTGCCGGCGATCGCCGCGATGATCTGGTTTCGGCCGACACCGAGACACGCGCAGATGGTCGGGCCTCTATCGGGCTGTTCGCCACCGGGGCGGCCAGAGAGGATACGGATCCGATCGAGGCCGGCCCCCGCTGGTTCTCCAAGCAGCGAGATGACGTGTTCGCGATCGCAGAGAACCGGCGAAGCGGCGATGAAGAGGGCAGCAAGCAGCCGTTGTCCATCGTATGCGGCAAAGCGGAATTCGCGGCGAACGGGATCGCGGTAAGAGAGGATCTCTGCATCCGAATACTGCTTCCATAGCCGCGACAGCAGGATCATCCCGTCCGGGGGCGTCTGTCGCGAGGCGAGTTCGATGCGCCAGCCGCCTTTGGCGGGCATCATGGCCCAGTATTCGGCATCAAACTTGGCTGGCGCATCGATCGCAGCACCGAAAGCATACCAGGAAGCCCCGAAGCGCTCGATACGGACAGCGCCATGCTTCAATTCCGGTTGCCCCGAAACGTCGTCGACATTGGCTCTGACGAGCACATCGACCCGCGCGCGCGAGGCAAACTGATCGCTCCAGTGCATCGGGACGAATACGCTGCCGCGCGCCACCCGGTCCGATACGACGGCTCTGACGATCACCGAACCGAGGTCATTGGCAATGACCGTCAAGTCGGCAGGCGCTATCCCGAGGAGAGCCGCGTCATCCGGATGCATTTCCACAAACGGCTCGGCCACATGACTGGCCAGGCGCGGGGCACGTGCTGTACGAGTCATTGTATGCCACTGGTCTCGGATGCGCCCGGTATTGAGAACCAATGGCAGTGCGGCAGTCGGAACGTCTGCCGGCGAGCGTACGGGAGTCTCGATGAAACGTGCGCGGCCGTCGGGTGTGAAAAAGCGGCCATCGGCGAAGAAGCGCTCGGACCCGCCCGTGGCAGCATGCTCTTTCGCAGGCCATTGGAATGGCGTCAGTGTGTCGTAAGTATCGCCTTTAATGCAACGGTGTCGCGAAAGATCGAGATCGCGATTGCCATCGTTTTCCGCGCCGCTGAGCGCGGCATACTCGGCGAATATTTCGACCGGTGCACACCACGAAAATGCGTCGGAAAATCCCATGCGTGTGGCCACCTGGGCAATCTGCCACCAGTCCGGCCGCGCGCTGCCGGGAGCTACGCGAAACGCGCGTTGTCGCGATATACGTCGCTCGGAGTTCGTGACGGTGCCGTCCTTTTCGCCCCAGCCACTCGATGGCAGCAAGACATGTGCGAAAGCCGCCGTATCCGTATGACGTTCGACTTCGGAAATGACAAGAAATGGGCATGACTTGAGCGCATGCCGCACGAGGTCTGACTCCGGCATGCTGACAGCCGGATTGGTTGCCATGATCCACAGCGCCTTTATCTTGCCAGCTGCGACCGCGCGAAACAGATCGACGGCCTTCAGGCCCGGCTTGTCGGCGATGCGGGGAGACTTCCAGAAAGACCGCACGATGCGCCGATGCTCGGGATCGGAGAGCTCCGTGTGCGCCGCGAGCATGTTGGCGAGGCCACCGACTTCGCGGCCACCCATCGCGTTAGGCTGCCCTGTGACGGAGAACGGCCCCATGCCGGGTTTGCCGATGCGCCCGGTTGCCAGATGGCAATTGATGATCGCGTTGACCTTGTCGGTACCCGTCGTCGATTGATTGACGCCCTGACTGTAGACGGTGACAACGCGTTCCGTCCCGGCGAAGGCGTCGTAGAAGGCCCGGATGTCAGTGGAGGAAAGCGCGGCGAGATCGGCAATCGTGTCGAGTGGAAGTTGGTTCGCGACATAAAGAACGCTTTCGAAGTTCCGGGTATGCTGCGAGACGAACGTCTCGTCGATGACATTGTTGCGCGCGAGATGAGCAAGAAGACCATTGAAAAGAGCAACATCGCTGCCGGCTTTGATGCCTAGGTGCAGATCGGCGATGGCGCACGTCGCAGTGCGGCGCGGATCGATGACGATCACCTTTGTGCCACGCCGCTCGCGGGCGGCGGCGAGACGCTGATAGAGGACCGGGTGGCACCAGGCGAGATTGGAGCCGACGAGAACGATGAGGTCAGCGAGTTCCAGGTCCTCGTAACAACCGGGAACGGTGTCGCTGCCGAAGGCGCGCTTGTGACCCGCGACCGACGATGCCATGCAGAGCCGCGAGTTTGTGTCGATGTTGGCCGAACCGATGTAACCCTTCATCAGCTTGTTGGCGACGTAATAGTCTTCGGTGAGGAGCTGGCCGGAAACGTAGAAGGCGACGCTGTCGGGGCCATATTGCGCGATCGCTTCGCTGAATTTGCGTGCAACGAGATCGAGTGCCGCGGTCCAGTCCGTAGGTGCGCGGCCGACGAGGGGAGCGAGGAGGCGCCCTTCGTCGGCCAGTGTGGCGCCGAGTGCGGTGCCTTTCGAGCATAGGCGGCCGAAATTGGCGGGGTGATCGGGATCACCCCTGACCTCGGCCGCTTGCCCGTCTGCGGACGGCCGGACGAGTACGCCACATCCCACACCGCAGTAGGGGCACGTCGTCTTCGTCCAACCGTCACTCATCAGGAACTTCCAGCAGGAGCCGGCCGCCTTCGAGCTTCAGTCCGTAGCAGCGGACGGAGCCCTTGTCCGCACCCTGTGCCTCACCTGTCTCCAGCGAGATCACCCAGTTGTGGAGCGGGCACGTCACGGCGGTCCCATGTACGATGCCCTGGCTCAATGGACCGCCCTTGTGCGGGCAGCGATCGTCGAGTGCGAAGACGGTGTCATCGGCAGTACGAAATACGGCGATGCAGCCCTGCTTCGTCTTGACGATACGCGCGCCATGCCGGGGAATATCGTCGAGCGCACCGATGTCGAGCCATGTGTTTTCGAGGATAATGTTCATTCAGCGGCCTCGGCTTTCGTCGTGTCGGCAATCGGCCGGAACTCGTGTGAATCCTTGCCGGCAACGCGCTCGGCCCAGGGATCGATCTGCGCGAACTTCTGCGAATACTCGAACCGTTCGCAGAGCGCCCGGCGCCTCTCGACGTCGTCGATTACGTGCGACCTGATGGTGTCACGGCCGACCCTTTTCATCCATTTGTAGATGCGTTCCAGATAGCGGCCCTGCTCGCGGTAGAGCTGGGTCAATGCCGCAATGACTTCGATCGCCTCAGCTTCTGTCGAGACGTGCCCGAGGACCTCGGTGCCCTTGATGTCGAGCCCGGCAGCACCTCCGAAATGAATGTCGTAACCGCTGTCGACGCAGACGACGCCGATGTCTTTGCAAGTGGCTTCGGCGCAGTTTCGCGGGCAACCCGACACCGCTAGCTTCAGCTTGGCTGGCGTCCACGAGCCCCAGAGATATTTCTCCAGCTTGATGCCGAGGCCGGTCGAATCCTGTGTTCCGAACCGGCACCAGTCTGAGCCGACGCAGGTCTTCACCGTTCGGAGGCCCTTCGCATATGCTGCGCCAGAAACCATACCGGCGGCATTCAGATCCGCCCACACGGCCGGCAGATCCTCCTTTTTCACCCCCAGCATATCGATACGCTGCCCGCCGGTGCACTTCACCGCGGGAATGTTGAACTTCTCGACGACATCGGCGATGGCGCGCAATTCCCGCGCGCTCGTCATGCCACCCCACATGCGCGGCACGACGGAATACGTGCCGTCTTTCTGGATATTGGCGTGTACGCGCTCGTTTATGAAACGCGACTGGCCGTCGTCTTTGTATTCGCCGGGCCACGTAGACAGAAGATAATAGTTCAATGCCGGGCGGCATTTCGCGCACCCACACGACGATGACCACTCCAGCGCCTGCATCAGGCCCGGTATCGTCTTCAGAGTTTTGGCGACGATTAGACGGCGTACGTCGTCGTGGCCGAGGTCCGTGCAGGGGCACATCGGCTGGACAGCGGAAGGATTATAGGCGTCGCCAAGTGTCACTTTGAGCAATTTCTCGACCAGCCCAGTGCACGAGCCGCACGATGCGGACGCTTTGGTGTGCGAGCGGACATCGTCGAGCGACGTGAGGCTGAGCGATGTGATCGTGCACGTTATCTTGCCCTTGCAGACGCCGTTGCAACCGCAGATCTCCGCCTCATCCGGCAACGCTGCAACGGCCGCCGTAGGGTCCAGCGGGGTACCTCCGGCAAAACTCGGCCCGAAGATGAGCGTGTCGCGCATCTCCGAGACCGGTGAGCCCTTCTTGATCATGTCGAAGAACCAGGCGCCGTCGGCGACATCGCCGTACATCACCGCGCCGATGATCTTGTCGTCCTTGAGTACGAGGCGCTTGTAGATGCCGCGTGCCGCGTCGCGGAGGACGATCTCCTCGCGATCCTTTCCATCCGCGAAGTCGCCCGCGGAGAACAGGTTTATGCCTGTCACCTTGAGCTTCGTGGCGACCGCACTCGGCTTGAATGTCGCGCCGGTATACCCTGCGAGCTGGGCCGCGATGACGCCCGCCATCTCGTAAAGCGGGGCGACTAGGCCAAATACCTGTGAATGTGACTCGGCGCACTCGCCGACTGCGAAGATGTCGGGGTCGGATGTGCGCATCGTCTCGTCGACGACGATGCCACGGTTTACGGTGATACCTGCGTCTTTTGCCAGTTGCGCGTTCGGCCTGATGCCGACGGCCATGACGACGAGATCCGCGGGCAGCCGTGTTCCGTCTTCGAGCAGCACTGCCTCGGCCTTCTTCTCACCGAGGATCGCCTTGGTGTTCGCCCGGGTGATGACGCGGATGCCGCGGGCCTCGATGGCTTCTTTGAGGAGTGAACCCGCAGGCACGTCGAGCTGGCGTTCCATCAACGTCGGCGCGAGATGGACGACGGTGACGTCCATACCCTGCGCTTTTAGGCCGACGGCAGCTTCGAGCCCGAGCAGTCCTCCACCGATGACAACGGCAGTCCCTCGCGATTTCGCGGCCAGCAGCATGGCCTGCACGTCGTCGAGATCGCGGTAGCTCAGGACGCCCGCCAAGGCATGCCCCGGAACCGGAATGATGATCGGTTGTGATCCGGTGGCGATCAACAGCTTGTCATATGGGACCGTCAGCCCGCGCGCCGATGTCACCGTCTTGGCTGCACGGTCGATCTGAGTGACGGAGCTTCCCTTGTAGAGCGTGATGCCGTGCTTCACGTACCAGCCGTCGCCGTGGATGACGATCTGGTCGAACGTCTTCTCGCCCGACAGCACCGGCGACAGCATGATGCGGTCGTAGTTCACGCGAGGTTCGGCATTGAAGACGGTTACGGTGTAGGCTTCGGGATTGCGTTCGAAAAGCTTCTCGAGAGCGCGCCCCGGTGCCATCCCGTTACCGATGACGACGAGTCTCTGGCGGGCCGGTGCCTCGGCTGTGAGTGCCGTGTTCTTGCTCTTTTTGCGGGCGCTCATGCAGCGCTCTCCACGTAGTGATGGCGCTCATAGAGGAACTTCATCACGTCTTCGCGGCACTCGATATAGGTCGGGTCCGAAACCATTTCGAGGCGATTGCGAGGGCGGCGCAGGTCGACGGGCAGTACCTCTCCGATGCGGGCGGACGGTCCGTTCGTCATCATCACGATCCGGTCGGAGAGGAGAACCGCCTCGTCGATATCGTGGGTGATCATGATCACAGTGTTTTTCAGCCGTGCGTGGATGCTCATGACGGAATCTTGCAGATGCGCGCGCGTCAGAGCGTCGAGAGCGCCGAACGGTTCGTCCATCAAAAGGACCTTCGGCTCCATCGCGAGCGCGCGGGCGATGCCGACGCGCTGCTTCATGCCGCCGGAGATTTCACCAGGGCGCTTGTCCTTGGCATGGAGCATCTGCACGAGGTCAAGCTTCTCCATCGTCCAATCATGGCGTTCGGCGCGGGATTTGCTCCGCCCGAACACCTTGTCGACAGCCAATCGGACGTTGTCGTAGACGGTCAGCCACGGCAGCAGAGAGTGGTTCTGGAAGACGACGGCGCGGTCGGGACCCGGTTCGTTGACTTCGCGGTCCTCGAGAAGGATCGCGCCCGTCGTGACACGGGTCAGTCCCGCGATCAGATTGAGCAGGGTCGATTTCCCGCAGCCCGAGTGGCCGATGATCGAAACGAACGCGCTATGGTAGATCGACAGGGATACGTCTTTGAGAACTTCCGTCGCGACGGCGCCACGCTGAAAGGTCTTGCAGACATTTTCGATCTTCAGGACCGGCTTCCGTTCAGCTCCGGCTGGTGAGTACGTATGTGGTTTTGGCTCGACGTGTGCGATCATGTCCAAGTCTCCTCAGGCCGAAGCAGTGCCACGCGTGGCGAGGCTGCCGATGACTGCGACGAGTCGATCGAGAACGAAACCGATGACGCCGATGTAGATCAGGGCGACGACGATGTCGGAGAGACGCGACGAGTTCCACGCGTCCCAGATGAAGAAGCCGATGCCGACGCCGCCTGTGAGCATCTCGGCGGCAACGATTGCGAGCCATGACAAACCGATTCCGATCCGAAGGCCGGTGAAGATGTAGGGCGCGGCCGACGGCACCATGATGCGGTAGAAGAATTCCGCCTGATTGAGGCGCAGGACCGCTGCGACGTTGCGATAGTCCTGTGGGATGTTCCGGATTCCTACAGCAGTGTTGATGATGACCGGCCAGATGGCGGTGATGAAGATCACGAAGATTGCCGACGGGTTCGCATCGCGGAAGGCGGCGAGCGAAATCGGAAGCCAAGCGAGCGGTGGAACCGTGCGCAACACCTGGAATATCGGATCGAGGCCGCGCATGGCCCATTGGCTCTGGCCGATCAGGCATCCGAGCAGGACGCCAGCCACTGCGGCCAGACTGAAGCCGATCGCCACGCGTTGAAGCGAGGTCAAGACTCGCAGCCCGAGACCGATGTCCTGAGGTCCGTTGACGAAGAAGGGATCGACGATCAGGTCTCTCGAGTCCGCCCAGATCTTCGATGGCGCAGGCAAGCTCGACTTCGGACCGGACGTCGCGAGTTCCCAGACGATCAGCGCGAGCGCGAGAACGATCAGCGGCGGGATGACGTTCGCAGCTACCCTCGTTGCCACGCGTCGCAGCTGTTCGAACCTCGGCTGCGGCCGGGGCGCAAGTTTATGAACCACGGCCGATCTCTCGGCTGGGGCTTGCGCAGTCGCTGCGACGCCCGCCGGCAATTTGCCGACAGGTGTGTTCACGAGAGCGAGTTTGATGCTTTGTGCGGTCATGAGACGTTTCGTCCTCTTCCCGGTTCACGTTGGAGGCTCAGGCGACGCGCTTGATTGAGAGCGACTTCAGGTAGCCCATGGGATCGGCAGGATCGAATGTCTTGCCGTCGAAGAATTTCTCGATGCCACGGCTGTCGCCAGACGGCAGGTCCTTGAGCCCCAGTGTCTTCGCGGCCTCGAGCCAGAGATCGGAGCGGTTGGTCTTGTCGACGAGTGTCTTGATGTCGAGCGTAGGCTCGAATTTGCCCCAGCGGATGTTTTCGGTGACGAACCAGGTGTCGAGGCTCTTCCACGGATAGGATGTCTCGCCCTTCTCCCCCCAGAACTTCATGCCGAGCTTGGTGCCTTTTTCAACACGGCCCCGGCCGTAGTTGATGTCACCCTTGATGCGGCCGATGATGTCGGGCACGGGCACGTTGAACCATTGGCGCTTGCCAATGATTTCGGCCATCTCCTGTTTGTTTTCCGCCTTCTCGCACCACATCTGCGCTTCCATGGTCGCCATCATGATTGCGAGTGCCGCCTTGGGGTTCGCATCGACCCAGTCTGCGCGCATGCCGAGAACCTTCTCGGGGTGACGAAACCAGATCTCGCCGGTCGTTGCGGCAGTGAAGCCGATATCCTGGTTGACGAGCTGCTCGTTCCAGGGCTCGCCTACACAGAAGCAGTCCATGTTTCCTACCTTCATGTTCGCCACCATCTGCGGCGGTGGAACGACGATGGTAGAGACGTCCTTGTCGGGGTCGATGCCGCCGGCGGCGAGCCAGTAGCGGATCCACAGGTCGTGCGTCCCGCCCGGGAAGGTCATCGCGGCCTTCACTTCTTTGCTCGATGCCTTCTTCTTGGCGAACGCGTCTTTCAACGCCGAACAGTCGGTGCCGATCTTGAGGTCCTTGTACTCGTTGGAAACCGAAAGCCCCTGGCAGTCTTCGTTCAGGCGAAGGAGCGTGTACATCGGAAGTGGCTGGCCGTTCTGCATGACTTTTCCGGTGCCGTAGAGATACGGCTTCGGAGACAGGATATGGCCACCGTCGATGCCGTTGGCCTTCGTCCCGAGCGCCACGTTGTCACGCGTCGCGCCCCACGAAGCCTGCTTCAGGATCTCCATGTCGGGCAGGCCGTACTTCGCGTAGATGCCCTTTTCTTTCGCGATGATGAGCGGGGCTGCGTCTGTCAGGGCGATGTAGCCGAGCTTCGTGCCTTTGACTTCCGGCCCTGCGGCTTGCGCGAATACTCCCGAGGGGAATGCCGCCTTGATCGCGGACATCAATGCAGCGGTCGATGCCGTCGCCGCTGTCTGGCGCATGAAGGTCCGGCGATCTACTGCAGCGGTCCGCGACATTGCTGTTGGCTTCCGGCTCATGCGTCTCTCCTTCGCTCTCAGCCTCGAAGTCCGGGCAAATAAAAAACGCCCCGGAACCAATCCGGGGCGTCCAATGCGGACGACGGCGGTTGGTGCGGCGGCGTTGCCTGGAGCCTTGAGACGGCTCGGTTTTGTTCTGTCGAGGCCGTCGTCGGCCTCAGCTCACACAAGTCTGCACCTCGTTGTGCATTGCAGCAAAACTCTCAGAGTGTGAGCCTCGGGTCAACGTGCAGACTAGGCAAATCCAGGCTCCAAAATTGTGCATCTGCACAATCGACAGTCGTTCGACTGAAAAACTTCTTTGGGCGCTCGTCAGGCCTTCCGCACCTGAGAATCGAGCGCCTTGAGTTCGGCGACATAGGAGTCAATGCGATCCGGATCGAAGCGAGCGCCGTCAAAAAAACCGTCGGCATGGAGGCTAAGCTTGCCGGTGGACGAGCCGACCGGTGTTTCGGTAGGCAGTGCCCCTTCGACCTTCGAGTTGGCCGACGGCATGTCGACACCCAGAGGCGCAAGCGCACGACGATAGATGTCGGGTCGGAACGTGCGGCAGCCCTTCTTGATCGTGTCGGCGGCAAGCTGGATTTCGTCCCATCGCGCCATCTGCGACAAGAACCATAGAGCATGACTGAGCCAGGGAAAACCGGATGCGGCGCGGGCAAAGTTGAACAGCCCTGGCACGTCGAGCAGGCGTCCGTCTGGCGCGGGGAGCTTGCGCGACAAACCCGGCAGCAGATGCTTTGTGTGCGCATCGACATATTCCGGACGCGCCAGAAGTTCGGCCAGTTCCGCGGTGTTGGCGGCATCGTCGCACCACACGCTCGCACGCCAGATCGCTCTGACCAGCGCGTCCGCACGATCCGGGTCCTCCTCGACCCAGTCTTCGCGCGTGCTCAGGACCTTTTCGGGACTCGAGCGCCAGATGTGGGAGTTTGTCGTGACGATCGAAGCACCGCCCGCTGATACGGCGACGCTCCCCCAAGGCTCACCCGCGCAGAAGCCGTCGATGTTGCCGGCCTGTAACGCCTCCGGCATCAGCGATGGGGGAAGTACCACCAGCGAGACATCGCGACCGGGAATGATCCCGGCCGAAGCGAACCAGTATGCGAGCTGGTAGCGATGCGCGGAATGTTGATGGACGACTGCAAAAACGAATTTCGCGAGCCCCCGCGCGCGCCGCGCCGTAACGATGGATGCAAGCGCGGAAAGCGCGCGTTTGCAATCGAAATCCGCGCTCGCCCCTTTGTCCGCCATGGCAGAGAAAAGCCAGTCGGCGACCGTGACGGTATTCCCGCCACAACCGAGCGCGATGGGCACCGACATCGGCACGTGCAGTGGTCCGAGGCCGAGTTTCGTGGCAAGCGGCAATGGCGCCAACGCGTGCGAAGCATCGAGATGCCCGACCGAGAGACGATCGCGAACGGTGGCCCAGGACGTTTCACGACTGAGGACGATTTCCACCCCTTCGTCTCGCGCGAAGCCCATTTCCCGGGCGACAACCAGCGGCGCGGCGTCGGCGAGCGGCATGAACCCAACACGAATACGCATCGACGAGTTCATGTGTCTACATCTCTCTTGAACAAGCCTGCGGCCAGAACGACACTCTCCGCCACGACGGCGATGCGCCGGCCTTCGTTCATCGCGATGCGCCGCAGAAGCGCGTAGGCTTCTGGCTCGTTGACGCCTCGCGTTTTCATCAGGATCGCCTTCGCCCGATCGATGGTCTTGCGTTCCGCAAGTTCGTTGCGAACCGAATCTAGCTCCTTTTGGAGGCGATGAAACGCGTTGAACCGACTGACGGTCATATCGAGAATGGACCGGACACGCTCCTTGCGCAGGCCATCGACGATGTAGGCGGAGACGCCGGCGTCGATGGCGGCTTCCGTCGATGCCTGATCCGAATGTTCGACGAACATCGCGACGGGCCGCTTCACGGCGCGGGGCACCTGCAGAATGTACTCGAGCTGATCGCGGTTCGGATTCTCAAGATCGACAAAAATGACATCCGGGTCGATCTCGATGATCTTGCGTAGAAGCTCCCGCATGTCGGTCAACACAGTGACATGCGTAACGCCGTTCTCGACCAGACCCTCCTCGATGATGGAGGCGCGGATCCGATTGGCATCGATAATCAGAACGTGGACAGGTTTGTCGCCCATGCCTCATTCTGTTTGCGCTGCAGCAATTACGCAAGAAGCAAGTTCTCTCGATTCATCGCGACACTACAGGTCATTATGTTCCGTATAAAGATCATGGACTTGCCGTAACGGCAGTTTTTTGGCCCGAAGCGGACTCAGTGCCGGTGTTCAACACCCTTGTTGCAAATTTGCAGGGCGCGGCGACGGCGACGTGTGCGCTGCAACACCCGAACCTTAGGCAGGTCTCGGCTGCAATGGCAGTTTGCTGCTCAAGACTTCGTTGGTTCTAATTTTCAAGACAGGCCAGCGAGGGACATGACCCAAGCGGCCGCCGCATGTTTGCGGTTCGTCGGCTCATCGTTAGAACAGCGGAAAGTGAGAGTACCTGCGCCTCAGTTAGTGCTGTCGCGATAGTGATGCTTAGTTGGGCGCGTTTTGCTGCTCGGTCACGTTGATGCGAATCAGCAGCACGCACTCCGACAGTCTCTCCAACAAGACGTCCGCCATCACCGAGCCCCTTTCAGAAGGTTGAGTGTATCCAACTTGAGCCGCATGAACGTTTCAGTCGCCGCGACGTCCTCGTAGCGTCGCGGCCGCGGCAGATCGACATCGAACGTCTCGACGATGCGTCCCGGCCGCCGACTCATGACATGGATGCGGTCGGAGATGAACACGGCCTCGTCGATGTCGTGCGTGATGAACATGACGGTCGGCTTATAACTGGCGCAAAGGTCGAGCAGCAGCGTCTGCATGTCGAGACGCGTCTGGTAGTCAAGCGCGCCGAACGGCTCGTCCATCAACAGGATGCGCGGCTCGTTGATGAGCACACGTGCGATCTGAAGGCGCTGCCGCATGCCGCCTGAGAGCTGGTAGGGATAGTGCCTCGTGAACTCGGCGAGACCGACGGCCGACAGATAGCGCTCAGCCGCCGGCAGATAGCTCGCGGCAGCCACACCACGCATCTTCGGTCCGAAAATGACATTCTCGTGCACGTTGAGCCAAGGAAACAGCTGCGGCTGCTGGAAAACGATTCCGCGATCCGGCCCGGGCCGTACCACGGGCTGTCCGCCGAGGGTGATGGCGCCGCTATCCGGGCGGTCGAAGCCTGCAACCATCCGCAGCAACGTGCTCTTGCCGCAACCGGATGGTCCGACCAGGGAGACGATCGTCGAGGGCGCGATGTGGATATTGATATCGCGCAGCGCCTCGATGCGCTGCCCCGCGCCTTCGAACACGCGGCAGACATTGTGGATAGCTAGAGCGTCGGCCGCTATGCTCATGTCTCACTTTCCACGCCAGTGTAAGAGCCGGGTTTCGAGTGCGAGCAGGATGCCTTCCAAGGCAAGCCCGATCAGACCGATGGTGATGATGCCGATGAAGACATAGGGAATGCGGAAGAACGTCGTCGCATCCATGATCAGGAAGCCGAGGCCGACCTGCGCCGCGATCAGCTCGGCTGCAACCACCAGGGTCCAGGACAAGGTCATCGAGATGCGCATGCCAGTGAGAATCTGTGCGGACGCAGCCGGAATAATGACGCGGAAAAAGATTTGGCGGTTCGTCAATCCGAGCGACTGCGAGGCGAGGATGAGATCCTCTGGGACGCCTTTCACCCCAGCCGCCGTGTTGACGACGAGATAGAGGAAGGCCGTGAGGAAGATCAGCGAGACCTTCGAGACTTCGCCGATGCCGAAGTAAAACGTGAACAACGGAACCAGCGCGATCGGAGGAATGGGTCGCATGAAGGTCAGGAAGGGCGACACGATCGCATCGAACAGGCGGCTGCGCCCCACCCAGATGCCGACCGGAATGCCGATCATCACGGCCAGAGCAAAACCCGTCAACGCACGCCCGACCGACGCGAGGATCTGGGCATGGAACGATCGCCCTGAATAACCATTGTTGACCAAGTCCGTCAGTGCCACCCATAGCGCCTGGACTGGTGGAAACTTGTTAGGATCGAGCGCGCCTGCGAAGCTTGCGGTGATCCAGACCAAGAGGGCGGCGCCGACTGTGGCCAAGCTGATTGCGCGGTAGGAATTCGCGGTCATGCAATGTGGCTCCGGCAAACGGTCCCGCCGAACCGCGCTCGATATCGAGCGCGGTTGTCGACGGTCTGTTGCATCACTTGCCGTCCTTCACCATCTGCATGATCCTCGGCATGACGAAGTCGTCCACGTTCGTCGCAGCCTTGATGATCCCGACCTCCTGACCGAAGGCTTGGAAATCTGTCAGGATCTTATTCAGCTTGCTGCCTTTCGTGTAGTAGGCTGGGCTCGCCGGATCGATGGCCGCGGTCGAGGGGAAGTGCACGAGGCCCTTGACGATGGCACGGGCCTGACTTTCCGCCATGCCCGTTTGTTCTAACGTCAGCTTGACGGCATATTCGGGATCTTCTTTCATCTTTTTGAGGCCCATGTCCCAGCCTTTGAGGATCCGCGCCGCCACATCGGCATTGGCGTCGAGCCACGCGCGCTTGCCCGCCCACCCGAGGAACGAGGCGCCGGGATCGAGTTCGGTCATCCACGAGATCGCCGTGCCACCCTTTTCGAGCAGCGGCGTGACGAACGGCTCCCACACGTACATCGCATCGACGTCGCCCTTTTCGAGGGCTGCGATCTGTTGGGGCGGCGCCATGAACAGCAGTTGCGCGGATTTCGGATCAACGCCGTGCTTCTGCAACGTCCTCAGCGTACCGTAGTGGCCGTCGGAGCCCTGCGCCGTCGCGATCTTCTTACCGGCAAGGTCCTTGACCGATTTGACTTGACTTCCTTTCGGCACGACGAGCGCCTGCAGCGGGTTGTAGTCCATGAAGATAGAGAAGAAGTTCAGATCCTGGCCGTTCGCGCGCGCCAGCGAGAACGCGCCCATACCGCCCCAGGCGAGGTCGATCTGACCGCCGGCAAGTGCTGCGAACTGTGCGGGCCCTGACTGGAAGCGCACGAGATTGAGTTCCAGGCCGAGCTTTTCGAAGTACTTCTCCTTGATGGCGATGTAGACCGGGCCGTTGACGATCGGCAGCATGCCGGCATTGATCTTCGTCAGGCCTTGGGCACGCACGGCTGGAGTGGCGAGCGGCAGCGATGCGGCGCCGAGCAAGAGAGACGATGCTGTTCTTCTGGTGATCTTCGACACTAGGAGTCCTCCTGATTTTCAGTCTGATTTTCTTCGTTCAAGCATCGTCGTCGGTCCGGGATGTTGATCAGTTTGAAACGATCAGATCGACATGACCTTGGCCGCCGTTAATTTAGAGGGCTGCGCTGGTGACGAAACCCGTTTCCTCGGACGTCAGATAGGCGATTTGAGCGGCCATGTCCTCCACGCGACCTTGGCGGCGGATAGGGAAGGAAGCGAGCACAGTAGCGCGCTGCTCGGGCGTGTGGCGTTCCCGCAGGAACGTTTCCACGCGCGGCGTGACGACTGCGCCGGGGCAGAAGGTGTTGCAGGTGATGGTGTCTGGGCCGAATTGCTGCGCCAGCTGCAGAGTGAACGCCTCCATCGCAGGTTTCGGTCAACGAGATCATGGGCAAGCCGGAGACGTGCGCCTCGAGAACCCCGATGGTGCCGCTCGTGGTCATCCAAGGCCGCTGCCTCACCGCGACTTGCGGTCGGCCGATCAAACGCACTGCCACCTCTGCGATCACGGACGCGATCCACTGTGATCGCGTCAGCACGACCTTGAACCTTTTCTCGATGGCCTTGAAGCCCGGGGGTGACCACGTGATGCTGAGGCTTGGCAGTGTGAACGCGTGCATGATGCCGCCGTCAATCACCGTCTCGACGACACACTCATGTGTCTTGGCCATTCCCTACACCTGCCTTGCGACTCCGGTCGAGCCCGGCAATTTTCAATCAAAGGCTGGCATAGGTTTCTCGAGTTCGCAATGACGGCATTAAAAACTGTAAAGACTTTCCCGGTGACGGGCGCATTGGGCTTTCTTCCCGCCTGGATCCTACCGTTTAGTTGGCCGCAGCAGCGTCAGACAGGCGAGCAGACAACACCCTCTTAGTTCGCGACTTTCCAGATGGGTCATCCTCAACCGGATCCTGCCTAAGGTCGGATTAGTCGGCGGTGCTCGTTCATCACCCGCTACCGACTGTTCCCGTCAAAGACGCGCGCTGGTCGCACTGCAGTGCAACAAATTTTCGGCCGCGGCCCAGCGGATGGCGAGCAAGAAAAACACACGCCGTCTGATCATAAGCGTCTGATTTTGGGCAATATTGGCCCTCAACGCTAGAGCGGCGATAGTCGGTGTTCGTTCACCCCGACGATTGAGAGGAGCGTGCTCGTTTTCCTGAGTCCAGGCCGCGATCGGGGAAATGTCGGCTGTCGGAGGTGGAGCGACCGTCACGATCGGATAATCACTTGGCTGATGATGGCGCCCGAACAATTTCCGGAATCTCGGCACTGCGCAGATCACTCGCTGGCTGCACTGCGCACGGTCGGTGCGGAAGGTCATGCTGCCGGTCGGCATTGCGAG
>ERZ761609.1904-NODE-1904-length-16869-cov-7.829904_pt1 | contig 16869 bp, 17 predicted proteins | sample MGYA00511163_ERZ761609 | MGnify/ENA primary metagenome ERZ761609 (study PRJEB28899, sample SAMN02445070) | bioreactor sludge metagenome | biome: EBPR sludge | place: Australia: Brisbane, Thorneside Wastewater Treatment Plant | collected 2011-12-16 ... | reverse complement strand
TTCAGACTTGTGCTCTTCCGATCTGTCGAAGGGGTTGTGAATGTCGGCCCGCCACGTGACGGCAAGCAAGCCATCCAGATCGACTGGAACGTGAAGGATCCGGAGGGCAAGAAGCTCGGCACCGTGACGCAGAAAAACGACATCCCGCAGGGCTCGCTCGACCGCAACTGGGGCAAAACCGCCGACGCGGCGGCTGAGGCAGCAGCTCAGGGGATTCTCAAGTTGCTGCCGAAGACGGGAACCAACTGAGGCTGTCGCGCCACGCCTCGGATCAATGTGTCCGGTCCGACGAATGAACGACATGCAATTGGGGGCCCGGCGCGTTTACACGTCCGGGCCCGATTGCTAGAAGGGCGCCAATTCCAGTCCGGACTTGCAGGAGAGTTTCAATGGCGTTCGATGCGCGCTCTGGCGGACGGGAACAGAAGATGCAGATCGTCACCGGCAATTCCAACCGGCCTCTCGGCGAGGCGATCGCGGTCGAGCTGAAGCACCCGCTGACGCGCTCCACGGTCAAGCGCTTCGCCGACATGGAGATCTTCGTCGAGATCCACGAGAACGTGCGCGGCGAAGACGTCTTCATCCTGCAATCGACGTCGTTCCCCGCCAACGACAACCTGATGGAAGTCCTGATCCTCGCTGACGCGCTGAAGCGCGCCTCCGCCCGCCGCATCACCGCCGTCATGCCGTACTTCGGCTACGCCCGTCAGGATCGCAAGCCCGGCCCCCGTACCCCGATCTCGGCCAAGCTCGTCGCCAACCTGATCGAGCGTTCCGGAATCGATCGCGTCATGACCCTCGATCTCCATGCCGGACAGATCCAGGGCTTCTTCGACATCCCGACGGACAACCTGTTCGCCGCCCCCACCTTCGCACGCGACATCCACGACCGCTTCGACCTCGACAAGCTCGTCGTCGTCTCCCCTGACGTCGGCGGCGTCGTGCGCGCGCGCGCCCTCGCCAAGCGCATCAACACGCCCATCGCCATCTGCGACAAGCGCCGTGAACGCGCCGGAGAAAGCGAGGTCATGAACGTCATCGGCGACGTCCGTGGCAAGCGCTGCATATTGATCGACGACATCGTCGACAGCGGCGGCACTCTGGTGAATGCGGCCAACGCCCTCCTCGCGGTCGGTGCCAGCGAGGTCTACGCCTACATCACCCACGGCGTTCTCTCCGGCGGCGCCGTCTCCAAGATCGCCAACTCGAAGCTCAAGCAGCTCGTCATCACCGACAGCATCCAGCCGACCGAAGCCGTCAAGGCCACGCAGAACATTCGCGTCCTTTCGATCGCCCCGCTGATGGCCGAAGCCATCGCCCGCACCGCGCGCGAGGAAAGCGTCTCGAGCCTGTTCTACTGAACACTACGGCCCGCGCTGAGCCTGACCTGACCATCACCTATGAGGCGGCTGTCCGCATCATGCAGCCGACGACCACCGCCTCGCCACTCCACGACCTTCTCGGGCGTGTAGCCCGGCTCGAACCCGGCGAACTGCCGCTGCTGCTCGCCTCGTTTTTCTACTATTTCACCATCCTGACCGGGTACTACATCATTCGCCCCGTCCGCGACGCCATGGGCACCATGGTCGACCGCGCCGAACTGCAGAACGTCTTTATCGTCGTCTTCGTCGTGATGCTTCTGGCCGTACCGGTGTTCGGCTACGTCGTGTCGTCGTTCCAGCGCCGCCGCATCGTTCCGGTCATCTACACCTTCTTCGTTTCAAACCTGCTCCTCTATTGGCTGTTTCTGAGGACCGGAACGCAATCCGCCTTTGTCGCCAAATCTTTCTTCGTCTGGGTCAGCGTCTTCAATCTTTTCGTCATGTCACTGTTCTGGTCGGTCATGAGTTCGTCCTGGAACTCCGACCAGGGCAAGCGGCTCTTCGGTGTAATCGCCGCCGGCGGAACCGCAGGTTCCCTGACCGGGCCACTGATCGCACAATCTCTCGCGACCACGCTCGGCCCCGGCAATCTGCTGCCGATCGCCGCCGGCTTCCTGCTCGTCGCCATGTGGCTTGCGACGCGACTTCTGTCCCATCGCGCCGACGGCGTCGACGCCGAGAGACCGCCGCAGGGTGCGACATTGAGTACGATCTTCTCGGGCGCCCGCCGCGTTTGGGAGAGCCGCTATCTCTTTTATATGGCGCTCTGGATTTTCCTCGCCAATCTCGTTTCGACCTACTTCTACCTCGAACAGACCGCCCTCGTGCGCAGCACGATCAGCGACGACAGCGCACGAGTCCAATTCTTTGCACGCATGGACCTGATCGTTTCTGTATCCACGCTACTGATTCAGATGTTCGTCACAGCGCGTGTCCTCGAACGCTTCGGCATCGGCGTCGCCGCATCCACCCTGCCCGCCGTCGCGATCCTCGGCTTCCTTGCCGTCTCCGTCTGGCACTCGCTCTGGGTCGTCGCCACCGTCCTGGCGCTCGAGCGCGCCATGAATTTCGCACTCGCCAATCCGGCCGCGAAGGTCCTCTACACCGTCCTCGACGAGGACGAGAAGTTCAAGGCGCAGAACTTCATAGACACGGTCGTGTATCGCGGCGGCGACGCCGTTTCCGGCGTCTATTTCGACGCACTGGCCAAGGCCGGTCTCGGCATCAAGGGTATTTCCCTCGTCACACTGCCCGTCGCCGCCGTCTGGTTCGCACTCTCCTTCCGCCTCGCCCGGATGTTCGGCGAGCGCGAGGCTGCATTGCCCAAAAAGCGTTGATCCCGCGCGGCAATTGACATCTCCATCCGGCGGGCGCTAAGCCGCCAGTAAGACCACCACGGGGGAGGCTGTCCGTCAGATGCCCGCGTCAATGCGTCAAGCCCGGTTCCGCGTCGGCGATGTCGTCAAGCATCGTGTGCATCCGTTCCGCGGCATCGTTTTCGATATCGATCCGGTCTTCAACTCGACCGAAGAGTGGCTTCAGTCGATCCCGGAGGAAATCCGGCCGCACCGCGACCAGCCGTTCTATCACCTGCTCGCCGAAAACGCCGAGACCGAGTACATCGCCTACGTCTCCGAACAAAATCTCCTGCCCGACGACACTGGCGCTCCGCTCCGTCATCCGCAGGTGCGCGATATGTTCGTCCGCCGCGGCGACACCTGGCATCCGACCTATCTCAACAAGAACTGAAGCCGGCCCACGAAATGCAAAGGGCTCTTTCGGCGATCTGCCGAAAGAGCCCGATCTTCAAGCCGTCCCCGACGAACGTCCGCGAGGCGCAGCCCCCGAGACGACGTGCCGGGCAAGACCTTACTTCTTCTTCGCAGCCTTCTTCGCCGCCTTCTTCACCGGCGTGCACTTGCCGACGCTGGCGTCCCACTTCTCCTTCTTCACGACACAGCCGAGCTTCGTCTTCTTCGGAGCTTTGGCAGCAAGCGCCGTGTCGGCGACGCCCATGGTCGAGACGGCAAAGCCGATGGCGCTGAGTGCGATGAAAAACTTGCGCATGATACCCCCTGATCCTCAGTTACGCGTCGAGATGCGTCCTCGCGCACCCCCAGCGAAAACTAAGTGCATGTCGCGACACCGTCACTCCGTATTTCCACGAAATCAGGAAAGTAGCTTCGCACCCGCATAAAGCATCGCAAGCGACCGAAACGCTCGCTATCATCGCGTGCGGAATGTCACTTCTTGGCTTTCGACATCTTGCGCGCAGGCTTGCACGAAACCGGCGACACATAGGTCGTGGTCGTCGTGACGATGGTGGACGAGCCGCTCTTGATCGTCTTCGTCGTGGTGGTCGCCGCGTGCGCCGTACCGATCGCACCGAATACCGAAAGAACGAGACCTGCTACAGCAGTTGCAACTACGATTTTACGCATGAGTATCGACCTCTTGGACTAGGAATTTCGCTTGCGCTCTTAACATGGCAGTGCCGCGCCGGTCTCGCACTTTCGCACATCTGCGGCGTAGGCTGTTGATTGTCGCGAACTTGTCGGAGCCGGCCGGCGCTAGGTACTGATTTCGCGCGATAACTTTAATCTGCTCGCAAAAACAGAAAGAGCTCCGGAGGCGAGCGGCGCCTCGAGAGCTCTCTCATTTGTTCCCGGAATGCGCGCAAGGAGCCGTGTTTGGGACACCGCTCCAGCGAAAACATCCGGTACCCGGGACAGCGCCAGACGGGCCGCCCCCCAGTTTCATGGGAGAAATTGCATCACACCCTCGGGCCGATGCGTCACTTCTCCCGTTCCTACATAGAAACCGGTCCTGGATCTCGTCCGAGCAAAGCCTCGGAAACCAGAACAGGTCTCGCCGTCGGAGTGAACGCAGACACCGTTGAACTCAATGCAAGAACAGATTTCCGCAATGAGCCTCCATGCTGGTGTTGTTGTAGATTCGACGCAGCACGATCAGTTTTGGTACAGTCGCCATCGCCCGATGTCACGGCCTCGGAGGCGGATTGTCGTCCCGGTGTGACACTGCCGCGTCGTCGGAATGGTCAGCGAATCAATCAGATAGCGCTGACCGGTCATTCCGGCCTTGCCACCGCCGTGCCGGCGGCTATCAGTGGGGATCGGTTTCGGGTCGCGAGGGCTGCGGCATGTCTTACAACACCTTCGGTCAGATGTTCCGCATGACCACCTGGGGCGAGAGCCACGGGCCGGCCATCGGCTGCATCGTCGACGGCTGCCCCCCGGGCCTGTCCTTCCGCCTCGACCGCGACGTCCAGCCGTTCATGGACCGTCGCCGCCCCGGCCAGTCCCGCCACACGACCCAGCGCCGCGAGCCCGACCTCGTCCGCGTCCTCTCCGGCACCCTCGAAGCCGCCGACGGAACCCACACCACCACCGGAACCCCGATCGCACTGCAGATCGACAACGTCGACCAGCGGTCCAAGGATTATTCCAACATTGCCCAGGCCTTCCGGCCCGGCCACGCCGACTTCACCTACTGGAAGAAATACGGCATTCGCGACCATCGCGGCGGCGGACGGTCGTCTGCCCGGGAAACCGCCTCGCGCGTCGCAGCCGGCGCCCTGGCCCGCCTCGTCATTGGAGCCCTTGCACCGGATCTCCGCATTCGCGCGGCACTGATCCAGATGGGCGCACGTCGCATTCCCGACGCCCTGTGGGGCGGTGCCTGGACCACCGTCGACATCGACAAGAACGACTTCTTCTGCCCCGATCCGATCACCGCCGGACACTGGGCGACCGATCTCGATGCCATCCGCAAGGACGGCTCTTCCGTCGGCGCTGTCGTCGAAGTCGTGGCCGAGCATGTGCCCGCCGGCCTCGGCGCCCCTCTCTACGGCAAACTCGACGCCGACCTCGCCGCAGCGATGATGTCGATCAACGCCGTCAAGGCGGTCGAGATCGGCGACGGCATGGCGGTCGCAGCGCTTCGTGGCGAGGACAACGCTGACGAGATCCGCATGAGCCCAACCGGCGAGCCGCTGTTCCTCTCCAATCACGCCGGCGGCATCCTCGGCGGTATCTCCAGCGGCCAGCCCGTCATCTGCCGATTTGCCGTCAAGCCGACCTCTTCGATCCGTACGCCACGCCGCTCCATCGACGAAGCCGGCAACGAAACCGACGTCTCGACCAAGGGCCGTCACGATCCCTGCGTCGGTATCCGCGCAGTCCCCGTCGGCGAGGCCATGATGGCCCTCGTGCTCGCCGATCATCTTCTCCGCCATCGCGGACAGATCGGCAGCTAGTCCCACCGCGCATTGCATGAAACCTCGCGCCTGCTAGGCTCCGCCGCCAGTCCGAGAGGAGAAAGTCGCACCATGTCCAGCCCGCCCGCAGTCCACGCCATGCTCTTCGACGTGTTCGGCACGGTCGTCGACTGGCGCTCGAGCATCATCGCCGATCTCTCCGCCTACGGTAAGGCGCGCGGCCTATCGACCGACTGGACCCGCTTCACCGACGAATGGCGCGGTCTTTATCAACCGTCCATGGAAGCAGTCCGATCCGGCAAGCGCGCCTGGACCATCCTCGACGTGCTCCATCGCGAAAGCCTCGACACACTGCTCAAACAGCACGGCCTCGAACACGCCACCGAAGCCGACCGTGTCCACATGACCAAGGCCTGGCACCGCCTCCATCCGTGGCCCGACGCGGTTGGCGGCCTCACCCGCCTCAAGACGCGTTACATCATCGGCACACTCTCGAACGGCAACGTAGGTCTCCTCACGCGTATGGCAAAATTTGGTGGCCTCCCGTGGGACGTCATCCTCGGCGCGGAAACGGCGCGCGCCTACAAGCCACTGCCGGAGGCGTATCTGCGCGCGGCCGAAATTCTCAACATCGCGCCCTCCGAACTGATGCTCGTCGCCGCCCACAACGGCGACCTCGCTGCCGCCGAGGCCGTCGGCCTGAAAACCGCTTTCGTGCCGCGTCCATCCGAATACGGCCCCGAACAGAAGATCGACCGCACGGCCGAGAAGGCCTGGACCGTCGTCGCATCGGATTTCGAAGATCTAGCCTCACGTATGGGATGCAAATGATGCCGAGCCGTTCACCCGCCGTCTCCGTTTCCGACCTCGTCGTCCGCCCGCACCACACGGCGTTCTCGTGTCGCGACTGGGAAGGGTCGCGCCGCTTCTTCGTCGACGTCGTCGGCTTCAAGGTTCTGGGCGAAGATCATGATCGTGGCGAACCCGAACTCGCCGAAGTCGTCGGCATGCCGGGCGCGCGCTGCCGCTGGGCCATGCTCGAACGCGACGGCTATCACATCGAGCTTTTCCAGTGGCTGACGCCGGCCGGCTCCGCCGTCAACATCCGCCAGTGCGACATCGGCTACACCCACATCGCCTTCCAGGTGAAGGACGCCGCCGAAGTACAGCGCCGCCTTATCGCCTCCGGCTACCAGCCCGTGAGCCGACCGATCCCCGTGCGTGGCGGCCGCGCCAACGCCTTCTATTGCCACGGCCCGGAAGGCTGCATTGTCGAGTTCGTGGAGTACCCGTTCGGGGCGTGACGGGATGACGAAGGATCGCCTCCGCCGAGCCACGCTCGATCACCTCCCGGCCTCCGTCGCGCGTCCCGCTTACGACCGCACAGCGCTGAAGCAAGGCATCGTCCACCTCGGCCTCGGCGCCTTCTTCCGAGCCCACGGCGCCGCCTATACCGACAGCGTGCTCGCCACCGGCGACACGCGTTGGGGTATCGTCGGCGTGAGCCTCGTCCGCCCCGATCAGCGCGACAGACTGAAGCCGCAGGACGGCCTCTACACGCTCGTCGAACGCGATGGCGACACGCCGCGCGCGCGCGTTGTCGGCTCGGTCCTCGACGTCCTCGTCGCGCCGGAAAGCCCCGCCGCAGTGATCGACCGGCTCGCACATCCCGACACACACGTCGTATCGCTGACCATCACGGAGAAGGGCTACTGCCACAACCCTGCGACCGGCCACCTCGACGTCGCCCATCCCAACATCGTGCACGACCTCGCCTCACCGCACGCCCCCAAGTCCGCGATCGGCTATCTCGTGGCCGGACTCGCCCGCCGCCGAACCGCAAACCTCAAACCCTTCACCGTTCTCTGTTGTGACAACCTTCCGCATAACGGCCGGCTCGTCCGCGGTCTCGTGAACGAATTCGCGCGCCGCTTCGAGCCCGCACTCGCCGACTGGATCGAGGCTCACGGCGCGTTCCCCTCGACAATGGTCGACCGTATCGTCCCGGCCGCAACGCCGGCAGACCTCGACGACGCCTTGCGACTGACGGGACTGCACGACGCCGCGCCCGTCTCGCACGAGCCCTTCGCCCAGTGGGTGATCGAGGATCAGTTCGTCGACGGCCTCCGGCCTGCCTGGGAGGCGCACGGCGCCGAAATCGTTTCCGACGTGGCGCCGTTCGAGAACATGAAGCTGCGCCTGCTCAACGGCGCCCATTCCGCGCTCGCCTATCTCGGCTACCTCGGCGGCCACGAAACCATCGGCGCCTGCGTCGCCGATCCCGTCTACCGCCGCTACGTCGAACGGCTTTGGCGCGACGAGATCGTCCCCGCGACGCCGGCCCCACCCGGCGTCGATCTCGCCACCTACGCCGGCCGGCTCCTCGATCGCTTTGCAAACCCTGCGATCCGTCATCGCACCTGGCAGATCGCCATGGACGGCTCGCAAAAGCTGCCCCAGCGCCTTCTCGCCACGGCCAGGCTCCGGATCGACCGCGACCTTCCGATCGACGGCCTCGCGCTCGCGATCGCCGCGTGGATTCGCTACGTCGGCGGCCGCGACGAACATGGAGCACCCATCGACGTGCGCGATCCCCTGGCCGGCCAGTTCGCAAAAATCATCGCCGATGCCGGCCCCGATCCGTCACGCGTCGCAACCGCCATCCTCGGCGTCGCCGCTGTCTTCCCGCCAGCCCTTTCCGCAAACATCAGATTTTCTTCTGCCGTCGCAAACGCTTACGACGCGATCGTAGCCCATGGTTCGCGCGCCGCCATCGCCGCACATATCGGCTGACCCGAGGCCCCGCTTGACAGACACCCCGCGCCGACCAATTGTGCGGTCAATTGGTCAAGCCAATTGACCGTTGCGCCTCCACGAGGGCGCACCCTTGGGAAACGTCGAGCCGGGCCTGCATCATGCCCATCCAGTCCATCGAACCGCGCCGGCTCTACCGGCAGGTCGCCGAACAACTCCGCGCTCTCATCGACCGCGGTGAGTACCCGGTCGGCAGCCGCCTGCCGACCGAGCGCGAGCTTGCCGCACAACTCGGGGTCTCCCGCCCCACCGTCCGCGAGGCTCTGATCGCCCTCGAGGTCGACGGTCGGGTCCGCATTCGCGTCGGCTCCGGTATCTACGTCACGGCGCCACCCGCACCGAGCCCCGCTCTCCCGGACGCCACCCAACCCATCGCCGGCCCGTTCGAACTCCTCGAAGCCCGCGCACTGTTCGAGGGCGCCGTCGCCGAGCGCGTCGCCGAACTCGTCACCCCGGACGATCTTGCCGTTATCGACGCCGCTCTCGAACGCATGTGGGCCGTGACGGTATCGGGACCCGACAGCATCGAAGCCGATCGCACTTTCCACCTCGCCATCGCCGGCGTGCTCGGCAACGATGCCGTCACCAAGGTCGTCGGCGATCTCTTCGACCAGCGCATCAATCCGTATTTCGCCCGCCTCGCCAGCTATTTCGAAACCTCCGTCAGCTGGCGCATGGCCTGCGAAGAACACCAGACGATCCGCAACCGCATCGCCGCACGCGATCCGGCCGGCGCCCGCGCCGCCATGGAAACCCACCTCGAACGCTCGCGCGAGCGCTTCACCCGAACATTTGGCGCTCCGTCACCCGATGATGCGAGCCGCCCCGAAGCACAGGCGGCCACCAGCCCGCCGACGCAAGCACCGACCCTGCATCCCGTCGTTACCACCAGGAGGAAATCACGATGATGACCAGACGCATGCTCCCCGCCCTCGCCGTCGCGGCCGCGGCCCTCGTCGCCGCCGTCCCCGCGTTCGCGCAGACGAAGCTGAAATTCGCGCACGTGTACGAAACCTCCGAGCCCTTCCATACCGAAGCGCTCTGGGCAGCTGCCGAGTTCGCCAAGCGGACCAACAACAAGTACCAGATCGAGGTCTTCCCCGCCTCCCAGCTCGGCAAGGAAACCGACATCAACCAGGGCCTCTCGCTCGGCTCGGTCGACATCATCATCTCCGGCGCGAGCTTTGCCGCTCGCTCCTTCCCGCGCATCGGCGTCGGCTACTATCCCTTCACCTTCAAGTCTCCCGAACACCTTCTCGCTTTCGCCAAGAGCGACGTCTTCAAGGAACTCGCGAAGGGCTACGAGGAAAAGACCGGCCACGTCATCACCGCGACGACCTATTACGGCACGCGTCACACGTCCTCGAACCGCCCGTTCAAGTCGTGCGCTGAAATGAAGGGCCTGAAGATCCGCGTGCCCGACGTGCCGGCATATCTGGCCTACCCGCGCGCCTGCGGCGCCAACACCACGCCGATTGCGTTCGCGGAAGTCTATCTCGCGCTCCAGAACGGCACGGTCGAGGCTCAGGAAAACCCGCTGACCACGATCGAGGCCAAGAAGTTCTTCGAAGTCCAGAAGCACATCATCCTGACCGGCCACATCGTCGACGCGCTGAACACCATCGTCGCCAAGGGCACCTGGGCGAAGTTCACCGACGATGAGAAGAAAGCCTGGATCGAGATCAGCCAGGAAGCCGCCGCCCGCGCCACCAAGACGATCAAGGAAAGCGAACAGAAACTCGTCCAGTTCTTCAAGGACAAGGGTCTCACCGTCACTGAGATCAACCGCCAGGAATTTCTCGACGCGGTGAACAAATCGGCGACCTTCGAGCAGTTCGGCTACTCCAAGGCAGACTGGGACAAGATCCAGGCGATCAAGTTCTGACACAGTAAGACTTCGGCGCGCTCCGTCAGCTCAGACGGAACGCGCCGTCTCTATCACGCCGGGGGGCGCACGGTGCAGACACCGACCGAACACCACACACCGATCACGTCGGAAGAGATCGCGCGCACCTTCGAGGAAGCCGAGGTCCCACCCGTTCATCTCGGCGACTACGCCATCGAGGACTGGCTCGCGCTGATCATTTTCTGGCTGATGTGCGGTGCGGTTTTTCTCCAGTTCTTCACCCGCTACGTCCTCAACAACAGCTTCGCCTGGACCGAGGAGATCGCGATCTATTCCCTCGTTTCAGTCGTATTCCTCGGCTCCGTCATGTGCGCGCGACTGTCGCGGCACATCCAGGTCGATTTCCTTTATCGCTTTCTCTCGCCGACGCTCTCGCGTGTGCTGTCCACCCTCGTCGATCTCTTCCGCATCGCCGTCTACGGCTATCTCGCCTGGCTCGTCTGGAAGTATTCGTCGATCATTTCAGACGAACGCATGACCACGATTGATTTCCCGAAACTACCCGTCTTCATGATCGTGGCCGGCGCATTCGCACTGATGGCCTTGCGCAGCATCCAGGTGGCCTGGGGTAACTGGCGCCGCGGCTACTCGATCCTGGAACGTCCCGACGCCTTCGACAACGGACCGACGGGAGGCGCGGCATGATCGTTCTCATCGGCACCTTCCTCGTACTCATGGCGCTCGGCGTGCCCGTCGCCGTCTCCATGGCCTCGGCATCCCTTCTCTACATCGTCACCTTCGGCGTGGCTCCCGACGTCATCGTCGCCCAGCGCATGATCGCCGGCGTCGAGAGCTTCCCACTCCTCGCTGTGCCGTTCTTCATCCTAGCCGGCAATCTCATGAACATCGCCGGCGTGACCGGCCGCATCTACGCCTTCGCCGTCGATCTCGTCGGCTGGATGCGCGGCGGCCTCGCACAGGTGAACATTGTCGGCTCCGTTGTCTTCTCCGGGATGTCCGGCACCGCCGTCGCCGACGCCGCCGGCATCGGCACCATCGAGATCAAGGCCATGAAGGATCACGGCTACCCCGTCGAGGTCGCCGTCGGCGTCACGGCGGCGTCCGCCACCCTCGGCCCGATCATCCCCCCGTCACTACCGTTCGTCATCTACGGCATGATGGCCAACGTCTCGATCGGCGCGCTCTTTCTCGGCGGCATCATCCCCGGCGTCGTCATGACGCTCATGATGATGATCACGGTCGCAATCTTCGCCCGGCTTCGCGGCTGGGGTTCGGACGCGCCCTTCCAGTTGAGCCGCGTTGCACGCGCCGCCGTCGAAGTCGCCGTCGTTCTCGTGTTCCCGCTGGCGGTAATCTTCCTCGAGCGCATCGGCATTCCGCAGAATGCCGCCATATTCATCGCGCTCGGCGTCGTGCTGGCATTGGACTACGTATTCCGCTTTTCTGCCGTCATGGCGCTGATGACGCCCGTGATCCTGATCGGCGGCATGACACTCGGCTGGTTCACACCCACCGAAGCCGCGGTGGCCGCAGTCATGTGGTCGCTGTTTCTCGGCCTCGTCCGCTACCGCACGATGACCTTCGCGACGGTGGCGAAAGCGACCTTCGACACCATCGAGACAACGGCGAGCGTACTCTTCATCGTCACCGCCGCCTCCATCTTCGCCTGGCTGCTGACGGTTTCGCAGGCGGCACAACTGTTGGCGGATTTCATCCTCGGGCTGACCACGAACAAGTGGGTCTTCCTCATCCTCGTCAACATCCTGATGCTGCTCGTCGGCTGCTTCCTCGACACCATCGCCGCCATCACCATCCTGGTGCCGATCCTGCTGCCGATCGTCCTCAAGATGGGGATCGACCCGATCCACTTCGGCCTCATCATGACGCTGAACCTGATGATCGGCCTGCTGACACCACCGATCGGCATGGTGATCTTCGTGCTGTCGCGCATATCGAAGCTGTCGATCGAGGCGACCACGCTCGCGATCTCACCCTGGCTCCTGCCGCTGTTCGCGGCTCTCATCGCCATTACCTTCATCCCCGAAATCACGCTGTGGCTACCGCGCCAGATGGGAGTGGTGAAATGACGGACACCGCACGCGCCGCCACCCTCTATGCCGCAGAGGACCTCCGCGTCGTCGACCGGCCCTTGGGCCCGCTCGCGCGCGGCATGGTCCGCATCGCCTTCGGTGCCGGCGGCATCTGCGGCTCCGACATGCACTACTTCCGGCACGCGCGAACCGGCGATTTCGTAGTCACCTCGCCGCTCGTTCTCGGCCATGAAATCGCCGGCACCGTAGCCGCGGTCGGTGACGGCGTGAGCGGCATCGCCGTCGACGACCGTGTTGCCGTCAATCCGTCGCGCTGGTGCGAGACGTGCCCGAACTGCCGCGCCGGCCGCCACAATCTCTGCGACAACATCTACTTCATGGGCTCGGCGTCCAAGACGCCGCACATGCAGGGCGGATTCTCATCCCTGTTCGACGCCGTGCCAGCCCAATGCGTGAAGCTGCCCGCGCACGTTTCACTCGAAGCTGCCGCGCTTGCGGAACCCATGGCCGTGTGCCTGCACGCCGTCGCGCGCGCCGGCGACATACGCGGCCTCCGCGGCCTCGTAATCGGCGCCGGTCCCATCGGCCTTCTCACCATGCGCCTCGCGGAGCGCGCCGGCCTCGCCACCTGCGCCGTCGCTGACATCGCACCGTCCACACTCGCCTTCGCAAGAAAGCTCGGCGCCTCCGAAACGTTCGACGTCGCCTCTAGCCCCGACAGCCTCGTGTCGGCAGCCAGGGCGAACCCCTTCGATGTCGTCTTCGAAGCCTCCGGAACCGGCGCGGGCCTCGCCTCGGCAGTTGCAGCCGCTCGTCGCGGGGGCACGATCGTCCAGATCGGCAACTTGCCGGGCGGTTCGATACCGTTTCCGGCCAATGCCGTCATGGCAAAGGAACTGTCGCTCCATGGCACGTTCCGTTTCGGCCGCGAGTTCGACGAAGCCGTCCGCCTGATTTCGTCCGGCGCGTTCGATCCGACCGAGATCGTCACCGCGCGTCGCTCCCTCGCCGACGCTCCGGCCGCCGTACGCCTCGCCCTCGACCGCACCCAGAGCATGAAAGTGCTGCTCGTCGCCGACTGACGGAGAATGAAATGTTGGAAACGTGGCGCTGGTTCGGACCGTCCGACGTCGTCGGTCTCAAAACCATCAGGCAGGCCGGCGCGACCGGCGTCGTCACCGCCCTCCACCACATCCCCTATGGCGTCGTCTGGACCCCAGAGGAGATCAAGAAGCGCAAGGCCGAAATCGCGGCCGATCCTTCCCTCGGCCTCCATTGGGCCGTCGTCGAAAGCCTGCCGATTCACGAGCGCGTCAAACTCGGCGAAGGCGATCTGACGGAGATCTTCGACAACTACCGCGCCTCCATGCGCAACCTCGCCGCAGCCGGCATCCGCACCATCTGCTACAATTTCATGCCCGTGCTCGACTGGACGCGCACCGATCTCTACTGGCCACTCGCCGGTGGCGGTTCGGCGCTCCGTTACGAGGCAGCGAAGTTCTGCGCATTCGATTGCTTCATGCTTCAGCGCAAAGGCGCAGAGGCAGAGTACGCGCCTGATCTCCTCGCCAAGGCGCGCACCTGGTACGACCGAGCCTCCGAATCCGACAGGGACCTTCTCGTCGCCAACATCAACGCCGGCTTGCCCGGCGCCTACGACCGCTATGACATTGCCGGCTTCCGTAACCTCCTCGCCCGCTACGACGGCATGGACCGCGCCACGCTGCGTGCGCACTTCGTCCGCTTCCTGAAAGAGATCATGCCGACCGCCGAAGAGCTCGGCATGCGCTTCGCCGTCCACCCCGACGATCCGCCGCGCTCGCTGTTCGGCCTTCCCCGTATCGTCTCCTCCGCCGACGACCTCCGCTTCCTGTTCGACGCCGTGCCCTCGGTCGCCAACGGCCTCACGTTCTGCACCGGCTCGCTCGGTGCCGGCGCACACAACGCCGTGGAAGCCATGGCGCGCGAGTTCGCTCCGCGCACGCATTTCGTCCACCTCCGCAACGTCACCAAAGAGGCGGACGGGTCTTTCTACGAAGCCGAGCACCTGAAAGGCGACACCGACATGGTCGCCGTCGTCGCAGCCCTGCTCGCCGAAGAGGACCGCCGCCGCAAGGCCGGAGGCGACTTCGCGAATATCCCATTCCGCCCCGATCACGGACACGAATTGCTCGACGATGTCGGCAAGGGCTCGTTCCCTGGCTACAGCGCCATCGGCCGCCTCAAGGGCCTCGCCGAGATCCGCGGCGTGATCGCGGCCCTGACCGCGCGCCACGCCGCGTGAAAGCCCATCGGCTGGAAGCGGCTTCTTCGGTCACCACAAGAATCAGACAGCGTCAGGAAAGAACTGACGCCAAAGGCGACACGTAGCCGAGGACGTCGCGCAAGCGCGCCCCGTCCGGAGTGCGCCGAAGCACCATCCGGCGCTTCGATCAGCGCACTTGAGGACAGAAAATGGTGGAAGGGGTTTCCACTTCATTTCCGTTCGACACCGTTCGCACCCGTTTCGCAACACTATGAAAATGAGCCTTTTATCGAGACTTCCATTCGCGAACGTCCTGGCATGTCCGCTGCAATCCGCTCTTAATGGTGGGGTAACAGGTGGGGTTCGTTGGCGCACCCCACCAGCACGACCGGGGAGGTGGCGATGGCAGGGCGGCAACTATCGAAGCTGACGGCGCTGGAGGTAAAGCGGCTCACAAAACCTGGCCGGCATTCAGACGGCGGCGGGTTGTATCTCGTTATCGACACCGCCAAGAATGACGGCGACACCCCGTCCAAGCGGTGGGTGTTCATGTACCGACGCAAGAGCGACGGACGGCGCTCCGAGATGGGCTTGGGCGGCCTCGTCAATGTCAGTCTCGCCAGAGCCCGGGAATTGGCTCAAGAGGCACGAGCCACCATCGCCGGGGGCCACGACCCCATCCGAGCACGGGACGCCTCTAAAGCATCCGTGCAGACCATCCCGACCTTCCTCGAAGCGGCCAACGCCTACATTGCGGCCAAGGAACCCGGCTGGCGGAACGAGAAGCACCGCTACCAGTGGCGGCAGACCGTGGACACCTATTGCGCAGCGATCGCATCCCGGCCGGTCAATGAGATCACGACCGACGACGTGCTGGCCGTCCTGCAACCCATCTGGCGGAGCAAGGCAGAAACTGCCGCCCGCGTCCGGGGCAGGATTGAACACGTTCTTGATGCAGCGGCGGCAGCCGGCCACCGATTAGGCGAGAACCCGGCGCGCTATCGCGGCCACCTTCGCCATCTACTGCCAGATCGCATCAAGCTACAGCGAGGCCACCATCCCGCCCTGCCTTGGAAAGAACTGCCGGCATTCGTCACCGAGCTTCGCACCCGCGAGTCCGTAACCGCACTTGCACTCGAATTCTGCATTTTGACGGCAAGCCGCACCACCGAAGTTCTCCAAGCACAGTGGACCGAGTTCGACCTTGATGCCGCGGTGTGGACCATTCCACCCCAGCGCATGAAAGCCGGAATGGAGCATCGCGTCCCACTCTCACCCCGGGCAATGGAAATCCTGTCCACCCTCGGGGCGTCCAAGATCGGTGCCTTCGTCTTCCCATCGAACCGGGCTAACAAGCCACTATCGGCCATGACCATGCTGATGCTCTTGCGTCGCATGGGGCACCCGAACATTACCGTTCACGGCTTCCGGTCCACATTCCGCGACTGGTGCGACGATGCGACGAATTACCCGCGCGAGATCGCAGAGGCTGCAATTGCCCATCGTGTCGGCAGCGACGTGGAACGTGCCTACGCACGCGGCGACCGGCTCGAAAAGCGGCGCGCACTCATGGAAGCATGGGCCAACTACTGCAACCAGAAACCCGGCAACGTCGTCCCGATGTCCCGGCCAGCGTGAACCCCTCAATCAGTGGAGTACCGAACATGCCGACCGCCTACGACCTCGAAAAGCAGCACAAGCGCGCCGCGTTCGAAAGCCTTATGGCAGAATGGCGAATGGTGACGGCAGCAATCCGGCTGAACGAAGCCGAGACCGGGGAAGACTCTGCCCGCTTCCGCCGCGATTGCGCCCGACAGGCCGAACTCCGGGACCAGATCGTCAGTCACCCAACCCGGGACATCGCCAACATCTTGCCGAAGCTCGAAGTGCTCGAAATGACGCTGAAAGAAGCGCACGACGGCTACCCGGACAACGACCGGCCGGAACTGGCGATGATCGGCTGCATACGCGACGACCTCTTGCGCCTCGAATACTGCCGTGATTTCCGCCCCACGCCCGAAATCGCAGCCGCCTGATTTCCCCCCTACTTTTTCAAACCGGCGACTGTGTGCGGATGGGCACGGTCGCCTTTTTGATTTCCTTTGATTGTCTACACCTCCCAGCCATCATGCCCTGCTCCCCTGATCCGAGGCCAGGCGCAAGTTTCGAATCCGGCTATTTCCAAACTCTCGAATGGAGACGAGGACATGGCACGGAAAGGCAAATCAACCGAGGAGATCATCGCGGCGCTTCGCGAAGCGGAGGTGCGGATC
>ERZ761609.1902-NODE-1902-length-16886-cov-24.294575_pt1 | contig 16886 bp, 10 predicted proteins | sample MGYA00511163_ERZ761609 | MGnify/ENA primary metagenome ERZ761609 (study PRJEB28899, sample SAMN02445070) | bioreactor sludge metagenome | biome: EBPR sludge | place: Australia: Brisbane, Thorneside Wastewater Treatment Plant | collected 2011-12-16 ... | reverse complement strand
CCAGAAAACGGAAGAAGGCTTCGAGATCGAGCGTGTGGTTGGGGCCCGTCACGACCAGGGTCGGCGTTTCCTCGGGTTGGCTGCGGTAGCTCGCCACGTGGCAGGCGGCGCAGGTGTTGGCGACGCGGTCAAAACCGATGCGACGCTTGGAGAATCCCACCGGCAGTTCCTGGCCCTGTTCCCACACCACGCCGAAGCTGGCGTAGCCGATGCCGGGCTTGGGCAGCTTGTCGGGGAAGACGCGCGGCAGCACGTAGAAGATCCAGTAGGGAATGCCGGCATCGTTCTCCGCGCCGATGGAGCCGTACTTGAAGCGCTCGTCCGGGTTGTCGAACTGCGTCGCGCCGTGATCACGCAGGAAACGGTCCCAGCCGATATAGGCAAGCAGCGCGCCGAGGATCAGCACGAGGAAGGCGGTGATTTTCAGCCAGCGCGGACAGCGGCAGCGTGTCTTCATGGCAGGCTCCTAAAATGTTTTCAGGTATTCGAGCAACGCCCACTTATCGGCGTTGGACAGCGTGGTGCCATAGGCTTCGCCCTCGTGTCCGGTGTTGTGGTTGCCGGGGATGCGGGTGTCGTAGGCAAACAGGGAGCGGCGCTGGCTGACCGGCTGGTCGGCGACGAAACCGAGATGTTTCGGGTCGTACAGGTCGTTGCCGCGATAAAAGTCTTTCGGACGCTGTGCCGCGGGTAGCAGCAGGTCCCACAGCGTTGGCACCGAGCCGTTGTGCAGATAGGGCGCACGCAGCCAGATGCCGTCGAGCGGCGCGTTGGCGTAGCCCCAGGTCTTGCGGAAGTGGCGGAAGCGGTGCGCAGGATCGGCCGAATACAGCATGCCCTGGTTCTGCGCGAGTTGCAGGGTGTAGGAATCGAGGCGGCCGCGGTCGGTGCCGATTGCATGGATCGGCGTGACTCTGCCGACATACTCGCCGGCAAAGTCACTGCCACTCTGGCCGTGGCAGGCAGCGCAGGTTCTCTGGTAGAGCATCTTGCCGCGCGCGGCAAGCGTGCGGTCGATGGGATAGTGCTTTTCGAAGGCGGGCGGCACGGCGGTGGCGATCCAGGCCTCGATGCGGGCGATGGCGGCGTGGTCGATGAGTTTCGGCGTGGCGCCGGTGCCGAAGGCGGCCGACAGGTTGCGTTCCTCGACGCGGCTGTTGTTGCCGTCCCAGTGCAGCTGCATCCCCTGCTTCTTGCCCTGGTTCCAGATCGCCGGAAAATCCGCCACGCCGACCAGTTCTTCCTTTGGCAACCGTTCGAACGGCACGCCGAAAATCGCCTTTGCCGAATTGAACGTGTCGACCCGCCCCGGCCCCCAGTCGGGCTGCAGGTGGATGAAGTGCAGGCGCCCGAGCAGGCCGGCGACGCCGTCGCGCATCAGATGGATGCCGAGCGGGTAGATGATCCGCTCGTCGAGTATCCCGAGGCCACCGGATTTTTCGGCGATGCGCGGCACCACCTGCGCGGGGGTGAAGCGGCGGTCGTTGACGCAGGCCTGGACGAATTTCTGGAAGCCCATCAGGTCGAGCTGGTTGGCCGGCATGCCGGCGACCAGCATCGGTTTGGCGTCGGGTGAGGTGCGCACGGTGGCGGCGTGGCACACCGCGCAGTTCAGGAACACACGGTCGATGCCCATGTGTCTCCGCTGCGACATGCCAACCGGCAGATCGTGCCCCGGCTCGTAGATGAATCCGAGAGATGCATAGCCCTTGCCCGGCAACAGATCGGGGCAGACCTCGGGCAGCACCTGGAACAGCCAGTAGGGAAAGCCCATGTTGCGTTCGCCGCCAGTCGAGCCGTATTTGAAATGTTCGACCGGGTCGTCGTAGGTGACGGGGCGGTCGGGCAGGAAACGGATCGCCGCGCCGAGTGCGCCGAGCGCGAACAGGGCCAGCACAGCCCACAGGAAGAAACGGCAGCCGGAGCAGCGGGCTTCGGGCGTGCTCATGGTACGCGCCCCGCGTAGTCGGACGGCGGCAGGCAGGGAGGTAGCTGCGCGTAGGGCCGCCGCAGCAGGCTGGCCGGATCCTGGCCGCGCAGACGGCTGGCGACAATGCGTTTCAAGGCGGCGAGTTCGGGCGAGGCGGCCCAGTGCGCAGGATCAATACCGCGGCTAGCGAGCGCAGCGGCCGGCGGCATCGGTGGCTTGCTGCGTGCGGCTTCGGGAACGCCCGCCATGCTCAGGCGCACGAACATGCGCGGTGCGCAGTGATCGAGCCTGGCCTCGACCTCGGCCAGGCTGCCGTGCAGGAAATTGGGCGGATGCGGCAGCGTGGTGTCGTGGCAGCTGGCGCAGTGGGTGCGGAAAGGAGCAACGAGCGGGCTGGCGCCGCGGGCGACGGAAACCGGTTCCATGCGCGCGGGCGGCAGACGGACAGGACGGGCCCGACGCGCTGTGCCGGGTTCGGCCAGCAGGTCGTCGAGCAGCGTGTGGCTGAACGGACGGGCGGAAAATGCGCCGCGTGCGCGCAGGCGTTCGAGCGGCGCGGCGAGATTGGCCGCTTTCAGCCGCCGCGCAGCGTGGACGTCGAGCATGCCGGCCAGCCCGACGACGAAAGCGGTCTTGTCCGGTGCCTGCCAGGTTTCGAGCGGCGGGCGCAACAGCAAGGGGTCGTTATCCGGGTTCTGCAAGGCGGCGAGCGGATCGCGGTTGGGCAGATCGGGATTGGGGATGGCGAGGCCATGCGGCCAGATACTTGTCCAGGCGCGATCGAGTTCCGGCAGGATGCCGGGTGCAGGCAAGGAGCCCCGGCGCGCGTAATCGAGCGCAGCGGCGAAGGCCTGCAGGCGGCAACGTTCGCCCGCTTCGCCCGGGCCGCAGCCCTGCTGCCACAGCGTCTGCCAGACCGAGAACAGGTTGGCCCGGTCGGTGGACGCGTCGATGAAGTAGGCGATATCGGTGCCGGTCAGTTTGACCCGGTAGAAATCGCGTCGCGCATCTTTCAGGCGGGCGGCGATCGCCGGGTTGGCCGGGGTTTCATCCCACAGCGGGCGGGCGAAGATCGGCGCGGCGTTCTGGTGGCAGGCGAGGCACAGGCTGCGCCGCGCGTAGAACACCTGCGGGGTTTTGCCTTTCCGGTAATCGCGCACCACCTGAAATTCGAAGCGGCCGGCGGCATCGTTGTAGCTGATGACTTCGATCACCGTCCCCTTTTCGTGATAGCCGAGGAACAGCCGGTCCTTCAGCGGCGGGATGCCCGGCTTGCCGGCGCCGTCGGCAGCGGCAACCACGCGCGGGTAGCGGAAAAAATCCGGCGCCCCGGCATCGCGCTGCAGCGAACGGCCAAGCGGGATCAGCGTGATTTTCAGGGGTGGCAGGCCACCGCTGCCGGTCTGCATCCGGCGGTTGATCGCGTCGACCAGCCGGGAAAACGGGAATGGCACCGGCTGGCTGCCGATCAGCTGGTCGAAGCGCGAGCGCCCGGCCGGCGGCAGGTCGCCCTGCGCAGAGACCGGATGCGAGAAGATCAGTGCGGCGGCGAACATGAGCGTGAGCCAGCCCGGTCTCATGACGCTAGCGTGCTGCCAGCACCCGTTTCTGCGTGCCGGACCAGCAGTCGTCGCGGATCTGACCAGTCTCGAATTCGGCACGGCCGGCGCGGTCGACATCCTTGTTGGCGAGCACGAAATTGAGGATGAAGGCGTGATCCATGTAGGCGCGGCCGAGATACAGGCCGGGCCGCACCATGCGGATTTCGTCGCGCACCCTGAGGCCGCGGCGTCCGGCAAGGAAATCGGGCTTCTCGCGGTAGCCGCGGATTTCGTCGGTGAAGGCGTAGTCGATGATGATCGATTCGCGGCGCGAGTCGATCAGGCTTTGCCCGCAATACAGCTTGGCCGGAAATAGCAGCCAGGCATCGCGGCCGTCGACATCGATCTTGGGAATGTCGCCGGGACCGATCACCGGCCGCAGTACGGCGAGATCCTGGATGCGGTTACGCAGCACTTTCTGGTCGCGATAGAACACCTTGCCTTTCCACAGTGCTTCGCCCGCGGTCTCCAGCACCCTGCCCTTGAAGTTCACCCCCAGGCCCTTGAGCCCGCCAATGATTTCGGCGGCACGCAGCTTGCCCGAACTGCCGCGCGGAAAGACGATCTCGCCGTCGAACGGGCCGTCGGGAATCGGCCCCGAACTCAATCGGGCGTACAGCTGGTCGAGTTCTTCCTGATTCAGGCCGGCGAGGTATTTGGGCGTGATTCTGGCGAGTTCCTGCAGCGGAATGGGGTGCGCGTATTCGACCTGCGCGAAGTCCGGCTTGCTGGCGTAATCGTCGCCGTAGGGGGCGAACGCGATGTCGGGCTTGTTGCCGAACCAGTCGTTGAGCTTGTCGCAGCCGGAAAGCATCAGGATCATCGGCAGCAGAAGCAGCACGACCATCACCAGGCGCAGCACATCGTGGCTTATCGTGCGACGCGGCCTGAGCCCGTTGCAACAGCATCTCGGGTCGGGCGTATGTTGATCTCGAATAGGCGAAAACATGGCGGTCTCCTCAGAGCGTAGCCAGGAAGGCGATCAGCGCGTTCTTGTCGGCGTGGGACAGGTCTTCGCCGAAGCGGTGGCCGTCGTTCTCGATTTCCGCGCTGCATGACGAATAGACCTGCCATAGCGCCGGGGTGCGGGCGCGCGCCTCCTTCACCACCTCGACCAGGCGGTCGGGGTCGGAGACGATGGCCTTGCCGATGGCCCGCATTTCGTCCGCAAGCTTCCTGGCCTCGGCTGCGGGAAGCACGGTGGCGAGGCGCTTTTCGAGCTCCTGCGGCTTCAGTTTGGCGCGAATCAGGTCGACGATGAAATCCTTGTGGAGGAAGTTGCCGACGTTGCCCGCGGTGGCGCCGGCCGGCACCCGCACGGTGAAGCCAACCAGGCGTTTTTCCTCCTTGCCGTCGAAGATGCGCGGGCCGATGTCGAGCACGATGTCCTGGTCGACCTTGGTCGCCTTGGGAATGCGCTGCGACGGATTGAGCAGATCGTTCATCGACGCGACATAAAGCTTGAAGCGACCGTCGACCGATGGATCATAGGCCCGGCACGCCGGCTGCCTGTCCTGCGCCAGCGGCGGGTTGCCGGGCTGGCGGGTGTCAACGTAGCTGGAGCGGTACAGCTCGTAGGGATTGGCCTTGTCGCCGCCCCAGCCGCACAGCTCGGGGCCGACCGAGTTGTTGTGCAGGAAAGGGGCGTGTGCCCACAGGTTAAGCAGCGAGATGTTACGGTAGTAGCCGCGCCCGCCGTCGTGCGGTTCGAGGATGCCGGATACGGCCTTGCGGGCGTGGTAGTCCTCGTTGGCGAACTGATCCCAGACGTGGCCGCGCATATGGTTGGCGTGCAGCGAGCGGCAACGGTAGGTGCCGACTTCGGTGACCGGGATAGGCACGTCGTTGCCCAGCCAGTCGGCGCGCAGGCCGGTCTTGCTGTCGATGGCACGGAAATCGACGGCCTCGAACGGCGGTTTGCCGCTGGAATGGCAGCGCGCGCAGTTCTCGACGAACACCTGCTGGCCGCGCGAGACTGCGTTCGGGCCGAAATCACGCTCGAGGTCGCGCACCAGGTCGGCCTGAACGTAGGCGGTGCCATGCTGGTTGGCGCGCGCTTCGGCGAGGTCGCGCGCCTGGCCTTCGGGCGCAGTGAGGAAGAAATCGAGGATGTTGTGCAGGCGGTCTTCCACCGCGCGGAAGTTGGGGCAGTCGCGCCGGCACTGGCCGATGTCGAATGGTGTCTGGCCGAAGTTGCGGGCCTGCGGGTCGAGCTGGCGCAGGTCGGTGAGGTGGTTGACCCAGCACTGCTCGGCGCAGGAGCCGATGTTGAAGTAGACGCGCTGGATCGCGCCGAGTGCGCCGATCGAGTCGCCGCCGCCCTTGAGAATGTGATGGACGGTCTCGGTTTTCACACTCTTTTCCCAGCATTTGCCTGCCTTGCCGGGTTCGCACCAGCACGTCGATTCCTTCGCGCCCGCCGGACACGCCGCCGCCTTGCGCCAGCGGTTGACCCGCTCGCCCGCGAAGGTGGGGCGCTGCGCGATGTTGATCAGCGCATTGATGGTGCCGGCGTTGTTGACCTGGTCGTTGGGGATCGCCGAGGTGTCGGAGGTGCCGGGGCGGGCGTGGGCGAAGACCTGCCACAGCAGGTCGTCGTGCGGCATGCCGGAAATGAGGATCTCGGAGACGCGGATGTACTGGTTGCCGACCAGGCCGGAGAGGTTTTCCCATTTTGGGTGTTCGGGGTCCGCCGGTGGCCTGGCCGGATTGAAGGCGACGTGGCAGGAGGCGCACGCGGTGCCGATCAGGAACGGCGGTTCGATCGAGGCATCGGCCAGTTTGCGTACCTTGAAGTCGGAACGCGCGGGGTCGCTGGACAGTTTGCGGTTGTAGCCTTCCCAACTGCCAAGGCGGCCGTTGACCTGCTTCCACACCGCCGCGTCGAAGCGCGGATTGGGAAACTTGCGGAAGCCGAGCGCGCCGGTGGAGGTACCGAAAGCCAGGTTGCAGCTATCCTCGCGACCCTTTTGGTGGCCATCGGGATCGCTGGCGGCGACGCTGGCGTCCTTGAAGTCGCAGGCGGGGTCGCGGTAGCCCGGCTTGCCGACGAACTTCAGCAGGGTCTCGTCGCCGGGGCACCAGTCGAAGCCGTAGGTCTCTTTGGCACTTTTGGCAGGGCAGCCGGTGGAGCCCGGCGTGCAGCAGCCGGGGTCGTTGATCAACCCCCAGGTCTTGAAGCGGGTGTCGCGTGCATCCCCGCGCAGCACCCCGTACCAGTCGATCAGCGCGGTGATGCGTTGCTGGAAGGTGTAGGTATGGAAACGCGCGTTGCCGGCGGTGGCCTTGAACCAGATCTCGCGGCCGGCGCGTGCCGAGGGGGACAGGCCGGCTTCGGCTTCGTGGAAACCGGCGTCGGTGTAGAGAAAATCGGAAGACCCGGTCGTGGCTGGCACGACAAGTGCCACTTCGGCTGCCGCCGGCAACGTGGCGCGCGCGGTTTCGGGTTGGTGGGTGAGCCAGGCCAATGCGGCGACGGCTGCGATACTGAAGGCGCCTAGCCAGAACGAAGTCTTCATCGTGCTCTCCTGTGGGCAGGACAGACTGCCCTGAACCTTAGTCAAGGATGAGGGGCTTTCAAGTGGGTCTCATCGCGCCGCTCGCGCAGGATTTCGCACAGCCATGGCAGGACCGGTCCACTGTCGCCGGCCATTTCCTGGCGCTGGATGGTTTCGGTCAGCACCGCGTCGAACACCGCCTTGCCGATGTAGTGGCCGAGCTTGCGGTAGCTCTCGAACTGCGATTCGTCGAACCATTGATCCGTTGTCGATTCGTGCGGAAATCCGGGGTGGGTGCACTTGTAGTTGAGCAGGTCGGCGGGCTCGGTGCCGGTGAGCCGCGGCTTGATGTAGATCAGATGGCCTTCCGCAGGCTGTTCCTGACTTCCTGCACGGGGCGGATAGCGTATGCGGCCCATGGCGGAATAGCCGCTTTCGAGGTCTTCGGCGTGAATGTCGATGATCACGCCGAAATCGGCGTAGCACTTGCGGATGGCGTTGCCGAGATCCCCGAAATGGCTGTCGCCGTCCTCGCCGGCGTCGATGGCGACGATGCAGGTGCAGCGCCGCCGCACCAGTTCGTAGATCCCGAGATTCTCGAAATGGCCGCCGTCGGACAGATAGACGAAGGGTGAACTGTGCTGGGTGTGGCCGAACAGTTCGCTCAACAGGTAGATGCCGCCGAACGGCGGGTCGTGTTTCGTCCAGTGTTTTTCGCTGGCCGGATTGGGGCTCCAGTGGCCGAGCCGGACGTTGAACACGGTCATCAGGAAGGTCAGCGCGGGTGAGCTGTGGTAGCCCATGTTGGGGCAGGCGGCGGCGCCCGAGATCGCCATCACCGATCCCATCCACACGCCTTCCATATACTGCGCGGTGGGGCGGTAATGGCTGAGCAGCTGGCCTTTCTCATCAGGCAGGGTGAAGCTGTAGCCGCAGGCCATGGGGGTAAAGGCGAACGCGGCGGCGCGCCGTTCCTGCCACGCGAGCTGCTTGCCGGCGACCAGGTTCATCGCGGTATTGTGGATAGGGTAGGGACGCTGGCATTGCGGCTGGCCCAGCGGCATGCTGCAGAGGTCGGCCAGCCTGAGGTCGTCGCGCGGGTCGAAGCCGGTGAACGGGTGCGGCACGCGCAGCTTGCAGCGCGAGGCGCCGAGGTAGCTGCGCACCAGGCGCTGGCGGTAGAAGTGATAGATCGAGAACAGGTTGACGTCGATGCGCCACGCCAGCGCGGTGGCGGCCGCGAGGCTGCCGATGCACAGGATCGCCACCCACGCGATGGCGGGGCGCTGGAAGTTGACCGCTTCCTGCCGCAGCACATCCATGAACTGTGTGGAGGTGCGGACATGCTCCTCGCATCCGGCGCAGAACACCGGCAGCATCAACAGCTGATGCAGGCCGAACGACAGCAGTCCCAGCAGGCCGACGACGAAGACATAAGGCATCACCTGGGCGGCGCGATCGCGCCAGGTTTTGCGGGAGTCGCCGGCGGTTGTTCCTGCGCGTCCCAGCAATACACCGCTGAGGGTCGACAGCACCCAGGTCAGACCGCCCGCTGCGACGAAGGCCTCGGGCGCCCAGCGGAAGAAGGCCGGGGCGATATAGACGATGCTGAACAGGGTGGCCCATACCAGCGCCGCCAGCAATATCCAGCCACCGAGACGGGACCACCATTCGCGCGAATCGTGCGAGAAATATCGCCCCATCAGGCCGATGTGGGCCACTACCGTGAGTGAATAGAATTTCAGCAGCAGGGCAGTGGCGAGTGCCGATGCGATCCACGAGCCACTGTAGCCGGTCCCCACCTGCCGGATCCATTCTGTCAGCTCGGCAAACGCAGCGAGCAGCAGGCCGCCGAGCGCGCCCGCCAGCAGCGCGTAGCCGCCCATGGCGGCGATGTGCCCCAGGCTGAACCGCGGCTGATCGTCTGTGCGGTGGCCGAAAAACCGGCCCAGCGCCCAGCCTATCAGCCAGGGCGGGACATAGACCAGCATGCCCCACAGCACCCAGCCACCGAGCGAAATCCGGTCCAGCTTTGCCGCGCCGGCATAGAAGCCGTAGGCAATCAGCCAGGCCGACAGCAGCACCGGCAGCACCACCAGCGCCAGCACGCCGGCCTGGCGGGTGTAGAACGGCCGGCTTTTGAATGCGCCGCGGCTGCCCAGGTTGAGGCCGATGACCAGCATGGCCATGACGATCAGTAGGATGCCGCCGCCAAACAGCGGCAGCAGACTGGCGTCGGTTGCGACGTGAGCGCCTTCCCAACCGGTGAGCCAGCGGACGAACCACACCAGCAGGCGCGGCAGCAAAAGCAGCCCGCCAAGCGCCAGCAGCAGCAGGACAAGGTTGAGATAGAGGTTGCGCAGATAGGTGGCCACCGCGGTCAGCGTGTCGGCGGAAAAAAAGCTGGCCTTGGGGGTGAGGTAGTTGCTGTAGCTCCGGAGGAAGCGGATCGCGGGGTTTTCGCTGCCGCCGCTATGCAGCTGCGGCTCGGCGTCCTCGACGCGGCCGTTGCACTTGAGGTGGATGAAGGCCGACAGCCAGCCGCCGATGTAGCCTCCGCCCGAGACGCACGACAGGTAATCGAACTGCCGCAGCAGCCGCAGTTCCGCCAGCGCCTGGGTGATGCCGAGATTGAAGGTGGCGCTGCGGATGCCGCCGCCGGAGAAAGCCAGCCCGGTCAGCGGCCGGCCGGGCCCGTCGTGGCGGCCATCGGGTTCGCGGATGGTCGCGCGCTCCTGCGCGTGGACGGTATCCCAGTCGAGTGAGGTCGGCGTATCAGGCATCGATCGCTTTCAGATATTTGCTATGGCACCAGCCGACGATATCCATTACGCCGTTGACCTCGCCAGCGACGTCGACTTCCCACCACAGTCCCCGTTTGGCCAGTACCTCGACCTCGGTGGCAGGGGGCAAGGGGGTGCCGGGCAGGGCGGCATGCCCGGGTCCGGGCCCGTTCCGTACATACAGCCGGGCGGTGGTGCGGTAGCGCTCGGGATGGTCGTCGCCACGTCCCAGCAGGCGCGCGCGCACTGATTCGAGCGGGAAATCCGGGCCCGGGTCGCGCTTGCGTCCGGGCGCAATGTCCTCGTGCCCCAGCACATCGGCAAGACCGTATTGATCGATCAGCGCCATGCTGCATTCCAGCGTGGCTTCGATCTGTTCCGGGGTGTAGCTGTGCCAGCCACAGGGTGGAGTGCCGGGCGGGTCGTTGCGGTGACAGGCGACAGTGACTTCGCTGTCGGGATAGCTGCGGCGGCTGAGCGGTGATACCCATTTGCCGCCGCTCCGGATCAGGCAGCCGGCATTGTCGAGTTCGATGCCGATGCTGTGGCGGTTGAGCCCGGACAGACTGCCCCAGCGCGACTGGCCGGCATGCCAGGCTTCGCGGTCGAACGGCACCAGCTGCGTCACCGTGCCGTCGCGCGCGATGACCAGATGAGCGGAAACGCGGGAAGCCGGGTTGCGGAACCAGGCCACCGTGCCGGCCGCACTGCTGCCGGCGGTGTAATGAAGGATCAGAAAACGGGGTGAAATGGTCTTCCCAACGTGTGGGCTGGCGAGATAAGCCAGCGCAGATCCATCGTCCCGTGTCAGCCGATGATCACGTATTTTCATTGTGCCGTCCCCCTGGTGGGCCACCGCGGCGAGCGAGGCAGGTACCTTGAGCGCTGCGGCAACTGCCCCCAGCATAGGACAGGCATCCGGCGATTGATATGCGACTCTGGTTGCAGGCGGGGCTTCAGCCGGGGGTACGAATCGGTGCCGGGCCTGAGCGTAGTTCCGAACCGGCCCGATCGGTCTTGTCGCGGCAAGCGGCAGGGACTGGGCGACGGACGGCAGCCACCCTGGCGTTCATCGAAATCCCTTGCCGGGCCAGGCTGCGCGTCCGGGTTGAGTCCCGCGTTGTATGCCGCTTATCGCCCCGGTCTATCGGATCCCAAGGCACGTATGCGGCGCAGCAGGTCCAGGACGAATCCGGTAAATGCGGCCGTCCATGCGGCAAGCGCGATGTACAGAAAGACCGGCGGCAGGAACCCGAGGAAGTCGAATCCCATCGCTTCGATCATCCGGTCGGTGCCGACCGCATACATCCCGAGCGGAAAAACCGCGCCCCAGTAAAGCGGGTCATATTTCATCGGGAAGCGCTTGTACACGTGGCGCCACAGGGCGAGCGCCAGCAGCATCGGTATCCACCAGCTGCCCGTTGCCCAGTAAAAAACCGTGAACCCCTTGATGAACGGCAGCAGCGAGGTGAGAAAGGGCGCATCGGACACGTTGATGATGAGCAACGAACCGGACAGGGTGGAAATCGCCATCGCGCCCATGTTGATCCAGTACGGCGGCGTCAGATCGCCGGGCGCAAGCTCGAAGAAGGTGTAGCGGTAGAAAATCAGCGACATCATCCAGATGTACAGCATGCCGCCCCACAGCCACATCGAGAGCGCGAGGAAGTTCATCTCCAGCTTGCCCGGCTGATCGACGTGGGTGGCCAGCAGCGCGCCGAGCGCAGCGATCGACTGGGTTGCCACCACTGCGAGCAGCCAGGCGCCGTTGATCCCCTTGTCGAGGGTCGGTTTACGTTCCTTGACGGTGAAGCCGGTAAATATCGTGTAGGTCAGCGCGATCCAGAGCAGGACCGCCACTCCCCAGAGCACAGTCCCTGTGTCATAGCCCGCCGTGAGCACGATGAACTGGCTGCCGAGCACGCCGGTGGCAGCCACGGTGGTGAAAAATCCGGGGCCGCGCAGATGATCGAGCATGTCGCCGAAGAATCGGCGGGTGTGGAAAATCATGCGCAGCACGGTCAGCATGCACAGCGCGGCATAGACGACGATATTGAGCTGGAACAACGCGTGCGCGACGCGCGGCATGGCGAGAAAGTGGGCGGCGAGCGAGACGATGCCCGTCGCCATGACCATGCCGAAATAGGCGGGCGACATGCCGCCCAGCTCCGCCAGCATGCGCGCACCCGGCGACTCGCGTCGAACCGGTGGGGTGCATTGATCGGGTCTTGTGTTCATGGTATGCGGATTGGCATCCGCGACGGGCGTCGCCTCGCGTAGTCCGGCATCATAGCGCACCCGGATACGGGATGCGGGTTGAATGCAGGCGCGCACACCTCATAATGCAGCGTACGTTTCCCCCGAGGAGCAGGCGATGAGCGAATGGATACAGGCAACCGTAGTCGAACGCATACGCTGGAACGATGCACTGATTTCGCTGCGTTTTGAAGCCGAACTGGATCCTTTCAATGCGGGCCAGTTCATTCGCGCGGGGATGGACATCGCCGGCGAACGCATCGGGCGCCCGTATTCCATGGTCAATGCGCCCGACGAGAGGCCGCATGAGATCTATTTCAACGTCGTCCGCGAAGGCCCGCTCTCACCCCGCCTGGCACAGCTTCAGCCAGGAGACCACTTCTGGGTCGTGCCCACACCGAATGGATTCCTCACCCTGGATGAAATTCCCGAAGCCCGCCACCTCTGGCTCCTCGCCACGGGAACTGCGATCGGCCCTTTCCTCTCCATCCTGAAAACCGCTGCGCCCTGGTCGCGATTCGAGAAAGTCGTGCTGGGTTATTCGGTTCGCACACGGGACGAACTGAGTTATCAGGACACCATCCAGGAAATACGGCGGCGTCACCCCGCGCAATTCCAGTTCGTTCCGTTCATCACCCGTGAGCCCTGCGACGGCCATCTATGTCAACGGATTCCCGCCAGCATCGAAAGCGGCGCACTGGAGCTAAAAACCGGCCTGGAGCTGACACCAAAACTTGCCCATGTGATGCTCTGCGGAAATTCCAGCATGCTGCAGGATACCTTGGCCAGCCTGGAAAAACGCGGGATGAAGCGGCATCGCCGGCGCGAGCCCGGTCATGTCAGCATGGAAAAATATCACTGAACGTGCCGGCACACGCGAAGCGCGCGGACCCCGGCTGGCGCAAGACGAGCCGTCGGCCTGCTCCGGACGGCGGCCTGCGCGTTCCGGCCAGGCGAAGCACGCACTGTTTTGCGGATGACGAGTGCCATGCGGCCCGGAGGATCTGCCCTCGCCAGCGTGCGCGAACGCGTTTGACGCAAGGCCGCACCAAGTGGGCGGACGTCGATCAGCATCGCCGGATGCTGCGCGGGTCCTGGTCATGAATGCTTCTTGCCGAAAGAGCGGAGGCGCCCGGATTCAGGCTTGATACATGGCGTTGACTACAGTCGATGGCCTCGGGTCGCTGGGGAGACGAAACAGCGCGGGCCATCGCGCGCCAGCAGCGCGGCGCCGTAGGCGGCTTCCGTGTGCGCGGCGCGCGCGACCGGAATTCCCAGCAGACGCCGGCGGATATGCATCCATACAGGGTTTTGTGCGCCACCCCCCGCGGTTTCGACCCGGCGTACCGGCGTGGCGCCCAGTTCCTTGAGCAATCTGTAGCCACAGACCTCGATGCGCGCCAGGCTTTCCAGCAGGCCGTGCAGAAATTCGGCGTCGTCGACCGGACGTGGCGTCAGGCGAGGGGAGAGCCCAGGATCGTTGATCGGGAAGCGTTCGCCGGCTTTCGACAATGGCAGGTAGTCGAGCGGGCTGGCGACGGCGGGGTCGATGCGTTCGCTCAGCGCGGCCAGCTGGCGGTCGTCGAAGAACTGCCGCAATACGGCGCCGCCCGAATTGGACGCGCCGCCCGCGAGCCAGCGATCGCCGAACCAGTGCGAGTAGACGCCGTGCTCGACCGATTCCACCCGGGTGTCGGACAGCAGCTTCAGCACCAGGGAGCTGCCGAGCGAGGTGACGGCGTCTCCGCTCTGGCTGACGCCGGCGGCGAGAAAAGCGGCGATGGAATCGGTGGTGCCGGCGTGCACCATGCAGCCGGGATAGACGCCGAGGTAGCGCGCGCGCGGGCGCGACACGGTCGCCAGCCGCGAGCCGGGCGCAACCGGTACCGGCAGGGTACCGACGTCGGCGAGGGTTTCGACCCAGGCCGGCCATTTCAGGTCGTCGAGGTCGAGCCCCATCTTGAGGGCGTTGTGGTAGTCGGTCATGCCGACCCGCCCGCTCAGCAGGCCCGACAGCCAGTCGGCCTGGCTGAGGTAGAGGCGGGCGCCGGTGAGGCCGAGGCGCTTCTTCAGCCACAGCACCTTGGCGAGCCCGGAGGTGACGGCGGCAGCCGGATGCCCGAGCGTGGCGGTTTTCCTGATCAAAGCGGCTTCAATGCCCGCACGGCCGTCGTTGTACAGAAGCGGCGGATGGCGTGGGCTGAGTTCCTCGTCACAGGCGAGCACGGTGCCCGAGGTGCCGTCGAGTGCGATGCCGGACAGTTGCGAGCGGATCGCCGGCGGCAGCGAAGCGACCAGATCCCACAGCGCCTCGCGCCAGATGCCGGCGCGCTCGTAGTCTTCCAGCGTGCCGAAGTCGCGCTTGTCCTCGGCAACGATCATTCCGTCGGCGTCGATCACGCAGCTGCGCGCGCCCGATGTTCCGAAATCGATTCCTAGAAAATACAATGGATTAGCCGTGTATATTCGACTGGTGCTCGAACTGTGTGAGGTCGACGCGCGGCGCGGGTTGCCAGCCTTTCTTGCGGTGTTCGGCGATCACATTGGTGAAGATCCCGCCGCGCACGTAGAACTTGGCGGTGAGCCGCATGAAGCGCGGCTTCGTCACTTTGACCAGATCGTCAAGTATCCGGTTGGTCACATCTTCATGAAAATGCCCTTCCTCGCGGAAGCTCCACATGTAGAGCTTCAGGCTTTTGAGTTCAACGCAGGTCTTGTCGGGGATGTAGTCGAGGATCAGCGTGGCGAAATCCGGCTGCCCTGTCTTGGGGCAAAGACACGTGAATTCAGGGATTTCCATGTGAATGTGAAAGTCGCGTCCAGGTTTTGGATTGGAAAAGGTTTCGAGGGTCTTGGTGGGCGTGGAAGGCATAAAAAGGCTCGGTGTAGAATGGCGGCAACAAAAACGACCCCGCAAGGGCGTTTGGAGACCCCATTATAAAAGCCAAGGTTCCGCTGTCTTGCGTTTAACCCACATCAAACTTGCCGGCTTCAAGAGTTTCGTCGACCCCACCGTGATTCCCGTCCCCGCGCAGCTGACCGGGGTGGTAGGGCCGAACGGCTGTGGCAAGTCGAACGTGATCGACGCGGTGCGCTGGGTGCTCGGCGAATCGTCGGCCAAGCACCTGCGCGGCGAAACCATGCAGGACGTGATCTTCAACGGCTCCGCCAGCCGCAAGCCGGCGTCGCGTGCGTCGGTCGAACTGGCGTTCAACAACGAACTCGGCCGTGCCGCCGGCCAGTGGTCGCAATACGCCGAAATCGCGGTCAAGCGCGTGCTCGACCGCAGCGGCGATTCCACCTATTACATCAACAACATGCGGGTGCGGCGGCGTGACGTTGCCGACCTCTTTCTCGGCACCGGCGTCGGCGCGCGCGCCTATGCCATCATCGAGCAGGGCATGATCTCGCGCCTGATCGAGGCCAGGCCGGAAGAGCTGCGCGGCTATCTGGAAGAAGCCGCGGGCGTGTCCAAGTACAAGGAACGCCGCAAGGAAACCGAAGCCCGGCTGAAGGACGCGCGCGACAACATGAACCGCGTCGAGGATATCCAGCGCGAACTCGGGATCCAGGTCGAGAAGCTCACCGCGCAGGCTGCGGTCGCCCAGCACTACCGCAGCTTTCAAGCAGATTTGACGTTTGCCCAGCACCGCCTGTGGTATGCCCGCAAGCACGATGCTGCCCAGCAGCGCGCGCGCATCGACAAGGATCTGGCCGAGGCGCAGAACAGACTCGAAGCCGAGACCGCGCGCCTGCGCCATATCGAAGCGACCCTGGAAACCGCGCGCCAGACCCAGTTCGCCGGGCAGGACACGCTCAACACCACGCAGGCCGCGTATTACCAGGCGCAATCCGAGGTCGCGCGCATCGAGCAGGCCATGGCGCACCAGAACGCCACCCGTGAGCGCCTGTATCGCCAGGTGCAGGAACTGGGCGCGCGCATGGAGACGCAGCAGGCGCGCCGCGCGTCCACTGCGGAAGCCCTGGACGAAGTGAATGTGCAGCAGCCCGGCTTTGAGGCCGTGCTTGCCGAGGCCGAGGCCGCGGCGCGCCAGGCCACCGACAGCACGCTGCCGCAGAAGGACGCCGCCCTGCGCCAGGCGCAGCAGGCGGTGGGCGAGGCGCAGCGCGTGGTCTCGCAACTGGATCAGGCGCGCCAGGTCGACGAAAACAGCCTCGGCCACACCAAACGCCAGCTCGAACAGCTGGATATACGCCAGCGCAGGCTCGCCCAGGAACAGGCGCAGCTGCCGCGAACCGATACCACCGGGCTGGCGCAAAAACAGAGCGAAGTCGAGGAACTGGCGCAGACATTATCGACTGCGCAGATGGGCCTCAAGGAAGCCGAAACCGCCTTGTCCGAACTTGACGCTGCGCGCGCGCAGCACACGCGCGAACTCGAAACCGCGCGCAAGACGCTGCACCAGACCGAAGCCGAGCTCGCCGCGTTGAAGAAACTGCAGGAAAGCCTCAAGGCCGACGAGAAGCTTGGCGACTGGCTGCGGAGCCGCGGCCTGGACAGCGTGCCGCGCCTGTGGGAAAAACTCTCCGTCGCTCCCGGCTGGGAAGCGGCGGTCGAAGCGGTGCTGCGCGAACGCCTGCAGGCGGTGGCCGCCGAGGCGACGCCCGACTGGTTCGCCGATGCGCCACCGGCGCGGCTCACGGTGTGGGCGGGCGACGGGACTACGGTACCGGTTGCGGCGGAACTGCTTGTCAGCAAGATTGCCAGCGACGATGGCGCAGCTCAGACGGCGCTGGCCGACTGGCTCGCCGGCGTCTACTGGGCCCGCGCGACGCGGCAGGGCGCGCTGCTGTCGAT
>ERZ761609.1901-NODE-1901-length-16890-cov-8.740956_pt1 | contig 16890 bp, 16 predicted proteins | sample MGYA00511163_ERZ761609 | MGnify/ENA primary metagenome ERZ761609 (study PRJEB28899, sample SAMN02445070) | bioreactor sludge metagenome | biome: EBPR sludge | place: Australia: Brisbane, Thorneside Wastewater Treatment Plant | collected 2011-12-16 ... | reverse complement strand
GTTTATCCTCACCAAAGGAGCTGCTGCTATAAAATTATTCTGGCGCATTAAAGTGGTAAATCCTTTGTTCAGATTTACTGTTCTGTTTAAAACGGAAATGATGAGGAAGTCAAAAACCTGCATTTTTGGTGTAATTGCATGAAGTTGCTTCCCCATATTAATGACCGCCTTGGACTTGTTGTCAATTTCTGTCAACAGTTTTTCATATTTATACTCCTGATCAGCCATCTTTATTTATACCGAATTTTAGCCACCTCAATACATTTTTCAGCCATTTCATCCATTTCACCAAATGATAATTCAATTTGATATTTATCCCGGACTTCATCGATCAGATAGTCGCCAATTTCAATTTGCAGTTTGCCGGTTATGTTTGATTTTTGCTGCCAGTCAATGACAGGTTTTCCTCCATCTAAAACGGATGCCTGTATAATTTCATCAATGTTCAGGGCGGTTTGAACGGCTATTTCTTTTTTCACCTTTTTATCCGTGAGTTTTTCATTCAATGCTTCCATACTTAATCCATAGAAGGCCTTGGCCACATCATGTCCATTCAATGCGGCAGGAATGTCGGAATCTGTTCTTGACAACACGGCATTCATAATTTCATTCACCCTACTCAGATATTGCGATTCAGTGATTCTTTGGTCTTCGTAGGCTTTAATGGCATCTTTCAACATTTCAGAAAACTTTTTGTAGAATGCCGGGTCTTCATCCATTTTTTCTGTGATGTGTTTGGCAGTCCTCGAAGCTATTTTATCGGCTTTTGCTGCTTCGCCAATGGTTTTTTCTACTTCCTGCTGAAATTTTTCCTTATCAAAGATGTTAACCAACTCAGTAATTGTTTTTACTTCATCGGTTTGAATGTGCGTGTCAATTAATTTTTGGATTTGTCCTTCGTATTGACGGTAATCAATTGCATCGGAATATCGTTGAACAACGTTGTTGCGCAGTTTTAAAAACATGGCCAGATCTTCTTTATACCTATCAATGGTTTTTTCTTCCACTTCTTTATGAAAATCAACTGAAGACAAAGCGAGCTTCAAAGCACGGGCAAATATTGCCAGTTTATCATAGAAAACAACTCGGACAGCTTCATCTCGCAATAATTGTGCATAAGCTTCGGCATCGCGTTTATTGGCAATGGTTTTAAAAATATCCCATAACTCGGAATGTTTCTGTGGCAATTTTTTAATTTCTTCTGAAATATTGATCAATGTTCCCTGCAAATCTTCTTCATCAAAATCTTCAAACGAAGAATACATGGTTAAAGCTGTATCCAGTTCTCCCAGCACACCGGCATAATCTATAATGTAACCAAAATCCTTATCGGTATATACCCGGTTTACGCGTGCAATGGCTTGTAGCAATTTGTGACCGATCAGTTTCCGGGTTAAATACAACACCACATTTTTTGGCTCATCAAATCCGGTAAGTAATTTGTCAACTACAATGATAATTTCAGGGTCTTTCTGATTTTTAAACCGGCTGATGATATTTTTCTCGTATTTCTTTGCGTTTCCATGCTCGTTCATCATTTTATCCCATAATTGCTTAACGGCATCTCCTGATTTGACATAAGCACTTTCTTCCCCTTCGCGCTCATCAGGTGGCGAAATCAATACTTCGGTGGACACAAGACCGATCTCATCCATGTATTTTTTATAACGGATAGCGGCTTCTTTACTTTGACAAACCAATTGGCCTTTGAATGGAGTTTTTCCCTGCCAGTTATCCCGGTAATGACGGCTTATGTCCCAGCAAATAGCATATATTTTTTGATCAGCAATATTTAATTGATCTGCACGGCTGAATTTCTTTTTTAAATCTACTTTCTGATATTCGTTAAGTGGTTCGGAAATCATATTGAAATATGTATCAATGGGATTTTCATTCACTTTTTGAAAAGCGTGACGGCCTTCGTACAATAATGGAACGACTGCTTTATCCTTTACAGCCTGATCCACTGTATAGGCATCAATAATACCTCCGAATTTAACAGCAGTGCTTTTTTCTTTTTTGAACAAGGGTGTTCCTGTCATTGCAATAAAACATGCGTTAGGCAGCGTTTTTTGCATGTCGATATTAAAAATTCCGTGTTGCGAACGGTGACCCTCATCTACCAGTACAAAAATATCAGGGCTTGTTAACGGTTTGCTAATTTTTCTTACAGCCGATTCAAACTTGTTAATGATAGTGGTAATTACCGCGTCACTTTTACTTTCCAATAACTCAACCAAACGTTGCCCGGTTGTTGCGTTCTCGGCATATTTGCCGCATTTTTTAAACGTATTGGTAATTTGATCATCCAAATCCGTTCTATCGGTTACCAGAATAATTTTTGGATTCAGAATTTCTTTTTCCATAGCAATTGCTTGTGCAAGCATAACCATAGTCAGTGATTTTCCACTACCCTGTGTATGCCATATTACGCCACCGTTACGTTTGCCGCCATCAATATGCCGTAAACGCTGCATTGCTTTTTTAATGGCGAAATACTGCTGGTAACGGGCTATCTTTTTTTCTCCGTTATCAAATAAAATAAAGTTGAATACCAAATCAAGCAATCGTTCCGGACGACATAAATTATACAGATACTCATCCTGCTTGGTAACCATTACGTTTTGCTGTTCCAGCGCATCAAAATATTTTTTTACATACCGGAAACGCTCTCCAAACAATTTTTCACTTTCTGTTTTAGGTAGCGGTTTGTTTTTTATTTCATAAAGGTTATCATTGTAAGCAGATTCTTCCTCATCGCTTGAAAACTTTTCTTCCCACTTAGCCCAGAATTTTTCTACTGTGCCGTTTGTGGCGTAAGATGCCTGATCGGTTGCAACACTCAACAGGCTTTGGGTATAAACATACAAATTGCGAATACCGTCTTCCTGCTGACTTCGTAGCTGCTGGGAAATGGCCTGTGATAAAGATTCCTTCATGTCCGGTCGTTTGCATTCAATGATGCAAAACGGAATTCCATTCACAAACAAAACAATATCCGGTATATAATGTTCCTTGGTATTGGAACGCATTACGTTATATTCTTCCGTTACATGATAAACATTATTTTCCGGATTTTTCCAGTCAATGTATTGAAGGGTGAAACTTTTTTTATCACCATCAATACTTTGTTCCAATGCTTTTCCGAGCGTGAGTAAATTGTACACGTATTCGCAAGCAGTTATATAACCTTCCTGCATGGGAACATCTTTAAGTGCCTGTATGCCGTTTTCAATATTGGCATCGCTGAACACAGATGTTTTAGAGGAACTTAACCGAATGGAATTAATTTCCTTCAATTGCTTGCGCAAAATATCTTCCAATAAAACATGAGTGGTTTTATTACCCCGGTGCTGCAAGGCCTGCGTCTGCGACAAATAGGTATAACCCAGCTTTTGCAATAATAACAAAGCCGGTATTTGGGAGATATGATCTTCTTTAAAGCTTGGTGTTTCCATTATTTGCTTAAATAAGTATAAAGACAAAAAATCAATGCTAATGGTAAAGTAATATAAGCTGAAATGGTCAACCAAACAGCAATCGTAAAATAGGAATATTTCCTACTTGCAATAATTGAATTTTGTTGAATTTGAACTGCAACATCTGTTTCAAATGACGTGGGCTTAAATGCTGTGTCACTTTTGTCAATGCTATTCACTTCTCTAATTATTTCATCAGCAGATTTTGTTTTGAGATATTCAAAAAACAAAACATTTGAAATGCTGCCAGGAGCAAACAACCCTCCTTTAATAATTTTTACTCTTGGCGCAAATGAGATCAAAGCACATACTGTAGAAAATACAAGCTGGATAATCACAATAAATAAATACCAACTTAAAAATTCACTGTCCTCAATAATTTTTAAATTCATTGCTTTCGCTATTCCATAAATAGAAGCAGCATTCAAGGCAATGATCATTGCGTTTTTTGCTTCAGCAAACTTCAACCAGTCATTCACATTGGCAAAGACCTTTAAAAGTCGTTCTTCGTTACTCATATTCTTTATGTTTTCTATTTTATTATCCATTCTAAACTTCCTCCATACACGTTACCGGAAATATTTTTTATTTGATGTTTTTGCTCAATCCAGTAGTTTTTTTGAATTGAATTTCTATTCGGATTAGCAGCTTTAAATCCTTTATACACCGAATCGGTCATCAGAATTGCCGGGAATGAAATTGACCGTGTTTTCTTTTCGAACTTGATAAGTTTACCACCTGATGTGAAAAGGCCTCCATCACTATATTGGGCTATAGAATTTGCAAATTCTTCAGTCGTCATTTCAACACTCTCCGTGGTCGATAAATAAAATGGAGCGTTGGGGTCATAGCTTGGTGTTCCTCCAAATAGATATCCGATATCAAAGAGTGGTTTAACCGCTCTTGGATTAATGGGGTTTCTTAAAACTTCAAAATACGGTTCTTCTATAGTTTTATTTGCCACATCGGTCAAGCGTGAAGCTCTATTGGCCGGATAGCCCACCCAAACCAAACCTTTATTTTCACCGTTTTCATTCCCGTTTCTTTGAATGCCTACCTTTATCACACGAAGCTCACCGAAATCAATCCCAACACCACACTTAAAATCTACTCCAGAAAATTGTTGATTGATGATATAATTAGAAATATGATTAATTGATATAGCACAGTCCACGGCATTCGTGAAACAGTCTTTGACTGGAAATACAATCATTATTCTATCACCAATAATGTTTCTCGTATGACCACAGTGGTATCTTGCAACTTTTAACACGGCCTTTGTAAAAGCAGTATATATTCTGCCCATTGTTTGGGTATGATGCTTTTCAGTTAATGCAACAGAATTTCTTATGTCAGCATAAAGAACACATGTCTCTATCTTTTTTCCTTTCTTATCTTTTCCACTTTCATAAGTCAATTCACAGTCATCCGAAGATGGTACAACTCTGGTATCATTATGAGTAAAAGTTGTTTTTGTAACATCAATTACATCCTTTTCAATTTCTTCAAGAATAGTTTTTACTGCCATATATTCAACCGTTGTAATTAATTGAAAAGAATTGATCGAATTGGACTCCTTTAAGGGTAGTGATCACTTTACCATAGTGCGTCCATAGTATCTTTTGACTGGAAACGTTATCTGGATCATTTGAAAACCGATCCTTATAGAAGGATCTGATTTTTGTGTCGTCATAGTAATTGATTCTATTGTCAACACTGATAGATTCCAATCGAAATAACTCAGTAAGTGGCTTCCCAATTATTGTGTATTCCTGATAAAGTCCAGTTTTATTCTTAAAATAATTTACCGATCCGCAATGAAACGCAACCTTACTTGCAAATTTTGTCTTTATCGTTGCGATAATTATTTCTTTAGCACACAAATTCGCTTTATTAATATTGAATTCGAGTGTTTCATTTTGGAAAGGCGGTCCAAATACACATATAATACCATCTCCTATTATTTTATCTACTTCGCCACCATATTTGTAAATGATGGGTATAATCTTATCATAATATTCATCAAAGTATTCACCGATTTCATCGCCAGTTAAATCACCAAAACGCATAGAAAATTCACACACGTCAATAAATAATAACGCAACATCGGCATCAACGCCAAAATCAAAATACATTGAATACTCAGGCCCAAGATTAGCAATGGAATCTTGGAAAGCCTTTTCAATCTTATCCGGATCAAATGCTTCCGACAAGTTTTCCCGTACATTATAATTAACGAATGGACTCCTTTTCCCATATTGTTGGTTTAGTATTTTTATCTGCTCTAAGTTTGCCATTCTCTTATCATTTCATATTATTAATTCCAATGTAAGCACCGAGCAAGAGAAAAAGCACGTTAACAACATACCTGATATTTTCTTCCTTTTGTAACCAGTGTTTTCCTTGTAGCCATAAAAAGCATTGGTTTTCCCACCAGTTCATCCCAATGTGGATGCCACCATGATTGTCTTTTTTTCCGAAGGAATCGAAATAATAAATAGTTTTATTCTCAAATTCTAACGCGTAAATCCTCCGGTAATAATTTTCGTTATCGGACATTAACGGATGTGAAACACCGTTCTGAATATATCTCCCCCGCTTAATTTGAATAACATCAAATTCCGATCTGGTGGATATTGTCACGCCATCTTTGGTTGAAGAAATCATTCCTGATTTGTATTTTAGTTTTCCGGTATTTGTCCCGGCTGGTTCAAGTGCTTTTATATTCATATTATTTCACCTTTAATCTCTTTTTTCCGGTTAACAAAACCTGCATCAAGCCCTTTTTCTGTTCTTTGAATTTTTCAAGTTTTGTTTTCAATAATTCTATTTCATTGTCCGCGGCTTTAAGAACAATCGCAATGGCGAACTGTTCTTTAAAAGAAGGAATGATAACTTTTAATGAAAAGAAATCGGAAGGCGTAACGTTAAGTAACCCATGTGCTCTTCCTCCTTCATGTGCAATTTTTGTCAAACCTTTATCGAGTAAATTCGCGCCAAAGTATTGTTCAAAGTATTCAGGATTTGCTTTCTTATTATCCTTTATACCAAAACAGATATAAAGCGTGGTTACTACTGCTTTTTCAAAGTCTTTTAATCTTTTTGTTGCTCCCCAAGGATATCCGTTGGAATAACTTTTATTATAGCAGAACTCGCCTTTTTCAACTAAGAAATAGTTGTCTGTTATTTCACTTGCTACGCTCTTATTGAAGAAATCTGTTTGTCGAATAAAGCCGCGTTGAGCCGAAATTGTAACAACGGTAGTATTTCCTTCCATGTTTTTTCTTGTAACTCTATCGAATAAATCTAACAATTTATATTCCTTCCAATTTCCCTTAAATCCCTTTAATCTTTTCCTCCCGGTAAGCAACTGCTGCATGAGCCATTTTTTGCGAAGTTGTTTTTGGGTGATGAGTTTGGTTAGCGTTTGGATGGATTTGTCCCATGTTGAAAGAAGATTTGAAATGGCAATTTGTTCAGGCAATTTTGGCAATGGGATTGGAAATGATCTAATTTGTTCGAAGTTTAAACCCTGTCTGTTTCCACCTGCCTGAAAACTATCTATTAATTTCTGTCCAATAGTAGAAAGTAAAAATGCGTTTAAATAATGTGGTTTGATTTCGTTTTTATGGGTACGTATAATACAAACATGCTGATTAACATTTCCTTGAACTACACGTTCATCTGCAATAGCTGATCGGCCAATTGAAGCTCCAGTAATATTCAACAATACGTCTTCATTTACGATTTCAGTAGATTTAAATGTCAAATGAGTGTCATCATCAATGTATGCCACATCGTCTAATAATAGCTCGCCCCATCCAACATTTTGACTTCTCAAAAACACTCTACCTTTCTCTTTGTATTTTTTTTCTCCACCTGAAGGAGTGATTCCACTACCAATTTTTATGGATAGGCTGCCTAATTTATTTAAACTCCATTCCTCTGGAATCACTCCAACAGCAGTTTGTTTATATCCCTTCGGTATGTTTCGTTGTTTTTTCATTTACATCAATTCGTCAAGTTTTAATTTTTCGCTATACCTTGCTGGAATAGAAATTGCATTTATCAAACAACCAGGATACGCATCGGAAATGGACTTATTCAGCAAATCTTCCAATCGTTGTGCTTTATCCTGACCATAAGATGAAGAGGATAAATTGATTCTGACCACGTGAAGTTTATCTAACTCATTAATTACATGCGTATAGAAAGTTTGCCTTATGAATGCGTATAAAATATTATTCAATTTTTTTTCTGCATACATTCGCGCAAAATCATTAAAGGCATATTCTGGCCTTCTGTCAAAGTGTTTATGACTTTGAAAACGGTGCTTAAAATTTGATTTCGCTTTTCCAACATAAATGGGAGTATCGCCATCAAAGAACACATAAGCCCCGTACCCAAAAAATTCATGCTCCCATTTTTCGTGCAAAAGCTTTGCGCCTATTTTACCGGAAACCTGCAATTGATCCAAAGTTATTTTACCATACACCAATTTGCTATTCGCTGCTATATATGCAGGGATTTTCTCCATTGGGAGCGTGGAAATTTTATTATATTGAATCAAGCCATTCATTTATCCCCATTTATTTTATTCTCTTCATCTTTTTTACGTTTCTGCATTTTTTCATTATCTCGTGTAATTTGCTCGTATGTCAGTTCAGCAATTCTATGTGCCCATGAATTAATTTCGTCTTGGGTTACACTTTGATTATACCTGATTGTAGCAATATCCGCCTCAATAAATGTTTTGATGGGTTCTTCCCTATTAATATTTCGCAACTCTTCCAGTGAACGAATCAGGAAATTGTACTTTTCCGGTGAACCAATAAATACATTAATTGTAAAATATTTCTTTTCAAAAGAGATGTTAAAGTAAACCACCGTTTCAAAACTTTCATCCTCATCGTTAAACTTGTAAAAGTGTTTTACAACTTTCAGGTTGGAATCATCATTATTTTCAAGTTCTTTTGATTTTATTGTTAAAAGTTCATCAACAGGCAAAGCACCTGTTGTCAGATTTAATACGAAGTCACTTAGGTACGATTCCTTGGGTTTTACGACTCCTCTCCATTTTGCCGTTTTGAAAAACCTATCAAAGCGTTTCAATTCCTCATCCGACCTTTGTATCAGAGGCGCATATATGTTTTTAAATACATTTGTTGCAACTTGCGGACTATAGACTACCGTTTTTGCGACTGACTTCAATGATTTATCAAGAAGTTCCAAACGTTTATCAATACTCATATCTTTTGATGTTTCTTTATTAAGTTCAAAATTGTTTAAAAGCCGGGAAAATAATTCTGACACATCTACATTTCCTGCTCCCATCTCTTTAAAAATGGATTTGTCAGGTAATTCATTTTTGATAATAGCCACAAACTCGTGAAGATCTTTTCGTACAGTCACGGGAAGGTCGAACACGTCATTCCCGGTGAGTAACAAGGCCAACCTGAAAATATCCGTCTTGTGTTTTCTTATGTGTTTGTCATCTATATTTTCTCCGGCCTGTTTACGCTGACGTAAATCAAGAAAGGCTCTTGCCTTTAAACAAATCAACGTTTCAGTATTTGCTCTTTGAACATCATCTTCCATTGTACATCCTGATAGAGTGAACCGATAATATTCCTCATCCATAAGAATTGCCGAAAGACTTGATAAGTCATCACCAACCGGAATAGGTGTTAGATGTGAACTTTCTTCTATATCCAACAGATCAGGAATTCTTGAAAATAGTTCTATCTGAGCAGGAAAACCATCGGTGCGCGGGTGGAGAAACCGGTAATATTTTCTTTCATCTTCACTTTTTTCTTTTCGCTCATAATTACCGTCCTGGATAAATTTCCAGAATTGTTTTACAAACTCAGGATTCAATGCTTCAACAATGAGAATAATATCAATATCTTTTGTTCTGCGAGGTGTAAAACCCGCTGTCCCAATAATAATATCACAAGCTGTTCCGCCTATTATAATATAATTACCGGAATGCTCACGAAAATATTCACGAAATTTATCCAACCCAACTACCATAGGTTATAATCATTATTTGTAAAAATGTAATCATTCAGTATTTTTTCCAGTGCCATTTCTATCCTTTCATCTTTGCTGTCTTTCATGCTCAGGTATAAAGAAAGCGGATCAACAAAGTCAGTTGTAGTTAGCGGTACAGGATTATATTTCCATATTTCAAGGCAATATTTTCCCTCACGATCATCCATGTTTTTCCATTGATCATTTTTCTGCAAGCTGTAAAACAGCGTTTTTTCAATAGCGTAAAATGTTTGCCTGCTTGCGGCCATTTCACTGTATTGTGGCAAGGCAGAGGCATTGGCTTTGCATAAGGCAAGATTTACGGGTATTTCATCGGTAAATACCTGCTTTATCACCGGGCTTGTCATTAACGGAAGTGCTTTTTCCCAGAGTTCTTTTTTGTTGTTTTCAAAACGGATGTATTTCTCCTTTTTTCCTTCTGCTATACATAGTCCGTTTCGTTCCAAATCGGCCACAGCTTTTGTTATAGCCATTGGTGTATAATGCAACTTTTTAGCAAGTTGTTTAAGGGTGTGATTTTCGAGCGGGTCATTTTTCCGCAGGATGTGATATAATAAAATATATTGCGCAGACGGATAAAGTGTTTCTTTTAATTCGCGTTTTTTCTGAAACGTCTCCCGTAAGTCCACCAGCAAATCGGGCAAATACATTTGTTTGCCGGGAACAATAAAATTGATTCGTTTTTCAATCAATCTTTTCCGGTTAATGAACGTGAGCTGATCGGCAAGTAACACCACAGTGGTATTAAAAACATCTGCAATCAGGTGTAATTGCTTTTGAATTTGAGTTGTGGTAAAATCCGTTTTGTTTTTTATTTCGGCCAGCATGACGGGGCGGTGAAACAGTTGTGCATTAAATAACCGGAAGGTTGCGGTTATATAATAGGGTAGCTTACCCTGCCCGGTTTCGGGGAGCTTTTCCGGGAATATCTCAGTACCCAGCGTTTCTTGTATGTATTCCTTTAGTTTCATAACCATAATAAACCTGTTTTTGTACGATAAACCTAATTAGTTTATTATACAAATATAAGTTTATTATTTTGTTTATTAGTCATTTATATTAATATTAAGCGTGGTATTTGGTCTAAAACTACCGTGCTCACCATGTCTAACATAACCCAACTGATTGGTTGCCAAACGGGTGCGCCCTATGGCAAAATCCGGTATATTCCGGTGGTGGTGACCGTAAATCCAGTAGTCAATACCAGAAGGTTCAATAAAATCGTGCATTTCCACAGCAAAAGCTTCATTAAGGGCATCATTACGATATTCTTCAGGATAGTTCAAAAAGGTGGGTACATGATGGGTAACAACCACCGTTTTGCGCTTTCCAGATTCAGCCAGAGATTTTTCAAGAAAGACTCTGCTTCTTGCATGAAGAGTATTAAAATCATCCGCAATGAATCGTTTACCATTCATTTTAATTCTTGAGAAATCAGCAATACTTTGCTGAATACTCCACTGATGTTGCGTGCTAATATTTCCCCAAAGGGTAGTAAACACAAAATGTATATCATTAATGGTGACGTCATAATCATTTACGAGAAAAACATTCTCCCGAATTTTCTCATGTAATACACCACTTCTTTTTGAAATATCAGAATGATAATATTCATGATTGCCCGGAACCCAGTACACCGTTTTAAAATGATCGGAGACAAAATCAAAAAAATCCCACTTTTTGTCCAGCAATGCAAATGGAAGGATGTCTCCGGCCAGTAGAAGAACTTCTCCTTCTGCAACAAGCGGATTTTTCTCCATGAAAATTTTGTTTTCAGGAAATTCCAAATGTAAATCTGAACAATATTGTACTTTCATTTTTTACTTCTTATCGGTAGTTAAATCATTTTCCCGTATCCGGGAAAATGATCACACGCCCAATTCCTTTAAATATTTATCCATTTGTTTTTGTACCACTTTTAATTCATCTTCAAGTTTGTCAATTTCTTTCTGTACCGCTTTAATATCCACTTCCGGTTCTTCCTCAAACGTATCCACGTAACGCGGTATGTTCAGGTTAAAATCATTTTCCTTGATTTCATCGGGTAATGCCACATACGCAAACTTTTCTTCCACAATACCGGGTTTTAATTTTCCTTCGGAAAACCTGCGGTACGTAGTTACAATATGATCAATATCCTGTTTGCGTAGCTTGTTTTGATTTTTTCCGGCTTCAAAACGCTGGCTGGCATCAATGAACAATACGTTCTTATTTTTTTCTTTACCACGATTAAAAATGAGAATGGCTGCCGGAATTCCTGTGCCGAAAAACAGGTTAGCCGGTAAACCTATCACGGCTTCCAGAATATTTTCTTCAATGGTTTTTTGCCTGATTTTTCCTTCGCTGGCACCGCGAAACAACACGCCATGCGGAACCACAACACCTACTTTTCCTTTTCCTTCATAGGTAGTTTCAATCATGTGGCTGATAAATGCCCAGTCGCCCTTGCTTTTTGGTGGAACACCGCGCCAGAAACGATTGTATTTGTCGGCTTCTGCTTCATCAGCTCCCCATTTATCCAATGAAAATGGCGGATTAGCAACTACGGTGTCAAACTTCATCAACGCATCACCTTCTTTCAATTTCGGATTACGGATAGTATCGCCCCAACGGATAATGGCGTTGTCAAAACCATGCAGGAACATGTTCATAACGGCCAGCGCCCATGTGCTTCCGTTTGCTTCCTGTCCGTATAGCGAAAAATTATCAGAGCCAACTTCCAGTCCGGCTTTAATTAGCAGAGAACCCGAACCGCATGTTGGATCACAAATACGCGCACCCGGTTTTGATTTGGTCAATTTTGCCAATAATGTAGAAACTTCTGATGGCGTGTAAAACTCTCCGGCCTTCTTACCTGACTGATCTGCAAAATTGGAGATAAGAAATTCATACGAATCGCCAATCACGTCATTGCTTTCCAGATGAGAAGGAGTAAGGTCTAACGCGCTAAAATCAATGAGCAGGTTTTTAAGGCGCGTGTTTTTATCTTTTTCATCGCCCAGATTACTGCTGTTAAATGAAATATTGCGGAAAATTCCACTGCCATCTTCGCTGTACAATTTACTGCGGTTGGCTTCTTCAATATCAGCCAAAGCAATATCAATGGTTTCGCCCAGGCGCGAATCGTTGCGATGTTCCAACAGGTAATCGAACGAGCTTGTTTCGGGCAAAACAAAGCGTTCGTGTTTCATGGCGCGCTTGGCACGTTCTTTATCGCCTTTGTACTTTTTCAGATAATCAGTGTACTTGTCTTTATATACATCGCTAACATATTTCAAAAAAAGCATGGTGAGGATGTAATCCTTATACTGGCTCGGATCAATTAACCCACGAAACGTATCGCATGCTTTCCATACGATATTGTTAATGTCCTTTTGCGAAATTTTCTTTTCCATAAAATTATTTTCTGTTTTGAATTAGTCTTTCACCAATCTTATTTTTAAATCGTTCACCTTTAGCAGTAAAATTATAAATAGCCTTATCATTTTTTGTAATAATTCCGGCTGACTCAAGGTAACTGACAATGTCCTGATTAGGTGCATCCGGTGACCCCATTGTATAACCTTGTTGTATCCATCTAAGCAGTGCTCTATAATCTTCAATTGTAGGAGGGCTTGTTAGAATGTTATTTATAATTTGGGTAAATTCTTCCTTCTCATTCTCGTTTTCATATCCATTATTGTTCTTATTTATTGAATTATTCTGAATAATTCCTTTCAACTGCTCGATTTCATTGTTCTTGCTTTTTAAAAGTTCATCAAATTTTTGTTCAGTATTAAGTATCTCCTGACGGATCGCAAAAGATTCTTCTTTTGAAAGCAATTGTTCATTTTCGATTTTCTGTTTGTATTCTTTTCTCTTTTTCCGAAAACCCAGTGTAATACGATATGCCTCATTAGTGATAAACGGCATCAGGCCAATAAAAACCAAGGTGGATGCAAGCGGTAAAAGAACAGCATGGCAGAGATTTATTTCATTAGCTATGTAATCCATCTTGTTATTGCTTAAATCATCTGCATTGATAAACAATGTGACGTATGGGATTTTCCAATTCCAGATAAGCCATGAAAAAATAAAAGTTCCATAAAATGGACTTGAATTTCTCTCATACAATGTCGCGGCAATGGATTTTTTCAATTCGTCAATCATATTTTATTCTTGTATTAATGCATTTAACAGCGATTGCTGTATTTGTTTTTCTTTTAATGATTCGATTTTTGTTTTCAGTTCTTTTTCCTGCTGACGTAAATCATGAATTTGAAGAATTAATTCCTGCGCATGAAGTGGTGGAATAAATATTTCGAGATCTTCCAAAACAGATTTTGGAATTGACGGAACTGAAGTGCCACTTGCGCCACCTTTTAAAAAATTTAGGTTGTTAGGATGATTGATTGACCAAACCAGAAATTCCGGTATTACTTGATTCATTGCGTGAGTGCTCAAACGAACTACGAAAAATGTTGATGAGGCAACCGCCAGTCCGAAACGAGAAGTAACCTGAGTAGCAAAATTTCGTGAACCTTTGGCGGCAAACAGGACGTCTCCCTCCTTTAATAGGTGTTTGGACGTTTTATCATTTAATTCCAGTTCGGGAAAGGGCAACTGAAACACCTTTCCTGCGTCATTAAAATGATTGACCTGTAAGTATTTAACCTGCCCGATAGGATCAGGCTTGGCATAAATGCCGGTAGATATTGTGGCGATATGTTTAAGGCTCGTCTTCAAAATATATGTAGTAATCAGACTACAAAAATAGCCAAAGGTTGCTTTGGTAGTTCAATTATTTCTCTGTAATCAATCTACAAAAATGTAATTTATTGATTTTCAATGTTTATTTTGCTATCCATTTTTTCAACACTCTTTATTTCCTTCCCAATTTTTAAAAGACCACCATCGTCTGCATAGCATTTTACTTTACCGGTTATATATCCCAACCTGTATGACACGGTTTGTTTCATCAGTCTCCAGAACGTGGGAAAGAGGTTTTCAGAAATGCTTTTAATAAGAAGTTTCTCGCTTTCCCGGTCAGAACGGTTGGTTGGGTCTTGCACAGAAAATTCAATAATTACATGTGCGCCCATATCCGGTTTACCAAACTGGAATTTTATGTAGCCCAGTTCTTCCATTAATTTCGTCAGTCGTTGTTCGACTTGCGGAATGGTTGGCTTTTCGATTTGATCAATATTATACTCCTGTTTAATTTCAGTTTCCTTTTGGTGCACCTTTAGTTGTTCGGCTAATTCAGCAATATCCTTCAAACTTTGTGTGAATGTTTTTGAATTTTTGAAACCTTCACAGTATTTTTTTCTGTCCTCAATCGTTATCGGTTTTTCTTCGGTCGGGGTTAAATCATATTCATCAATAACGATATGTCCACATTGTTTACATTCATCTTTACAGATAAGTACCGTTTCTTTCCTTTCAGATGATGAAACAAGATCTCCGTTGCACTTCTCACATTTTCGCTTCGGAAAAAAATATTCGTCACCATCCGGAAATAGTACTTTGTTGGGCTTGTGTTCGAGGGGACATTGGAATACAAATAGTACAGGCGATATATCCGGTTTAAATAAATGGCCGGATAATTCCATGCGGGCATTGCATGTTTTACAATTCACTTTTTTAGGTGGAATATACGTTTCAATAAGTCGGTCTTTATATTCGTCTTCCTGTTTCCATTTTATTATTGCTTCTTTTCTGTTTTGAGCGCGTAACGCACCTTTATCTCGATAATGAATTCCGAGTGCATGTTGTTCAGCCAAACTAAGGTTCGGATTTAATGGATCAGTAGCAATATTTAATGGTATTCCTTTTGCCTTAATTTCCCCTTCCATTTCTTTTAGGATTTTAATAGTGCTGCGATCATACTGATCTTCGTAGTATTGATCTTCTTTTCTGTATTTTTTCATTGTTTATTGTTTTAGTTGTATGTTTAAAATGGCAATTTGATCTTTTAATTCATCCGACAATTTGAATTTTATTTCTTCCTTGTCGCCCGGAAGTTTTTCTATTACTTCCGTTACTTTTGATTTAAGGTGCCGGGCAAATTTCATAAACGGATAATCACCCGGTAGGAAAATAGAATTTACCCCGGTCGAAATAACATTCAATTTTTCCCGGCAGGAATGAAGCAATTTTGTTTTGATGCGGTTGCGAATGGAAGCCCGATATAAAATATCCATTGCATCTACTAAAGTTTCGTTAACATGCAAGGAAAGTTTCCACTCCTTGTCATTCCAATGCGGGAAAAGAGTTCTTACATAACCATTATTTACTATCGGAATGGTAAGTTGATGCTTTAACATAAAGGAAAATATATCTTTTCCGTTGTAATTGGGATGGTTTTCATGGGGTTTTTCTGATACTCCAGATATTTTACCACATGAATTCTTCATGCTACTCGCATGGCTATCGCATGAAACCTCCATGCTACTTCCATGCTTCTCACATGAAACTCCCATGCTATGCACATTCTTCCTGCATGAATTTTCCATGATTGCAGTTTTTTCCCGCATGATTACATTTTTCTTCTCCATGAATCCAGATTTTTGCTGCATGATTGCAGAATTTTCCTCCACGACAACACTTTTTTCATTCGATTTTCGCTTTCCAATCATGTTTTTCCGGTAAAATTCCATCATCACACCACCCTTTTTCTTTTTTGTGTCATTGACGGATTTTTCATTCGGTTCTGCTTGAGTTCCCTTGTCGTTAGTGGGTTTTTCCTGTGTTTTGGTAAATAAATCCGTCATTGACGCATTTCCGCCAAGAACAGATATGATTCCCTGAAGCAGTTCCGGGTTTACTGAGCCAGCCACATTCTTCAGCAAATCTTCAGAATTCGGATTTTGATTTTCAGTTTTCTCCTTTGAAAACCCGTTACGAATAAGATAAGCCTGTTGCCTGCAAGACTGCGAGCAATAAAACTGGTTGATCCGTTTTATGAGAAAGGATTCCTTACAATGTTTACACTTCCGTTTCATTCCATTTGGTTTTTACATCACAAATTCTTCTTCCTGATCTTCCTTTTTGCGTTTCTCTGCTTTTTCTTTCCATTTGTTTACCGCGTATTCAAATTTCTCCTTCGCTTTTTTTTCTCCCCGGTTTTCTCCAATGAAATATCCTATTACACCTGTCAGAAGCGCAGCTATTCCCGAATAAGTGAATAGTTCTGTTTTAGTATAGGTCTTTTCCTGATTTTCCAATACTGTTTTCTTTTGCGTTTCCATAAATCTTCTATAATTATTCGTGTTTGTTTATGTTTTTAGTTTTTTAAAGAATCCGTCAACAAAACGTCATTGACGGATTTTTGACGGAAAACGGAATTAGATCGGAAGAGCGTCGTGTAGGGAAAGAG
>ERZ761609.1899-NODE-1899-length-16897-cov-52.541622_pt1 | contig 16897 bp, 22 predicted proteins | sample MGYA00511163_ERZ761609 | MGnify/ENA primary metagenome ERZ761609 (study PRJEB28899, sample SAMN02445070) | bioreactor sludge metagenome | biome: EBPR sludge | place: Australia: Brisbane, Thorneside Wastewater Treatment Plant | collected 2011-12-16 ... | reverse complement strand
GGCTCCGTCGTCAACGCCCTGCGCATCCGTGGCAAGGATCAGGTGATGCTCAAGGCTCCCGCTTCCCCGCCGCCGCCCCTGTCGGACCATCCCCCCGGATGACCGGCCCCATCGTCTGCTCCCCCCGCGTCGCCTCCACTCCCGCCGAGAAAGCCGCCCTCCGCTCCTCCGGCGCCATCGCCGTCGAAATGGAAGCCGCCGGCGTCGCCGAAACCGCCGCCTCCGCCCATTTGCCCTTCTTTTGCATCAAAGTAGTAAGTGATACTGCGGACGAGGGCCTTCCCTTGGACTTCAACCAATTTCGCGACGCCGACGGCCGCTTCCAACCCGGCCGTATCGCCACCGCCGCACTCCTTCGTCCTCACCGCCTGCCCGCACTCATTCGCCTCTTTCGCGCGAGCCGTCAGGCCTCCATCCACCTGGGAGACTTCCTTGCCGACTGCCAATTCTGATTCCACTCCCCGCAACGGCGCCATGCGCGCCGCCGTCTACACCGGCCACGGCCGCGTCGAGATCCAGGAGGTGCCCGTCCCCCCCATTGGACCCGGCGAAATCCTCATTCGCGTCGAAGCCTGCGGCATCTGCCACACCGACCTCAAGAAAATCGAGCACGACCTTCTCCCCGCCCCTCGCATCTACGGCCACGAAACCGCCGGTGTCGTCGCCGCCACCGGCCAGGGCGTCACCCAATTCGTCCCCGGCGACCGCGTCATCGCCTTCCACCACATCCCTTGCCGCAACTGCTTCTATTGCGAACGTAAATTCTACGCCCAGTGCGAGTTTTACAAGAAGGTCGGCATCACCGCCGGCTTCGAACCCGCCGGCGGCGGCTTCGCCCAGTATGTCCGTGTCATGGACTGGATCGTTCGCGACGGCGTCATCAAAATCCCCGATGGCGTCTCCTTCGAAACCGCCAGCTTCGTCGAACCCGTCAACACCTGCCATAAAGCCGCCGTCGCCATGGACCCCCGCCCCGGAGACCTCGTCCTCATTCAGGGCCAGGGGCCCATCGGCCTCGTCTTCACCATGCTCGTCCATCGCGCCGGCGCCACCGTCATCGCCACCGACACCATCCCCGAACGCCTCGCCCTCGCCCGCCGTTTCGGCGCCTCCGAAGCTCTCGACCCCCGCGCCCACGATGTCCCCGCTCTCTGCAAATCCCTCACCCAGGGCCGTGGCGCGGACCAGGTCTTCGTTGCCGCTTCCGCCCCGGGCATCGTCGCCGAAGCCGTCGCCGCCTCCCGCCCCGGCTCCAAACTCCTCCTCTTCGCTCAAACCGCGTCCACCGAAAGAATCGAGCTCTCCGGCGCCGACATCTGCAAGGATGAACGCTCGCTGATTGGCGTCTACAGCGCCTCGGTCGACCTCCAGGCTGAGTCCGCCCGTCTCGTCTTCAGTGGCGATCTGCCGGTCGGAGACCTGGTCTCTCATGCCTTACCGCTCAACGAGATCCGGGCAGGCATCGATCTGGCATTGCATCCGGACGGCAAATCGCTGAAAATAATGGTTCAGCCACAGAGGTTGTCTTAAGTGAATACCGAAATGTTGGCCGCGGTTCTCTACGGCAAGGAACATGTGCGCGTCGAGAAGGTGGCCGTCCCTCAAATTGAAAAAGGCGACATCCTCGTCCGCGTTCGCGCCGCCCTCACCTGCGGTACCGACGTCAAGGTCTTTCGCCGCGGCTACCACGCCCGGATGATTGTGCCGCCCGCCCTGTTTGGCCATGAACTCGCCGGCGATATCGTCGCCGTCGGAGAGTATGTCGAGGACTTCCGCCCCGGCATGCGCATCGTCGCCGCCAACTCCGCACCCTGCGGCCACTGCTTCTTCTGCCGCAAAAATCAGGAGAACCTGTGCGAAGACCTCCTCTTCAATAACGGCGCCTACGCCGAGTTTATTCGCATCCCCGCCCGTATCGTCCAGCGGAATACCTACGAAATCCCCCACCACCTCTCCTACCAGGACGCCGCCCTTTCCGAACCCCTCGCCTGCGTCCTCAAGGGCCTTGAAGATACCAACGTCCGGGCCGGTGACAACGTCGTCGTCATCGGACAAGGGCCCATCGGCCTCATGTTCGTCCGCCTCGCCAAAGTCTATGGCGCCCGCGTCATCGCCCTCGGCCGTCGTACCTCCCAACTCGACCGCGCCCTCGCCATGGGCGCCGACGACGCCCTCCTCAATACCGGCGGCGACGACGTCCAGCGCCAGGTCCGCTCCCTCACCGGCGGCTACGGCGCCGATATCGTCATCGAGGCCGTCGGCCAGCCCGAAACCTGGGAACTCTCCATCAAACTCGTCCGCCGCGGCGGCACCGTCAACTTCTTCGGCGGCTGCCCCAACGATACCCGCGTCAACCTCGAAACCTCTCTCCTCCATTACTCGGAAATCTCCTGTCTCGCCAGCTTCCACCACACCCCCGCTTTCATCCAGAAAGCCCTCGATATCGTCACCAAAGGCCACATCACCTCCCGCGACTTCGTCAATAAACAGGAGCCTCTTCACAACCTCCTCGACGTCATGAAACACCTGATGAGCCACAACGGCCACATGAAAACCGCGATCATCCCCTAAACGGTGACCCTCCACCCCGTTCAATTCCTCGCCAGTCCCGATGCCATGAACCGGGACTGGCCCGACAACCAGTCACTCGACTACACCCGCTGGCTCGCCACCCACCACTACGAAAACTTCCACGTCGTCTCCTTCCTCCTCCCCAAACACCTCCACCAGGACTTCTACAACGTCTACGCCTTCTGCCGCTGGGCCGATGACCTCGGCGATGAAATCGGCGACCCCGCCGAATCCCTCCGCCTCCTCGCCTGGTGGCGCTCCCTCCTTCATGATCTCTACGACGGCAAATCCCCCGCCCACCCCGTCTTCGTCGCCCTGCAACACTCCATCCGCCGCCACGACCTCCCCCGCCAGCCCTTCGACGACCTCATCACCGCCTTCGAACACGATCAGCGCGTCTCCCGCTACGCCAACTGGGACGAAGTCCTCCACTACTGCCGCTTCTCCGCCAACCCCGTCGGCCGCCTCGTCCTCTACCTCGGCGGCTACCGCGACGAAGAACGCCAGCGTCTCTCCGACGCCACCTGCACCGCCCTCCAACTCGCCAACTTCTGGCAGGACGTCACCGTCGACCTCGAAAAAAACCGCGTCTACCTCCCCCAGCACCTCTTCACCCTCCACGGCTACTCCGAAGACCAACTCTTCGCCCGCCAGTTCAACCCCGCCTTCCGCCTCGTCATGACCGACGCCGTCGCCACCGCCCAAGACCTCTTCGAACAGGGCCTCCCCCTCGCCCGCATGCTCGACCGCCGCCTCGCTCTCGATATCGACCTTTTCAGCCGCGGCGGCCTCAAAGTCCTCGAAAAAATCCGCGCCCAGGACTACAACGTCCTCCGCGCCCGCCCCGCCATCTCCAAACTCGAACGCATCTCCCTGCTCCTCCGCAGCCTCGTCCGCGTCACCCTCGCCGCATGATCACCGTCGAGCAGTCCTACGCCCACTGCGAAGCCGTCGCCCGCCACCGCGCCCGCAACTTCTACTACGCCTTCCTCCTCCTCCCCCGCCCCAAACGCCTCGCCATGTGCGCCGTCTATGCCTTCATGCGCCGCTGCGACGACCTCTCCGATGGCGAAGACGCCTCCCCCGAAGCCCTCCACCAGTGGCGCAACCACCTCGATCTCGTCCTCCAGGGCCACTCCGCCCCAGACCCCCTCTGGCCTGCCTTCGCCCACACCGCCCAACGCTTCCAGATCCCCCACCGCCTCTTCCATGAGATGATCGATGGCGTCGCCAGCGACTTCTCCCGCTCGCAAATCGACTCCTTCGACGACCTCTACCGCTACTGCTACCTCGTCGCCAGCGTCGTCGGCCTCACCATCATCCATATCTTCGAATTCTCCGACCCGCGCGCCGGACTCCTCGCCGAAAAATGCGGCATCGCCTTCCAGCTCACCAATATCCTCCGCGATGTCCGCGAAGACTTCGAGAACCACCGCGTCTACCTCCCCGCCGATGAACTCCGCCACTTCGGCGTCCACCGCCTCGATCAACCCTCTCCCGAACTCCGCGAACTCCTCCGCTTCCAGGGCCGCCGCGCCCGCCAGTACTACGACGACGCCCGCCCCCTCCTCCACCTCGTCCACCACGACTCCCGCCCCGCCCTCTGGGCCCTCATGGAAATCTACCGCCGCCTCCTCCATCGCATCGAGCAGAGCGATTACGATGTCCTTTCCCGCCGCGTCCGCCTTTCCACCCTCGAGAAAGTCTGGATACTGGCGCAGGCCCGCTTCCGGGCGTAGAATCAGAGCAGCCCGAAAGGAGTTCCAGACGTGAAAATCCATGCCGAAACCCGCGACGTCGATGGCGTCACGATCCTTGTCATGCGCGGCCGCATCACCCTCGGCGAAGGCGCCAGCCTCCTCCGCGAAGCCATCCGCCACTCCATCAACCACAACCCCCGCATCCTCATCGATCTCGCCGAAGTCACCTATATCGACTCCACCGGACTCGGCGAACTCGTCGGCGGCTGGGTCGCCGCCAGAAATCGCAACGCCGACATCAAACTCCTCCACATCAAGTCGCAAATCAAGGACCTGCTCCAGGTCACCAAGCTTCTCACCGTCTTTGAGTGCTTCGAAGACGAAACCGCCGCCATCGCCTCGTTCCCCCCAGCCGCCGTCCAGGAACCATGATCGAAGCCGCCGACCGCGTCCTCGTCATCGGCCTCTCTTCCCGGGCCCAACTCCCGGCTTGGGCCCGCGCCTGCAGCCTCCTCGTTGGCATCGGCCAGCAGCACGACGTCCTCGCCGCCCGCCGCGAGTGCGCCCACCTCGATAACGTCATGTTCGCGCCAGGGGACCGCCACGATATCCCCTGGCGCGACGCCTATTTCACCGTCATCGTCGACACCGAATCCGCCGAACCCTCCCCATCCATGCAACGCGTCCTCGCCCCCGGGGGCCGCATCACCCCTCCCTGACCTCGCCCTTCTTCCCGAACAGCGACCCGAACACCGCATTCACCAGCGAAAGCACGATCGCTCCAAAAAACGCCGCCCCGAATCCATTCACCGAAAACCCTGGCGAGAGCGCCGCCGCCACTAATAGCAGCACCGCGTTCACCACCAGCCAGAAAATCCCCAGCGTCACCACCGTCAGCGGAAACGTCACCACCTTCAACACCACCCCCAGCGTCGCGTTCACCAGACCGATCACCACCGCCGCAATCAGCGCCGCCACGATCCCCGACACCTGTATACCCGGCACCACGTACGCCACCACCATCAGCGCCACCGCGCTCAGGACCCACTGCGCCAGCATGTTCATCGCAACCTCCTCGTCCACGCCGCCAGACTCGCCACCAACCGCCCCACCATCTCCCGCGCCTTCGCGTCCGTTAACCGCCCCTCTTCATCGAACTTCTGATGCGCCGATGCAATCATCACCTCCGGCTTGTTCACCGGATACATGTCCAGAAACACGAACATCTGCCGCAGATGATACTGCGCTCGCGACGTCCCCATCAGCCCCATCGACGCCCCCATCACGGCCACCGGTTTGCCCTGCCACGAATTGCCCCCCTGTGGCCGTGACGCCCAGTCAATCGCGTTCTTCAGCACCCCCGGCGCCGAATAGTTGTACTCCGGCGTTGCGATAAGAATCGCGTCCGCCGCCTCAATCCGCTCCTTCAGCCGCGCCACGCTCTCCGGCAGCGGGTCCTCCGCATCCTGGTTGAATACCGGAACCCCCGCCAGATCGAACTCCTCCAGCGTCACCCCCTCCGGCAACGCCTCGCCCGCCGCCCGCAGCAGCATCCGGTTCAGGGATCCCTTCCGCAAACTTCCCGCGATCCCCAGAATGTGGACTCGTCTCGGCGTTTCGCTCGCTGTCGCTTGGCTCATCCTTCCCTGATGGTTGAAAACTCCAACAGGTTTCTTCCACCTACGAAGCCGCCATCACCTTCGGATACACCTTCCGGATCGCCGCCACAATGTCCCGCGTGTCCTTCTCTGTGTACTTCGGATCCAGCGGCACCCCGCCAAACCGCTCCAGTATCGCAATCGTCCTCGGACTCGCCTCCGGCCCGTAACGCACCGCCTTCCCCTCTGCGCTCGTCCACGTCGGCCACTTCGGATGCGGCCCCCGCTTCGCAATAATGTGCTCCTGCAACGGCAGAATCACCGAACCCGATGGCCCCCCGCCCGGCACATTCTCCGCCTTCATCAACTCCAGGAACCGGTCCCGCTGCGCCTTCCCCGCAAACCCGAGATACACCCCCGACCCCAATTCCCCCGCCGGGTCCGGCAATCCCCGGAATTCAATCCCCGGCAAATCCCGAATCCCGTCATATACCCGCTTCGCCACCCCCCGGATATCCGCCACCACCCGCGGCAACTTCCGGATCTGCCCCAGAATCACCGCCCCCGTGAATTCGTTCACCCGGTAATTCACCCCGATAAACGCCTGCCCTTTCGGCCCGCCCATCACGTCCGAATGGACCGCCCGGATGCCGCCCACATCGTGAAATCGCACCGCCCGCTCATACAGCGCCGCGTCATTCGTGTACACCGCCCCGCCTTCGCCCGCCGAGATCGTCTTGTTCACCTGCAGCGACGCAATCGCGATGTCCCCCATCGACCCCAGCGGCCGCCCCTTGTAACTCGCCCCCACCGCCTGCGACACGTCCTCCAGCACCTTCAGCTTGTGCTTCCGCGCAATCGCCAGCAACTCGTCCATCCTGGCCGGGTTGCCCTGCAAATGCACCGCCATCAATACCTTCGTCCGTGGCGTGATCCGCTTCTCCACGTCCGCCGGATCCAGATTGAACGTCGTGTCGATCTCCGCCAGCACCGGCAATGCCCCCGCCATCACCACCGCGTTGAAGCACGAGTGCCACGTCCACGCCGGCACGATCACTTCGTCCCCCGGCCCCACTTCCAATGCCGCCATCGCCACCTGCAGCGCCGCCGTCCCCGACGTCACCGCCAGCGTGTACTTCGTCTGCATATACGCCGAAAACTCGCGCTCAAACGAACTCACCTTGTCCGGCGTCTTCCCCCCCGGCATCCCCCAGAACCGGAACGGCGCCCGCGCCTCGAACACTTCCTTCAAAAACCCCCACTCCGTCTGGTCGTAATACAAAGGACCGAAATGCCGCGGCCGCAACGGCGTCGCGCGCACCGGACCCTCCGCCCCCGAAACCGCCGCCGCCGAACTCGCCGCCATGAAAAATCTGCGCGTCAATGACATCGCTCGCCACCTCCATCCTTCTCACGCGGATACTATCACCCCGCGTCCCCGGTTAAAACCCCTCGCGCACCCTCAGATTCCTGAACTCCACGTGCGTCCCGTGTCCCAGCAGAGCAATATGCCCCTTCGCCCGCCGGATCCCCGGATGCTGGGCCAGCACCTCCCGGTCCCGCACCTGGCTCAAATCCGCGTCCGTGATCGACTCCCCGTTCAGCACCACGTGAATCCGAGGCCCGTAAGCCGTGATCTCGAACGTGTTCCACACCCCGTCCCGCTTCACAAAACCCTGCCGCGCCGCCACCACACTGTACACCGACCCCGTGTACTGCGCCGGCTTCAACCGCCCTTTGTACTTTGCCGATTCATCATCCAGAATCTGGATCTCCATCCCATGCGTCGAAGCATGAGCCCCCATCGGCGTCCGGATGCCGATCCCGTTGTTGCCCCCCTCCCAAAACCGCCACTCCAGACGCAGCGTGAAATCGTCAAACTCCCGCTCCGTGTACAAATTCCCGCCCCCGTCCGCCGGACACACAATCGACCCGCCCTGGACCACATAACCCGGCCCCCGCCCCCGGTATAACCGCCATCCCTCCAAAGTCCGCCCATCAAACAAAGGCCTGAACCCCGCCTCCGCCCCCCGCGCCACCATCCCAAAAATCGGGAACGAACCCAAAACCCCACGCCGGCTCAACAACTTCATCCTTCACCTCCAAACCAGACAGCTTCGCCTCCAATCATACTCAACTCCACCTCTGCCCCATCCACCCCGGCCCGTTTGCCACACCCGGATTGTAGAATCGAGAAATGCCCGAGGTCTGCCGGTTCTTTGGGATCGTAATCCGGATGTATTACAACGACCACGATCCGGCTCACTTCCACGCCGAATACGGCGAACATGAAGCCCTGGTCGAGATCGAAACCCTGGCGGTCCTTCGCGGTGGTTTGCCGCGATGAGCTCTGGCATTGGTGCTTGAATGGGCGGTCTTGCACAGGCAGGAGTTGAGATCGGATTGGGACCGTGCCCGCCGCGGTGTCATTCTTGAACCGATCTCTCCTTTAGAATAGGAACCAGGATGGCCCTGATTCGCATTGTTGCTGCCGTGGCCCTCGCCGGACGCCGGGTTCAGCTCACCTTGACCGATGGCCGAGTCATCGAGCGCGACCTCGCTCCGCTGCTCACCGGGCCGGTCTTCGACCAGATCCGCCTCAGCGACCAGCGCTTCGCCGAATTGCGCGTCGAAAATGGGACCCTCGTCTGGCCGGATGGCGCCGATCTCTGCCCGGATGTCCTCATCTGGGAAGGATTGCCCCCCGCCGGATCAGTCTCCAACGCGGCATAGCCCCTCGATCTGCACCAGAGGGACCGGCTTCGGCGGGTTCAGCCACCTCTGCGGTGACTTCAATCCTGGCGTGAGTGGCGTCCCCAAGGGAGCCTCACTCGCGATAGCCCGCCGCAACCAACTGATTCTGAAAGAGCCCCCCCGTCAACGGGGTATTCGGTGCCTGGAACCGCCGCCCCGAACCGCCGCCGAACCGGCGAACCCAGTTTCAAACGAGACCGTTACCCTGTGTCCCGAACTTCAACGACCTCACCCGGCTTCATCACCGCGAGAGCGCTCAGGGCGGCAGGAATCAACTGCTCAAGATCCGTACGCCGGTTGGTGCGACCGCATAGGACCAGGATCGAAATGTGGCGTTTTCGCAGATCTTGCTGATACGGAATCTCTTGATCAGCGGTGATCAGCACGTCGAAGCCGGCGGCTTCCGCCGCATCGAGTAGTTGGCCATTCTTCAAACCTGCCAATCCCGCGTGCTTGGCTGACACGCAATCGTGCCCGGCAAAGTGAAGTCGCAGCCGATGGTCGAGGCACTCGTCCAGCAGAAGCCGCATTAGACCTTCGCCAGGCGAAGCTCTTTGCACTCTTCGAGCATCTGGACGGCAAGGTCTCGCGTCACCGTCGGGAACCCTTCGAGAAAATCGTCGAGGGAATCACCGCCTTCCAGGTAGTCGAAAAGCGTCTGGATGGGAACCCTGGTGCCCCGGAAGACGGGTGTCCCATGCATGATTTCAGGGTCGCGTGTCACCGCTTCTTCCATGTCCTCATTGTCGCTGAAGCCGGTTGGTCCTGTAAAACGCCACAGTGTAGAGTGGAGACCGCCAACGCCCGAATCGTCGGCGATCCGGTAATCATCGGCAGTCCACGCTACCCGCTGATCTGTGTCGTGCCCATCACTGGCACGCCAGGGCAAGGGATTCTCTATCCCAGGCTCGCGCCGGGAAGCAGCGGTCTCGTGAAAGAGTCGTTTGCTCTGATCGATCAGATCCGGTCCATCGACAAAACCAGGGTGCGCCGGCTGATTGGGGAAATCTCCGCGGACGAATTGGCACGGATCGACGAGGGTCTGGAGGCGTTTCTGGGGCTTGGCTGACAGGGCTTGGGTGGCCGCTCGATCCTAATGCACGCGGCCTTTCGGCCCCTCGATCTGCACCAGCGGTTCCGGCTTATCCACCGGCGGTGGGACCGGTTTTGGCGGGTTCAGCCACCTTTGCGGCAGTTTTGCCATGTAGATCAGCTTTTCCACCAGCGGCAGCAGGCTCCGGACCGTCTTGCCGTGAAACACCAGGCTACCCGCCACCAGCGCCGGATGCGGGATTGTCGTGCAGCATTTCGCGCAAATATCGATCTCTCCGGCCCGCCCGCGCACATGCAGATCGCGCATTCGCTCCATCTCCGGCGAATTGAAGATCTCCGGCAGCGTCTGTTCCCCGATGCGGCCCACCGGCTTGCCGTCCAGCATGTAGCTCTGGCAGCACGGATACACGTCCCCGTTGTGCTTCACGTACATCGCTCCGCGCCACAAATAATGGCACGGATGCTTCCATTCCGACCCCGCGTGCCCGGCGTCCGGGCGCATCAGGTTCGTCTCGTCTTCCTTGATCCGGATCAGATCCACGCCCGGCACCGCCCGCCAGAACCGCGTGAACTCCTCCACCTCCGCCGCGTTGCCGTCCATCCGGACCAGTTGCACCACGATCTGCAATTTCGACTTCCGCCGCGCTTTCAACTCGCAAAACCCCACGAAATTGTCGCGCACCCGCTCGAACTTCGCCCCCTTGCGATAGAACTCGAAGGTCTCCTTCTTCGCCCCGTCAAAGCTCAGCGTGATGTGCTCGAGCGGAGTCGCCAGCAACTTCTCCGCCGCCGCTTCGTCCAGCAGCGTCCCGTTGGTCGAAATCAGCGTCGAAATCGCGTGATCGTGGCATAAACCGATCCGCTCGTGAATCTTCGGATCCAGCAGCGGTTCACCCAGGCCGATCAGCATCATGTGCTCGGCCGTCGTCCCGGCTTCGCGGACCAGCGTCTCGTAGACGGCGTCCTCCATGTCTTCCTTCGGCTGTTTGTGCGTCTCCCGAGGGCACATCACGCAATAGATATTGCATTTCGCCGTCGTTTCGACGATATACTCCACCGGCAACGCCCCCACGCGCCGGTGGCGGCGCAGGTACGCCCACAACAACTTGGCTCGGTTCCAGATTCGCATGCGCCGGGGAGTTCGCCTATTATTGTACCGTCCACTGTCCCGCCGGCATCGACAAGGAGATTATGCAGCAACGAATCCGGGCGTTGAACGATGCGCCCGTCCGCTCCGGCGCGCAGTACGTTCTCTACTGGTCCCAGATGAACCGCCGCGTGGACTCCAACCACGCTCTCGCCCTCGCCATCCAGAAGGCCAACGCCCTCAAACTGCCGGTTCTGTTCTACGAAGGGCTCACCTGCAGCTATCCCGAGGCCAGTGACCGGATGCACACTTTCGTCCTCGAAGGCGTCCCCGAGACCGCCCGCCGCCTCGCCCGCCGTGGCATCGGCTACTGTTTTCACCTGCGCCGCCGCCGGTCCGCCCCCAACGACATCCTCTATCGCCTCGCCGCCCAAGCCGCCCTGCTCGTCACCGACGATTACCCCACTTTCATCGCTGCGAAGCACAACGCCTCGGTTCCGGCCAAACTTGACATCCCCTATCTGGTGGCCGATTCCAGTTGCATCGTCCCGATGAACGTTCTGCCCAAACGCGAGTACGCCGCCTACACCATCCGCCCGAAGATCAAAAAACTGCTCCCCGAGTACCTGGAACCCGCTCCGGAGCCCCTTCCGGCCGTCAATTGGACCCTCCCACCCCCCGAATTTCACACCGAAGTCACCAACGCGAACATTCCCGCGCTCGTCGCCTCCTGCGAGATCAACCACGCCATCAAACCCTCGCTCAAGTACACAGGCGGACGCCTCGCCGCCGAGGCCACGCTCCGCCACTTCCTCGACAACAACCTCCGCCGCTATGCCCGGGAGCGCAACGAGCCGAGCGCCCACGCGACCTCTAACCTGAGTCCTTACTTGCACTTCGGGATGATCTCGGCTCTCGAAATCGCCCTCGCCGCCCGCAAACACGCTGAAGAAAACCACCTGATCGCCGACGAATTCCTCGAGGAACTGATCGTCCGCCGCGAACTCGCCTTCAACTTCGCCCGCCACGCTCCAAAGCCCGATTGCCTCGTCAATCTCCCCGATTGGGCCCGCAAAACCCTGCTGAAACACGCGCGGGACCACCGCGACCCCGTGTACGACCGCCCCACTTTCGAGCACGCCCGCACCCACGACCCGCTCTGGAACGCCTGCCAGAAAGAACTCCTGCTCCGCGGCACCATCCACGGCTACTACCGGATGTATTGGGGCAAAAAGATCATCGAATGGTCGCCCACCTGTCAGGACGCCCTCGAAACCATGGTTTTGCTGCATGATCGCTACGCCCTGGACGGACGGGATCCGAACACATACACCAATATTTTGTGGTGTTTCGGCCTGCACGACCGCCCCTGGCAGGAGAGGCCGATTTTTGGCATGATTCGCTACATGAGCTACGACGGAATGAAGCGCAAAACGGGCGTGGACGCGTATTTGCGCGAGATCGCAGCGCTTGAACAGAAGGGAGGGTAGCGAGGTGCGGGTTGCTTTGACGGGTGCACGCGGATTCGTCGGCAGTGCGCTGACAGAACTGCTTCAGAATCAAGGACATGAAACGAAGGCGCTGTCGCGCTGGCCGAGTCCAGCGGACCTCGAAGGCGTCGAAGCCGTGGTGCATTTGGCCGGCGAACCGGTCGCGCAGCGGTGGACGGCGGAGGCGAAACGGAGGATCCGGGACAGCCGGGTGCTGGGGACGCGGCACCTGGTGGAGTCGATCAAGTCATTGGAAATAAAGCCAAAAGTGGTTCTGTGCGCCTCGGCGACGGGCTTTTACGGGCACCGGGGTGATGAAGTTCTGACGGAAGAATCGGGGGCGGGCGAGGGGTTTCTGGCAGAGACGTGCCGGGAGTGGGAGAATGAAGCTAAATTATTGGAAACATTGGGAGTTCGGGTGGTTTTTGTGCGGATTGGGATTGTGCTGGGGCGCGGGGGCGGGGCCTTGGCGAAGATGCTGCCGCCGTTCAGGCTGGGCGTGGGCGGGCGTCTAAGTCATGGAAAACAATGGATGTCGTGGATCCATCGAGAGGATCTGGCGCGGTTGATGGCGTGGGCGCTGGAGAAGGAGGAATTGCGGGGGGTGGTGAACGGGACGGCGCCGGGGGCGGTCACGAATGCCCAATTCACGCGCGTTCTGGCGCGGGTTTTGCGGCGTCCAGCGGTCTTCCCAGTGCCTGAATTTGTCTTGAAACTGGCATTCGGGGAGATGGCGCGGGTTTTGCTCGAAAGCCAGCGCGTGAAGCCGGAAGTGGCTGAAGAAAAAGGCTTTGTATTCAAATATCCGGATTTGGAGCCGGCGTTGCGGGAGTTGCTGGGCGGGTAACCAGAGATTGTCTATTGTACATGTACAATAGACAATTCGGGGCACTCGTCGCAGAGGCAGGTTTTGGGGCAGCGGTCCTTCCAGCAGGTGACGGACTGGACGAGGTGGAGGAAGACGCGGGAGACGTGGTCGGTGGAGCGGCCTTTGAGGTAGACGAAGTCACCGGGGCGGAGTTCGGTCTGGAGGAAGCGGGCGGCGTCCCCGACACTGAAGAAGCAGCGGATCTGGCTGGTGGGAAGGCCGGCTTTGGTGGCGGCGGTTTCGGCGTAGACGGTTTTGAGGCCGATGAAGACGGCGAGGTCGAAGTGGGCGGCGGCGGCCTGGCCGATGGCTTTCCCGCGGGTCCGGATGTGGCTGTGATCGGAGAGATCGCTGATGACGAGGATTTTGCGGGTGGCGGAGGCCTGGGCGACGACGTCGAGACCGGGTTGGAAGGTATCGAAGGAGCCGTTGTAGTCGTCGCGGAGGAAGGTGGCGCCGCCGGGGGTGGAGTGGATGGAGCAGCGCGCGGGGAAGGGGGCGACGGAGCGGATGGCTTCGGCGGCGGCAGCGGGGGGGATATCGAGGGCGTGGGCGACGGCGCAAGCGGAGAGGACGGCGTCGAGGAAATGGGGGGCGGCGAGTTGGGTCTGGACGGGGAGGGGAGGGTGGTTGGGGAGGAGGAGGTCGAAGCGGAGGGTTTGGGGCCAGGCGCAGGAGACATTGGCGGCGCGGACTTCGGCTTCGGGCGAGAGGCCGAAGAGGAGGGGGCGGGCGTGTTGGGGGGCCGGGAACTGGAGGCGGAAGGGGTTGGAGTCCGGAGTGAGGGCGAAGGCGCCGGGCGGGAGAGCCTGGAAGAGGCGGCTTTTCTCGAAGGCGGTCTGGTCGAGGGAGGCGAGGCGGTTGGTGTGGGTCCGGGCGACGCCAAGCCAGACGGCGACATCGGGTTTGGCGACGCGAGCGAGCCATTTCATCAGGCCGGGGCGGTCGATGCCGATTTCAACGACACAGAAGCGGTGGAAGGGGGTGGTCTGGAGGAGGGTGTGGGCGACGCCGAGGCGGCCGTTGAGATTTTTGTAGGTTTTGCGGACGCGGCCCTGGGTGGCGAGGACGGCGGCGATCATTTCCTTGGCGGTGGTTTTGCCGACGCTGCCGGTGATGGCGACGACGGTGGTTCGAAAGAGGAGGCGGCGCCAGAGGGCGGCGGCGAGGAGGCGGAGGACGAGGACGGGGAGGGGGTTCCAGCCGATGATTTTTTCGCGGAGGAAGCGGGAGAGTTGGCGGCGGGAGGGGAGGCGGAGCATGGCTCAGTGTTTGTGAGGTTGGGCGCGGGCGGTGGAGGGGGGGGTGATGCCCTTGACGCGGAGGTAGCCGACGATGTTGCCGTAGTGGGAGTTCAAGCTGGCGACGAGGCCGAGGAGGGAGTCGAGAGCGGTCCGGCGGGGGTTGGGATTGAGGACGCGAAGGGCCTGTTCGTCGGACATGGAGGCGAGGGCGGCGTCGCAGAAGGCGAAGGAGGCTTCGATGGCTTTGACGATTTCGTCCTTGGAGCCGCTGGTCCTGGGGGCGGCTGGAGGCTGGACGCCCTGGGCGGTGGCGCAGACGCGGAGGTTGAGAGCGGCGGTGTGTTCGATCCACTCGCCGAAGGGGCGCTGGGGCGGGGTCAGGCGGAAGGAGTAGTGTTGTTCGGGCATGACCTGAGCAGACTCGATCAGATTGCGTTTGGCGTTGCCGTACTGAAGGCGGACTGCGTCCATGACGGGGGAAGGCTGAGCGACGGCGGGGGCGGCGATCAGGAGGAGAAGGCCAAAGCAGTGTTTCATGGTTGGAAGATCCCAGGTTAGCTGCGATTGTAGCGAAACGGCGGGGGTGGACGAGAGTGGGATAAAGTGAGGAACCATGTGCGGAATTGCTGGAGTGGTGAAATGGCCGGGGTTTGGGCCGGAATCGAGCCGGCGGGCGATCACGCGGATGGTGGGGGCGTTGAAGCACCGGGGGCCGGACGAGCAGGCGGCGGTGGGGTTTCCGGAGATGGGGGCGGCGCTGGGGGCGGCCCGATTATCGCTGGTGGACGTGGTGCACGGGCAGCAACCGGTGTCGAACGAGGACGGAACAGTATGGGCGGTGTTGAACGGGGAGATTTACAACCACGGGGCACTGCGGGCACGATTACGGGGACAGGGGCACGGGTTCCGGACGGAGTGTGACACGGAGGTGCTGGTCCATCTGTATGAAGAACGGGGGGAGGCGTTGTTTGGCGAGCTTTCGGGGATGTACGCGGCGGGGATATTGGATTTGAAGCGCAGGCGGGTGGTGGTGGGGCGGGACCATGTGGGGATGAAGCCGTTGTATTACGCAGAGCGGGAGGGGGGGCTGGCGTTTGCGTCGGAAGTGGGGGCGTTTTTTGCGGGTGGAGTGGTGGCGCCGGAAGCGGACCGAGCGGCTCTAAGCGGGTTTTTCGATTTCGGGTATATTCCGGCGCCGGGGTGTGCCTTTCGGGGATTGCGGAAGTTGCAGGCGGGGTGTTACCTGGTGTGGGACGAAGGGGGAGCGCGGGTAAAGCGGCACTGGCATCCGCCGGTGGAGGTGGAGAAATGGGACGGGGAAGCGCCGTGGCGGCTGGAAGCGCTGCTGCGGGAGGCGACGGCGAGCCATTTGCAGGGCGATGTGGAAGTGGGGTGTTTCCTGAGTGGCGGATGGGATTCGTCGATCGTGGCTGCGCTGGCGCGGGAGCGGCTGGGGCGACTGAAGACGTTTTCGCTGGTGCTGCCGGAATCGCGGGAGTTGAATGAAGCGGAGCATGCGCGAGCGGTGGCGAAGGCGCTGGGGACGGATCATTATGAAGTGGAATTTCGTCCGGCGATGTGGCCGGAGTTGCTTGAGGAGAGTGTCTGGCAGCTGGGAGAGCCGTCGTCGTGTACGCCGTCGATGCTGGTGGGGCTGATCTCGAGGCTGGCTGCGGGGCACGTGAAAACGGTGGTGGGCGGGGAGGGGTCGGACGAATTGCTGGCGGGGTATGGGTGGCTGGGCCCGCAGCCGGTGTACCGGCTGAATGCGTTGGTACCGGGGCCGCTGGCGCGGCTCCTGCGGGGGTTGCCATGGGATTTGCGGTGGAGACGGGCAGCGCGGCAGATTGGGGCGGCGACGCGGGACGACATTGATTTTGAGTATGTGAAGCGGAGCGATGTGGAGGATTTGCCGGTATCGCGGGAGTTCCGGGGCCGGAGTTGCGGGGGAGCGGAGGCGTACGCGGTGGTGGCGGAGACGTTGGGGGAAGAGGTGGTGGCACGGACGGGAGCGGGGCTGGCGCGGAGGCTGTTGCTGGAGATGGGGGGGCGCCTGTCCAACGGGATACTGGCATCGTGCGACCGGATGTCCATGGCACAGGGGCTGGAGGTGCGGCTTCCGTTTTTGGACCGGGGGGTGGTGGAGTTCGCGATGAGACAGCCGGTTGAGTGGAAGTGGCGGGGGGACCAGGGGAAGGCGATCCTGAAGCCGCTGGCGGAGAAATATGTCCCGGTGGTGGCGGGGCGGAAGAAGCTGGGGTTGCAGATACCGGAGCGGGATTTCCAGCACAAGTCGGTTCGGGATTACAGTTACCGGGTCTTGCTGGAAGGGGAGGGGTTATTTCCGCGGGCGGAGACGGAGGCGCTGCTGGACCGGTGGTTTGAGCGGGAGCCGCGGGAGTTGCGATTTCTGCGGCTGCTGGTGGATTTGCAGGTTTGGTGGAATTTGTTTATGGGATCAGGGGGACGGGCGGCGCGGTTGAAATCAAAATAAATGGCGGCGTTGTTGTTTACCGACGTATTATTGGGCAA
>ERZ761609.1897-NODE-1897-length-16903-cov-29.332858_pt1 | contig 16903 bp, 10 predicted proteins | sample MGYA00511163_ERZ761609 | MGnify/ENA primary metagenome ERZ761609 (study PRJEB28899, sample SAMN02445070) | bioreactor sludge metagenome | biome: EBPR sludge | place: Australia: Brisbane, Thorneside Wastewater Treatment Plant | collected 2011-12-16 ... | reverse complement strand
TGCTCTTCCGATCTGGGCAAAGGCCCCGCCGCCATGCCGCCGACGCCGGGCGTCATCCCGCAGCCCGACCCGGCGCTCGCGCGCCAGGCCGCCGAGTTGAAGGAGGAGATCGGCAAGCTGCGCCAGGAGCGCGACCTGCTGCGCGCCGAGAATGAAAAGGAAAACCGCCGCCGCGAGGAGGTGCGCGCCCTGGAGAAGCAGCTCGAAACCGCGCGCCACGAGCTGGCGGACACGGAATCCCGCCTCAAGGAAACGCGCGCCGCCGCCGATGAGGCGGCGAAGGCCGCGGGCGATGTGAAATCCAAGCGCCGCGAGGCCGGAAACCTCGACAGCCAGGTGGAGTCCGCACGCACCGAGCTGGAGAAAATCCGCGCCGACATCGCCACCGCCACGCAGAGCCTGCAAGCCCTTCACACCGATGCGGACAAGGCTCGTGAAAGCAGGCTGGCCGCAACACGGGAGAAGGAGGCTGCCAGCGCCGGGACGGACGCTTTGCGCAAGCAGGCCGCCGGAGCGGAGCAGCGCGCGCAGGAGCTGGCGCGGCAGATCGCGGAAGCGGAGACGCGTTTGTCCGGTCTCCAGAAAAGCGAGGCGGAGCGCCTGTCCGAAAGCAGCGCCGAACTGCAAAAACTGGCCGCCGAAGCCGCCGAGCGCCGCGCGGAACTGCAGACACTGACCCGCCAGACGACGGAGTTCAAGGCCGACCACGAGCAGGCCAGGAGCGAACTGGAGAAAACACGCGCGGATTTGTCCGCCGAAAAGCAGACGCTCGAAAATGAGAGGAAGGCCCTTGCCGGCGCCGTCGCCGCTTTGGAGAAGCAGAAAACCGACCTCGAGGCAACCACCCGCGCCAAGGCCGCCGAGGCCGCCAGCCTGCAAAGCCAGGTCAGCACCCTTGAAACACGCGCCGCCGATCTCGCCAACAAGCTCGACGACCTCGCCTCCACCGACCAGCAGCTCAGCACCGCCAACGAGGCGCTCAAAGCCGTGGAGTCCCACAAGGCCGAGGTCGCGGCCGCCATCGTGCAGATGACCCGTGAGCGGGATGATCTCACCCGCGACCTGCTCGCCGCCACCGAGAAGGGCAAGGCCCAGCACGGACTCACGCGCGCGCTGAGCGAAAAACGCGCCGCGATGGAAAAGGAAATCGCCGCCATCGAGGAGCAAAAAGCCGCGCTCTCCACCGAGCTTGGCAAACTCAAGGAGACCCTGCGCCAGACCGCAGCCGATCTGGACAACAGCCGCGCCGCACAGGCCGAAGCCGAGGAAAAAACCCGCGCCGCCCGCGAGCAAGCCGCCGCCGCGGAAAAGCAGCACTCGGCGTTGAGCGCGGACGTGTCGCGACTGCGGGAGCAGGTCCATGCCGCGGACAGCGAACTCGAACGCCTGCGCCAGGATTCCGCGCGGGAGCTGCAGAGCGCGGAAAAATCCCGCGCCGATCACGAGCAGCACCAGAACCGCCTGCGCGACACGCAAACGCAGATCAGCGGGCTGGAGACTTTGCTCGCCACGCTCGCCGCCACCCAGGCCGAGCGCCAGCAGCATCTCGGCAGCCTCACCTTGCGCGAGAAGGAGGCCGCGTCCAAGCTCGACAGCTTGAGCCAGCAGGTCAGCGCCGCCGAAGCGCGGCTGGAGGTGCTCCAGGCCCAGGCCAAAGTCCACGAGGAAAAACTTTCCCAACTCGCCGATTCGGAGAGGCGGCTCGCCGAGGCCAAAGCGGCGCTGCTCACCGCCGGAGATGAACTTGAGGCCGCACGCGCCGAGACCGCCCGCCTGCGCGAGGAGCGCGCTGAGCATGAGCAAAACCTGCCCGCTTTGCGCGAGTCCGGCACCCAGGCGCAGACATCACTGGCCGCCCTGCGCAAAGACCAGGCCGCGGCAGAGACCACCGTAGCCGAACTCGCCCGCCAGAGCGCCGGGCTGGAGCAAAAGCTGGCGGAACTGCGCAGGACCGAGAAGCAGCTTGAGCAGGCCGCCGCCGCGCTTTCCGCCAAACAGCAGGAGCAGGAAAGTCTGGCCGCGGCGCTGCAGGAGATGCAGGGCCGTCGTGCCGAGCACGAGGGGGTGCTGCCTGGTCTCCTCACGCAGGTCGAGGCGCTTCGCGCCGAGTCCGCGAAGCTCTCGCAGGACAAGCAGACCACCCTGCGCGCGCTGGAGACCGCCCAGGCGGCGCGCGGCGAGGCCGAGTCCCAGGCCGCCGCGCTGCGGCTTGAGGCGGAGCAGATCGAGAAGCTGCTCGTCGAAAAGCGCGGCACACTGGAAGCCGACACACGCGCCAAGCTGGAGGCCATCGGCAAGGCAGAGTCCCGCCTCACCGAACTGAACACCGCGCTCGACGAGGCCAAAAAGCGCCTCGCCGAAGCCGAGGCCGCCGCCGTCAAAACACGCGAGGAGGAGGCCGCGCTGCGCAGGCAGATCCCCGCCATGCACACCGAGACCGCCGGTCTTCAAGCGCTGTTGGCCACCCTGTCGCGCGAGCGCGACGAGGCCTCGCAATATGTGAGCCGGCTCAACGCCTCCACCGAGTCTTCGAACCGCAAGCTCGGCGAGCTGCACCAGCAGATTTCCCAGCTCGATGAGGCTCAAAAAACGCGCGAGCAGCGCCTGCTCCAGACTCAGTCCGAACTCGACAAGGAGGCGGACAAGCTCAAAACCGCCCAGCAGCAGACGCGCGAAGCCGAGGCCGCCATGCAGGAGCTGGACAAGCAGATCAAGGAGCAGCGCAAAAAAGCCCAGGAAATCCGCGAGCAGACTCTCAAGCTGGACGGCGACCTCGCCCAGCGGCTGGATCGCGTCGAGGCGCTCAAATCCGAGGAGGCCCGCCTTCTGGCGGAGACCGAGGCTCATCGCGGGGAGGTGCGCGGTGCCGACGCGCTCCTGGCCGACATGCGCGCGCAGATCCGCGCCGAGGAGGCCCGGCTGGCGGAGTTCACCCAGGTCGGCGGGCAGATACTCACCCTCGGAGCCGCCTTCGCCAGCCTGCAGGCGCGCCAGGCGGAAACCTCCAAATCCCTGCGCGAGGCCTCCGAGCGCGAACTGGCCGCGCAAGTCAAGCTCAACACCCTCCAGGAGACCCTCAACCGCGAGACTGCCCGCGCCGAGAAGCTCAAGCACGAGCGCGCGGCCGCCGAGGCGGCTTTAAAGTCCCTCCAGGACGAGGCCGAAAGACATTCCGCCGCCCATGCCGCCCGCGAGTCCGAGCGCCAGCGCACGCTGGAGGACCTGGACGACCTCATCCTCGGCCAGGGCTCCCGCGCCGAGCGCCTCAAAGCCGAGATCAAAGACCTGGAGGAGCGCCGGGCGGAATTCGCGCAGATCGAGGCGCGCCTGCAAAACTGGCAGGACATCGAGGCGCGGCTGCGCGGCCAGCTCATCGAGCTGGAGGAGAAGCACGAGATTCTCCGCCACGGCCTGGGCAGCGACGAGTCCACCGTCATCATGTTCGCCAACGACATCATCAAGCGCCTCGACCTCGTGGACGCGCTCATGTCCCGCTATGCCGGCCAGAACGGCGGCGATGTCGTCTCCCAGCTCCGCACCCTGCGCCACTCGTTCGAGGACATCCTGCTCCAGCACGGTGTCAGCGAGTTCGACGTGGACCCCGGCACCGAGGTGGACGTGCCTTTGCGCAAGCGCATCACCATCGTCGAATCCCTGCCCGGCAAAAACAAACCCCGCGTGGTTGAAAGCTGCCGCTCCGGCTTTATCTACTCGCGCGAGGAGGGCCATGAGGTCGTCCTGCGCAAGGTCGAAGTCCGCATTTCCAGCAACTGAGACCCCTCCAGCACCCGCACATTCCTTTTCTCCCCTCACGTTATGGCTGAACACGTTGGCATTGACCTTGGCACCACCCTCTCCGGCCTCGCCTGGCTGAAACCCGATGGCAACCCCGAAATCGTCCCCAATGCCGACGGCGAGCGGCTCACTCCTTCGGTCGTCTTTTTCGAGGCGCACGAGGACGTGAAACTCGTCGGCAGCGCCGCGCGCGACGGCGGCGACCCCGGGCGCACCGTCTTCCAGATCAAGCGCCACATGGACGACCCCGAGTATCTCGTCAAAATTGACGGCAAGGACTGGACTCCATCCGAGATCTCCGCGCTCATCCTCGCCAAGCTCAAACGCGAGTGCTCGCGCATCATCGGCGACATCAACGAGGTCGTCATCACCGTCCCGGCCAACTTCAACGAACTCGCCCGCAAAAGCACCATCGCCGCCGCCCAGATGGCCGGCATGAAAGTGCGCCGCCTCGTCAACGAACCCACCGCGGCCGCCGTCTATTACGCGCACACCCAGGGCGTGCAGGGGCGCATCCTCGTTTATGACCTCGGCGGCGGCACGCTCGATGTCACCATCCTCCAGGTCGATGGCGACAACATCCGCATCCTCACCAGCGAGGGCGCGCGCCACCTCGGCGGCAGCAATTTCGACGAGCTGCTGCTCGAAGCCTACGCCCAGCAGTACAACAAGCAGACCGGCGCCGGACTCTACAGCGACGAGCGCCACCGCCGCCGCGTGCTCCAGGCCGTGGAGGACGCCAAAAAAATGCTCTCCAAGCTGCGCCGCGTGAATGACACCGTGGCCAACGACCAGAACTCGGGCCTGGCCCGCATTGACCTCGCCCGCGAGGACTTCGAGGCCATGATCCGCCACATGCTGACCCGCACCGTCATGCTAGTGGAGCAGGCGCTGGACTCCGCGCAGTTGAAGGCGTCCGACATTGACCACGTCGTCCTCGTCGGCGGCTCCACCCGCATTCCCAAGGTCAAGACCATGCTCGAGAAGCTCTTCGGCAAGTCCGCCGTCTCCTGCGGCAACGTGGACGAGTGCGTCGCCCTCGGCGCGGCCCTGTTCGCCAAGAAGTCGGCGAAAATCCAGGAGGTCTGCAACGCCAGCTACGGCACCGTGGCCATGGTCTATAACGCCCGCACCGGCGAGGAGAAGCTGATGAACTCCATCGTCATCCCCAAAAACACCCCCATCCCCTGCTCGCGCACCCAGGTTTACCAGACTTCCGAGGACAACGAGCGCATCATCGAGGTGGACATCACCCAGGGCGAGGACGAGGACGCCGAGTATGTGGACATCATCGGCCGCCTCACTCTCGAGGTGCCGCCGAACCGCCCCAAGGGCTGCGAGGTCGCCGTCACTTTCAGCTATGACGAGAACCAGCGCGTGCGCGCCCTCGTGCTCGACAAGCAGTCCGGCCGCAGCCGCGAGGTCGCCGTCAGCTACAAGGGTGCCGGCGTGCTTTCCGACGAGGAACTCAAGCGCCGCAGCGCCCACCTCCGCCAGATGCGCATCGAGTGACGCCATCCTCCAACACCCCTCATCCCACCGCGCCGCCGCCATGTTCAAGAAAATCCTCCAGTCCCTGACCAAGTCCCACAGCAGCAGGACAGCCGCCGCCCCGGCTCCCGCCGCCAGGGCGTCCGCCCCCAAGACCTCGCCGCTGGCCGGCATCAAAAACGCCCCCGCCAAATCCTCCGCGCCGCAGACGCCCGATGAGTTGTGCGGCATCACGCCGAAGATGCCCAAGAGCGAGATCATGGACCAGCTCAAACGACTCTACCGCCGCCACAACCGCGGCGCCTCCAGCCTTGACCCGAAGGTCCGCGCCAGGGCTGAGGAAATGCTCCACGCCATCGTCGTCGTGCGCGAAAAGCACTTCGGACAGATTTGACCGCCAGTGCCGCCCCTCCCGTCCGCCAGCGCGTCAGGCTCCCCCACAGCGGGATGCGCCGTGACAGGCCCCGGACGCGGCGCAGCCCATCTCCGAGCAGCCAGTTTCATTTCCCAGCGTCCACACTCATGCCCGCCCTTGACGACCTCCTCACCTGCCTGCGCTTCCCCAGCGTCTCCACCGACCCGAAGCACCAGCCCGACGTGCGCGCCTGCGCCGCGTGGCTGGTGGAAAAGCTGCGCGGCATGGGCTTGACCGTGGAGCTGCACGAGACGCCCGGCCACCCGGTCATCGTGGCGAAAAACGCCCATCAGCCGGGCCGCCGCACCGTCCTGCTCTATGGCCACTACGATGTGCAGCCGCCGGAGCCGCTCAATGAATGGCGCACTCCCGCCTTCGAACCCACGATCCGCGACGCGCGCGTCTGGTGCCGGGGTGCCACGGACAACAAAGGCCAGCTCATGGCCCACATCTCCGGCATTGCCGAAACGCTCGCCCAACACGGGGACCTCCCCGTGAACTTGACGATTCTCTTCGAAGGCGAGGAGGAGATCGGCAGCCCCAATTTAAAACCCTTCCTCGAAGCTCATCGCGAGGAACTGGCCTGCGATGTCGTCGCCATCTCCGACACCGGCATGGTGGCGCCCGGCGTCGGCACCTTCACCTACGGGCTGCGCGGCATCGCCTGCCTGGAGGCGCGCGTGCATGGGCCGGCCATAGATTTGCACTCCGGCATCTTCGGCGGCGCTGTGGCAAACCCCGCCACCGTGGCCGCCCGCCTCGCCGCCTCACTGCACGATGCCGAAGGCCGCGTGGCCATCCCCGGCTTCTACGACGGCGTGCGCGACCTCCAGGACTGGGAGCGCGCCGCCTGGGCGGAGCTGGGTGATGGCGAAGCCGAGACGCTGGAACTCACCGGCTCCCCCGCGCTGTTCGGCGAGCCCGGCTACACCGAGCGCGAGCGCCGCTGGGCGCGCCCCACGGCGGAGGTCAACGGCATCGGCGGCGGCTGGCAGGGCGCCGGGTCGAAGACCGTCATCCCGCGCGAGGCCTTTGTGAAAATCTCCTTCCGTCTCGTGCCCGACCAGGACCCCGCGCGCATCCTCGACCTTGCCGAGGCGCACCTGCGCGCTCACATGCCCGCCGGCGCCCGGCTCGAAGTTCATCGCGGCCACACCGGCCAGGCCTACCTCATGGACCCTGGCAGCCCCTTCGGCCAGGCCGCGCGCCGCGCCTTGGAAAAGACCTTCGGCGGCCAGGTGGCCCTCATCCGCGAGGGCGGCAGCATCCCCATCGTCCAGGCCTTCAAAGACGTGCTCGGTGTGGACACCCTGCTGCTCGGCCTGGCCCTGCCGGACTGCCAGGCGCACGCGCCGAATGAGAACTTCCCCATCGCCAGCTTCGAGGCCGGCATCCGCCTGAATCAGGAGCTGCTGCGCGCGCTGGCCGCCTGACCTGGGACGCGGGCAGCCTGCCTGCGCGGCGGAGGGAGAGGCGACACCCCCCTTCCCCATGCACCCGCCAGCGGCGGCGCGCGCGAGGCCGGAAAGAAAAACACCGCACTCGCGCGGGGCGGGTGCGGTGTTGAGGTGACCGGGCTGGCCGGTGGCGCCGGATCAGGCGTCCTTCTTCTTCTTCGGAGCGGCCATGAACTCTTCCTTGCTCACGGAGCCGTCCTTGTCCTTGTCGCGCGCGGTGAACTGCTTCTCAGCGGCAGCCGCGTCCTTGGCGCCCTTGGTGAACTCCTCCTTGCTCAGCTTGCCGTCGCCGTTGGCGTCTTTTTTGGCGAAGACCTTTTCTGGGTCCTGCTTCTTCTTCTCCTGGGCGGAGGCGTCGAGCGTGATGCCGGCGAAGGCGATCACGGTGAGGATGGATGCGATGATTTTCATGTCTGTTGGTGTGTGTTGGGTTCTGGATACGCCGGGGTTTGGTTTTGGCCCATCCCTATGCGATGCGCGCTTTAACGCGGGCGCCTTCACACAGTTTCAGCTTTTTTTCAGTCCCGCAAAAAAGCCGCCCCTCCGGCTACGCGAGGCTGCCCCGCAGCCCGAATGCCGGGGAGGAAACGGCGGGCGGCCCCCGCGCTGCGGCTCCGCCTTTTCACGCGGCGGCGTTTGAGAGCCCGGACCGGAGTTCAGGCAACGGACCCGTCACGCACCCGGCCACGATCCGGTTCCAGTCCTGACCAGGCAGTCTGCTCCGCGCAGGCCGCGGATTTGCACCCGCAGCCACGAAGCCGTGACGCGCACTGGCGCGCGGAGGGGTCACTCGGCCTGGCGGAGCCAGGCGGTGATGTCGGCCACGTCCTGGGCGGTGAGGCCGAGCTGGGCGGCGCTGAGCATCATGCTGCGGTCCAGCTTTTTGCGGCTGGCGATGCGGCTGCGCGGGACATACTGGGTCTGCCCGCCCATGCTGCGCACGATGAGCACCTCCCCTTCGGCGAGGACGAGTCCGTGGATCTTGACGCCGTCCTTGGTGACGATCTCGTGGCCGTCGAAACCGTGGGCGATGTCTTTGCTCGGGTGGATGAGGGACTGGGCGATGACTTCGGCGGGCTGGCTGATGCCCCAGCCCTGGAGGCTCGGGCCGAACTCGACACCCTGCTCGCCGATCTGGTGGCACATGATGCAGCGCATGACGAGGGAGGCTCCGCTGGCGGGGTTGCCGGTGAGTTTCATGACGGCTTCGACGCTCAGGGGGGTTTCCCCCTCGGGCGGGATCTCGATGGTCATGAGCTTGGCGGTGTCGGGGTCGAAGATGCCCTGCTTTTTGAGCTCGGCGGGGATGCCGTAGCCAGCCCAGTCCTCGGTGCTGCGCTTGACGAGCCACCACATGGCGTCGGCGTGGACAGGGGAGGCTGTGTCGGCGGCGGCGGCGAGCATGGCCTGGGCGGCGGAGGGGTCGGGCGTGAAGGCGAGGGTGTCGAGGGCGAGCCTGCGCTGGGCGGGGGTGAGGGCGGAGGAAAGGGCGCGGGCTTTGACGTCGGGGACGGCGGCGGGGGGGTGGAGGCGCCAGGTGATTTTGGCAAAGGCGTCGCTCCAGGCGGCGGGGTCCCCGGGTTCGTGCTGGCGGAGCTGCTGCCAGAGCTCGTGCTCCTTGCCGGTGGAGCCGAGGCCGAGGGCTTCGAGGTAGGAGCGGTCGCTGCCATCGTAGCGGCGGGCAAGCTCGGCGAGGATGCCAAGGCTTTGGGCGGCGGGCACGCCGCGCAGGGAGACGGCGACCTCGCGGCGGACGGCGGGGCTTTCGTCCCCGGCCATACTGGCGATGAGGTCGAGGCCGTCGCCGGTGGCGGCGCGGATGGCGCGCAGGGCGACGAGGCGCTTGGTGGCGTCGTCGTCATCAAGCCAGGTGCGCACACGCATGAAGCCGGTCTCGCCCATCTGGGCGAGCAGGAAGACAGCGCGCGCGGCGAGGTGCGGGTCGGGGTCTTCGAGCAGCTTCGAGACCGCGCCGAGCGCCTCCCTGCCTTGCTCGCGCAGCTTCACGAAGGCGGCGTGGCGCACGTTGTTGGCGGGGGAGCGCAGGGCGGTGATGCAGCCTTCGGTGGTGGTGTAGTCCGCGCGCGGGATGGCGGGCTTGAAGCCCTTCGGGGCGATGCGGTAAATGGCGCCGCTGCAGGTGTCGTCGAGGTCCTGGTGGCCGCCGGTGCGCTTGTCGAACCAGTCGCTGACATAAATGGCGCCGTCGGGGCCAACGAGGACGTCGCTGGGGCGGAAGAGAGCGTGGCGGTCGTCGGAGAGGTTGCTGCTGCCGCCGACGAAGTCGCTGCCTTTGAAGACGCCGGTGGTGTTGCTGGTGAGGAAGGCGAAGCGCTCGAGCTTGAAGCCGGCGCCGTCGGGCTTGGGCAGGTAGCCGAAGACGGTGTTGCGGCCTGTCTCGCAGCTCAGGAGGAGGCCGCTCCATTTGGGGCCGAGGGCGCCATTTTCATAATAGCAGAGGCCGGTGGGGGCGCCGCCGCCGTAGATGTCGCCGGCGGGGAGGATGCCGGGGTCGTCCTGCCGCCATTCGGCCACGGGGACGGTCTGGCCGGGGCGCTTGTCGGCGCGCCACTGGCGCTTCCCGTCGGCGGAGAAGAAGCCGAAGCTGCCGCCCTCGATCAGGTGGCTGACGCGGCAGGCGGGCGGGTCGTCGTTGTCGTTGAGGAACATCTCGCCGAAGGAGTTGGTGACGCCCTCGTAGCTGTTGCGGTAGTTGTGGCCGAGGATGCGCACGCGGTGGCCGGAGGGGTCCATGCTGGCGGTGAAGCCGCCGACCCAGACGTGGCCGTCATCGCTTTTCTCGCCGGTGTAGGTGTTGTTGAGGTAGGCGCCGCCGATGCGGAAGGTGGAGCCGCTTTTGTCGGTGAAGTGGGCGCCGCAGTTGCCGTTGCTGAAATACCAGCGCCCGTCGGGGCCGGCATAGACGGCGTGGAGGCTGTGGTCGTGCTGGGGCTGCTCGAAGCCGGTGAGCAGGACCTCGCGCCGGTCCACGGCGGGGTCGAAGCGGAGGTCGCGGTCCACGTCGGTGTAGAGGATGAGGTCGGGGGTGTTGGAGACGACGATGACATTGTCGAAGACGGCGATGCCCATGGCGCTCTCCAGGGCCTTTTCCCGGACGAAGACGTGGGAGGAGTCGGCTCTGCCGTCGCCATCGGTGTCCTGGAGCACGCGGATGGCGTCGCCCTCGCGGCTGCGGCCGCTGTGGCGGCGGTAGTTCACGCCCTCGGAGACCCAGATGCGGCCGGCGGCGTCCACGTCCATGTTGGCGGGGTTGTGCAGCATGGGAGAGGCGGCCCAGAGGGTGACCTCCAGGCCCTCCGGGACCTGGAACATGGAGGCGTCCAGGTGGTCGGGGGTGACCTGCGCGGGGTCGAAAGCGGGGGTGGCCGGGTCGGCAGTGAATGCTGGCTTTGCCGGGACGAAGACCTTTTCTTTCCTTGCGGGGCGGTCCGGTTTCTGCGCGGTGGCTTGCAGGGAGAATCCGGCGAGCAGGGCAAGGGCGAGGGAGGTTTTCAGGGACATGGGCGGCTCAAAACGGGTGGAAGGCGCGCATTCTTGCCCTGGAGTGCGCGCCCGCGCCAGCCCGGAGAGCGGCTATTTTTTCTTCGCCCTGGCCGCCTCGAAGGTCCAGGCGCGGGCCGGGTCCATGCGCTGGCGGTCGGCGTCGGTGGGGCCGCCGCCGAACTGCGCCCAATATTCCACGGCGAAGGGGTTAAGTTCGGGGCCGCGGGCCTGCTCGTTGAGGTCGGCCTGGCCTTTGAGGGAGTCCCACCAGGCGTCGTATCTGGCGCTCAGGGCGCTGGCAATCCCGGGGTGGCGGGCGGCGACGTCGATCTGCTGGCCGGGGTCGTTTTTCAGGTCAAAGAGCTGCCAGCCGGCGGCGGGGGCGGGCTGGCCTTTGCGCGCGGGCTGGGCGGCGCTGACGAGCTGCCAGCGGCTGTCGCGGACGCTGGCGTTGCGGTCCTTGAAGGCGTGGTAGTCCTGGCCCTTGGGCCAGCGGCCGACGTGGGTGAAGAGGACGCGCTCGTCCCAGGGGGCGGCGGGGTTTTCCAGGAGGGGGAGGAGATCGCGCCCCTCGGCCTGCTGCTGCGCGGCCTCCGGCAGGGACGCGCCGGCCAGGGCTGCCCAGGTGCGGAAGACATCCACATGCGCGGTGAGCGCGCCGCATTCACCGGGCTGGATGCGGCCGGGCCAGTTCCACAGGGAGATGGCGCGGATGCCGCCGAGCCATGGGCTGCCCTTTTGCCCCCTCATGCCGGCGTTGAAGACGCTGTGGCCGGCGGCGGTGCCGTTGTCATTGATGAAAACGATCAGCGTGTCGTTGGCGATGCCCCACTGCTCCAGCCGCGCGCGCAGCCTGCCGATGTTTTCGTCTATGTTGTGGATCATGCCGAAGAAGTTCTCGACATTCTCGCCGAGTCCCCTGCCCTCATACAGCGCGCGGTCCTCCGGACGGGCGATGTAGGGCGCGTGCGGGGCGTTGGTGGCCAGCCAGCAGAGAAAGGGCTGCTTGCCCTTGACGCCCTCGATCCACCTGGCCGCCTGCTCGAAGAAGACATCCGTGCAGTAACCCTTCGTCCTCACAAAGCTGTCATTGTGGAGGATGGCGGGGTCGAAGTAGAGATTGCCCGGCGCGTCTCCGCAACTGCCGGGGTAGCTCTGGCCGATGCCGCCGCCGCCGTGGATGAACTGCTCGTCGAAGCCGCGCGCGCGGGGGCGGTATTCCTTTTCATCACCGAGGTGCCATTTGCCAAAGATGCCGGTGGTGTAGCCGGCGGACTTGAGCACCTGGGCGATGGTCACGGCCTTCGGGTCCATGCGCTCGCGCTCCAGGATGGTGTGGGTGATGCCGTTGCGGAACTCGTGCCGCCCGGTCAGCAGCGCGCTGCGGGTGGGCGCGCAGGTGGGGCTGACATTGAAGTCGGAGAAGTGCCTGCCTTCGGCGCGCAGGCGGTCCAGGTTCGGCGTCTTGAGGACGGGGTTGCCGTGGGCGGACATGTCGCCGTAGCCCTGGTCGTCGGTGAGGATGAAAAGGATGTTCGGGCGCGAGCCGGCGAGTCCGGCGCTGAGGCAGGCATGGGGCGCGGCGAGGAGGATGAGGGCGGTGAGCAGGCGTTTCATGGAGCCGCCAGTAACGGCGCGCGCGCGCCGGAACTTATGCAAACTCATGCCCGGATCACAACCTCCGCGCCCGCCCCGCCCGCAAGCGCCGGGCCGCCCCGCCCGGAGGCCGCTCAGCTTTTGAAGATGAAGAACTTCCGGCAGACGAAATTGATCAGCACCGAGGTCACCGCCATGAAGAGCTGCGCCACCAGCGTGTTCAGGCCGAAGACCTTGATCATCCACGGCCCCGCCGCCAGCCCGCCCGCGAAGCTGATGGCGCCCACCGCGAAGAAGTACACGATCTCCATCGTCCGGCTGTGGCGTCCGGGCGTGAACACCCAGCGGATGTTCGTCAGGTAAGCCACCGCCGTGCTGAAGACCAGGGCGATGCAGTTGCTCAAAGTGCTGTTGAGCGCGCGCGTCTCCTGCGGGATGGCCGAGTCAATCGAGGGGAAAAACCACGCCGACGCAGCCAGCCACACCACCTGGTGCGTGGTGAAGGCCGCCAGCCCGCAGATCACATACTTCACGAACTGAAGGTAAGGATGCGCGTCCTTGCGGAGGAAGGCGCGCCGGATCGTCGCCCAGTCGTTGTGCTTGATGAACCGCGCCGTGGCGGTGATTTCCTTGACCATGCCCGGCTTTACCCGCGCCCCGCGCGAATGCAAGCGGCGGGCGGTGACAAGTGCCTCACCACCCCGCTCAAATCTCCATTCCCGGCAGCCCGTTCACGATCTTCAGCGTCTCCAGGCTCACGGTGATCACGCGGAGGAAGAGTTCCAGGGGGTAGGCGGGGTTGTTCATCGTTTCGGTGGCCCAGAGGTTGGCGTCGTTGACGATGCCGCTGTCTTTGTCGGTGGTCACGGACTGGCGCTCCATGACCCATTCGAGGGCGGGTTTGCCGTTCACCACATAATCATAAGCCTCCAGCGGGATGCCGCGCAGCGTGATCCGGGAGTTGTAAATGACGGTGGTCTTGTCGTTGATGCTCTTGTTCGTTTCGGGGTCGCGCTTCTTGGCGAATTTCAGTTCTGGCTCAGCCATAAGTGCCTGAGCTTCATTGGTGGCGCGGACTGGCCGTTTTCTAGATAGGTTCTACGCGGGATTTAATGGATGGATGGTTTCAGGTCAAGCATTCCGCAATGGAAGAGGATGTGCACCCGGTAGTTGGCATAGGAGCGAAAGCCCCTGGCGGCGCTCTTGATGGCTTGGATGCGGCTGTTGAGTCCTTCACTCACGGCGTTGGTGATGCGGTGCCTGATGTAGTTGAAGATCTCGCGCCAATGCTCGTCGATCATGCGCACGACCTTTTTTAACGGCTCCAGGCGGCTGCGCATCACCGCCTTGCGCCAGGCCTCGTAGAAGCGCAGTGCGGCATCTGGTAAACGGTAGTTCCAGAAGTGCCGAAAGTCCTCCTTGTAGTGCCACGCGCGGCTGGTTTTCAGATCGAGCTGGTGCAGCTTGCGAAAACTCACCGCCTCGCTGCTGCGCCCGTCGCAGTAAGTGCGCAGCCATTGATATTTGCTGCCCTTGAGCGTGTCATCACCGGCAGCCAGCAGTCGCGTGTGCTCGGCCTTGCGCACGGTGTCCACCGCAGTGTTGAGATGGGCGGTGACGTGATACTTGTCATGCACGATGTCGGCCTCTGGCAGCACTTGACGCACGGCTTTGAGAAAAGGATCCCACATGTCCAGTGCGACGGCCCGCACTTCGGATCGCTGCGCCGCGGGGATGCTCTCCAGCAAGGTCACGGCGGCTTGATGGGTGCGCCCCTCCACCACTTCGAGCACGCGTGCGTTGTCCGCATCAATGTCGTTGAGCGTGGTGATGTAGCTCTGTCCGCGTTTGAAGCTCTTCTCATCCATGCCCGCATGCTTTATCCCTGCCACGCTGCGCCGCTCCAGGCCACGCTGCACGCCACGTTCCATGATGCGTTGCGCACTCTCCCAGCCGATGCGCAGCAGTCGGCAGGCATCACTGGTGCTGCCGGCACTCTGCAGCACCGCGATGGCGAAGGCTTCAAACAACCAGGTGAAGGGTGAATGCTTTCCCGCCCAAGGCACGGCAATGGTTTTGACGCCGCAGTCCTCGCACTTGCAGCGTGGCACCCGTGCTCGCAGAACCGTTTCAAACTGCATGGTGTCCAGGTGCCGCCACTCACGCTCCGGGGCGTGGTCGAACATGACGCAGGCGTTCTGACACTGCGGACAGGACAGCGCCGCACCACGGACATGCCGCAGGTCAATGCGCACCCTTTTGGCTGCCAGTTGCAAATCCACCCGCTCCACCTCCCAGTGCTTGTCGAGTCCCAAAAGAAGGCTGTAGTGGTCATTGAGGCTCGGCAATGTGCTCATCCGCTCACTTTACAGCTCCCTCTCACCCATTAAAAGTCGCGAAGAATCAATTTGTGCTTCCCTCTGGGAGGGGAAAGCCGTGGTCAGAAAATATCTTTTTGGCAGATGAGACAGGCAAGGACGGATCGCTTTCATCGGAAGGTAATTTGGCAGAGCTTAGAAAACTGGGAGACACACGGAACACTCGTGTTTCCATTCCGGGCTTGGGTGGCGGAGGCGGCTCGACGCCTGGAGGCAGCGGGCGGGTGGTTGCATCCACCGGGGCACCTCCCGGATGCCGTGCAAAATGAACCTTCATGAAGGCCAGTTCCATAATGCTTCCCGCATCCCCGGCTTCCTCGCTCTCCGGATTCCATGCACCGATGAGTTTGGTGGCGCCATCCATGAGCACCATGTGGGAGGAAAGCTCCATGCGCCGCTCGCGGATGTGCGGCAGCTCGATTCCGCCATCCGATGCCTCAGGGATGGCCATCCGCCCCGGAATGGCCGGGGCGGGGTTCCACTCCAGCTTGCACTCCGCCGCCATGGTCTGGCCGTCTTCACCAAGCGTGGGTAAGAGCTTCAGTTTCACGCCGGTGAATCCCTCCTCGGTAGCGAGCCAGGCATGCTGATCCCGCCCCTGAGTCCAACCGACTTCGTTCAAACGCCTCTCGCCATTGCCCGCAGTGAGCTGGACTTCATGCTTCGAATCAACCCGCGCGTGCAGCGTGCTGATGATCCGCGCCTCGCCCCTCCGCACCGCCTCATGCGCCTGACTCCATAGCGATGTGTCATCGCCCGAATCCCCGATGTCCTCCAGCATGGGACGCAGCAGGCTTGCCGGACCGCGCACGATCTCCAGGGTCATGTCCAGGCTTGTCGCTTGCCCGCGATGCTGCTCGACCAGCCAGCGCTGGATGACCTCCATCGTTTCCATGTCCGCCTGCACGGAGAGTTTGTGGGGAGTCTCCAGGCTGACCCGCGCGTCTTCCGGCAATTGGATGTCTGCCTGCCGCAGATCGTCCGCAATCTCCTTGTTCTCCCCCAGGCCGAAGCGCGCGGGCAGAGTCCATGCGTCCTTTGGCAGGTCAAAGACATGCTGAACTGACTTGGCGATGGGTTCCTCCAGATTTGGCCTGAACGCATTGTTCCATTTCGTGCGCAGGGGTTTGTGAATGATGGTCTTGACCGTGATCACCACGGCTTGGAGCACGTCCTGGTTCTGGCTGGGAGCGTCCCAAAGTCCGGCGAGGCAGGGCAGCCCGTCACGGGGTTGGATGGAGGTGGATATGGAATCTCTGCCATGCTGGAATGGCATGCGCTCCTGCGGCTCGACTTCGTTGATTTGGTTCAGCAGCGGGTGATGACTGACTGCAAAGTTCAAATCAATGCCGCGTCCATGAAGGGCGGAGTTGCTGCCATACGCATCGGTTTCGAAATGGAATCCTCGGGCTGTCTTCTCGATCTGGATAACATGGCCGTTTTCCCCGGCCTCGATCCCGCTGTGCTCCCAGTCCTCGAATCCCGAAAGGATGTCACTTCGCATGCCGCTCTGGGATTCGACCAGGGCCGTCCTGACCATGCGCACGTTCGATCCGGGCACGAACGCCTGCTTGAGCAGGGCCGCCAAGGCGGGCGCGGCTTTCTCAAAGTCCAGCGCGGCGATCCGCCTGAGTTCACTGCCAGGCGCCTCGACTAGGTCCGCCCGGATGGACAATGTCACCGGCAACTCCTCATTCAGCGTGGCGATGACCTGCTCCACGATCTTCATGTTTGCCGGAGTGTTGCGCACGGTCAGCACATGATGCGTGGCATCGTGAAAGGCGGCGGAGCCTTCCGGGAAGGGCAGCCCGGCGTCCCTCAGGATTTGCAGCGTGCTTTTGCTGAACTCCTGCGGCCGCAAGCCTGGAGGATTGTCGGGGCTGAAGGGGTCGTAGGGTTGTGATTCGCCGCTTTCAGGCTTTGGGAAAATCTCCCCCACCAGCCGGGGGAACTTCGTCGGCACATCGAAGGAGCGCGTCACCATCTCCTGCGCCTGCAATGCGCTGACGGAACAGGCCAGAAGCAGCAAGGCCATGCGTGGGACGTGGGCGGCGATGCCCTCAATGGGACGCGGCATGGTGGTTTTCATGACCCGCTTTTATCCCGGGGGGTCATGGCATGTCGAGCCTTGAATTACTGGCGTTTGCATGTGGCATCAGTGCTCTGTAGGCGCGCTTGCCAAAGCGCGGGATGTGCTTCCGCCGCGACACCCAGGCCCCGCATTCTGGCGAGACTGTGTCAAAACTCCTCCGAGCGGTCTTTGGGGG
>ERZ761609.1896-NODE-1896-length-16909-cov-29.752878_pt1 | contig 16909 bp, 16 predicted proteins | sample MGYA00511163_ERZ761609 | MGnify/ENA primary metagenome ERZ761609 (study PRJEB28899, sample SAMN02445070) | bioreactor sludge metagenome | biome: EBPR sludge | place: Australia: Brisbane, Thorneside Wastewater Treatment Plant | collected 2011-12-16 ... | reverse complement strand
CGCCAGCGCGATCTTGAGCGACGGCTTGGACAGCGGGGCCGGCGGCGGGATGGGGAGTGCCGGGGGCGGGGCCGCACAGGCGGAAAGCAGGGCGGCGAGGAGAAGCAAGGGCAGGGACAGGCGACGCATGGGACGAACCGGTATTGGGCGGAATACCGGATTATGCGGCGAGGGTGATGAAACTGGCAGGTTCAGGCCAGGGCGTGCGGCAGGACGGCCAGCAAAACCCGAGGCGTCCGGTTCACTGCCGATTCATCTGAACAGGGTTTTGACAATGTTGCGGCCATTCACCAGGACGTGCATGACAAACAATGCGAATGCGAGTATCCATAGCGTGAACAGGATATAGGCGTCGTACGTGTCCCCCAGTTGAAAGCGTCCGACCAGCAACACGCCTATCGCCGCCAGAACGATCTGCATCAGGTCCAGCGCCAGGAGCTGGGCCTTGATCGTGCAGCACTTTGTCGCGCTGAGCGTCGTGCCGGCGGCTGACGAGACGGTGAGTCTGTCTTTCAGTTCCTTGTAAGGAATATTGCGGATGTAGGCCACCACGGCAAGAACCACTGCCAGCAGGGTGTACTGCACGGGTCCATCCAGCAAATAGGGCGTCATGGGCTTGCTACCTTCGCTCACCGGAAAACATCAACATAGCACACGCCCATCGTGCAGCGCAGGCCGGTCAGCAGCGCATGCTCAGCCAGCGCCGGGACTTCACGTCGACATAGCCGATCGTCGCTTTCTTGAAGTTGAGGTCGACGAAGAGCTCGCAGCGCAGTTCGCCGTGGCGCCAGCACATGGCGACACTGCTTTCGTTCGAATACATCAGGTGGAACACGCCGTCGAACGCGGGATAGCTGCTGCGGAATTCCATCAGTTTGAGCAAGCGCTTGGCCACGGGTTGCTTCACCGCCTGGTCGACCTCGTCCGCGCTGTAACGGTGGCGGTTGATGTCGCGCAACTCGCCGGTGGCTTCCATCAATTCCAGGTCGTTGCTGCCGGCGAGCAGGCCGACGTAGTAGACCTGCGGGATGCCGGGGGCGAAGAACTGGATCGCGCGGGCGGCGATGTAGGCATCGTCGTTTCGCTTGAGTGCGTCGTAGTAGGTGCAGGTGAGCTGGTAGATCGCGCCGACGCTATGCACGTTGGCGGCGGAGCGGCGCAGGATGGGGTCGGCCGAGCGCTGGCTGACGTTGTCGATCACCGCTTGGATCTTGTCCTTGGGCAGCACGCCTTCGGCGTCGGGAATGCAGATGCCGTCGTGGGTATCGAGCACGGTGAGCTGGTTGCGCGGACACATGCGCAGCCACTGCTTGAGATAGACGCTGTTGGCGTCGAGCAGCGAAAACAGCAGCAGCGGCGCCAGCGCGAAGCCGTAGGGATGCATGCCGTGCAGTGCGATGGCGTACTGGAAGCTGGCATGGTCATGCACCTCGGGCAGGGTCTCCGCCCCGTTCTCGCGGGCGATGCCGTCGACCCACTTGAGGATGTCGTAGACGTCGGGCTCGACCAGGAAACAGCTGGTGCCGATCTTTTTCGTCGTGTAGCCGAAGGCATCCAGGCGAAACAGCCTGACACCGCGCGCGGCGAGGAACTTGATGGTGTCCTCCATCAGCGCGTAGGTCTTGGGCGAGTTGTAGTTGAGGTCGACCTGGTGCTCGGTGAAGGTGCACCAGACGCGGCCACCGCTGCCGTCGGCGAAGGTCACCTCGCGGAAGGGCTCCTTTTCCTTGCGGATGTGGATGCGCGCCAGATCGTCAGGCGAAATCGGCCCGAGCTGGTCGACGTGCACGAAGAGGTCGGCGTATTCGGAATCGTAGCCGCGGGCGATAAAGTCCTTGAATTCCGCGGACTCGTCCGAGATGTGGTTGAGGGTGAGATCGAGACAGAGGTCGAAACGCGCCGAGATTCTTTCGACGTCGGCCCAACTGCCGTATTCCGGATCGATTTCCTTGTGGGTCAGTGGCGAGAAGCCGCCGTCGGCGTTCGACGGGTACGGGGGCAGGATGTGGATGCCGCCGATGGCTTTCGAAAAATACCGCTCGATGATGTCGTACAGCTCGGCCAGGTTGGCGCCCATCCGGTCGGGATAGGCGATCAGCTGGACTTGGTTGCGCAGGGTCATGGGAGGGCCTCGTGGGTCAAGCCGGTGCCGGCCTGCTGGCGGTCCGGCAGGCGCAGGGCGACTACGAAAAAACGGGGGGCGTGCTGACGCGTTGCGCGTCAGACGGCTTTGCGGCCGGCACTGCGCGCAGCTGTCTGAACAGTTCCAGCACATGGCGGGTCCAGTGGCCAACGTCGTAACGGTCGATCAGTGCATCCATGCGCTGCATGCGCGCACGCTGTTCCTCGCGCGGCATGTCCAGCGCGCGATCGATGGCCGCGTCCATCTGGATAAGGCTGTAGGGATTGACCAGCACCGCGTCCTGCAGCTCGACCGCAGCACCGGCGAATTCCGACAGTACCAGCACGCCGCTTTCGTTGACGTGAGCGGCGATGAATTCCTTGGCGACGAGGTTCAATCCATCGCGCAGCGGGGTGATCCAGCAAATATCGGCGGCGCGGTAGTAGCACAGCGTGTCGGCAAACGGCATCGGCGTGGTCGACAGCAGGATCGGTTGCCAGGACAGGGTGCCGATGTGGCCGTTGATGCGTCCCACCAGTTGTTCGATGGATTGCTGCGCTTTCTTGTAGGCACGCATGCCGTCGGCTGCCGCCACTGCGGTGACCAGCAGCTTCACCTTTCCATGCAGCTCGGGGCGCCGCTGCAGCAGGCGCTCGTAGGCCAGCAGCATCTCGCGTGTGCCCTTGGCGTAGTCGACGCGGCCGATCGAGACGATGATTTTTTCCTGCGGGATATCGCGCCGGATCTGCGCGACCTGCGCCCGTTTGTCGGGCTGCTGCACGATGCTGCGGATCATCCCGGCATGGGTACCGATGGGGGAGGCGTCGATCTGGATCTTGCGCCCCTTGCATGTCATCGACACCGGCGTCAGCGGTTCGGACAGTGCGGTGCCGGTGGCACGCAGCTCGTCGGGCACCCTGCGTTCGACCACCTCGTCCACCGGACGCAGCGACTCCACGGTGGCGACGAAATTGCGTGCATAGCGCGGAATGTGGAATCCCACCACGTCGCAAACCAGCAGACTGTCGATGATCTCGTCACGCCACGGAAAAATGTTGAAGACGTCCGCCGGCGGAAACGGTGTGTGATGAAAGAAAGCGATGTGCACGTCGGGCCGCATCTCGCGCACGAATCTGGGCACCAGCCACAGGTTGTAGTCGTGCACCCACACCACGGCGCCCGGCGCGGCTTCTTCGCAGGCCGCCTCTGCGAACAGGCGGTTGACCTCGCGGAAGGTGGCCCAGTCGCAGTTTTCGGTGGAATACAGCGAAGGGAAGCTGTTGAGGATGGGCCACAGCGCCTCTTTCGAGGTGACGTGGTAGAACTGGCTGATCTGCTCGCTGGTGAGCGGCAGGCGCACCACTTCGTAGCTGCCGTAGCTGTCTTCCACCGTGATGCGGCGTTCGAATCTGGGCGGCTTGCCGGCGGCGGCCTTTTTCCAGGCGACCCAGCTGGCGCGTTCGGTCTGTCCGATGAAGCCCTTCAGCGCGGGCACGATGCCGTTGGGGCTGGCGTTTTCCCTGAGAACGGTTTTGCCGTCTACGACATGTTCCTCATAAGGCTGCCGGTGATAGACGATGACCAGCGATGAAGCCATGGGAGTCCTCCGTTCGGTGAAAGCGTTGCAGGGCGTCGAGCACGCCGGCCGCCCCCGGATGAGGGCTGCGATACACGTTGTCGTGCTGCTGGATGGCCGCGTCGAGCGCGGCCTCGCGGTTGCCCACGGCGACACCGGCCAGGCCGGTGTCGAACATGGACAGGTCGTTTAGGGTGTCGCCGGCCACCAGGGTGCGGCGTACGGGCAGGTCGAGCGCCTGCAAGGTGCGCAACAGGGTGGGGCCTTTCTGCACGCCGCGCGGCAGCACGTCGAAATACAGGTTGTCCGAGATCAGGGCGTCGAAACCCAGTTGCTGGATGTCTTGTTGCGCAGCCAGCGCATGGGTGGGGTCCTTGAAGTAGTAGGACCGGCGCCGGCCACCGGCGATGGGCTGCTCGCTCAACCCCGGATGCTGCTGCATGGTCTGCTCGATGCGCAGCGATGCATCGGCCGGCCAGCGGGCGTCCAGCCACTGCTCGAGATGCGGCAGGGGCAAGTACCACGGGCCGCACGCGACACTGGTGCCGACATCGCCGACCATGTGGTCGGGCTGCACCGGCAGCTCTTTGGCCAGGCCACGCATGAAGTCGATGCCGCGGCCGCTGACGAAAATGAGCACGATTTCGTCGCGGCGCTGCGCGATCCAGTCATACAGCGCCGCACGTTCGTCGGCACTGCCGCCGAGAAAAGTGCCGTCGAGGTCGGTGGCGAGGATGGTCTGCGGCATGTCGCCGCCTGCCTTACGCATAGATCGGGCCCCGTGCCGGAGGCGCGTCCCTGTCGCGACCGATGTAGGGCCGCACGGCTATGCAGGGCCGCACGGCGACGGCCTGACGGGCAATGTGCCGGGTGGCCGCCGAAGGCACGGCAAGGATGACCCGCTGTGCGCCGTGCAGCGCGTGCGGCATGTCGGTGGTGGCGCCGAGTCCGGACGGCAGGGTGATCCCGGACAGACAGTGTGGGTGATGGTTGCGACGGTGGATCGCTTCCCCAACCTCTCGACGCCGTGTCCACAGCCAGGTCGGCGCGCCGCCGTGCGGCGGCGCAGGGGCAGTCGGATGAAAGCCTTCAGTCATGTCGAACAATGTCATCTCCAAAGTCGGGGCGGCGAGAGTCGCGCGCGCGTTGGAAAAACAGCCAGGATGCGGCTGGCGGGGCAGCCTGACAGGATGCCTGGACTCAGCAGCCCAGGCCCCGGGTATCGAGGGGATAGCCGGGCATGGGGGCAATACCTCCTTCAGGAGGCGTCATCGCCGGGAAAGGCGGATGGAAAAATCACGGGCGCGGAAGGCGCCGGGCAATGATTGGTTTTATGGTGTGTTGGGGCTGCCCGCGTAGGGGCGAACCGGCACAACAAGCACGCAATCAATATTGTTTTGCGCAAAATTATTTTAACCGATAGGCCCCCGCGAGGCAATCCGGACCGCGTCCGCGGCAACAAGGCACGCGCAAAAAGCCTGCTGCCGGAGGCCATTTCAAGGCCGAACGTTCCCGCTTCATGGCACTCGCCCGGTGAGTGCCATGAAGCGGGAACGTGTCGTTGCGGCCGTCGCTCCGCGACCTGGCGTTTACTTCGTTAACGCCATAAAGAGCTCTGGCAGTTTTTCGGGCAGGCGCTCGATGCGATCGATGACGGTGACCTGACGGCCGAAGATATCGCCGACGTATTCGTCGGCCCTGGGGTCGAGGCTAATGCAATAGGTGAAAATATTGTCCCGGTCGAGTTCCTTCACCGCTTGCCGCGCGTCTTCGATCAACAGGCGTTCATCGTGGACATCGACGTCGGACGGCATGCCGTCGGTGAGGATGAGCATCAGTTTCTTGTCGGCCGGACGCGCGCCGAGAGTGCGCGCGGCGTGGCGCATCGCCGCGCCCATGCGGGTCGACCAGCCCGCCTGCATCGCGGCCAGGCGCGCCTTGACGTCGTCGTTGAAGTGCTCGCCGTAGCCCTTGATGTGCAGATAACGCACGTCGTGGCGGGTGTTGGAATGGAAGCCGGCGATGGCGAACGGGTCGCCCAGCTTCTCGATCGCCCAGGCCAAGAGCGAAACCGCCTCCTGGGAGAGTTCGAGTATGGTCTGATTGCTGCCCGCCGCCTTCTCGTTGAGCGATTCCGACAGGTCGAGCAGCAGCATAACGGCGATGTCGCGGCCGGAGGTCTTGTGGCTCATGTTGATGCGCGGGTCGGGGGTGGCGCCGCCCTTGAAGTCGATGAGCGAGCGGATGGCGACGTCGAGATCGAGTTCGCTGCCTTCTTCCTGATAGCGGATACGCACCTTGTCCTGCGGCTTCAGGAGGTCGAGCATCTTCTTCAGCCGCTTGGCGAGCGCGCCGTGCTTGGCGAGCAGGCGGTCGATGTCGCTGGCGTTGCCGTGGGGATGCAGCGCTTCGTACACGCAGGCCCAGTCCGGGCGGTAGGTCTGGCTGCCGTAGTCCCACTCGGGGTAGTGGCGCGGCGGCAGGCCGTGGATTTCCTCGCCCGGCTCGATCTTGCGCTGCTCGTCGAAGGCGTCTTCCTCGTCGCCCGCCTCGATGAATTTCCACAGCTGGCGGTTGTCGTCGCGGTAGTCGACCACGGTGTCGTCGAAATGGATCCTGGCGAACTGGTCGCTCTGGCGGCGGGTTCTGGCGACGTAGGAAAGCGCCAGCGCAGCGATCTCTTTTGTGCTCGATTCCCCGTGCGCCATGATCGCGTGGAAGCGCTGCACGTAGTCCAGCAGGTCGGCGTCAAGATAGCCGTGATCCGGATCGAGCAGCGCGCGCGACAGCATCGCCATGCGGTGGCGCAGGCAGGACGTGGTTTCCGGATCGCAGGCGGTTTCCTGTGGCTTCGGATGCAGCGCGAGAAACAGGCGGGAGAGGCCGGGGTATGCGCGGATCAAGAGCGTCTCGATGCGGCAGTCCTCGAAGAACTCCACCGCCATGCGCTGGAACGGGCTCCAGTTGTCGGCGACCTGCGCCTCGGACCAGCGGCGGTGGCCGACGATGTGGGCGAGCGCGGCGCGGTAGCGGTCGAGGCCGGAGACGACCACGCCCTCTTCAACCGGCGCGTCGTCGTAGACGTCGGGCAGGCGGATGCCGAGCTTGTCGTAGTAGGGAATCGGCTTGCGGATTTCGTCGAACGCGGTGGAGTATGGCACCAGGTGGTCGCCGTCCTGCCACAGGCCGCGCAGGTACAGATCGAGCTTGCGCTCGACGTCCGCCAGCAGGGTGCCGTGGCGTTCGCGCTGCAGCACCGCGCGGCTGTCGGCCGACTGCAGGCTGAAGTAATCCTTCTGCCGCTCGGGGTGGCTGCGGTAGTTGCGGATGCCGTATTCGACCCAGTTCTTCAGGCCGGCCAGCGTCAGCTGGCTGAGCAGGTTCGGCGCCTGGGCAAGGAATTCCGGCAGGCCCGGGCTGGGGAAGGTGGTGTGGTGGCCGTGGATGGAGCCGGTGGTGCGCGCCATGAAATCCAGCGTGAGGTCGAGATAGTGCTGCAATTGCTCTTGCGACTGCAGCCGCCGCGCCAGCGGCGCCAGCGTCTGCAGAAAGGGCGCGATGGCGCGGCCGTTGGGCGACTTCTGCATGCGCTGGATCAGCGTCATCACCGCCGGCAGCGCGGATTCGCCGACAGCCTTCGCGGTGGACGGCCACGCCTCCAGGAACGCCAGCATCGGCTCGGCGCCGCGCCCCAGCCTGCCGATGACGCGGCCCGCTTCGAGGTAGGCATCGAGTCCTTCGCGCGTGAGCACCGCCAGCGCTTCCGCCATGACGTCGTCGAACACCTCTTCCACCTGCGCGAAGCGGGTGTCGAGCTGCTTCCAGTAAGCGGCCATGAGGGGATGCTGGTACACGATTTCGGTCGTCATGCCGGGCGAGCCTTGGCGCACATCGACGCAGACTTACGCAAACGTCGCATCGATCGCGTGGTCCAGCGTATCGCGAATATCGGCGTCGTCGGTGATCGGCCGCACCAGCGCCATGCGGCAGGCGTCGTGCGGTTCCACCCCGTCCTTGATCAGCGTCGCCGCGTACACCAGCAGGCGGGTGGAGATGCCTTCGTCCAGCCCGTGGCCTTTGAGGCGGCGGGCGACGCCGCCGATCTTCACCAGCTTGGCCGCCATCGCGGCATCGGCACCGGTTTCTTTTGCCACAATCTCGGTTTCCAGCGCGGCGTCGGGGTAGTCGAAGTCGAACGCGGTGAAACGCTGCTTGGTCGACTGCTTGAGATCCTTCATCAGCGTCTGGTAGCCGGGGTTGTAGGAAATCACCAACTGGAAGTCGGGGTGGGCGTGGATCAGCTCGCCCTTCTTGTCGAGCGGCAGGGTGCGGCGGTGGTCGGTGAGCGGGTGGATCACCACGGTGGTGTCCTGCCGCGCCTCGACGATCTCGTCCAGATAGCAGATGGCGCCGATGCGCGCGGCGGTGGTGAGCGGGCCGTCGAGCCAGCGGGTGCCGTTGGCTTCCAGCAGGTAGCGTCCCACCAGGTCGGACGCGGTCATGTCCTCATTGCAGGCCACGGTGATCAGCGGCTTGCCAAGCTTCCACGCCATGTATTCGACGAAGCGCGATTTTCCACATCCTGTCGGTCCTTTCACCATCACCGGCAGGCGGTTGCGGTAGGCGGCCTCGTACAGCGCGACTTCGTTCTTCTGCTGCTGGTAGAAGGGTTCCTGCTCGACCTTGTACTGGTCCTTGTTCGTCATCTTCATTCCTCGCGATGGAAGAAAAAAACGCCCCCGGAAAGCCGGGGGCGTGTAGCGCGGGAACGGTTCTCGACGGCTAGGAGACCGCTTCGAACCCAACCCGCGTAGGGATGAGGATCCATCCCCGCATACTTATTTGTGCACGCCCAGCTTCTCGCGCCAGCCCGGGAACAGCTTGTCGGCGTCGCCCGGGAAGGACTCGAAGGCGCGGGCGAATTCCTTGTGGCTCTTAGCGAACTCGATCGGGTCAGCGCCGGCCTTCCAGCACTCGTACGACTGGCGCAGCGAGATCGCGCCGGCGGCCGGGCTGTCGATGTGGCCGTAGGAGCCGCCGCCGGAAGTGTTGATGACGTTGCCGTGGCCGAGGTTCTCGAAGAAGCCGGGCAGACGCAGCGCGTTCATGCCGCCGGAAATGATCGGGGTGGTGGGCTTCATGCCATACCACTTCTGGAAATAGACCGGGCCCTGGCACTCATCGCGCTCGATCATGTAGGCGATCAGCTTGTCGGTGTTGTCGCCTTCCATCTTGCCGTAGCCCATGGTGCCGACGTGGATGCCCGACGCCCCCTGCAGGCGCGAGATCTTGGCCAGCACGAACGCGGTGTAGCCGCGCTTGGCGGACGGCGAGGTGATCATGCCGTGGCCGGCGCGGTGGTAGTGCAGGTACTGGCCGGGGTACTGACGGCGGGCAGTGGTGATCATGCCGGGGCCGCCGACGAAACCGTCGACCAGGAAGGCCAGCTTGTCGGCGTCGGGGCCGAAGGTTTCCAGCGCGAAATCGGCGCGGGCGCACATTTCGAAATGATCGTCGGCGGTGATGTTCATCGAGAACAGCTTGGGCTGACCGGTTTCGTCCTGCGCGCGCTTCATCGCGTCATAGACCAGCGGAATGGTTTTCTTCAGCGGTGAGAACACCTGGTTGCCCTGGGGTTCGTCGTTCTTGATGAAGTCGCCGCCCAGCCAGAACTGGTAGGCCGCATGGGCGAACGGCTCGGGACGCAGGCCCAGCTTCGGCTTGATGATGGTGCCGGCGATGTAGCCGCCGTTCTGGATCGGACGACCCAGGATGCGCCACAGGTCGGAAATATCCTTGGCGGGGCCGTCGAACAGCTGGATGGCGCGCTCGGGAACGTAGAAGTCGTGGATCTTGGCATGCTCGATGTCGCCCATGCCCTGGTTGTTGCCGATCACCAGCGTCAGGAAGGAGACGATCATCATGCGGCCGTCGGTGACGTTGCGGTCGAACAGATCGAGCGGATACGCAATCCGCATGTCTTCGGTGGCTTCGTCGATGTAGTACACCAGCGCGTCGACGCCCTTGGTGAATTCGTCGGTGGTCGACACTTCGACGTTGGTGCCGGTGGAGGACTCGGCGGCGAAGTGCGCGGCAGCTTCGAGGTAGCCATGGCCGGCCTTGGGCTTCATCTTGTAGGCGACAAGGATGTGCTTGCCACCCTTGATCAGGTCTTCCTCTTTCAGGGAGAGGTCGGCATAACGTGCGGATTGATCCATTGCATGACTCCTGCGGTAGATAAACAAAGCATCAGGCGCTTTCCCCTGATCACGACAGGGACGGACTATACGCAGGGACTTATATAATTAAAATTCAATTGTTATGATAAAAACCATATCGTTAACCTTATACATTAACAATGCGCCGATTGACGCTTCGCCAGTTCCGGGTATTTGAAGCGGTTGCCCGCCATCTGTCGTTTTCGCGGGCGGCCGAGGAATTGCACCTGTCGCAGCCGGCCGTCTCCATGCAGGTGCGGGGAATCGAGGTCATTCTCGGCCTGCCGCTCACCGAGCAGCTGGGGAAAAAAATCTTTCTCACCGAGGCCGGGCGCGAGGTGCTGCACGCCAGCCAGGCGATCACCGCGCGTCTGGACGACCTGCAGGCCAACCTGGCGCAGCTGCGCAGCATGGATAGCGGCCAGCTCAATATTGCCGTGACCACGACCGTGAGTGCCGTCGCCACCGGCATCCTCGCCCGCTTTCGCGGCGAGCATCCCAAGGTGGCGATCCATCTGGACGTATCCAACCGCGAGTCGGTGCTGGGGCAACTGGCCGCGAACCGCATCGATCTGGCCATCATGGGCCAGGTGCCGGACGGACTGGGCTTGGAAGCCACCCGTTTCATGGACAATCCGCTGGTGGTGATCGCCCCGCCCGGCCATCCGCTGGTCCGCAAAAAGCGGATCGCCGTCCGCGACCTGGCGTCCGAATCGTTCCTGGTGCGCGAAGCCGGCTCCGGCACCCGCGGCGCCATGGAACGCTTCTTCGCCGCCCGCGGGCTGGAAATCCGCAGCAGCATGGAAATGAGCAGCAACGAAGCGATCAAGCAGGCGGTCCAGGCCGGGCTGGGCCTCGGCATCCTGTCGCTGCAGACGCTGGAGATGGAACGGGCGCTGAAGCGGCTGGCCGTGCTCGCGGTCGAGGGTTTTCCCATCATGCGCCACTGGTACATCGTCCACCGTGCCGACAAACGGCTGTCGCCGGTGACGCAGGCGTTCAAGGATTTCGTGCTGGGGCCGGACGCGCTTGGCTGATCGCCCCGCCCGGTATTTAGAATCACACCTGCCGGGGCACCAACCCCCGGCGTCAGGATGTCACCCCATCCGCAAGACGGTGTCCCGTCCAAGTCTGGCTTTAATCCTTCGACTCGGAGCATTTCTCTTGGACACCACCCCCATCGCCGCCCCCGCGCCCGTCACTCTGGGCGAATCCTTCAAATACTGGCTCAAGCTCGGTTTCATCAGCTTCGGCGGCCCCGCCGGGCAGATCGCGCTGATGCATCAGGATGCTGGTGGAAAAACGCCGCTGGATTTCCGAGCATCGCTACCTGCATGCGCTTAACTACTGCATGCTGCTGCCCGGCCCCGAAGCGACCCAGCTGGCGATCTACATCAGCTGGCTGTTGCACGGCGTGAAAGGCGGCGCGATCGCGGGCACGCTGTTCTTCCTGCCCGGCTTTCTGCTGCTGGCGCTGGGGGCCGCCCTCTATCTGGCATGGGGCGACGTGCCGTTGGTGCAGGGCATTTTCTACGGCATCCGACCGGCGGTGGTGGTGCTGTTCGCCGCCTGGCGCATCGGCCATCGCGCGCTGAAGAACGAAGTGCTGTGGGGCATGGCCGCACTCGCCTTCATCGGCATTTTCGTGTTCGACATCGGCTTTCCGTGGATCGTGCTCGCGGCGGCGATTCTGGGCGCGCTGGGCGGCAAGTTCGCGCCGCACAAATTCAAGGCGGGCGGCGGCCACAGGCAGTACGGCCCGGCGCTGATCGACGACGACACGCCGCCGCCCGCCCACGCGCGTTTCAGCTGGAGCCGACTCGCGGCCACCAGCGGCGCGTTCGTGCTGATCTGGCTGGGCGCGATACTGGCACTCCACGGCGCACCCGATCTCTACCGCATGGGCGACTTCTTCACCCGCGCAGCCTTCCTCACCATCGGCGGCACCTACGCCGTGCTGCCCTACGTCTACCAGGGCGCGGTGGAACATTTCGGCTGGCTCACCGGCGCGCGGATGATGGACGGGCTGGCGCTCGGCGAAACCACGTCGGGACCGCTGATCATGATCGTCACCTGGGTCGGCTATCTCGGTGGCGTCGCCAAGGAAGTGTTCGGCAATCCGCTGGCCGCCGGGTTTGCCGGCGCGGCGGTGGCGACTTTCTTCACCTTTCTGCCCTCGTTCTTTTTCATCCTGGCGGGCGCGCCGCTGATCGAGGTCACGCGCGGCGAGCTTCGCTTCACTGCGCCGCTGACCGGCATCACCGGCGCGGTGGTGGGCGTCATCCTCAATCTGGCGGTATTCTTCGCCTGGCACACCTTCTGGCCGCGGGGCACGGCAGCGGCGCCGTTCGCCGGCAGCTTCGAAGGTTCCCCGTCATCGTTGCGGTTGCCGCGTTCGTCGCCCTGTGGAAATACCAGGCCGACATCATGAAGGTGATCGGCGTGTGCGCCCTGCTTGGGCTGGCTTATTCGTTATTCATGTGAGGAAAATCATGGAACCCAAGATCATCCAACCACCGAAGCGCTGCGGCTGCGCCAATCCGAGCGACAAATGCGAGGAACTGGCGCGCACGATCAAGCCCGGCAAGGTCAATCCCGACACCACCCTGGTGTTCGACGTGCGGCGCGAAAGCGACTATGCGGCGTCCAATGAGACCATTCCCGGCGCGCTGTGGAAGAACCCGGACAAGATCGACGCCTGGATCGGCGCCGTCCCGCGCACGCTCGACGTGGTGATCTACTGCGTGCGCGGCGGCGCGGTATCGAACAGCGTGGTCGACCGCCTGCAGGCTGCCGGCGTCAAGGCACGCTTCATCGAGGGCGGCTTCGAAGCTTGGAAGGCCGCGGGCGGCAAGGTCGCTGCCAAATGAAATGGGTCACCCGCGAACGCCCGAAGATCGACCGTATCGCCTGCCCCTGGCTGATTGCGCGCTTCATCGATCCGGCCGCCGAATTCCTCTACGTACCCGCCGCCGATGTGCTGAAAGTCGCGCAAGACACCGGCGCGATCCCCTACGACATCCCCGGCGTGGAATACGGCCATGTCGGCGAGTTGTGTAGTTTCGATGCCTTTTTGCGCCTGCACGATCTGCGCGACCCGGCTTTGCAGCAGCTCGCCGTCATCGTGCGCGGCGCCGACACCGCGCGGCTCGATCTCGCGCCGCAATGCGCCGGCCTGCTGGCGCAATCGCTCGGCTTGTCGGCGCTGTTCGCGGATGACCACGTCATGCTGCAGCACGGCATGCTGATGTACGACGCCTACTATGCCTGGCTCAGGCGGGCACGCGACGAAGCCCATGCCGGAAAACCGGCGGCATGAGCCTCGCCCAGCCCACCGAAATTACTTGACTAGTTTACTAGGTTATTCTATTGTTCGGCCTCGCAAATTTAATTGGACGCAAGGACTGCAACATGGAACGTGAAATCAACGGAAAAATCGTCGAAACCGACCCCGAAGGCTACCTGGTCAACCTGGATGACTGGTCCGAGGAACTGGCGGTCGAACTGGCCAAGGAAGACAAGCTGGAACTGGGCGAAAACCACTGGAAGATCATCCATTACATGCGTGACCAGTTCGCCCAGAACGGCACCGCGCCCAACCTGCGCTTCCTGCAGAAGGGCCTGAAGGAAGAATTCGGCGACGAATGGGGCGACAAGAAATTCCTCTTCGAGCTGTTCCCGTTCGGCCCCGCCAAGCAGGCCGGCCGCTACGCGGGCACCCCGAAGCCGACCGGCTGCGTCTGAGGGCACAAGCCGCCGCATCAAACGCCCCGCCCCGTGCGGGGCGTTTTGTTTGGGCACCTCTGGCGCACGTGCAACAAGGCCGCAGGGTGCGCGTGGCGCAGTATCTACACCGATTCGCGGAACATGAAATAGACGGCACCCATCAGGCACAGCGCCGCCCACAGGAAATCCAGCTTCAGCTCCACCTTCATATAGAGCACGGCGAACGGGATGAATACCGACAGCGCGATGACCTCCTGCATGATCTTCAACTGCGGCAGGCTCATCACGGTGAAGCCGATGCGGTTGGCCGGCACCTGCAGCAGATACTCGAACAGGGCGATGCCCCAGCTGGCGAACGCCGCGACAATCCACGGCTGGTTGTTCATGTCTTTCAGATGGGCGTACCACGCGAAGGTCATGAACACGTTGGACAGCGTGAGCAGGATCAGGGTCTGCAGGGAAGCCGGCATGGTCGTCTCCGAAATCATACGCGCGCCATTGTAGGGAGTCTGCGCGCTAAAATGCCGACTTTCGCATTCAGGAATCAGCATGATGAACGCGCCTCAGGTGGGTGTGGTGATGGGGTCTTCCAGCGACTGGGAGGTGATGAAGCACACGGCGATGCTGCTGAAGCAGTTGGGCATCCACTACGAAACGAAGGTGGTGTCCGCGCATCGCACCCCGGATCTGCTGTACGAATACGCTTCCACTGCGGAGACACGCGGCATCAAGGCGATCATCGCCGGTGCCGGTGGCGCCGCCCACCTGCCCGGCATGATCGCCTCGAAAACCATTGTGCCGGTGCTCGGCGTGCCGGTACCGTCAAAATACCTCAAGGGCATGGATTCGCTGCTCTCCATCGTGCAGATGCCGAAGGGCATCCCGGTCGCCACCTTCGCCATCGGCGAGGCCGGCGCCGCCAACGCCGCGCTGTTCGCCGCCGCCCTGATCGCGCGCTACGACAACGGGCTCGCTGACCAGCTCAATGACTTCCGCCGTGGTCAGGCGGATTCGGTGCTGGCAATGGAACTGCCCGATGTCGACTAAGCCGCTGCCCATCCTGCCCGGTGCCACCCTGGGCATCCTCGGCGGCGGCCAGCTCGGCCGCATGTTCGCCATCGCCGCGCGCACCATGGGTTACCGGGTCATGGTGCTCGACCCCGATGGCGCCAGCCCCGCCGGGCAGATGGCAGATGTGCACCTGCAGGCGGATTATGCCGACCACGCCGCGCTGAAGCAGCTCGGCGCCACCTGCGCCGCCGTGACCACCGAATTCGAGAACGTCCCGGCGGCGAGCCTGATCGAACTGGCCAGCTATTGCCGGGTGTCGCCGGGCGCTGCCGCAGTGGCGATCGTGCAGGATCGCAGCCACGAAAAATCCTGGCTCGCCGACAACGGCTTCGCCACCGCGCCGTTCGCGCTGGTCTACAGCGAAGGCGACCTCGACGCCGCACTGGCGGACACCGGCACGCCGGCGCTGCTGAAAGTGTCGCGTTTCGGCTACGATGGCAAGGGCCAGGCGCGGGTCGGCACGCTCGAGGAAGCCCGCGCTGCGTTCCGTGAATTCGGCGGCCAGCCCTGCGTGCTGGAAGGTTTCGTCGAACTGGAGCGCGAGGTATCGGTGGTGCTGGCGCGCGACGATGCCGGCGAGTGCGCGCTGTTTCCGGTCGCCGAAAACCGCCACGACAACGGCATTCTCGACGTCTCCATCGTTCCCGCCCGCGTGCCCGACAGCCTCGCCGTGCAGGCGCGCGACACGGCGCGCGCGGTAGCCGACCGGCTCGGCTACGTCGGCGTGATGGCGGTCGAATTCTTCGTCGCCGGGGGCCGCCTGATGGTCAACGAAATCGCCCCGCGCCCGCACAACTCCGGCCACTACACGCTCGACGCCTGCGTCACCGACCAGTTCGAGCAGCAGGTGCGTGCGCTGTGCGGCCTGCCGCTGGGCGACCCCCGCCTGCTGTCGCCGGTGGTGATGGTCAACCTGCTCGGCGACCGCTGGCGCAACGGCAGCCCGCACTGGGGCGTGCTGCTGGCGCACCCCGCCATCAAGCTGCACCTGTACGGCAAACAAGCCGCGCGTCCCGGCCGCAAGATGGGACATTTCAACGTGCTGGATGCCGATCCGGTCGCCGCGCTGCAACTGGCCGAACGGCTGCGCGATGCGTTATAGCGCGTTGCTCAGAGCCGGCCGTTATGGCGCGCTTGCAGCGCTGGTTTCATGCGCCGCCGGTGCCGCCGCGAACGACGCATCACTGCCGCTGCGCATCGGCCCGCATGTTTTCCAGGTTGAAGTCGCGGCCACGCCGCAGCAGCGTGAACGCGGCCTGATGGACCGCACCCGGCTCCCCGCCGACGGCGGCATGCTGTTCGTATTCGGGCACGCGGCCCGGCATTGCTTCTGGATGCGCAACACCCCGCTGCCGCTGTCGATTGCGTTTGCCGACGACCGCGGCCGCATCGTCACGCTCGCCGACATGCAGCCGCATAGCGACGCCCTGCATTGCCCCGGCACGGATGCGCGCTATGCGCTGGAAGTGCCGCAAGGGGAATTCCGCCGGCGCGGCATCGCGGCAGGCGCGCAGATAGACGGCTTGCCGCAGTAGCATTCAAGGCCCGATCGATTTCACCCTGAGCTCCACCGTGCCGCCCTTCTCGTCGCTGCGCAGCACGCGCACCGGCAGGTAATGGCGGTCGATCGCCAGCCAGGCCTCGAAGCGGCCATCGGCGTCGGCCACCCGCGCAAGATGCAGGGTGCGCAGTTCACCCAGCGCGGTCTGCAGGATTTCTTCGCCGCGCACCTCGTAGCTGTAGTCGCGCAGCTTCTTGCCGTTGAACACCGCATAGGTCAGCCGCCCGTCTGGCGGCGGCGCGGTCAGCGCCAACTGGAAAAACAGGCTGAGCGCATCCTGCACCTCGCCCTGATAGGCGAAATGGCGCGGCGCCCCCTTCGCCGGGATCAGCGTGAGGCTGCCGTTGGCCGCGTCGAAGCGCGCGCGGCTGTGCTTGTCGCCGCGCTGGTCCCAGAATTCCTCCGGCTGCAGGCCGTGCGGCGTGATACGGCCGCGGCTGGTCTGCACGAAGCGGCCGCGGTAAAACACCCCGGCGAGGCCGCTGGCCGCCGCCACGCTGGTCAGCGTGTAGCGTTCGCCTTCGTTCACCCACAGTAGCGTCTGCTCGCCCGACGCCACGCCGTAATGCACCCGAAAACGCAGGTCAAGCGCAGCGACGGCGCGCTGGTATTCAAGCAGGGCTTCATTACCTACA
>ERZ761609.1895-NODE-1895-length-16921-cov-5.919839_pt1 | contig 16921 bp, 16 predicted proteins | sample MGYA00511163_ERZ761609 | MGnify/ENA primary metagenome ERZ761609 (study PRJEB28899, sample SAMN02445070) | bioreactor sludge metagenome | biome: EBPR sludge | place: Australia: Brisbane, Thorneside Wastewater Treatment Plant | collected 2011-12-16 ... | reverse complement strand
CCATCGGCGATTCCTCAGAATGGCTTGAGATATAAACATATCTTTATATCCTTATGCAATCCCGCCGGAAAACTGTGATCGGCGTAGCGGCATCAAGACCACAGGGGCCAAAAAACCGGCTATTTGAAGATGGTTAAGGGGCGGCGGCTTATGATTTACCTCAATCCATGGACTAGTCTGCCCCGCCTGCGGACTCTTAACGATTCTGGTTGCCAATGACGGTGTTGGAAAAGACGGATGACGCAGCGGAGGCACAAAGCCGCCGCCGCTCACGCGCCAGTGTTGCGCTGGCTTGCGTTGCGCTCTTGGGTTGCTCGACCCTGTCTGCCGATACCGGTGCCGAAGAATCCGGCGACCCGAATACCGTCAACGTCGAAGACGTGAACGACCCGTTTGAGACGGTGAACCGCGCCTTCTTTGCCATCAATCTCGCAATCGACAAGGCCGTCTTGCGCCCCCTCGCCATGGGCTATGACGCCGTCATGCCCGAGTTTGCGCAGGACGGCATCCGCAACGTGCTCGACAATCTCGACGCGCCCGTCGTGCTGGCCAATGATCTGCTGCAGGGCGAAATGTCGCGCGCGTCAACGACGCTCGGCCGCTTCGCGATCAATTCGACTCTTGGTCTTGGCGGTCTTTTTGATGTCGCCGAAGAAATGGGCCTGCCCCAGCACTCCGAAGATTTCGGCCAGACGCTCGCCGTTTGGGGTGTGGGCGAAGGCCCCTATCTCGTCGTGCCGCTGCTCGGCCCAGCCCCGCCGCGCGACCTCGCCGGCCGCTTTGTCGACATGACCTTCGATCCGTTCAACTATGTGAATTATGGCCGCGACCTGCGCTGGGTTCCCCTGCTGCGCTCCACCGTCAGCCTGATCGACTCGCGCGCCCGCCTTCTGACGGCGCTGGACGAGATCGAGCGGACTTCGATTGATCACTATGTTGCGATCCGCTCAGTCTATCGTCAGGCGCGTGAAAGCGCGATTTCCAATGGCGAGTCGGATGTAGAGGATCTGCCTGATTTCCCGTCAGATGAACCGGGGCTGACTCCCGTTCTGGAAGAACTGACCCGCACCACAAATTAGCCAAGATGCGGCGGCATGGGATTGCCCGCGATAGGGGGCCATCGCCCTCCCGCCTGTCCGGGCGGCCCAAACCATAACCCGACGGGAGCACGATCATGTTCCGCCGCCTTGCCAGCCTTCCTGCGTTTGTAACCGCATTGCTCGTCAGCCTGGCGCTGGCAACCGGATTGGCGCGCGCCAACGGCGACGCCGCCGGCGCCTATGTGCAGGAAGGCATCAACAAGGGCCTTGCCATTCTCGGCAATGCCTCGCTTGGTGATGCGGATCGCCGTGCGCAGTTTCGCGACCTGATCCTCTCCTACACCGACGCACAGAAGATCGCTTACTTCACGCTGGGCAATCACCGCCGTGGCGCGGACGCCGCCGTGCTGGCCGACTTCGTTGAGGCATTCAAGGACTACGCCGTCTCTGTCTATGAATCACGCCTGCTGAACTATTCGAACCAGACGCTCAACGTGACCGGCTCGGTGGAGCGCAACGCCACTGACTTTGTGGTCGAGGCGACGCTTGATGACGGCGGCACGACCTACAATGTCGGCTTCCGCGTGCTGGGCGCGCCGGGCAGCTTCCAGATTGTAGACATCATGGTCGAAGGCATCTGGCTGGCTGTGGACCAGCGCTCGCAGTTCGACTCCTATCTCGCAGGCAATGGCGGCAACATCGCAGCACTTGCCGCCTATCTGCGGGAGCAGACCATCTCCATCCGTGCCGGCAACTGAGCACTAGGCGCGGCTGAACCGCTTGTACTTGATGCGATGCGGCACCAGGGCGTCGTCACCCAGACGGCGCTTGCGGTCGGCCTCATAGTCCGCGTAATTGCCCTCGAACCATTCCACATGGCTGTCGCCCTCAAAGGCCAGCATGTGGGTGGCGACGCGGTCGAGGAACCAGCGGTCGTGGCTGATGACCACAACACATCCGGCGAAATCAGTGATGGCGTCTTCCAGCGCACGCAGCGTTTCAACATCGAGGTCATTGGTCGGCTCGTCGAGCAGCATCACGTTGCCGCCTGACTTGAGCATCTTTGCCAGATGCACGCGGTTGCGCTCGCCGCCTGACAGCTGGCCGACCTTTTTCTGCTGGTCGCCGCCCTTGAAATTGAAGGCGCCCACATACGCGCGGCTCGATACTTCCTTTTTGCCCATTGGCAGAAGATCAAGTCCGCCCGAGATTTCTTCCCACACCGTCTTGTTGGGGTTGAGCGCATCACGGCTCTGATCGACATAGGAGAGCTGAACCGTCTCGCCCAGCTTGAGCGTGCCGCCGTCCGGCTTTTCCTGCCCCGTCAGCATGCGGAAGAGCGTCGTTTTGCCCGCGCCATTCGGGCCGATCACGCCCACAATGCCGCCCGGTGGCAGCGAGAATGAGAGATCATCGATCAGCAGGCGGTCGCCATAAGCCTTTGAAAGGTTCTTGGCCTCGATAACGGTCGAACCCAGACGCGGACCTGGCGGAATGACGATCTGCGCGACGCCCACCTGCGCCTCTCCTGCCTTTGCCGCCAGCTCTTCATAGGCACGGATACGCGCCTTGCTTTTCGCCTGACGCGCCTTGGGGCTGGAGGCAATCCATTCGCGCTCACGCGCCAGCGCGCGCATGCGGCCTTCTTCCGCGCCCTTTTCAACTGACAGGCGCTTTTCCTTCTGCTCCAGCCAGGACGAGTAATTGCCCTCGTAAGGGATGCCCTGCCCGCGGTCGAGTTCAAGGATCCAGCCGGTGACGTTGTCGAGAAAATAGCGGTCATGGGTGACCAGCACCACCGTGCCCGCATAGTTACGCAGATGCGCCTCAAGCCAGGCAACCGATTCCGCATCAAGATGGTTCGTCGGCTCGTCAAGCAGCAGAAGATCCGGCGCCTCAAGCAGCAGGCGGCACAGCGCCACGCGGCGCTTTTCGCCGCCGGACAGCACGCTGACATCGGCATCACCTGGCGGACAGCGCAGCGCGTCCATTGCCATATCGATCTTTGATGACAGATCCCAGAGATTGCCCGCGTCGATTTTTTCCTGCAGCGCCGACATCTTCTCCATCAGCTCGTCGGAATAGTCATCGGCAAGTTTCATCGAGACCGCGTTGAACTCATCAAGCAGATCCTGCTGTGCCCGCACGCCATCCAGCACATTGCCGCGAACGTCCTTTGTGGGATCAAGCTCCGGCTCCTGCTCCAGAAAGCCGACACGCGCGCCATCCGCCAGTCGCGCTTCGCCCGTGAACTCCGTGTCGCGCCCGGCCATCAACCGCAAGAGCGACGACTTGCCCGAGCCGTTGACGCCCACCACGCCGATCTTTGCGCCTGGCAGGAACGGCAGCCAGATGTCTTTGAGAACAGTCTTGCCGCCCGGCCAGGTCTTGCCGACCTTCTGCATCGAATAGACATATTGATAGGACGCCATGAGAGGCCTCGGCCGGAACGTGATTGTCTTGAAGGCCGCGTTCCTAGCGGATCGCGCGTAAAGCTTCAACCCGGCCACATGGCGGCCAAAAGAAAACGGCCGGGGTTTCCCCCGGCCGTCCCGCCCGCGATTGGGGCTTTTGTCTTAGAACTGCAGGCCCAGACGGGTGGCGAACGCCACGCCATCTTCGCCAGCGAAGCCGCCAACATTCTGCTGATAGGCTGCATTCAGCTCAAAGCCGACAGCGCCATCCATGAGCGTGGCCGAATAGCCCAGCTCATAGTCGGTCTGCAGTGCGTCCCAGCCGAAATTGATGGCTTCCGTGCCATAAACCAGCGTGCGGTCGCCATTGATGTCGGTGGCAATCGTCAGCTGGCCCGAGCCATCAACGATGTGCAGCGGACGCGACACGGCAAAGCCGAGAAGGTCGCTCGTGCCGAACACGCCGATCTTGGAGATCGCAAGACCGTAGGTGCGGCTGTGCAGGTCATCCACGTTGGAGAAGATGCCATTCGACGGCGTGTCGATCGAGGTCGTGCCCTCGTTCCACGCGCCCGACAGGATGAAGCCATCGCCCAGGCTCACACGGCCCTGCAGCGTGACGGCGCGTGTGGTCGCCTCGTCGGCAATCGACAGCGCACCGATCTGCTCGCCACCCAGGATCGCGTTGTACTCGGTGACCGACGTCGCCGAGAGGCCAAGGCCGCCCCATGACGCAAACGCCCAGTCAAGGCCCAGCGACACCGCATCGGCGCCACGATCAGCCTCAAGCGTCTGGAAGTGGGTCAGGCGGCGCAGCTTCAGCTCCTGATCGGAAACCGGCAGCTCCTCGGCCTCCTTCGAGTCGTACGATGCAACCGACGTGCGCAGCGTCAGCGAGTCGGTCAGGCCATAAGCAACACCGGCATAGAGACCGCCATCCGCAAGGCGCAGATAGGGCGAGTTCATCGCCGAAGCCGACATGAAGAGGCCGTCATAGGCCGGGCTTGCCGCCAGATCGTAATCCGCGCCAAGGCCCGCCATCGAGGTGTTGAAGCCAAGCGTCACGCTGGTGGAATCACCCGCGTTGAACGACGCAATGGCGTTGAACACATCCGTGCGGCTGCGGTCTTCACGCAGCATCAGCGGATCAGCAATGCCCATGGTCGTGTCTTCAACAACGACTGCCGAGAACGAGACGCCGCCGAACGCGCCCGCCACCGGCGAGAAGCCGGCCGAGCCGCCGCCCAGCATGCTGAACACGGTGAAGCCGTTCGAACCGGCGCCACGCGTCATGTCATAGCGGAAATCGCGGCGGTACTTGTCGAGAACGATCGCATTGCGCAGCAGGCGTGAGCCTGCAATGGCCTGCGACACCGGACCCGAAATGCGCGCACCGCGCACATCGCCCGAACCCGAATACGAATTGGCCGACGTGCCGGACAGCGCCAGCGACGATATGCCAACCGCGTTCAGTGCCGCCTGCGCGTCAACCGCACCGCGGCCGAACACCCGGTCAGAGCCGACCGCGCCAAGGTCGATTGCCGTCGAGAAGATGATGTCGGCAACTTCGAAATTGGTAAGCCAGGGCGCATTGCCCTTCACCAGCGCCGCAACGCCCGCCGTGTAGGGCGAGGCAAACGAGGTGCCGTCAATCGGTGTCGTAAAGCCGCCGCCGCCGATCGCGACCACGCCCTGGCCCGGCGCAACCACGAAATAGTCGCGCAAGCAGACGCGGCTCGTGCCGGAGATCTTGCAGAACGTGCCGGGCGTTTCCGAGAACGACGCCAGCTGGTTATTGAGGCCGGTGGCGCCGGCAACAATCATGCCGCCGATGATGCCCTGTTCCAGCGCAAGGCCCGAGGGCGAACCTGACGTGGTGCGGCGCGAACCGCCATTGCCGGCCGACGTGACGATCAGTGCGCCGTCAGCAATTGCACCCCGCAACGCAGCAAGGGCGCTGAAATTGTTGAATGCGCTGCCAAGGCTGAGGTTGATGATGTCAGCGCCCTGATCGGCTGCCCATGCAACGCCGGCATACACGTCACCGGGGCACGAGAGCGACGTCGTATTGCAGACGCGGACGGGAAGGATCCACGCGCCCGGCGCAACGCCCACTGTGGCGCCAGCCGCAACGGAGGAGACGAACGTGCCATGCGTCGGGTTGGTGGGCGCAATGCCCCCATCGCCGCCGATCAGATTGTCAGCCGTTGCGCAAAGCGAACCGCTGCCAAAGCACGCGCCCGTCAGCACACGGCCCGCAAACTCGGCAAGATCAAGATCAATGCCGGAGTCGATCACGGCAATGGTCGCGCCGCTGCCGTCGCCACCTGACACATTGGCAATCTGCGCAGCGGTCTGGTTCCAGTCCGAAGCCTGCGCCGTCACGCCGCCAGCGACCGGAACAGCATCCGCACGATTACGCGCAGCCACGCCGAACACCTGACCGCTTGTGTCGGCCGTCGTCTGGTAGAAATAGCCGTCGTAAAGCTGAAGGATGTCAGCCGTTGCCGGCACAGCGGCAAATCCCGCCATCGCCGTGCCCAGTGCAAGCACCGCCGTTGATTGGCGGAATACGGATTTGAGACGCATGTAGGCCCCCTGTTGAAACGCAATCCAGAAAAGAAAACTGCCCCGGCGTCAAACCGGGCAAATCAGATTCCCGGCGCCAATTCTAAACCCCAATTCAGCCTTGCTGCGAAGCGGAAACTTGCAACGATATTGCAAAGTTGCACGCAGAGCCTGTTCCTGTGACTTGGCCCACAGCGTCACGTCACGTCGCTTCCACATTTCGCAGTGCAGCAACACCTTCGCGCGCAACTTTGTTGCACGCGCCCGGTGTTTTGTTCCGCACCTTCGCGCGGCGAGCGAATTCAGAAGGAGAGGCCGAGCGTGACGAACGCGCCAGCCTCGACGCCATCGCCATTCTCTTGCGCCAGCGCCGTAAGCCCAAGTGAGCCTGCACCGCCAAAGACCGGCGTCTCATAGCCGAACTCGGCCGTCACGGGCGTGCCGGTATCAAGCCCGACGACCTCGCTGCCATAGGAGAGATTGCGGCTTGCATCGACGCCGGTTGCCGCCGTGATGAATGCATCGCCGCCGGTGAAGTGGATGCCCGTGCCAATGGTCAGCATCGCGCGGTCGTCTTCAGCGAACACACCATTCAGCGCCAGGTTCAAGGCAACCGCGCGCGATGTGACACCTTCCAGATCAGACACGACTGCGCCGCGCAATGTGCGCACATCGCTGACAGCTTCCGACCACGCACCGCCCAGCGTCAATCCATTGCCGAGATCGTGCGAGAATGACAGCGTGACCGCCACCGTATCCGCTTCATCCGTAATGGCGAGTGCACCAGACTCGCGGCCGCCCAGAAGTCCGCCCTCTTCGTGCGCCAGTGTCAGGCCCAGCGAAACGGCAAAACCCGGCGCCGCCTCGCCGCTCAGGGCAAGCGCCGTCACCGCCGACGAATACGAGCCATAGGACTCATAGCGCTCGGCAACATTGCGCATCTTGTAATCGAAATCCGGCAGCCCCTCTTCGGCGTCATTGCTCTTGAGCGTGCCGACTGACGCCACAAGTTCAAGGCGCCGAACTCTTGCGCGAACGCAGCAAACATGCCGCCATCCGCAAGCGCCGCATAGGGATTGGCCTGACCGGCCGCGCTGTGGACCGGCATCAACTCGGTCATCGCAGTAAGGTTGTTCACGCGTGACAGGCCAAGCCCATAGCCCGCATTCAGCGTGCCGCCAAAGAGAGCGCTCTGTGCGAAAAATGCGGTGCTGGCGATCTCGGTTTCGCCGCCAAGCCCGTCATCTGCCGTGAAGGCGAAGGCGTGAACTGTCACACCGTCTGCCGTGAGACTGGCGCCTGCAACACCGCCATTGCCGCCAAACATCGATGCGATGCCAAAACCGCCCGCAGAAGCGCCGCGCGAAATGTCAGCGCGATAGTCGCGGCGATACTCGTCAAGCACGACCACGCGCGACAGAAGCGCCGAACCGGCAACCGCAACACCCAGCGGCCCGGTGAGCGCAGTCTTCTCAACCTGCCCTGATCCGCCAAAGGCGTTTGCAGATGCGCCGAAGACGGGAACGCTGGTCGCGCCAACAGCGGCCAGCGCCGCGCCCGGATTCACGAGCCCGCGGCCATAGACATTGTCAACACCGGCCGCACCAAGATCGGTCGCCGAGCGGAAGAGAATGTCTGTCACCTGCGACGGCGTGAGGAACGGGCTGGCCGAAAGCACCAGCGCTGCCACACCCGCCACATAAGGCGTCGCCATTGAGGTACCCGACAAGGTGCCATAGGCGCCGTTCAGCAAGGCCGAATTGATGCGCACGCCGGGCGCGACAAGGAAGTAATCGCGCGCGCAATAGGTCACCGCGCGGCGGCCAAAGCCCTCGCGCTTGCAGGCTGTGCCGGGCGTCTGGCTGAAGCTGGCGATGAGCCCGGTGCCTCCGTCAATCGCGCCGACAATAATGGCGCTGCCGCGTACGCCGCTCTCAACGGCATAGATTGCCGGATAGCTGGGCGTCTTGGCATTGCCGCCATTGCCTGCCGCAGCCACGATCACCGAGGTCGGCGCCGCCGTGCGCATGGCACTGAGGAGGCCGCTTGATCCGGATGAGCCGCCAAGGCTCATGTTGATGACCCGCGCGCCGTTCGCGGCCGCATACGTAATGCCGTTTGCTACGTCCGTCAGCGTGCCGCTGCCTGTCGCTGACAGCACCTTGATCGGAAGGATCAGCGCACCGGGCGCAACACCCACCGTCGCGCCAGCCGCGATGCCCGCGACATGCGTGCCGTGACGGTGGTCGTCGCCGCCAGACTGCGTATAGGGATTGGGGCACGTCGCACCGCTGAAGCAGGTGCCGCCGGGTGCAATGCGTCCGGCAAACTCGGGATGGCTCAGCTCGACGCCCGTATCGACAATGGCAATGGTCACGCCGCTGCCACTGGCAATCGTCGCTTCCATCGAGACCGGCGTGCCGGGGAGCGGGATCGCCTCAACCACAGGCATCCACTGCTCAAACTGTCCATCACGCGCAAGGGCGCCTGACCCCGGCGCCGAAAGCGCGACGGCGACGGCAGCAGATTGAAGCAGACGATTGCGGATGTGGCTCATGAGAGGCCCCCATATGGCATGCCGGACGATGTGGAATCCGGTCACGCGTTAAAGTGTATCGGATATGCCGCCATCCGCCAGTGCGCTGTATCGCAAGGACAGGTGTCAGCATGCCCCGCTATGAGAACCCGGGCAGCGTTAAGCGCAGATTGACATGAGGGCCGTTTGCAGGGTTTTTCGTTCTGCAATTGGCTCAAATCTGCGGAAAATCCGGTGGGCCCGGCAGGATTCGAACCTGCGACCAGACCGTTATGAGCGGCCAGCTCTAACCACTGAGCTACAGGCCCCGACCGGCGGCGGCGGTCATATCATGCCCTCGCGCTGACCTGAACGGAATTCATGCGCCGTTCAGTGCGCCGCCACCTTTTGGCCGCAGCGCAAGGATGATCTGATCATCACTGAAACCGGATCAAGCAAGATCGATCCGGCACGAGAAGAAGGAATGAAACCATGAAACGCGCATTGCTTGCCACCGCCGCTGCTGTCGCTGTGATCATCGGCGTCACGCATCTCTATCACGTCGAGGCCGAAGGCGATGCCGCACGCGTGCGCCCGCTTGTTGTGACCGGTATGGGCGAGGCAAGCGCCGCACCTGATCTTGCGACCATCAATCTGGGTGTCATCAGCGATGGCGCTACGGCGGCTGACGCGCTGGCGAAGAACAACGAGGCGATGAATGCGCTCTTTGCGATGATGGCCGAGGCAGGCATTGCGAAGGAGGACATCCAGACCTCGTCCTTTTCGGTCAACCCGCAATATGTGAGCGAAAATCCGGAAGGTGGCGGCCCGTGGCGCATTGCCTCCTATCAGGTGCAGAACCAGGTGACCGTCAAGGTGCGTGACCTTGGCAATCTGGGCACCGTGCTCGACAAGGCTGTCAGTGCGGGCTCCAACAGCATCAATGGCATCAGTTTCTCGATCGACAATGATGATGCGGTGATGGCCAAGGCCCGCGCGGCTGCGGTGGCTGATGCGCGCAAGCAGGCAGAAGAGCTGGCGACAGCGGCGGGCGTGCGGCTGGGCGAAGTCCTTTCCATCACCACCGGCGCATCGGCGTTGCCGCCGCCGGTCTATATGGATGCAACCGTGTTCAAGGCGGAAAGCGCCGTGCCCACGGCCCCCGGCGTCTCCTGGGCCAGTGTCAGCGTCACGGTGACATTCGCGATGGAGTAATCAGGCCACACGCACAATGCGGGCAGGCGCAAGCGGCATAGCGCCCTGCTCGCCCCAATGCTGATGATTGAGAACGCGGCCGTCCTTGCGGACGGCCGCAACCTTTTCGGGGTCGATCTGGCCAAACACCAGGCCCGGCTGATCGATGCCACCGGATGCGATGATGCCATCTGCCGGAAAGCCGATATCCGGCGGCCCATAGATCGCCGCAGCGCCATGGTTCTCGTCTATCGCAGGCGACCATGGCGCAGGGCCCACCAGCGGCGACTGGATGACATGGAACTGGTTCTCCAGCGCCCGCGCCCGCGCCCCCACCGCGACGCGATGATAGCCATGCAGCGTGTCAGTGCAGCTGGGAACCAGCAGCGTTGTCGCGCCAGCCTCTGCCATCGCGCGCGCAATGAGGGGAAACTCGCCATCATAGCAGATGGCAATGCCCAAGCGGCCAAGTTCCGTCTCGAACACTTGGATGCCGCTGCCCGCCGAGATGTGCCACTGTTCGCGCTCAAAGCGCGTCATGATGAGCTTGTGTTGTGCGCCTTCACCACCCTTCGGACCGAAAAGCCGTGCAACATTGCAGTAACGCCCGTCGTTCTGCCGCTCGGGAAAACTCGGCGCAAGGATGTGCAGGCCATGCCTGACCGCTTGCTCGCGCCAGAGTGCGCGCAACGGCTCCAGCCATGCCTGAAGGGCGGCAATGGATGCATGCAGATCGTTTGCAACAGCGGGAGCAAGAAGGCTTGCAAGCTCCATCGTCCCGTATTCAGGAAACACGGCCAGCGATGCGCCGCCGGCCCGCGCGCGTTCACACCACTGCGCAAATTTGTCAGCATACGATGCAAAGTCCGCGTGCGCCGACACATCCCACGCCGCACTCGCTGCGATGAAGCTCATGCGGGCGACGCGATGCGCTTCACCCAGAATTGCATCGTCTTTTCCGTTTCGCCGGGCTGGTCAATGTCTTTCCAGTGGAAGGGTCCGGTCATGCCCTTCACCGCCTGATAGCCGCGCCGCCGCCAGAATTCATCCAGCGGCACATATTGCGCGGGCTTGAGCGGATGGTCGTCCGGCCGCAACACGGCACAGAAGCCGGTATGCGTGATGCCGCCATGGGCGCGCGCCCGGGCCTCACGGTGCACAAAGAACGCAACGCCAAGCCCGGCCCCGCGATAGGCAGGTTTCAGGACAGACTCGCCAAAGTAAAACACGCGCTCCGGATCAATCCCCTGCTGCCGGAACGGTGTGATGAAATCTTCGTGCTGGGCTGCAAGCGGCGCTGCTGTTGACGCACCGATGATCTCGTCACCGTCATAGGCTGCAACGATCACCGCACCCGGGCTGTCGGCGAATTTTGAAAGATACCACTGCTCGTAATCAAAGTTGCCGTCATAGAGATAGGGCCACTCGCGGAACACATCGATGCGCAGTCTGGCGAGATGCGGAATGCCGCGCTTGAGCGCCTCGCCCGTCATCAATTCGACGCGATGGCTCATTGCGCCTCGATCTGCTTCAGCCAGTCGGCAAGATTGTAATAGGTGGTCACACGCGAAATCATGCCATCGGCTATCTCGAAGAAGCTGCCGCAGGCAAGGCGATAGGTTTGCCCTTTGGCCTTGGGCAAGCCCGTATCGGTCGAAAGGTATTTTCCTTCGATGACAAATTCTGCCGAGGCCCGCGTGCCACAAGGCGCCGCCATCACCACAAGTTCAACCGCCTGCTCGTCATAGCAGCGGTTCATGTGCGCAAGAAAATCGCGGAAGAGCTCAACGCCCTCGCGCCGCACACCCTGATTGACATCGTGGCAAACTGTTGGGGAAACGCAGGCAATCATGCCGCCGGAATCCTTGGCGTTGAATGCCGCAAAATAGCGCCGGATCAGGCTTTCCGCCTCATGGCCCATGGCGAAGGTTCCTCCCCCTTTCCGCTTATGCGGAAACCCGCAGGCAAGGTCAATGGCTGCAGGAGCCGTCAGTTCATTTCCGTTACGGACGCATGAACATGTAGTCGGCATCAGGATCGAGATTTTCTGATGCCGCCAGAAGCTCGGCGCGCACATCGGCGGCAGCGCGCGTTTCCAGCATGAAGCCGATGACGGCCGAAAGCATCTGGCGCGCCATGGCCTCGGCGCTTTGGCCATCTTCTGTGCAACGCGCACGCGCTTCAGAGAAATAGTGCCTGGCAATTTCGGATGCGGTCATGGGGGCGCCTGAAAATCGTTGAGCGGCAAAGCTGCGTGGCCCGCGCCCGCATCACTTTGACATTGCGCAAGCCCGGCGCAACAAATTGCCCGGCGACACCCTTATCACAAGGCAAGAATGGAAAATGGCGCGATTGAGCCAGCTCTTTGTCTCTACCCTTTATCAGGCCGGTTTTCCGCCAAAGCAGGCAGAAGCGCTGAACCGCGAGCTTGCGGCCGCCAGCCAGTCTATCGCGCGCGATGACAGAGCGGGCATTGCCTGGTCGAAAGCCCATGCCTATCCGGGGTACACGTCCTATGCGTCGCTCAATGATCTGCCGCGCCGCGCCTCAGCCTTCGCAACGCTGGAGGCGCTGCTGCTGCCGCATGTGAAAAAATTCGCGCGCGCGATTGATCTTGATCCCGCCGCCGGAACGCCAGTGCTGGACTCACTCTGGATCAACATCCTCAGACCCGGCGGCCGCCACACCGCGCACATTCACCCGCAAAGCTGCATCAGCGGCACCTATTATGTGCGTGTGCCCGGAGGCGCGGGCGCCTTCAGGCTCGAGGATCCGCGCCTTGCCATGATGATGGCCGCCGGCATGCGCAAGGAAAACGCGCGCATCCACAACAAGCCGTTTGTCGACATTCATCCACGCGCCGGATCGCTGCTCCTGTGGGAGAGCTATCTGCGCCATGAAGTGCTGCCCAACGCACCGGGCCGCGCGGGCCACGACCGCATTTCCATCAGCTTCAACTACGCGCTCAGGTAAGCGCTCACTCCATCTCCCGCACCGGTGATGCGCCCTGCCGCGAAAAGCGCGATGGCGAGAGCCATTCATTCTCAAGATCGGTCAGCACAAAGGCGTCATTCCCCTCAAACACCAGACGATAGGTCGTGCCGTTCTCGGGCCCCTGCGTCATCACCACATCGATGGTGGAGTCATCAACGCGCGTGGCCGTCCAGCTGCCACCCAGCGCATTGGTTGAGAAGTCGTTCACATAGGTGACGCCAAAAAGCTGCGCCACCGTCATCGTGTCATTGCCGAACACGATGACGCGCCGCACCGCGCCATGGCCGCGGCCCATGGGATGGGCGAAGCCATCCTCTGTCCAGAATCCGACCAGCAGTTTCTGCATGTCGTTGAGCTCAACCGGCATCGGCAACGCATCGGCAAAGACCTGCGGCGCGGAAGGTGCGGCGATCAGGCTGACAGCAACACAGGCAGAGGCAAGAATGCGGCGCATGAATTTCTCCCTTAAGGCTGCAACCACCACATCGCACTCCACCATTGTGGCTGAATGAGGCCTGCTTCAAGATGGCCGTTTTCGATGTGCAGGCACATCTCGCCCTGCCAGCGATTGCAGATGCGATAGGCGCCGACGACCTCGGAAGGCGTGATCGCCCATTGCGCGGATTCCCAGGCCCAATCGACGCCGCCTGCCTCCAGAGAACCGTTCTGGATGTGGAGATAGATGCCCGGCTGCCACGCGCTGCCGATGCGCACAAAGCCCGTGCCTTCTACAGGCTCAAGATTCCAGCGCGCACTCATCCACTGCCACAGGATGGTGCTCGATTCCGGCGCGCCACGTTCAATGTGGATGAACTCACCAACCTTCCACCGGTTGCCGATTGAAACTGTGCTGGCGCCACCGCCGTCAGAGTTTCGCGCAATGGCATTGAAGGCAAGCGTCAGCTCCACGCGCCCGACACCCGCCTGCTCCACAATCACCCGCACCAGCTGCGGGCCAGGCGTGGTGACATTGTCATAGCAGTTCATCGCAACATTGGCGGGCGACGGACAGGCATAGAGCGTAAGGCCCCACAGCCGCGGATCATCCCACTCAAATGTGTCGCCCTGACCCTGGCCCAGCACCTGAATGCCGTTGGCATGATTGCCAAACGTGTCGAGCATGTCAGGCAACGTGACGGTTACCGGCGCAGCCGTGTCCCGGCTGAACCCGCTGATCGACAGATTGCACAAAGTTGGCCTGCCCGCCGAAATTTCGAGATCGGTCGGGCAATCATGCGTCACCGTAAAGGCGCGCGGCGGCGGCGCACCTCCCGCCACGCGATAGCGATAGACGATGTTTGTTTCGGGAATGACACCGACAGAAATTGTCGCCGTATCGCCCGGCTGTAAATTGGGATCGGGCCTGACATGAAGATAGGCGGTCTGGGAAGATCCGCTCCACTCCGCCCAGAAGTTCACACCCGGATTTGGCGGATCAAGAATAAATCCCGGCGCCATCACGCCGATACCCACGAAGTACTCGCCATTGAGGCGCGTAGCCGCCGCGGTCAGCGTCATGGATGCGCCTTCCGGTCCGATCACTTGCGGCGGTGGCGTAAACTGATAATCAATGCTGACATCGCTATCGCGCACGATGATCGTGCCACTTTGCGCCTGCACCACACCCGGCGCGCCGCCTTCGGGAATGACAACTACTTCCTCCAGCTCAAGCCGCAACTGCTCTTGCGATTGCGCGGAAACTGTCAGACCCAGCACGAAGGCTGCGGCCGCCAAGGCGCGAATGAGGACGATTGTCATGACAGGCTCCCCCGAGCGTGCGAGACGAATCCACATGGCGCAGGCTCGTCTCCCGAATGGGTCAATCTATCACGGACGCCATTGCCTGCTCAGACCCCTTTCGTGCAGTGCACCATGAACCGGATGAACGGAATTCAAAGACCGGCGCACTTCTGTGCAGATGGCAAGAGTGCTAGCCTCCATCGCAAATGGACGGGGGTTCACCAAATGAAATTCATCATCTCGGCGGCTGCACTTGCGGTCACACTCGCCGCGACTTCTGCGCTCGCTCAAATCAGGGATTTGCCACCTCGCCTCCCGGAGGAGGCAATCGGATGCCTGGGTGGGGGCGTAAACAGTCTGCGCGTCCAGCTGCCGCGCGGCGCGCAGCGCACAGCCACGGCCCCGCTCAATACAAGCTGCCCGCGCGGCGCCGTGCTTTCATCTTTCTCCATGGCATTCCAGGGTGGCGATCACAAGCTGAACACCATCGGCATTCTGCGCGAGGGCAGCAATGTCCGCTTCGACATGGCCGATCAGAATGGCGATGACCGCTTCACGCCGTCAGCATCCTTTCTTGTGAGTGGCGAAATCCGTTCTACCGAAATTTTTGCCGCAGGTTCCGGTGAAATGACCCTTGAACTGCCGGCGGCACCGGCCGGCACCGTCCCCGTCTTGCAGGGGTTCCAATTCTTCCGCGCCGAAGGCCGCGATGCAAACTTGCGCCTGATCGGCGTCCAGATCCTGGAAGATCAGACAGTGCGCGTTGCGTTTCTGCACGATGGCGGAGCTGACTTCCGAAATCTGGAAGGCATGATCGGCGACGCCATTGCCATGAGCTTGATCCCTCTAATTGGCCCGCTGGTGGCAACCGCCGTTCCAAGCGCTGATGCTGCCGCAAGCATTCTTTACCGTTACCCCGACACGCACTACGGCGTTACGGTGCAGATTGCATGGGTGCCGGAGTCAATGATTGCACGAACCGCCACAATGGGAGGCACGCGCGGCGGTGGCCGCCGTCCCCGGACCGAAGGTGACCGCCCGGTAGAGGGCGAAAATATCGGACTGAGGGGGTTCCGGTTCTTCTTTGAAAACTCGGACCACCATCTCAAAGACTTGAAGGTGCAGCTTACAAATACGGGCACGCCAGCAAAAATCGGCGACAGCGATGGCGAGGATCCGTTCGCCTGGGCCGTCGATTACGTGGTGCTGCAATAGAAGTGGCGGCAGCGGCACCTTGTGTGATGCCGCCGCCGACTTCTGAACACCCCGACCAATACGCCGGAATGCCGGACCCGCCTCAAAGCCCGGGATCAGCACCCGCGCGCAGCCGCAGATTGCCGCCTTCATAAGCCGTCGCACAATCGGTGGCATCGTGGCCGGTGTCTTCCGGCAGCAGCGTTGTTGTGGTCATGCCCGGTCCTTCAAAACGCGGATCATCGCATTCATTGTCGCGTGCCCAGCGGCTGGCATCGTCGCCGAAATTGATGCCGTCGATGACAAGCCCGCCTGACGGAATGGAGATGCCTGAGCCTGAACCGGGCCCAACATTGCCAACCTGGTTGACATGATCGCCCGGCGCCCAAAGGCCCGGCCCCGGGATGCCGTAATCCTCATCATCCAGCGGCTCGCCGCTATCGTCGGAGTCATAACCCGTCGCACCGTCGCGCAGCCGCAGATTGCCCGCCCTATACGCCGTCGAGCAATCAGTGGCGTCATGGCCGATGTCGGCATCAAGCAGCGTGGTTGAGGTCATGCCCGGCCCTTCAAATCGCGGGTCGTCGCACTCGCCATCGCGCGCCCAGCGACTGGCATCATCGCCAAAGTCGATGCCGTCGATCACGATATTGGCCGACGCCACAGGCGCAATGACAGCGCATGCGATCAGGCCGGAAAACAGAGCAGGCAGGAAGTGACGGATCATGTGTGTCTCCCTCATCAAGGCTCCCCTGACGCTTACAATCGCGCGTCAGCGGCCCTGAACATTTGAAGCAGATCAACGCCGCGCATTCGGGCGGCAAAAAGGCCGCAAGGCGGAAACCCTGCGGCCTCTGCAACAAGCGGCGCTGCCTTTACGGCAGCAGCGCAGATCAGAGCTTCAGCTCTGCACGGATCGCGTCAAGCTGCGTGCAGTACCAGGCCGAACCCTTGCCGTTCTCGCCATTGGCTTCGCTGTTGGCCGCGCGCATCTTTTCGCCGGCAGCAGCAGCCTGCTCGGGCGTGATCTTGCGGTCCAGCACAGCCTGCGAAACATCGGTGGCGAACTTCTCGACATAGGCAACCGACGACGCGTCATCCACGCACGCGGCATGCGACGTACCGCCGCCCGCATCATCACCACACGCCGAAAGCGCCAGAGCCGACGCCATCGCTGCAACTGCCATCATCCGCTTCATTGAAAACTCCCCAAATGTTCAGGGCGGGAACGATTGGGCAGCCCTGCCGAATCCCCTCCCGCC
>ERZ761609.1893-NODE-1893-length-16925-cov-8.340842_pt1 | contig 16925 bp, 16 predicted proteins | sample MGYA00511163_ERZ761609 | MGnify/ENA primary metagenome ERZ761609 (study PRJEB28899, sample SAMN02445070) | bioreactor sludge metagenome | biome: EBPR sludge | place: Australia: Brisbane, Thorneside Wastewater Treatment Plant | collected 2011-12-16 ... | reverse complement strand
TCGGCGAGCACCGGCGAGAGGTTCGGTGATGCCTCGGTGTTGAAGGCGATCCCGTCGCCGACGAGGTGCTTGAGCAGATCCGCGTCCCCCGCCAGCGCGTCGCTCGGGCTGAAGACGTCGGCACGGCCGCCGTCCGCCCTTGAAAAATCGAGCAGCCTGCGCACCAGCGTCGATCCTCGTGCCACCGACTTGTCGACCTGGTCGAAGATGTCGCTGTTCGCTCCCTCGGGCAATCGCCGCCTCAGAACGCGCGAGGCGCTCTGCATCACGGCCAGCACGTTGTTGATGTCGTGAACCACATTGCCGACGAACTGCCCGACGACGTGCAGCTTCTCGGCATGGCTCACACGACGCCGCGCCTCCGATAGTCGGCGTGTCTCGGCATCGAGCTGCTGCGCCAGGGAAACGATCACCTGCTGGCGATCCTCCACGAGCTTCTGCAGCGCCGCCTCTCTCTCCTTGATGTGTGTGACGTCGTAGGAGCACGACAGGACCTGCACCACCGCGCCGGTCTCGTCACGCACGGGCGAGACGGTCACGTCCCACCACTTCGGCACGCCTTTGGCGGTCGGGCAGAACGCGGTGAAGCTCGTCGACTGCCCCTCGAGCGCCGCCTCGACGCTGCGGCTGATGCGCTCACGCTCCTGCTCCGGCCAGAGACCCGCCCACGGCTTTCCGCACACTGCGGCGAAATCGTCGATTTCCATGAGCGCTTGGCCCGGCGTGTTCATCGCGACCAGCGCGCCCCGCACGTCGACGAGTTTGACGCAGGCGCGCGAGGCGACCAGGAGCCCGCCGACGAGATCGGACCGGAAGCTCACGTCGAGAAACGCCTTGTCCTCGGCCGGAGTGGTTGTCGAGAGTGCGTGCGTTCGTGTCATGGTCGCTACTCGACTACGGCGGGGAAGGGCTGGACCGCTGTGCGCGGCTTTGCCGGGAAGGCGGCTATGGAAAGCGAAGATCGCGTTCGGCAGTGCAGAGAGTTTCTTTCAATCGTGTTCCATAGCACTCCTGGAATCGGTAACCTATGTCGTGCGACATAGCGGCCAAAGGCCGTTCCTGTTCGAAGACGTGTAGGGAAGTCCTTTGAATACATTGCGGCGGGACACGGGTGGCATTGATGAAGCGGCGGAGCGAGGGACAGAAACGCGGCGCTGCAGCCGGTACGGTCCATTGCCGGAATTGTCCGCTGCGGGTGAAGCCTGTATTCCGTCCATTCGAAGGCCGGGAGCTGTCGTTCGTCGAATGGTTCAAGACGGTCGAGAAGACGGTCGAAGCCGGCCGCACAATTATCGCCGAAGGAGAGAAGAGCAGGTTCATCTTCACGATCCTCAGCGGATGGGCGTTCCGCTACAAGTCTCTCCCCGACGATCGTCGCCAGATCCTGGGCATCGCGCTGCCGGGTGATCTCATCGGCATGCAGGGACCGGTCATGGACGGTCTGCAGCATTCGATCGAAGCTCTGACGCCGGTGCGTCTCTGCGCCTTCCCGCGCGAGCGCCTCTGGAAGCTGTATTCGACCCATCCTGCTCTCGCGCACGATCTCGTCTGGCTTGCCTCGCGAGGCGAGCGGATGGCGGACGAGCATCTGCTCTCGCTCGGGCGGCGCTCCGCCACCCAACGCATCGCTTACCTGATCCTCCACCTCTACCATCGCTGCGCAGCACTCGATCTTGCGACCGGGACCACGTTCCCGATGCCCTTGACCCAGGCACATGTGGCCGATGCCCTCGGGCTGTCGCTCGTCCACACCAACAAGACCCTTCGCCGCCTCGTGCGACATCGGTTGATCGAAGTCGGTGACAGCTCCATCACTGTTCTCGACGAGGAAAAGCTGCGCGACATCTCCGGCTATGACGAGACCGATGGCGTCCGCCGCCCTCTGATCTGACGGGCTGACGCGCGGGTTCGTGATGGCCACAAAGGTCCGATCAGTAGACACGATCTATCTCCCCGCCACCGCCCGTCACGTAGGGGATGGACCACTCGCATACGAGGCCGTCAGGATTAAAGCGCGTTGCAAAGGTGCCTTTGAGGCCCTGTTCCACTGAAAACCTGAGCACATTGGTGCCGAAGCCCTTGCGGACGGGCGCTGTAACCGGTGGGCCGCCGCTCTCGGCCCAGCGAAAATTGATGCGCGACCTGCTATTCTCCCCGCTCGCGATCGACCATTCGAAGGTTACAACCCCCGTGGCACTCGTCCATGCGCCATGCCGCACGGCGTTCGCCGCCAGTTCGTTGATGACGACGCTGAGGAGAATGGCATTGGACTGGGATACGGGAATTGAAACGCCATTGATGACGAGTTGCTTTCCGTTCGGTGCCGCGTAGGGTGCGAGTATCTCGGGCACCAGTTCGGCGAGATCCGGCCTGAAGCCCGGGTTCGGCTTGAGGAACTCGTGGACACGGCCGAGTGCGGCGAGCCGCTCGCGAAAGATGCCGTTGAACTCGTTCGGGTCCGGCGTGTAGCGCGCGGTCTGTGTGGCGATCGACGAGACGACGGCCATCATGTTTTTGACCCGGTGGACGAGCTCCTGGTTCGAGATCAGCACATCTCGGTTGGATATCTCGAGTGCGGCCTGGGCGGCCTTGCGTGTCTTGACTTCGTCTTCGAGGACGAGCTGCGCCTCCACGGCCTGCTTGCGGGCGACCGCCATCGTTCCGGCGATGCCGGAAACGAGCAGGCTTATCGCGATGCCGCCGCCGAGGACGAGCCAAGGCAAGGCGGCCTCCCACGGAGAAAAGAACGAATCCCGCGCCGAAACGGAGAGTTCCCACGTCCTCCCCGCAACATTGCGAGCAATACGCGTCGACAGTTTCGATGCCACCTCATCGGACACGTCGACCGTTGTGCCAGGTTGCAGGCTGTCGAAGAGAAGTTCGCCTCCCGCGCTTTCCGGCTTGTCGTAGACGCGCACTGAAACATCGGACAGCAGTGTGGGCCATTGGCTGCGAATGTTGCTTTCGAACAGGTCCCGCAGCCGGAATGCGGCATAAACGTACCCGATCAGCGGAGGCTGCGTTTCATCCTCGTCGGACGAAGCCACGCCAGCGTTGTCGAAGACCGGCATGTAGACAAGTACGCCTCTTTGCCGGTCCTGATCGGTTTCCTGCATGAGCGTGATCGCGTGCGTCATGCGCGGATTGCCGCTGAGCCGCGCTTCGTCCATGGCCTCGCGCCGGATCGGCTCCGAGTACATGTCGTAGCCCACGGCCCGATCGTTACGCCAGTTGCGTGGTTCCAGGAAATCGATTGACGTGTAGACGTCTCGCTGGCCCTTCGGCCTGAATTCGTAGTCCGGCCAGGCGGCCCGCATCTTTGCGATATGTGTATCGATCTCCGACGATTTGAGGACGCGGGAAAATCCGAGCCCCTGGATGCCCGGATAATTCCTCTGCAGGTCGATTGTGGCGACGAATTGCCGCCAGCGGTCTGCATCGACGTTACGTTGTGCGCTGAAGAGGCCAGCACCGGCGCGCAGGATCAGTGAGTAGGGCGCCATGATGTTTGCGACTTCGTCCGCCACCCGACGCGACAGCAGATCGAACCGGGTCTGCTGCGTGGTGACCGTGGACCTGTACGTGACCCAGGACGCCAGACCCGACGCCAAAAGCGACAGGATCAGGATAAGTGCGGTCGGTCCGAGCGTGCTTCTCCCGCCATCGCCGTCCGCGTTCAGTCGTGCCAGCGCGCGCTCCGTGAATGTTTCGAGACGCAGCCACAACTTGTGAAACGACGACGACAAATCTTGCTCCGCTTGGGTTCGGGGTGGCTTATGGCCGCGAGGTTGGAACGACATCATATCGCGAAACCGGAAGCGGGGCATCAATGTGTACGTAACCGTGAACGGCCTCGCGATCGGCCACTACTCGATCCGGACGCGGACAAACCAGACTGGCGGCGGGACCGACCGCACGGTCAGGAGGCACGGGCATGGCGCTCGACCCTGTCAGGTTTCAGCAGCCTCGCCTGCTCGGCCAGCCGCGCGACAGACGAGATGCGTGTTACGTCCGGCACCGATCCGAGCGCAGCCGCCGGGCGATCGCCGTCCCCGCTGTGAAGCACCGCGATGACGGCGGCGGGAAAGGCCAGTGCCGCTCGTCGGCAGATGAGCGGCAGATACTGCGCGTCATTTCCGTTGGTCAGAACAATGGCGACCATGTCCGGCCTCTCTGTATCGGCTTGAGCCGCTGCACTGATCGCTGTGAGCCCAGTGCCCTTCTGCGCCGACGTGGCGACGACGCCTTGTTCTCCATCGAGCGTCGCTGCGATGAGGGCGGCCGCCGCTGTATCGACATCCGAACGCGCGGGCAGCACGAGCACGCGCCGCGCGGTCGCATCATCGGCGGTATCGCTCTCGGCTGTGCGAGGCGGCGGATCGAAAGCCGCCATCATTTCGTTTGCGGTCGTGCGCAAGTCGCCCACTCTCGCACGATCGATCTGGCCGCGATCGAGATCCAAGGCAGCGATCCGCAACGCCGGCAGAACGACCGCGTCGAGGCGCCCGACCGGATCGCGCCCGTTGGTGGCTTCTTCGAGATGCTGTGCCGCTCCGAGCGCGTCCGCTGCGAGCAGGCGGTGATAGAGCCGCTCCGCCGGTGACAGGGCCGGTTGATCGCCGAGCAGCACGGTGAGGAACTCTAGCCCCTTGATATAGCGGCCCAGCACCACAAGCGTGAGCGTCAGCGGCGCTGCCAGGATGAGCCCGATCGGCCCCCAGATCAGCGCCCAGAAACTCGCCGACAACAGCATCGCGAACGGCGAAAGGCCAGCCTTCTTGCCGAGCACCACCGGTTCGACGACATGGCCCATTAGCGGCTCGCCGATAACAAATACCATGAGCGCCGCGAAAGCCATTCCCCATCCCGGATCGACGGCTGCGGCCAGCAGCACAGGCGGCACCGCCGCGACGATGGATCCGACATACGGCACGAACCGCATCAGGATCGTGAGCCCGCCCCACAGGGCGCTGTTGGGAACACCGATGAACCACAGCGCCGTCCCGACGACTATTCCGAAGCTCACATTCATGAGTGCCTGCGTGAGAAACAGGCTGGAAAGCCGTCCCGCTGCATCGCTTATGGCCGACGTTGTGCCACCGATGTTGTCGGTGCCGACGACCCTGATCATGCGATCCCGCAGGTCCTGCGTTTGAAGCAGTATGAAAACAGTGAACAGAAGTGTGAGGCCAACGGTCGCGAGCGGGTGCGCGAGGACGCCGAGGTGGTCCCATATAGAGGACCCGGACTGGTCGAGGCGGACGACGATGGGCTCCCGTGTGACGGCCGAACGTGCCGCTCCTGTATCGCTTGGTGACGCGCCGTCTCTCGCCTGTGTGGCATCCTTCACTTCCTTGGCGATCTCCGTTTCCAGAGACAGGATCGCATTCGTCGCACGGCGAAAGACACCGTCGCTCTGTGCCGAACTCGTGACCGTTCGGATTTTCTCGACGAGATTGGCGCGATATGTACCGAGCTCCGCTGCGAGTGACGCCCCCTGCGATATGACCAGCGTCCCGACCGCGCCGAGACCGGCGCAGCCGACAAGGGTTATGCCGACCACGGCCGCAGCACGCGGTATGCGGCGCTTCGTGAGCCACGACACGATCGGCGAAAGAACGAACGCGAGGCAGCAGGCGATGGCGAGCGGCAGGAACACGTCGCGGCCAAGCACCAGGCCGGCAATGACCAACGCCGCGACGACGAGCGCCGCGTAAGCGCTGCGAAGATTCTCGGCAACGAGCGGCATGTGGGACCCCCGGGTTCGGCATCATGAGCGGTTAGGGACACGTGCACGGGCGGCTATGCCAGTCCCCCCCGTTGGCGTGTCCCTGATCTGGATCGCCGGCCATAGCCGTTCGATGGCAAGTGAACGGGGAGACGCGAAAAAAGTTCCATGACGTTGGAACCGTCGGTCGACAGTGACGTTTGACGGACACGAGGTCACCGAGCGGTCGCGTAACGGATCGGGCGGGCTTCGCCGGAGCGGCTCGCTGGAGCACAAGTCGTTTACCTTGCGTCGTTGAGCTGGAAACTGAACGCAGATGCATCAGTCAACTGGAGAAAATCATGGGCAACATGCTGCACTACGCCATCGTCTTTCTGATCGTCGCCCTCGTCGCCGCCCTGTTCGGTTTCGGCGGCATCGCCGGCACGGCGATGGAAGGCGCCAAGATCCTCTTCTGGGTCGCGATCATCCTCTTCGCCATTTCTGCGGTCGCGGGTCTCATCCGGCGAACGTGATGGCGTAAGAAGGTGAGGTCCTCGGCCGACGTCGCTCCCCCCGACGTCGGCCGATTGCCGTTTGTGCGGTCGCTTCGACTGCGACAGTCAAGGCGTGCTAACGATCGACGGTGCCGGCGGACCGGCCGGAAGGTGATTGCAGGGAGCTGGCGAGAACATGGTCGAAAGAACCCCGGCCCGAAGGGCTGAACTCGCATTTCTGACGCTCTCGGCCCTGTTGCTGCCGACACTGTCATTATTGCCGCTCGGAGGCATGTACCTCTGGGAAAAGGGGTGGCTGCTCCACTGGGCGCTGGCCGCGCTGGGGCTCGTCAGCTTTGTCGCCCTCGTGCAATGGCTCGCATTGCGGCGCCCGGCCTCGAGCTCTGCCACAACAGGCGGTCGGGTCGACGAGGTGCGCCCTTATGGAGCTGAACCGGACAAGGAAAGCGATGGTTCACGATCTCACTGGTCACCCGCTGAGCGAGCCGCCTGGCAGGATGTACGTGCTGTGGCGTCCGATGCCGGATCATCGGTCGTAACTGACCCCGATGCGGCCTGGCAGCTCGCCACCAGAACCGTGGAGGTCGTCTCCCGTCGTCTCCATCCCGGCTCCGATCAGGCGATGTGGCAGTTCACGCTCCCCGAAGCGCTCGCAATTTCCGAGCGGGTCAGCCGTCGTCTCTCCCGTTTCGTCGCGACCCATGTGCCGTTCGGCGATCGTTTGACGGCAGCTCAGATCATGTCCCTGTACAAGGCCCGCACGCTCGTCGACGTCGCCGGTCGCGCCTATGACGTCTGGCGCATCCTCCGTCTCGCCAATCCTGCGACGGCCGTGACGCATGAAGTTCGTGAGCGATTGACCAAGGCGCTGATCTCGTGGGGTCACGAACAGATCTCCCGCCGTCTCGTCGAGACCTATGTGGAGGAAATCGGCCGTGCCGCCATCGACCTCTACGGCGGCCGCCTGCGCCCTGCCGCCCTCCGCCCCGCAGCCGGCACTCCATCCGCCGCGAGCCACGACGATCCGCCGTCGGAAGCCCTTCCGCGCGTGCCCCTTCACCGCCAGATACGCAACGCCGCGGGGGCCTTGTTTCGCCGCAAAAAGACCGGGAAGTGAAGAATATCATCGACTTGCTTCTCGATGCAGGTGGGGCGAAATTTTTTCCGGTCCCATCCCGGAACTTTCGCGCCGACCCGACGTTCAGCGTCTGTGAAACCGGTCCGGCCCCTCGGACAAAAAGGTAACCAGATCCCCTCAGAGGAGATGTCATGAGCTACGCCCGCGAAGTCAAAAACGATACCGCAAGTCTCGCAAAGACCGCGACCGACTCCGTTCTCGATGCAGCAGCCTCTGCGATCGACAAGGCCGCCGATACCGTCGAGAGCACCAAGGCCGCCGTCGGCGATGCCGCCGCCGAAGCAATGAAGCGCGGCCGCGAAGCTGGCCGCCAGATCGACGCGGTTGCCGGCAATCTCAAGGGCGCAGTCGATAAATCCCTGCGTGAGCAGCCGATGGCGACGCTTGCGATCGCAGCTCTCGCCGGCTTCGTCGTCGGCGCACTCTGGAAATCCTGATTGTCCAGACAATCGCGAACGACGCACCACGTGATCACGATCGGGAACCCGCCATGTTCTCCATACTTTTCCGCAGAGCCCAGGCCACCGTCGACAATGCCATCGGCCAGGCCGTCAACCGGGCGATAATGGCGGTCCCGTTCGTCGTTGCCGCAGGCTTTGCAACGGCTGCGGCAACCTCTTATGTAACGCGCAATTATGGCGCCGAACTGGGATATCTCATGATCGCTGGCGTCTACGTGGTCGCCGGACTGATTGCAGTGGCCGTTCTGCGTCAGCCGTCACCGGGCGAGACAGGCGCGAGCCCTGCAACCGCGTCCGAGACGACAGACACCGCATCCGCATCCGCATCGTCTCCCGGCAATCACTCAACCGACACGTCTGCGCCATCGGGCGAGGCTGGCACGAAAGCAGCGCTTGGCAACATCGATGCCGAATTGGTCGCAAGTGCCGTGGCTGCTGCCGCGCCCCTGGCGATTGGGCCTCTGCTTCGCGCTCTCGGGCGCAATTTGCCGGTCGTAGTGTCCGTGCTCGCTGCAGCCTTCGTGCTCTATCGCGACAAGTCGGAACAAGTGGATGCAGAGGCGGCTGTACCGCGTGAGGATGATGGCGCGTTCGCCACTTCGGGGGCGAGTTGAGGTAACGATGACCAATTCATCCGTCCCTCCGCGTCATCATTGAAACCAACATGGCCCGGCGGACGGAAGCAACATAAGGCAGGGTAAGACGCATGACCGACAAGAAGCGCACCGGAAGCGGCGAAATCGGTGCTGCCCCAAACTCCGGCGAACGCAGGGGCGAGTCGCCGCCCTTGTCCCGCGACGCCCAGGACATGATCGCGCGGCGACTTCGTGAGACATACGGGGCCAATCTCGAGGAACCTGTACCGGACAAGTTCATGAAGCTGCTGGAGCAGCTGGCGAAGAAGGGCTGACCATGCCAGACAGCACCGCGCCCGATCTCCACCAGGAGATGACCCGGCATATTCCTAACCTGCGCGCCTTCGCGCGGTCGCTGACACGTCGTCACGATGCCGCCGACGATCTCGTGCAGGAGACTCTGATCAAGGCCTGCCAGCACATCGACCAGTTTACCGTGGGAACCAATCTCAAGGCCTGGTTGTTCACGATCCTGCGCAACACCTATCTTTCTGATCTGCGCAAGCGGCGCCACGAAGTCGAGGATGCCGACGGGTCGCTCAGCGAACGGGTTTCTGTGGCCGCATCCCAGAATGCGCATATGGACATGATTGATTTCAACAAGGCGCTGTCGGCGCTGCCGTCGGAACAGCGTGAAGCCCTGATACTCGTCGGAGCCGAAGGATTTTCATACGAAGAGGCGGCGGAGATGTGTGGCTGCGCTGTCGGAACCATGAAGAGCCGGGTCAATCGGGCCCGCAACAGGCTTGCCGTCGATCTCGGTTTGTCCGATCGCGCAGAGGCGACCGTCGCGTCCGACACCTGACGTACCGTGCCCGCCGAACTGGCCTGGCACGTACGACCGCACCACAACGTCATAAAGCAGCAACACGAAGAGCGAGGTCATGATGCCGAACCGCAAGACGATGAAAGCCGAGCTGCCGTCCGAGAAACTGGATACCGGCATCACCAAGGCCGACCGTAAAATGGTCGCCGACAAGGTCGCGCGCGTACTCGCCGATACCTATGTCCTGATGATCAAGTCCCATGTGTACCACTGGAACGTGGTCGGCCCGTTGTTCGTTCCGTTGCACGAACTGACGCAGAAGCATTACGAAGATCTCTTTCAGGCCGCCGACGACCTCGCAGAGCGCATTCGTGCGCTGGGTCACACGGCGCCCGTCGCGATCAGCGACTTCCTCAAGCAGGCCCGCCTCGACGGTGAGGCCGGTGATCCCGATGCCATGTCCATGGTCGAAAATCTTATCGCCGATCATGAAACCGTGACGCAGCGATTGCGGGAAGCGGCATCCGCCGCCGACGAGGCAGACGATCTGGTCACGGCCGACCTGCTGACCCAACGCCTCGCCTTCCACGAAAAGGCAATCTGGATGTTGCGTGCTATCGCCGGAAAGTAGCAGTGTTGTTTGCGGCACTCGGCGGGACGCTGTGGACAGTGACTTAAAATAAGACGAACGTGAAATTGCAATCGAAGATCAAGGAAGTGACAATGTCCGGAAGTGCTATCGCTGACAGGATTGCCCCAGAACTGCCGTACCTGCGCCGGTTCGCCCGTGCCCTTTGCGGCACGCAGGAAAGTGGCGACGGTTATGTCGTCCAGACCCTCGAGGCGATCATTGCCGACAACCAAATGTATGACGAGTCGCTTTCGCCTCGCGTGGCACTCTACAAGGCGTTTCTAAAGGTCTGGAATGCACTCCCGTTGAATACCGGCACCGACCGCTCGGTGGCCGGCCCGACCGCTCTCGCCGAGCGTCGCCTCGAGCAGATCACCCCCGTACCGCGCCAGGCATTCCTGTTGACCGCGGTAGAGGAATTTTCTCCCCGCGAAGTGGCGGCAATTCTCGACCGCAGCAGCGCGGAAGTCTTGTCTCTGATCGACGAGGCGAGCCGTGAGATTTCCTCGCATATCGCTGCGCGTGTGATGATCATCGAGGATGAACCTCTGATCGCGCTCGACATCGAGACACTCGTCTCCGACATCGGCCACACCAGCGTCGGCATTGCCGCGACGCGTGATCAAGCAATCGAACTTGCATCGAAGACCCGGCCGGACATAATCTTGTCGGACATCCAGCTCGCCGACGGCAGCTCCGGCATCGACGCCGTCGCCGATATTCTTAAAGCCATCTCCGTGCCCGTCATCTATATCACCGCGTATCCGGAACGCCTGCTGACAGGAGAGCGGCGTGAACCGGCATTTCTGATCACCAAACCCTTCCAGCCGTCCATGGTCAAGGCGATGGTCAGTCAGGCCCTGTTCTTCGGCGTCGATGCCGGAAAGGCGGCCTGAGCCGGAGCAGGTATAGTAGGGGGATGCGAGCGACGGATCATCAATCAGTAGAAAGGCCAGCCGGCGGAGATCGCGTTGCCTCGTCAAACGACACGCACCCGACTGCCGCATTCGTACGTCTGGCACTGTCGTACTGGCGTGATGCAACGAGTCTGCGCCGGGCCTGGTTTCTGACTGGAGCCGTCGCCGCGACGCTCGCTCTGACACTTGCGGTCAACTATGCATTCAATGTCTGGAACCGCATCTTTTTCGATGCGGTAGGTCAAAAGGACCTGGGTGCCGTCTGGCAGGCGCTGGTCTGGTTTCCACCGATCGTGGTCTCCGGCGCCGGTCTGGCAGCGCTCATGATCTGGTTACGTCAGACATGGCAATTATCTTGGCGAACGTTTCTGACCGCAAAGCTTCTCGGCTCCTGGTTGGGCGAGCAGCGCTACTACCGGCTGTCCCTCGCCCGCTCCGACATCGGCAACATCGAACATCGTATCGCCGAAGACGTACGCCAGTCCGTTGAGCCGGCCGTAGATCTCTCCGTCGGTCTGGCCTGGTCCGTGACGAACGCGCTGATGTTCCTTGGCGTGCTCGTCGTCGTCGGTGGTTCGGTCGAAATCTTCCACATCACCATGCCGGGCTATATTGCGATTGCTGCCGTCGCTTACGCGTTGATCGTGACCGGCGGTGTGTCGTGGGTTGGGCGGCGATTGGCGTCGGCCTTTGCCAATCGAAACGAGACCGAGGCGCAATTCCGGTACGAACTGACGCGCATACGGGAGAATGCCGAAAGCATCGCGTTTCTGCGGGGCGACGCCAAGGAACTGTCGTCTGCGACGTCCACGTTCCAGAAGTTGCGCCGGGCCTGGAAGGAAGTGATCCGGCAGAACCGCAATGTCACGTTGATCACCAACGCGAACGCTTACGTCGCTCCCGTCGTCCCCGCGGTTCTCGCCGCCCCGAAATATGTCTCCGGTGAATTGTCGCTCGGGGCGGTGATGCAGCTTGTTGCCGCATTCGCAGCCGTGCTCGGAGCTTTGAACTGGCTGACCGACAATTTCCTGCGAATTTCCGAACTGCGCGCCGCGGCCCGGCGCGCTGGCGAGCTTGTCGCAGCCCTAACCGACATCGACACGGGGCGAAACGGAACGGACTCCGGCCGACCGCCGGATGCTGCACGTGATATCGAGTTGCGAGGCGTTACTGTGCGCAAGGAGGACGGGACGGTCCTGATCGGAGCCAGCGACGTTCTCGTCCTGCCGGGGGAACGCATTCTTATCGAGGGGCGCTCCGGCAGCGGCAAGTCGACGTTGCTGCGTTCGCTGGCCGGACTCTGGCCCTGGGCCGACGGAAAGCTCATCCTGCCCGTGGGAGCGCGGATATCCTTCGTCCCGCAGCGCCCATACATACCGATCGGCCGTCTCGCCGACGCCCTGACCTATCCCTCCGATCGGACCCTCACTACCGACGAAGCAAGATCCGTCCTCACGCGCGTCGGTCTCGAGCATCTCGTCACGCGCCTCGACGATACTGCGGCCTGGGACACGATCCTGTCCGGGGGAGAGCGCCAGCGAATTGGCTTCGCCCGCGTGCTTCTCGAAAAGCCCGACATCATTGTTCTCGACGAGGCAACCAGTGCACTCGACGACGAGAGCCAGGCTCAGATGTTCCAGACCCTCATCGACGATCTCCCCGGTGCAACCATACTCAACGTTGCGCACCGGCAGGGACTGCAGGATTTCCACGACCGCCGCATCGTCATCGTGCGTAGTGAAGTCGGCGCGAAGGTGGAAACGAAGCCGACCTCGGGTGGGACATTGACGACCTTGCTCGAGAAGCTCAAGCGGCAGCGATCCGATCCGGAGCAGAAATGAAAATGCCTCGCACGACCTGGGCCGCGCGAGGCATTGACCGTAGACCTGATTTTACTGGACCTTGATGCCGGCCTTCTCGATGACGTCCTGATAGGCGGCACGCTCTTTCTTCAGGGCATCCTCGTAAGCCTTGCCGGCCTGTTCCGTCTGCAGCACGCCGAACTTCTCCATGGCCTCACGCACCGATGGGATCTTGCCGACCTCGACGAGCGCGTCGATGAGGCTCTTGGAGATATCGGCGGGAATGCCGGCAGGCCCGACCCAGCCGAATGCCGGCATGATCTCGAAGCCCGGCAGTGACTTCGCCGTGATCTCGACGTCCTTGGCCAGCGGATAGGGTTCGAGGGACGTAATTGAGACGGCCCGCAGCTTCCCGGATTTCACCTGTTCCCACGCAGCCGCGAAGTTGTCGCATGCGAGGTTGATCTGTCCGCCGATGAGGTCCTGCAGGGACTGGTTCGAAGCGCGATAGGCGACCGGATTGATCTTCACCCCGGCCTTGAGTGCCAGCATTTCGCCACAGATGTGCTGCGTCGTTCCAATGCCCGACGTGGCGTAGGGCGTTCCCGGGTTCGCCTTGAGCCATGCGATCAGCTCCGCCATCGTTTTGGCGGGCACAGAAGGATTGACGATGAAAATGTTCGGCATCGCCGCCATGCCGTAGAGGTAGGTGAAGTCCTTCTCGACATTGTACGGGATCTTGTCCTTCGTCAGGATCGGATTGATCGCGATGCCACCCGACGTCGCAACCGCGATCGTGTAGCCGTCCGGCGGCGCCTTGGCCGTGGCGTTGAGCCCGGTGACGCCACCCGCGCCGGCCTTGTTCTCGATCACGAACTGCTGGCCGAACTTCTTCGAGAGATGCTCCGCGAAAATGCGGGCCATGACGTCGGTGTTGCCGCCGGCCGCGAACGGCACGATGACCGTGACCGGCTTGGACGGCCATTTGTCCTGTGCCGCAGCCCCCGTCCCCAGTGCGACGAGCATGGCCGCTGCGGTCGAAAGGCCCGCCAACATTCCCTTGAGCATGAATTCCTCCGCTTACGTTCGGTGTCCGCTACGTTGGCCTGCGGCAATCCGGATCGTTTGGCCGGCTGCCTGCGAATGACCGCCCAGGCGAGCCGACGTATACATTAATTGCCGCCGCATGGCATCCGTGTGCTCGTCGCGCCGGCCACACGGTTCGGGCCGCGACGTCGTTCCGCCAGACGAACCGGATCCACGCTTATTACAAAATAACAAATGCGGGGACTCGTTATGTTGACAGTTTACACAATAACTCGATACCCGGTGTCGTTCGTCCGCAGGCGCGCTAGTTTCGCCAAAATGATCGAAGCTGGAGCGGAACGCATGGCCTTCAACATCCTCGTCCTCGGAGCATCCTACGGCTCTCTTCTGGCCACCAAATGCATCATGGCCGGACACGACGCCACACTCGTCTGCCGCTCCGCCACGGCTGCGCTGATCAATCGCGAGGGCACCGTCGTCCGTCTCGCTCTGAAAGACGAAAAGACCCTGCGCGAGATCTCCTCGAAAGCGCAGCCCGGCCGGTTGCGCGCGTCTGTGCCGCAGGACGTCGACGTCGCAGCGTTCGATCTCGTCGTCCTCGCCATGCAGGAGCCACAGTACGCCGATCATGGCCTGCGCGCGCTGCTCGCCCGCATCGCGGCTACCGGCCTGCCGTGCCTGTCCCTGATGAACATGCCGCCACTGCCGTATCTGTTGCGCCTGCCATCGATCGACGCCGCCGCCCTGGCTGGCGCCTACACCAATGCCCAGGTCTGGGAGCGCTTCTTCCCCGGCGCCGTCAGCCTCTGCTCTCCCGATCCGCAAGCCTTCCGTCCTCAGGGTGAGCCGGCGAATGTCCTGCAGGTCGGCCTGCCCACCAATTTCAAGGCGGCACCGTTCGCCAGCGACGCCCACACCGCCATCCTGAAGCTCCTCGAAGCCGACATCGACGCCATCACCATCGACGGCAAGGACGTGCCGGTGAAGTTGCGCGTCCACGACAGCCTGTTCGTGCCGCTCGCCAAGTGGAGCATGCTGCTGACGGGCAATTACCGCTGCGTCCTGCCCGGTGCCATCCGGCCCATTCGCGAGGCGGTTCACGGCGACATCGACCGCTCGCGTGAAATCTACGATTTCGTCAATGGCCTTGTCGTCCGCCTCGGCGCCGACCCCGCCGATCTCGTTCCATTTGAAAAATACGCGAAGGCCGCAGAGGGCCTTCTGAAGCCGTCGTCGGTGGCCCGCGCGATCGACGCCGGCGCACCGTACGTCGAGCGGGTCGATCGACTCGTCCGTGATGTCGGCCGCAGCCTCGGCATCGGCCATCCCGACGTCGATGAGACCGTGGCCACCGTGGATGACGCCCTGCGCGCCAATCGCGTTCAGGCAGCCTGAGGCGGGGCCGCGCAAGCCTCCCTCAGCTCTCGTAGCGGGTGCCGCCGCGCCGGTTCATGCTGATCGGCAGTTCCATGTTGAGCGGCTGATGTGCGCGCTGCGAGCACGCCTGTCGCGTGCAGACGTGACAGTTGATGCCGATCGGGCTGAAAAGGCTCGAGTCCGCGAGATTGAACGGCGCCGCATAGTCGAGCCGGTGCGCTTCCGCGAGCTCGCACCCGAGCGCCAGCGCGAGCCGCCGGTCCTGCGTGTGCCGGCTGAAAACCGGGCGGTTCGTCGTGCGGCTGATCGTGAAGAACCGCTCGCCATCCGGCATCTCGACGAATTGCGGGACGATCACGCCCGGCGTCCGGAACGACGTGTGTATGTTCCAGACCGGACACGCACCTCCGTATTCGGCGAGATTGAACGACGTCGCGTTGAATCGCTTCGTTACGTTGCCTGCCTTGTCCACACGGAGGAAGAAGAATGGCACGCCCGTCGCGCCGGGCCGTTGCAGCGTAGTCAGCCGGTGGCAGACCTGCTCGAACGAAACACCGAATGACGCCGCGATCCGGTCCACGTCGTAGCGCGTCCGCTCCGCCATTTTGAAGAAGTCGTCGTAAGGCATCAGGTAGGCGGCCGCAAAATAGTTGGCGAGCTCGATCTTGCAGCGCGACAGGCCCGCCGCCGACGTCATGCCGATGCGCTGTGTCAGTTTCTCGAACTGCTTTGGAAACTCGATGAGCCCGAGGACGTGCGCGATCTGGAACACCCGGTTCTGGTGATCGAGCGCTTCGGAAAGGTGGACGACTTTGGCCTTCTCGTCGTAGTGACGCAGCGCGTCGTTCATCTCCTCTATGGGCGATGTCCGGATGGTGATCCCGTGCTTTGACGCGAGCCGTCGCTTGAGCGTCGCGTAGACGTCGTCGACGTTGGACGGCTCGATCGCCCTCAGTTTCTCCGCTGCCTTCTCGAGACTGTCGAAATAGTTCGAGTTGGTGCGGAAGAAGTCGTGGATGATCGCCTCCGGTGACGTCATGACGATGTCGTCGGGCATCCGGCCGCTGCCGAGGCGGAGCAGTTTTTCGAGCAGGCTGCGATGCTCGCCGTGCAATCTCAGAAACCGGCGGACGATCTCCGGAGCATGGTCGATCGCCGCCCTGAGTTCCTGCAGGTCCGGCGGATCGTCCCCGAACATCGGATCGCGCGATACGTTGCGCAGGTCCGCGAGCAGGTTCGCCGTCTCGTCCTTGGCAAACTCCCGCCAGTCGACGCCGAACGCGTCCGACAGTGCCATCAGCATCGCGACCGACAGGCTGCGCTGGTTGTTCTCGAGCAGGTTGACATAGGACGCGCTCACGCCGAGCGCGCGGCCCATTTCCGCCTGCGTGAGGCGCTGCTTGCGCCTGAGCTGGCGCAGTTTGGATCCGACGAAAGCCTTCGCCATGTTTACAACATTACAAAAAGGGTTCGTTGATGTGTTAACACGACACACTCTGACACGAAATGAGATGCGCGTCCACGTCGGATCGCTACACTGTTTTCATCGCTCAGATCCGGAGGTTTTCATGCTCGACGCTTCGCCCATGACGTCCGACCAGTCGCTCCGCTTCGACGACGCCGAGATCCAGATCAGCGCGCGTCTGGAGAATCAGGCGCTCACCATCGACATCATGAAGTCCGGCGCATGCGTCCACCGCGTGACGCTCGAAGACGCACGGACCCGCCTCGATAATCTCTGGCTTGCCGACCTCTTCGCCCGCGAGTCGAAGGTCGTTCTGGGCACGATGAAGGGCGAAATGAACGAGTATCTCGAAGGCCTGGACGTCAATCAGGGGTGACGGCCGGGCACGGCCATTGCCATCCGCCACGAAATAGAGTTGGCCGATTTCCCGCGCTGGAACCGGCGCCTCGCACGAGCCTGCG
>ERZ761609.1888-NODE-1888-length-16949-cov-27.112466_pt1 | contig 16949 bp, 18 predicted proteins | sample MGYA00511163_ERZ761609 | MGnify/ENA primary metagenome ERZ761609 (study PRJEB28899, sample SAMN02445070) | bioreactor sludge metagenome | biome: EBPR sludge | place: Australia: Brisbane, Thorneside Wastewater Treatment Plant | collected 2011-12-16 ... | reverse complement strand
ACAACAATGAATAATTTTTCTAATTTAGAGTTGTCCTAAAAATGGGGAGCTTACATTTCTGAAGGCTATTCTGTATTGGACATTGGTCTCCATACAGATTATACGGGCATAGGAAACTTTAATTACGGTAGATATTACTCAATGGAGTTGCAAAACACATTCAATTACTTTAATAATCTGATCAACAAATAAGCCATGAACGGGGATGATGTAGAAAATAAAAGTGAAGACGTTTGTGAATCATTTGCCTATCAGGCAAAAACAGATTTCAAATATCTTGTTGACATCTATGGGTTCGAATTAACTAACGAATATATTGATCACCTGAATTGCAAAATTATATATACCAAGAGCACCTTGAAGATTGAGTTAGACTTTAATATAATTGATGAGCTTATTTATTTAAGAATCTTTCGAAAATCTTTCGGAGACTGGCCAATGAAAATTGATAAGGAAAATGTTGTGAACTTTTCAAGTTTACTTAGTGCATACAAACCCGCTTTAAGTATAAAGGATTTTCAGCCTCAAGGTTGGAAATTTGAAAAGCCTTTGGAAAGGATCTCAATCCTATTCAGGGAAGTTGCAAGTGACATATTAAGTGAAGTAAAGTGGGTAAGTGAGTTTGAATTGATAAGAATGATTGAGAAAGATAGGTTGACAAACTAACTTCTTATATTACCAATAAGTTAATTCAACGAACAAATGGATATCCACAAGTGTGGAATTTTCAACCCCATCAGAGTGACTCGTGAGAGCACTCTGATGCTCTAGCCGTTGTTGGTGTTGTGCGCAGGTAGTGAGTTAAGATCACCAACAACGAGTAGTTGGGCAAATTTTCTCGTACTCTTAAGCAATAGGTGATTTTTAATACGTTGGTTTATTCAAAACAAGTATGAAATCGTTATCTTCGAAAAACTAATTTTAGAAGAGAATGAACATCCAGGCAGAGAAATTAGACATCATACAATGGCTGGCAAAAGTCGATGATAATAGAATCGTGAGGCAGTTTATGTTGCTAAAAAGATCAAATGAAGAAGCAGTGTCCGTTAAGCTCAGCCAGGAAGAAAAAGATGCAATTGACAAAGGATTGCGGTCCATAGAGGAAGATTCAACCCCATCAGAGTGACTCGTGAGAGCATCTGAGCCTAGCCGTTGTTGGTGTTGCGTGGAGGTGGTGCGCGAGGTCACCAACAACGATTGGTGTGGCAAATTTTTCTCGTACTCTTAATCAATAGGTGATTTTTAATACGTTGGTTTATTCAAAACAAGTATGAAATCGTTATCTTCGAAAAACTAATTTTAGAAGAGAATGAACATCCAGGCAGAGAAATTAGACATCATACAATGGCTGGCAAAAGTCGATGATAATAGAATCGTGAGGCAGTTTATGTTGCTAAAAAGATCAAATGAAGAAGCAGTGTCCGTTAAGCTCAGCCAGGAAGAAAAATATGCAATTGACAAAGGATTGCGGTCCATAGAGGAAGATAGGTTTAAATCACACGAAGAAGTGATGGAGGCAACCCAAAAGAAGTATGCACATCTGTTTAAATAATCCGGCATGCAAATCATATGGTCGGATGAAGCGGTAAAAGATTATCATCAAAATATCGACTATTTATTAGCAAAGTGGTCATCGCAAGTAGCTATCGAATTTATTGAGGATGTTCAAGCGTCTATTGAATTTGATCAAAAGTCATCCTGATCTGTACCCGCTAACTGACCACCAAGAAATACGAAGGGCTGTCATCCGCAAACAAATTACCTTATTTTTTAAGGTGAAGGACAAACAAATTCATTTAATCCGATTTTGGAATAACTATCAGAATCCGGAGAAGTTAGGATTTTGAGATTTTCCTGGTTGCGTGGTTCTATTTTAAATTGTATTGTTGAAGGATAACGATATAGCCAATAAGGGCTAAATTCATTTTTTGGTGCATTTGGATAGCTAAAATTTGAACACAGAGATCCTTATTGGTAAAGAACACCAACAAGGGCGAGGGAACACCAACGGACATTCATGGCTCAAATAGCTACATGGACCTGATATATATGAGGACATTTTTCCTGCCCCTCCCCAAGGGATTAACCTAGGTTTTGGGGTTGGAGTTGGGGTTGGGGGTTATGTTGATATAAGTCAGACTGTCAAGGTTTGGGAATTGACTTTTGATCAGCTTAACGGTTATATTAACAGCCCCGATGCTGCAGCAATGGACTTTTTTCTCCGCAGAGTGTCCTGTAAGGCACTCTGCGGCAAGTTATTATTCTACGGAATTTATTTAACAGACTCTCTTAACGTCAGGCCATATTCCTATACGCCTTACTTATCTTTTTTTGCAAGGCACCTGATGCTGGCAATAATGGCATTCGCACATAATTTTCACAAACACCTATTTCCTTTAACAGTTGCTTCACACCAACTGGATTGGCCTCTTCATACATGGGGCCGTTGATCTCTAACAAAGAAAACTGGTGCTGACTCGCCTTCACATAGTTTCCGGCAAAGGCTAACTCCTTCATTTTCTTAAAGGGGATGGGTAGCGCATTTGCTAAAACGGATATAACGCCTTTGCCTCCAATCGCGTAGAGCGGAACGGTCAGCAAATCATCGCCTGAAATGAGTAGAAAATCCTTCGGCATCGATTTGGCAATGCGCATGCACTGCTCAAGGTTTCCTGAAGCTTCTTTAATGCCCATGATGTTTTTATGGGCAGCCAGGCGAAGCGTGGTTTCGGCTGTGATATTTGAAGCGGTGCGGCCCGGAACGTTGTACAGGATAATCGGAAGCGGAGAGGCGTCAGCAATGGTTTTAAAGTGTTGACAGATGCCTTCCTGCGAGGGTTTGTTGTAATACGGACTCACCGAAAGGATGGCATCAACGCCTTTTAAATCGGTGCTGCTAATCGTATCTAAAACTGCCTGTGTGTTGTTGCCGCCAATGCCATACACAATCGGAAGTTTTGCGGTATTGTTTTTCCTGACAAAGTTTAATACTTCCTGCTTTTCAGCCGGTGAAACGGTCACCGATTCGCCAGTAGTGCCCATTACCACGTAGTAATCAACACCTTTGGCGGTATGGGTTAACAGTTTTTTTAATGCCTTATAATCAATAGCACCCGTTGAATCCATGGGTGTTACAAGTGCAACACCGGTTCCGTATAATTTTTTCATATTACTTCAGTTGTGTTGAATATTTGTACATGCCATCAATCAGGCTCCTGGTGGTAGAGGTTTCACTGAGCATGAATTCGAAAAAAGATTTGTTATTCTCCCAATAGCCACCGATGCGGCAACGGGCTTTGCTACGTGCCAGTATATTCAGCATCATCGGGTTCGGTTTGGTATCGAGGTAATACAGGTAATCGAAAGGCGTATTGAAGAATTTTACGGCCGTTTCAGAAGTAAAGGCTCCCCAAAAAGAGATTTCCTTTTGGGTGAAAAAATCGAACAGAAACTCGTAGTTGTCTTTGTTGGGAGGCAGATAGGCCATCACCTTCACTTTTTTTCCATCGCGTTCAAGCCGGTGGATAAAGTCTTTCACGTCATCGTGCTTCTTTTTGTCCTCAATGCTGAACAGAATGCCCACCGTTTGCACCTGGGTATAGGGGATGGAGGCCCGGGTGGTTTTATTCCTTTTGAGTTGTGATTTGGTGCGGATGTTCAGAAAACTCATTTTCATGCCCCTTACAATTTTCCGCCCGAAAGTAAAACATTAAAATCAGCTTCTGAAATAATGGGCACACCAAGCTTTTCGGCTTTTTCGCGTTTAGCCGGCCCCATGTTATCGCCTGCCAGCAGGTAATCCAGTTTGCCCGAAATAGACGACAGCACTTTACCACCATTTTTGAGAATGATGTCTTTCAGGTCATCGCGCTCATAGTTCTCAAATACCCCCGAAATCACGAAGGATTTTCCCCCTAACACGTTACTGTCTAATGGCACTTCTTTTATTACCGCTTCCAGGTTAAGCCCGGCTTGCCGTAAGCGTTCTACTTCTTCCCGGTTTTCCGGGTGGCTGAAAAACTGGATTACGCTTTGCGCGATTTTTTCGCCTACTTCCGGAGCTTCCAATAATTGTTCGTAGGAAGCATTCATTAACCTGTCGATGGTTTTTAAATGACGGGCCAGTTTTTCGGCCACGGTTTTGCCTACGTAACGTATGCCGATGGCAAACAACACACTTTCGAAAGGCGCCTGTTTGGATTCGTGTATGCCTTTCAGCATGTTCTCGGCCGACTTATCCTTTACCTTGTCTAACTGAAGCAAATCTTCTTTCGAGAGAAAGTACAAATCGGATGGCCTGCGCACCAGGTTAAGGTCATAAAGCTGGCGGATGGTTTGTTCGCCCAGCGAATCGATATCCATAGCCTTGCGCTGAATAAAATGTTCAATGCGCCCTTTGATTTGGGGAGCACAGCCGTTTATGTTCGGACAATAATGTGCAGCTTCACCTTCCTGGCGTACCAGTGGTGTGTTGCATTCCGGACAACGGGTTACGTATTGTATAGGTTGAGTTTTTCCTTTGCGTTTCGTGTGGTCAACCCCGGTTACTTTGGGAATAATCTCTCCACCTTTTTCTACAAACACATAATCGCCTATGTGTAAATCCAGTCGACTGATTTCATTGGCGTTATGCAGCGAGGCGCGCTTTACAGTTGTGCCTGAAAGAAATACGGGTTCCAATTCTGCAACGGGTGTAATGGCACCGGTCCGACCTACCTGATAGGTTACACCGTTCAGCCGTGTGCTGATGCTTTGTGCCTTGTATTTGTACGCAATGGCCCACCGCGGACTTTTTGCGGTGAAGCCCAGGCGTTCCTGCTGTTCGAGGCTGTTTACTTTTATTACGACACCATCGGTTTCCAGCGGAAGTTCGCTTCTGCGATTTTCCCAATGATCGATGTAATCAAATACTTCTTTTAACGATTTACACTTTTTATAGGTATCGGAAATGTTAAAACCCCACTTTTCAAGATGGTGGATTCCTTCTTCATGAGTTTCCATGCCGAGGTCTTCTCCCAACAGGTAATACACGAAACAATTCAGTTTTCGCTGCGCAACGATGGAGGAGTCCTGCATTTTTAATGTTCCGGATGCGGTGTTGCGGGCATTGGCGTAACGTTCTTCACCAATGTCTTCTCGTTCTTTATTAAGTTGGGTAAAAATATCTTTTGGAAGAAAAACTTCACCGCGCACTTCAAAGCTTGGTGGGATATTCTTTCCACTTACTTTAAGCGGAATGTTTCGAATCGTTTTAACATTGGCAGTAACATCATCACCCCGAACGCCATCGCCACGCGTAACACCGCGAACCAACAAACCATTTTCGTAAATCAAACTGATGGAAACGCCATCAAACTTCAGTTCGCAAAAATATTCATATGCATCGCCATCCAGTCCCTTGGCTAAACGACTATCAAAATCCGTAAGTTCTTCCTGCGAATAGGTATTCCCCAATGAAAGCATCGGGTATTTGTGATATACGGTTTGAAATTCTTTAGTGATCGTTCCGCCAACGCGTTGCGTAGGGGAGTCGGGTTGCTTCAGGTCTGGAAATTGATTCTCTAAGTCGGCAAGTTGCTCGAGAAGCTTATCAAACTCATAGTCGCTTATTTCTGTTTTATGCTTTTGATAGTACAGCTCGTTATGATAGTTGATTTTTTGTGTAAGATCCTGAATTGCTTGTTGCGCCTGTTGCGTAGTCATTTTTGGTAGCCGTAACGAATGCTAAAATACTTGAAATAATTGTGTTATCAGTGACCTTAAATTTTACTGAGTGTCCGTTTAATGTCGTAATCAAACCTCACCCCATCCCTGCCTACCGGCAGGCTGGCTCGTACCTCGGATACCCCTCTGCTGCAGGAGAGGGGAAGGGGTGAGGTTCAATGTTATTATGGATTAATATTTTAGGATGTTAACCGATACTAATATTAATCTTTACTCCCTATTTCCGCGTAGGGTCCTCATAAGCCTTCAAGCCTCCTGATAGCTCCATCACGTTATTCTTGCGATCAATGTCGGCCAGACGCATGGATGTATCAATTTCGAGTTTTGCTATGCCCTTGGCAGGTTTGTTTATTTTAAGCGTGTAGGTTGGGTTAACCCACGGCCAGGTTTCAAGTTCTACGCGCGACAGGGATGTATCTTCTGCCGGTTTATTGCCTAAGGTTTCATTTAGCGGGATGTAGAACAGTTCTTTTGAACCATCCGCATAGGTTATCATCAAATCAACCGGCATTGGAAATTCGCCAATCCGTTCAAGGGTTATAAAGGTAGCTTCATTATCTGCTAAAACGGATTGGATACCGTAATCGATTCGTTTGGTCGTATTTACCCAATAGGTCATATACCATTTTAGCTGAAGTCCGCTTGTTTTTTCCATGATGCGAATAAAATCATTGGGTTCAGGATGTTTAAATTTCCATGTGTTGTAATACCTTCTCATACCTTTGTAAAAGTTTGCATCTCCTATTATGTATTTCAATTGATGCAGGAAAACAGTTCCCATGTTGTACGCTGATATTCCGTAAGCCCGGTTGGTGGTGAAGTGATCGGCATGTTGATTCATCGGTTCCTGCAAACCACTTCTTACCAGCGAGAAATATCCGTTATAACTTCCACCGTGTGGATTTTTTTCATCGAATAACAGCGCCATTGATTCATTGGTGGCAAAATCGGCAAAGCCTTCATCAAACCAAGCGTATAACGATTCGTTTGACGCAAGTACCGCCTGATACCAACTGTGCGCTACTTCGTGGGCCATCACGCCAACCAGGCTGTTCAATGATCGCTCGCCTGTAATGAGTGTTAACATGGGGTATTCCATACCGCCATCGCCACCCTGGATAACCGAATACAACTCGTACGGATATTTTCCGAAAGTTTTGTTCATAAACTCAAAATGCCGTACGGTATACTCCTTAAGCTTTTTCCAGTTTTCGGTGGTTTTTTCTCCGGGTTGATAGAAGAAATGAACTTCGGGTCCATCCGGCACCTGGGCAATTTCGTGCGTATAGTCCGGGTCGGCAGCCCACGCAAAGTCGATTACATTTTTTGCAACAAAGTGCCAGGTTAATTCGCCTGCAGGTCGCGATACTTTTGTGCCCGCTTTTTCATAACCATGCCCGATCTTATCCGGATTTTGAAGTTTACCGGTACTGCCAATTACAAAGGTGGGATCAATTGTAATCTTCACATCGAAATCGCCCCACACACCATGAAATTCGCGGGCCACATATTGGTAAGCGTGCCATCCCTGAAAATCATATTCAGCCATTTTCGGGTACCACTGTGTCATGGAGTAGGCTATACCTTCGCGACTGTTTCTTCCCGATCTTCTGATTTGTATCGGAACCTGGGACTCAAACTTCATATCGAAGGTTGCCTTGCCTTTCGGCAGAATGGGTTTGGCTAATGTTACTTCCAGTATGGTTCCTTCAATATGAAAATTTATATCTTTTCCATCTTGCTTCAGGCTTTGAATTCGCTGATAGCCGATTTCATCATCCTTTAATTTTGATATCCGGTCAGTAACACGTCCATCAGGATCCATGATGTTTCTGGAGCGAACATCCATCATGCTACCCGGCTGAAAAGCATTAAAATATAGATGGTAATAAACCTTGTTTAAGGTGTCGGGTGAGTTATTGTAGTAAACCAGTTTTTGTGTACCGGTAACTTTATGGGTTTTTACGTCCAGCCGTACGTCCATGGTATACTCCGCGCGTTGTTGCCAGCGGTAATCCTGGGCGATGGTTGTAGTTGTTGAAATAGCAAAGAGGAGAAATAAGAAGAAGCGAATCATAGTAAGCGTGGTTTGGTTGCAAAATATCCAAACCCGCTGATTCTACAAAGGTGATTTTTTCCGGTTCAGATCAAAAAACCAGGTGAAGGAAGCACTGATAAAGCTGCTGTTTTCAAGGGTAAGGGTTTCGCCCGGTAGGGCTTTAGGAATGTTGTAGGTATAACTGGCCGTGAAATTCCAATGGTGATTTCGGATTGAAAGTGGTGCCGTGATGGCATAGTTCATTAAACCAAAAACGCGCCTTGTTTCAATCGTGTACCAGGGCAGTCCTTGTCGTGCGCGAAGGATTGCTGCAATCCATTCCTGCCGGGTGGTAGGGAATATAATTTCAGAAAACGTTTGATCACCGAAGAGAGTATATACAGTTGGGAAAAATGAAATACGATCGAGTTTAAAGAAGTTCTTTTTCTGAAGGGTTACACCTACCGAGGGCATAAGGCGATGAACGGAGTAATCGCCAAAGAAGAATGAATAGTCCAGCCGGAAGGTGACCGGTTTTAATTCTATGAAAGGGGTGACTGTTATGGCATTGTTGTAAGGAATATAGTCGTCTGCCAGGTTATAAAAGTAGCGGTCATAGCTGGCAATGATGGAGAATCGTTTTGAGAAAGAATGCATGTAGCCTCCGGTGAAGATGGTCAGGTAGTATTTGGGTTCAAAATCTTTGCTCCAAAAGGAAGATACATCGGCAAACAAACCTGTTTTATGGTAGTAAGAAATGCCGGGCGACAAGCCAAACTGTTCAATGCCCAGGGTTCGCCCTGCCCAAAGTACATTACTATTATAGCCCAGGCGTACGGCAAGTTGGGAAGTACTAAATTCCTCCATGTTCATGAGGCTATCAATCAGCCTGAAGATGTTTAGTGAGTCACTGAACGTGAGAAGAGAATCCTGTTGAGATAGTAAAGCAGTAGTGTCCTGCGCGAAAAGTTTGCACGAGGACACTGAAATGATCAGGATTATAAACCATTGCTGGCTACAGCGCATGCATGTGTTGGTCAGTTATTGCGTTGACGCAGTCGTTGTTCGTTGCGCTCCTGTGCTTCCCGCTTTCGTTGCTCTTGTAACTGGCGCTGCTGTATTTGCTGCATCAACAATCTTCGGAAATCATCTTCGGCTGTTCGCAGAGCCATAAGTTTTTGTGCCGGTATAACATTAAGAATTCGCGTGGAGTATTCTTTCTCCAGGTCAAGTTCCTGTTGTTTTAGTTTAAAGCCCAACTCCACCAACTCCCGTTCGTGTTCCTCTTTAGGTTTCTTACTATCCGGGTTGCGTTTGGCTTGTTCAAATTGTTGGGTTAACTCCAATCGTTTATTGGAGAATTCGCGATAGATGGGCCAGAAGCGTTCTGCTTCTTCCGGTGTTAACCCTAATCGATCAGTTATAAAGGCTATGCGTGCGGCCCTTATTTTTTCCTGCGCTTTGGGATCTATTTTGCCTACGTCACCATCCTGTGCCCACACCGGAAGGGCAACCCACACCATCAGAAAAATGTTAACTATTTTTTTCATAACACACTGTTAAAAATATCAAAGTTCTAAGTCTTGAAGTTCATTTACATGAGTATCCGCATCCAAATTTAAAATTTGACGTCATTGCGAGCGGTAGCGAAGCAATCCCGATTTTAGTGTTGAAAACGAGATTGCTTCGGTCGTACCTCCCTCGCAATGACGGTCAATTATTATTTCTGGACTTCAAATGGATACTCATATTCATTTACATCATCGGTATTAAAATCAAAGCTGAAGTAAACTTCTTGCTCAATGGCTTCAGCGCTTGCAGCATCAAAATCATAGCTATCCAAAAGTTCATCGGTGGAGAGCGCATTGCTTTCCAGGTAGGCTACCAGTTCTTCTGTGCTCACGGAAGCCAGAATTTTTTCCACTTTATCAACCTTTGGTCTGAAAACAAAAATGGTTGCCAGGGCAAATACCAACATGGGCAGGGCGTACCGCAGCGAGTACCTGAGCCAGGGTAACTGTTGGGGCGCTGGATTTTCAGCCGCAATACGTGCCTGAATCTGAAGGGGCAGCTTATCGAAATAGCCTTCGGGTACTTCAAAAATGTTCGTTTTAGGTATGTTTTCGAGCTTTTTCATTATCGGTTCTTAGACATATATGTAGACGAAACGTTTAATCAGCGGTTAAGAAATCTTCAATTTTCTTCACGGCATGGTGGTAGCTGGCTTTTAAGGCCCCCACACTCGTTTCGGTGATTTTGGCTATTTCTTCATACGGAAGATCATCAAAGTATTTCATGTTAAAAACCAGTCGTTGCTTTTCGGGAAGTTTCAACAGAGCTTTTTGGAGTTTTAACTGTATTTCATCCCCGGAAATATGCGCTGCGCTGTCGAGTTTACCCGATAGCTCAGCCGTTACATCACCGATGGGCAGGAAAAACCTTCGCTTTTTCTTTTGCAGAAAACTCAGGCATTCGTTGGTGGCGATGCGGTAGATCCAGGTGAAAAGCTGGGAGTCTTCCCTGAACGTATCAATGTAGCGGTGGATTTTTATAAACACTTCCTGGGTGAGATCATCGGCATCATCGTGATCAATAACCATTTTACGCACGTGCCAATACACCCGCTGCTGATAGTAACGTACCAGCATATTAAAGCCATAGTTCCGGGTTTCCGGGTTACGGATTTTCGACAGGAGTTCGTTGTCTTCCAAAGAAGGGAGCGTTAAAGACTTTTGTTAGACAAAGATACTTTTGAAAGGTTTAATGGTAACCATCAGGGTTTGAAGGCTTCAATAGAATCTACCAGAAGTTCAAACTGCTCTTTTGAGTGAGCCGGAAAGTTGGCGAATCGCAGGTGTTGCTTTTTGAACAAGCCATAGCCTTCTCCGGGAAATAATCCTTTTGATTGCAGGTAATCAGAAAGTTGACCGGTAAACTCACCACAATCAGCAACAATTACAGTTTTGGATTGAATGGTTTTATCCATTACAAATGGTTTCAGTACGGGGTGTTGTTCCAACGCCTGGTAAAGTATAGCTGCCTTATAATCGGTTTCTCTGCGGATGGTGGCAATCCCTCTCCTTAACATATCCTGAATTACTTTGCCCAACAGGTAAATGCCCAACACATTGGGTGTTTCGGGTGTTTGATTTTTTAGTCCGTGCGCGTGCAGTGTGGGTAGGTTGTGATAGGAGCCAATGGAGATGCCGTTGGCCAGCATTGAAGTTGCTTTTTGTAAACAACGGTTGTTGACAATCCATACACCAAGACCGGCCGGCAATCCAAATCCTTTCTGAACGGAAAAAAACAAAGTGTCAATTTTAGAAAAATCAAATTCAGGATAGGGCAGTGATGAGACAGCATCCACAGCAACCAGTACGCCCGGTTTTTGTTCTTTAATGGAATTAATAAAGGGCATTGGCAATGAAACACCCGTACTCGTTTCATTGTGTGTCAGGGCAATCAATTCAGTGACCGGCAGGGCATCCGAAAAGGCAAATGCCTGACCTTCCTGAACTTCGTGTTTAGATGAATTACGGTTTAACTGCAAGGCGATTTCATAAAATCGTTTGGAGAAAGCCCCATTGACGAAATGATGCGAAGTGTTTTCAACAAGGTTTTGAATAATTCTTTCCCACACTTCTGTTGCCGATGATGTGAATACAAGGGTGAAATGTTCGGGTATGCCGATAAGTTCTTTTAATCCTTCAACAGTTTCTTTATAGATAGATTCAAAGGTTTTACTTCGATGAGACAGGGAGGGTATTCCATCGCGGAAAGCCTTGCGCATGTGGTCTTCTGCTGTAAAATAAAGTTGTGAAGGACCGGGTGTGAAATTTAGTACAGGTTTCATAAGTTGTTAAGCCTGCTGATTACTAAAAAATAAGTAGTTAATCAATGTTTCGCAGTGCCTATCTTTTATTTTCCTTTGGTGTAAGAAATCCACTCGAATTTGGGACACGTTTGCTGAACCTAACATTTATAACAAAACCGAGTGAAGCTTACAACCAAAATCAGGCCTCATGCTGACGGTTACCGTCAGTACCTCGCCCAAAAAGCAGGATAACAGAAGAAGGTTGCGGTTGTGGGCAGCTCAAAACTTGTCTTTTATGAGGTTCAGAAACTCCTCACCAAATTCGGTGGATTTTTTTACAGGCTTCGACAAGCTCAGCCTGACATATATAGGCTGGCAAGTGCACGCGTAGCCTCATAAGAAGTTTTTGACAAGCTTAGGTTGATATGAGCTTTCGTTGCTGTTATGGAAAAGATTTCTAATTAATCTCCCCTCCACAATACTTGCAGTAAATCGCATCGCTATCGTGCCCTTCTTTCAGGCAGTGCGGGCAAACCTGTGTGGTAATCTTTTCTTTTGTTTTTAATTTTATCATTTCTGAAGAAACAATACCGGTAGGTACTGCAATAATACCATACCCCATAATCATAATAATGGAGGCCAGTGTTTGCCCCAGCGTAGTGTGCGGTGCTATATCGCCATAGCCAACGGTTGTCATGGTAACAATGGCCCAATAAATACTTAAGGGTATACTGGTAAACCCATTTTCAGGTCCTTCGATTAAGAAGATAAGTGTACCAAAGATAATCACCGCAGTAATCACGGTGGTGAGGAACACAATAATTTTATAGCGACTCGCTTTTAAAGCCGTAGTCAGGTTTTGACTTTCGCCAATGAACCTGGCCAACTTAAAAATCCGAAAGATGCGCAGTAACCGTAAACTTCGAATAACGAGCAGCGATTGCGCACCGGCAAAGAAGATCGTCAGGTAGGTTGGTAAAACGGAGAGTAAATCAACAATTCCAAAAAAAGAAAAAATATACTTTCGTTTATTCAACACTACCCAAATGCGGGCCAGGTATTCGAGTGTAAATAAGCCGGTGAAGAACCACTCCAATCCAACCAGCCAGTTACCCCAGCCAATTTTGATAGCCTGAACACTCTCCAGCATAACAACAGTAACGCTGAGAATTATGCTCACCAGTAGTACAATGTCGAAATACTTACCTTCGGGGGTGTCTGACTCGAAGATGACCTCGTAGATTTTGAGCTTTAGACCGGTTAGTCTGTATTTCTCTTCCATGAGGCTAATATAGCACCCTGAATTTTATGGTGTGTGCAATACTGCGAAGTTCTTTAATTACATCTTTGTTGTATGCTTTATCGATATCGGTGATCACGTATCCGATTTGTTCATTTGTTTTCAGGTACTGCCCGGCAATGTTGATGTTATGATCGGCCAGTACTTTGTTGATCTGGGCGAGTATGCCCGGAACATTTTCGTGAATGTGAATCAGGCGGTGGGCATTTTCCAATGTTGGTAACACCAGGTTGGGGAAGTTTACACTGTTGGAAGTGCTTCCGGTGTTTATGTAATCCAGGAATTTTCCCGGAACAAAATTGCCAATGTTCTCCTGTGCTTCCACCGTGCTTCCACCAATGTGCGGTGTAAGAATAGTATTCGGTAAACCCCTTAATTCGGAAATAAATTCTTCTTCGTTGTTAGGCTCAACAGGAAATACATCAATAGCACAACCGCCAACCGTTCCATTCAGGATATTTTTTTTCAGGCAGGCAATATCCACTACATGTCCACGACTCAGGTTTATGAAGATTACACCTTTTTTCATCCAACCGAATTCGCGTTCGCTGATCAGGTTTTTATTAGCTGCACGGCCATCAACGTGTAAGGAAACAACATCGGCTTGTTCCAAAACTTCCTTCATGGTTTTACAACGGGTGGCATTGCCCAATGAAAGTTTTTCTTCAATATCGTAATAGAGAACCTTCATGCCCATTGATTCAGCCAGCACAGAAAGTTGTGCACCAATATTTCCATAACCGATCAACCCAAGTTTTTTTCCGCGTATCTCGTAACTTCCGGCAGCTGATTTATCCCATTTACCCTGGTGCATTTTATTCGACTTCTCTACGATTTTTCGGATAAGGATGATCATCTCCGCTATCACCAGCTCTACCACCGAGCGTGTGTTGCTGAAGGGTGCATTAAACACAGCAACGCCTTTTTGTGTGGCTGCTTTTAAATCGATTTGATTGGTGCCGATGCAAAAGGCTCCGATGGTCATTAAGCGGTTGGCATGCTCCAGCACTTTTTCTGTAACCTGAGTTTTGGAACGGATACCCAGTACAGAAACATTTTTAATTTTTTTGCAGAGTTCTTCTTCCGATAAGGCAGCCGGATAGGTTTCTACTGTAAAGCCCTCGGCCCGCATTAACTCCACCGCCACTGGGTGCACATTTTCCAAAAGCAAAACGTGTATTCGGTTTTTTGGGTAGGAGATAGCTGTGTTTAATTTGTTGAGGTAGAGAAATTCATCGAGGCTGGGGGTTATGTGATCGGCCTTTTCCATAATGTTTTCACGTTCTACATTTTCGGTAAACGCAAAGAATTTATTGGCGAGACCGGCATGTTTTATTTCATAGTCGGTATAACCATCGCCAATGACATAAACATCACCCGGTAAATTCAGTCGTTTTAGTTGCTCCACTTTTCCGTTGTTGGCGGAGAGGGGATTATCTTTATCGAACCCGATAACTTCACCTTTTTCATCAAAATGAAAACGGTTTGCCAAAATGTTTTCAGGCTTGATGCCGAACTCGGTAACTACCGGATCAATAAACATGTGAAAACCATTGCTGATCACATAAATATTATCGGCATATTTTTTAAAGAAGTCGCGGTTACGTTTAAATGACTCAGAGACCTGTGCTTTTAAACGCTCTGCCAATTGCAATAAGTGCGCTTTGTTTGGTGCCAGAAGTTCTACACGTTTTTCCAGTGATTCACGAAAAGAGATGGAACCATCCATACCCTGGTTGGTGATTTCGTGAATCATTTTTTTTCGTTCTTCGGCTTCGGGGTGATCCTTCAAACTGATTTCAGCCAGCAGGTCGAAGGCTTCTATTTTGGTAAAGGTGCTGTCGAAATCGATTACGATGTACTTGTTGAGTTTCATTGGGCGCTAAAAACCCAAATATATAAACCGTGTGGTGATATTGCTTAAATACTTTGGAATACCGAAGACTAATGAACGTTAGCCTCAATGAAAGTTTTCATGTAGTCTTTAATCATACCCCGCACTTTTCGAAACTCAGACATAATCTCCTCCTGAGATCCTTTGGCTTTGGCCGGATCGGGGAAATTGTGGTGAAACGCTTTTACGGTAGCGGGAAAATAGGGACAATTTTCCTTAGCATTGTCACAAACGGTAATCACATAATCGAATGATTCGTTTGCGTATTCATGGACATTGTTGGATGTGTGATGGGAGATATCAATGCCATCTTCTTTCATAGTGGCAATAGCCCGCGGGTTTACGCCATGGGTTTCAATCCCGGCACTTCGTACCTCAACCTGTTTGCCACCGAAATATTCCAGATAACCGTGTGCAATCTGACTGCGACAGGAGTTACCGGTACAAAGGACTAGAATTCTTTTCTTCATAAAATCATAGCGTGTAGTGAGTGCCTAATTTTTTTTGTGATTTTAGTGTTTTCGTGGCGATGAAAAATTTCCTTTGCCACAAAAACACAAAACACTAAAACACCAATTTCTTCACTGGGTAAGTATTAGTTAATAACGGTTCAGCAACAATTCGATTCTGGTCCGCAACAGGCAGCTTTTTTTTCTTCCGCCAACTGTTTAACCCGCGCTGCTCCAGGCTTTTCTCCGTATACGGTTATGCTGTAAATGCCGAGTGCTCCATCTTTGTATTTTTTCAATTCGCCATCTTTCAAATACGCAGCAAGTATTTCATCCGGAATGGTAATCTTTCTTTCCTTCTGAATAGTTAAGTTTTCAAATCCGGCATCTTTAGCCAGTTGAAGATATTCTTTTTGGGGAATGGCTCCGGCTACACAGCCGGCATACATCTCGGCACTTTTTTGAAGCCCTGATGGTAATTCGCCCTGAAGAACAATATCCGAAACGCTGAAGTGGCCACCGGGTTTTATAACCCGGAACATCTCTGCGAAAGCTTGTCTTTTGTTAGGCACCAGGTTGAGTACACAATTGCTTACGACCACATCGGCAACATTTGCTGTAACCGGTATCCGTTCAATATCGCCATACCGGAACTCTACGTTATTGAATCCCAACTTTTCTGCGTTGGCGCGAGCCTTATCAATCATCTTCTCGGTGAAATCAATACCAATTACTTTCCCTTTTTCTCCGGTTATGCTTCGGGCAACAAAGGCATCGTTGCCCGCACCTGATCCTAAATCAATAACGGTATCGCCTTCTTTAATCAAGGCAAACTCAGTCGGTAAGCCGCAGCCTAAACCCAGGTCGGCATCGGCTACATAGCCCTTCAGGTTGGTATAATCTTCCGCCATAATGGCGTAATCAATGGTGGAGCAGCTGCCACCGGCACCACAACAGCTCGTTGCGTTTTCGGTATAGCTCTGATCGGCAATCTGACCGTATTTTTCCTTTACTAGTTGCTTAAGATTTTCGGATGTTGTGCTGGTATTCATAATGGAATAAAGTTAAAGTGTATTATCGTAATATTGCGATTAAATAATGCAAAAAATTTTAGCAGCAGTCCTGTCCCTTATAGCTCTCAAACAGATCAACCAATACTTTACGGGCTTTGTTCCACATCTTTTCATCAATGCAGTAGCACACACTGGTGCCGCTGATGTTCCCTTTAATAATGCCTGCTTCTTTGAGTTCTTTTAAATGCTGTGATACTGTTGATTGTGAGAGGGGAAGTTCATCGACAATATCACCGCAGATGCAACTTTTGGCGTTGATCAGGTGCTTGAGGATAGCGATACGGGCTGGATGTGCCAGTGCCTTGGCCAGTTCGGCTGTTTCAATTTCGGCTTTGCTAAAGCCTGTGGTTTTGGTTAATCCCATGCTTGTTTAATCGTAATATTACGATTTAAGTTTCGTTGCCTCACGAAATTTTACACTTTATTTTTTCCGGGCGACCACTCGCTCGGCTGCGCTAACGATGTTTTCGGGCGAAAGACCATATTTCTTTAATAATTGAGTGGGTGTTCCACTCTCCCCAAACGAATCGTTTACCGCTACCATTTCAAGCGGAACCGGGAAATGTCTGCCTAAAACCTGGGCAATGCTGTCGCCTAAACCGCCATTGATCTGATGTTCTTCACAGGTAACAACACATTTTGTTTTCTGTACTGATT
>ERZ761609.1887-NODE-1887-length-16956-cov-50.587480_pt1 | contig 16956 bp, 19 predicted proteins | sample MGYA00511163_ERZ761609 | MGnify/ENA primary metagenome ERZ761609 (study PRJEB28899, sample SAMN02445070) | bioreactor sludge metagenome | biome: EBPR sludge | place: Australia: Brisbane, Thorneside Wastewater Treatment Plant | collected 2011-12-16 ... | reverse complement strand
GGCATACGAGATTGGTCTGTGACTGGAGTTCAGACGTGTGCTCTTCCGATCTCTCTGCGAGATGTGTTTCTGGCGTTGCGGCGTCCGCGCCACCGTCGAGAACGAACACATCACCCGCCTCGAAGGCCACCCCACCCACCCGTTGAGCCGTGGGCGCCTCTGCCCCCGCGGTCTCGGCGGCACCGGCGCCATCTACGACCCCGACCGCCTTCTCCAACCCCAGATCCGGATCGCCGAACGCGGCGCCGAACGCTTCCAGACCGTCTCCTGGGACGACGCCCTCGACCAGATCGCCGCCCGCCTTCGCCCCATCATCGCCCAGCACGGCCCCGAATCCATCTGCGGCCTCGTCCACATGCAGAGCGATTCCCACCCCATCCACTTCCTCAAGGCCCTGGGCTCGCCCAATACCGCCACCCCCTCCTACACCGAATGCCGCGGCCCGCGCGACGCCGCCTTCATCCTCACCTACGGCCAGGAGGTCTGGTCCCCTGAAATCACGGACATCCGCAATACCCGCTGTCTCACCCTCATCGGCTACCACCTCGGCGAAAACATGCACAACACCCAGGTGCAGGACTTCGCCCACGCCCTCCGCAATGGCGCCAAACTGATCGTCGCCGACCCCCGCTTCTCCACCGCCGCCTCCAAGGCCGATCACTATCTCCCCATCCGCGCCGGGACCGACCTCGCCCTGCTGCTCGCCTGGATCCACGTCGTCCTCGCCGAAGACTGGATCGACCACGACTACCTCGCCCGGTATGCCACCGGCCTCCCCGAACTCCGCGAAGCCGTCCGCGACACCACCCCCGCGTGGGCCGAAGCCGAAACCGGCCTGCCGGCCGCTCAAATCGTCGAATCCGCCCGCGTCATGGCCGCCGCCCGCCCGGCCGTCTGCGTCCATCCCGGCCGCCACGCCTCCTGGTATGGCGATGATGTCCAACGCACCCGCGCGATCGCCATTTTGAACGCTTTATTCGGCAGTTATGGCCGCGAAGGCGGCTTTTATCTGCCCGTTTCGTCCAAAATTCCCGCTTATCCGCTGCCTCCGTACCCCAAACCCCGCAAGCCCTCCGCCGACGGCAAAGGCTCCAGGCACCCCTTCGCCGAAAAGACCGGCGCCTGGGGCCTCGTCCGGGCCACCGCCGAGCAGGACGTCTACCCCATCAAAGCCTGGATCGTCTCCGGCGCCGACCCGTTCCACTCCACGCCGGACCCCCGCATGGTCCAGAAAGCCATCGATCAGTTGGACCTGCTCGTCGTCGTCGATCTCCTCCAGGGCGAAATCGCCGGCCACGCCGATATTCTCCTGCCCGAATGTACCTACCTCGAACGCTACGACGACCTCCACGCGCCGCCGGGCCGCGAAGCTTACGTGGCCGTCCGCCAACCCGTCGTCGCCCCCCTCGGCGCGTCCCGGCCCAACTACGACATCTTCCGGGATCTCGGCCTCCGCATGGGCCTCGACGCCTACTACCCCTGGAAATCCTGGGAGGACTACCTCGATACCCGCCTCCAGTCCGCCGGCCTTTCGCTCGCGCAAATCCGCCGCGACCTGCACATCGCCACGGGGCAGACCACCCAATCCCTGGCGCCCGATCACCGCTTCCCCACGCCCTCCGGCAAAATCGAACTCCACTCCGCCCAACTCGCCGAAAAGGGCTTCGACGCCATCCCCCGTTACACCCGCCATGCCCGCCCCGATCCGGGTTGGTTCCGCCTCCTGAATGGCCGTTCGCCGCTGCACACGTTTAGCCGCACCATCAACAACCCCGCCCTCGGCTCGATCCAGCGCGACAATGACCTCTGGCTCAATGCCGCCGCCGCCCGCCAACTCGGCCTCCGCCACGGCCAGCAAGTCCGCCTCACCAATCAGGACGGCGCCACCGCCGGGCCTGTCCGCCTCCGCGTCACCGAGCGCATTCACCCCGAATGTGTGTACATGGTCCACGGCTTCGGCCACCAGGCCCGCGGCATGAAACGCGCCCGAGGCCAGGGCGCCTCGGTGGCCGCGCTCTTCACCCGCTTCCAGGTGGACCCCATCATGGGCGCCGCCGGCCGCAATCACAACTTCGTCCGCGTGGAGGTGGCCTGACATGCCCCGCCGCTTCGCCATGGTCATCGACCGTAAACTCTGCGTTGGCTGCGCCGCCTGCGTCGTCGCCTGCATGAACCAGAACGAAAGCTTCGGCTATTCGCGCTGCCGCGTCACCGAACGTCTCACCGGCAGCTATCCCAACCTCCGCCTCGACATCTTCTCCGAGCGTTGCAACCACTGCGAAGACGCCCCCTGCGTGCCCGTCTGCCCCACCGGCGCCAGCCACCACTCCGCCCATGGCCTCGTGGAAGTCCATAAAGACAAATGCACCGGCTGTCGCGCCTGCGTCGCCGCCTGCCCCTACGACGCCCGCTTCCCTGGCAGCGACGGCGCCGTCTCCAAGTGCAACTTCTGCGAACCTCTAGTCCACCAGGGCCGCGAACCCGCCTGCGTGGCCCAATGCCCCACCCAGGCCATGGTCTTTGGCGACATCAACGACCCCCAAGGCGAACTTCGCCGCCTGCTCGATACCCGCAAAGCCCAGGTCCTTAAACCGGAAGCCGCCACCCGCCCGCACATCTTCTACCTCGAGGCCCGCCCGTGACCCCCGAAACCGTTCAACTCGCCGCCGAGTCCGGAATGCGCTGCTGCGCCACCTTCTGGGGCCTCGATATCGCCTTTGAACTCTTCCTCGCCGGACTCGCCGGCGGTCTCATGATCCTCCCCCGCGCCGCCCAAACCCGGCGCTGGGCGTTCGCCGCCCTCGCCCTCGCCGGTCTGGTGCTGTTCCTCCACCTCGGCCAGAAATCCGCCGCGCTCTGGTTTTACGCCTCCTTCCAGCCCCAGGCCCCGATGTGGTGGGGCGCCTGGCTGTTCGCTCTCGCTCTTGCCGCCCTCGTGGTTTGGGACCGCCGCCCCGCCCTCAACTGGCTCCGGGTCCCCGTGGCCCTGCTGGGTGCTGGTCTGGTCATCTACCCCGGCATCATGCTCGGCTCTCTCGCCGCCCGCCCTGCGTGGCATCCCGTGTGGACGCCCGTCAGCTTCACCATCCTCTCCCTCGGCTCCGCCGCCGCCCTGCTCGTCCTTCTGGACCCCCGCCTGCGCCTTCGCCCGGCCTGGAGCACCTCCGCCACGCTGGTTCTTCTGATCACGCTCGCCACCCGCGCGGCCATCCTCCTCTCGGGTCAGGGATGAAACCCGAATCGCGCCTGATCGCCGTCAAACTGCTGCATACCTTCGTCTGGGTCTTCTTCGTCACCTGCATCGCCGGCATTCCCGCCGCCGCCGCCCTCGGCGAGTTTCGCTGGGCCGCCATCCTGGCTGCGCTCGTGGCCGTCGAATGCGCGGTGATCGCGCTCAACCGCGGCCGCTGCCCCCTCACCGATATCGCCGGGCGCTACACCCCGCAACGCCAGGACAACTTCGACATCTACCTCCCGCTCTGGCTCGCCCGCTACAACAAGCAGATCTTCGGAACCCTCTACATCGCCGGCGCGCTCTGCGCCCTCGCCGCTTTTCTGCTCTCCGGCAGGGGTTAGGGGGCCAGTTCGCGGATCTGGATGTTTTTGAGCATCAGGACCGTGTGGGGGTCGTGGAGCTGGAAGCCGATGGGGCCGGATTTGGGGCGGTTGGGGTCGCCGGGATGCTCCATGATGACGTGGCCGTTGAGGATGACGCGGATCAGGTTGTCGCGGACCTGGATTTCCATGGAGTTCCAGTCGTGGAAGCGTTCGTGGCCGGATTTGGCGTTCTGGAAGAGGTAGAGGCTGCCGGTGCCGTACTTGGCGGAGGGGGCGCCGAGGATCTGAATTTCGTAGCCGATGTGGGAAGGGGTCCGTTCGCCATCGTGTTCGGTGGCCGTGCTCCAGCGGCCTCGGGAGGTATCGCGGATGGAGACGCCGGAATTCTCGCCATGGCGGAGCCAGTAGTCGAAGCGGAGGTCAAACTGGCCGAAGTTGCGGGTGGAGTAGAGCCAGCCCTGGTGTTTGGCGGTGCGGCGCTCGCGCTGGCCGATGAGGATCCCCTCGGGCAGGACGTGCCAGAGGCCGTCGCCGACGATCTCCCAGCCCTTGAGGGAGGAGTCCGGAACAAGACTGGTCCAGGCGGATTGGGCGGGCGCGGGGACAGGTGCGAACAGCAGGGCCGAAGACAGCAGGATGGCGGACAGTGAATTGGAAAGCATAGCGGGAACCGCTCTCCCAAACGGTTCCCGTTATTTTAGCAGTCGCGCAGCGGGGGGTCAGGCCGCTTTGCGGACGGGCACGTTGAGTTGTTCGTGCAGGCTGCGCTGGATCGGACGGACGGGCACGAGGGACATTCTGGCCGTGGCCGGGATCTCATTTTCCGTCCGCCCGTTGAAGTATTCATCGAGCGGATAGAGCGCGTAGGGCTTCAGTTCGCGGTAAACGCGGCCGAGGCGGCGCATAATGCGATAGACCATGTGATAGAAAACGCCCTTTTCCATCCCGAGGCGCTTGCAGCAGAGGGTGTAATCGGCGCCGAGGAGGAAGTGGTAGCGAAAGACCTGGTACTCGTCGGGATTCAGGTGGCGTCTGCTGACGAGCAGAAAGTCAGCGACGTATTCTTCATCCTTCCGGCCCCAGATGGTGCGTCCGCAGCCGCGATTGGAGTATTCGAGGACGGCTTGGGACATCCGGCCTTCCTCCGTAACGATCCGTCGAAATCGGGCGTAACAGGCACGAAAAATGGCGCGAAAGACACACGCGCACGGGCGCACACCACCACGATGCAACAATCGCAGTCCGAGCCCGCGGCATTCCGGACAGTGCGGATTGGCGAGGGCGAGGGTATCTGATCGGGTCCACTCCATATAATTTTCAGTTCCTTTCGATCCGGCCGGGGCCTCACGTCCTCGGGTCCGGGGGGATTGACTAGTCCCATGTTGCCCTCCACCGCGAATGCGTCAAGAGGTCCCCCCGCATTTAGGGGTGATTCCGAGAACCGAATCTGGAGATCGGGAAACCAGCTTGTTCTGTATCAATAAGATAGAGAGGAGGCCGGGCAAACAATAATTTTCGGACTTCTTGATCCCAGATGCGTTTTGTGAGAGTACTAGTACTTGGGTATTTCCCGCTGAAATATGAGGACCGCCGGGAACAGCCTGTTTTTCAGTGTGCTTCAGGACCGCCTGATTGAGCAGGTGAAGCTGCGCCTGTTCAACGGGGAGTTAACGGAGAGGCGCCTGGCGCGGATGATCGGGGTGTCTCAGCCGCACATGCATAATGTGCTGAAAGGGGTCCGGTCGCTGACGCCGGAGGTGGCGGATTTGCTGCTGGGAGGGCTGGGAATTTCGGTTCTGGATCTGCTGGAGACCGAAGAAGCGGGGATTCTGCTGAGGGACCGGCAGTATGAGAAGGCGAGGCCGGCGCTGGCGCCGGTGGTGGACGGCCGGGTGGGACCGGGTCATCCCTTCCCGCAATTGGCGGATGGGACGGAGTGGATCCCATTGCCAATGGGTTTGTGGAGAACGCGGAGGCGGCTGGTTCTGGCTCCGATGGGGGTGGATCCGGAGTCACCGCTGCCGAGGGGAGATGATTTCGCGCTGGTGTGCCTGGACGAGGAGGCGCGGTTGCGGGCGGGCCCGCGGGATATTGTGGTGTTGCGGTGGAGGGGATCGGGGTACGCGCGAAGGGTCCGGGCGGCGGCGGAAGAGGTGGAAGTGTTGCGGCAGCAGAACTGGCTGATCACGGACGGGCCGGACCGGATTGAATTGGGGGGGCAGAGCGTGCTGGCGGTCTTGCGGGGGGTGGTGGTGTGGACGGGACGGGATTTCCGGCGGGGGTCGCCGCTGGATTATATGGGCAGTTTTCTCGAAAATCCTGCTTCGCGGTAGGTTTCCAGGACCTGCCGGGCGGTTTCTTCCCAGGTGAAATGGCGGCTGCGGGCGAATCCCCGTTCGACGAGAGTGGCGCGGAGGCCGTCGTCAAGGAGGACTTCCTTGATGCCGCGGGCGATATCGAAGACGTTTTCGGGGTTGACGATGTGGGCGGCGTCGCCGACGACTTCGGGCAGCGAGGTGGTGCTGGAGGAGATGACCGGGGTACCGGAGGCCATCGCTTCGAGCGGGGGAAGGCCGAAGCCTTCGTACAGCGAAACAAAGATGAAGGCGGAGGCGGCTTCGTAGAAAACGCGGAGTGTATCGAGGGGAACGAACCCAAGGAAGCGGACGGCGTTTTCGACGCGGCTCTGCATGACGGCGCGGCGGACGGCCGGGTAACGGGAGATTTCGTCGCCGATGATGATCAGGCGGAGGTCGCGATAAATGGGGTGGTTTTCGAGTTCGCCACGCAAGAGGGCGAAGGCTTCGACGAGGCGGGGAATATTCTTCTGGGGGCGGATGGTGCCGGCATAGAGCAGGAAGGGGTAGTTGACCTGGTAGCGTTCGAGGATGCGGCGGCGGTCGCGTTCCCAGCTATCGGGTCCGGCGGCGCGGGCGGCGGCGCCGGGGTGATGGTGGGTGAAGGTGGGGTCGGCGGCCCCGTAGATACAGGTGGTGCGGGAAGAGGGGATGCCGAGGAGGTTTTCGATATCGGTGCGGGTGGCTTCGGAGACGGCGATGACTTTTTCGGCGCGGAGGAGGCCGCGGCGGATCTGGAGGCGGCGAGCCTCGTGACGCCAGCCGGTGCGATTGTCGAATACGAGGGAGCCAAGGTCGTGAACGGTGACGACATAGGGCCGGGGCAGCATGAGGGGGACGACGTTGAGAGGGATGTGAATCAGGTCGGCGCGGAGTCCGCGGGCGAACATGGGGAAGGCGACCTGATCGAGCGGCGCGGAGTCGGAGCGTTCGTAGAAGAGGACGTGGAAGTTGTCGGGAAGGCCGTCGAATTCGTGTTTATCCTCGCGGTGGCAGACGAGGAAGAAGCGGTAGCCGGAATTCTGGACGGCCAGACCCCGGACGAGGTTGCGGATATAGGTCCCGAAACCGAAGTCGCGGATGTGGCGGGCATCGATCAGGATTTTGAGTGCCATCGCGCGGCTGGTTTCGGCTCCTTTCCTGAGGTGGAATCAGGCGCGGGCGGGCGCGAGTTTCCAGTGATAGAGGGGGAAGCGTTCGGTCAGGGTCTGGACGCGGGCGCGGACAGCGGCGAGGTTCTCTTCGGAGGACGGGTTTTCGAGGACGAGTCCGATGAGGCGGCCGACCTCCTGCATCTCCTCGGGACCAAATCCGCGCGTGGTGACGGCGGGTGAACCGAGACGGATGCCGCTGGGGTTGAGCGGCGGGTTGACGTCGAAGGGGATGGCGTTCTTGTTGGCGGTGATCCAGGCGGCGTCGAGGGCGTGTTCGGCCTCTTTGCCGCGAAGGCCCTTCGAGAAGACATCCAGGAGGAGGAGGTGGGTATCGGTGCCACCGGAGACGACGCGGTAGCCGAGTCCGGAGAGGGTGGCGGCGAGGGCCTGGGCGTTGTCGATGACGCGCTTCTGGTAGGCCTTGAATTCGGGAGTCATGGCCTCCTTGAAACAGACGGCCTTGGCGGCCATGACATGCACAAGGGGGCCGCCCTGGACGCCGGGGAAGACCATTTTGTCGATGGCCTGGGCATACTGCTGACGGCACAGGATGATGCCGCTGCGGGGGCCGCGGAGGGTTTTGTGCGTGGTGGTGGTGACCACATCGGCCCACTGGCAGGGGTTGGGATAGAGGCCGGCGGCGACGAGGCCGCTGAAGTGGGCCATGTCGACGAGCAGGAGGGCGCCGGCTTCATCGGCGATGGCGCGGAAGCGGGCAAAGTCGATGATGCGGGAGTAGGCGCTGGCTCCGGCGATGATCATCTTGGGCTTGTGTTCGTGCGCGAGGCGGGCGAGTTCGTCATAATCGATGATCTCGTCTTCCTGACGGACGCCGTAAGCGACGACTTTGTAGGTTTTGCCCGAGAAATTGAGGGGGTGGCCGTGGGTGAGATGGCCGCCGTGGGCGAGGTTCATGCCGAGAATGGTGTCGCCGGGGGAGAGCAGGGCGCCAAAGGCGGCCTGGTTGGCCTGGGAGCCTGAATGGGGCTGGACGTTGGCGTGTTCGGCGCCGAAGAGTTGTCTGGCGCGGTCGCGGGCAAGGTTTTCGACAATATCGGTGAACTCGCAGCCGCCATAATAGCGGCGCCCGGGGTACCCTTCGGCGTACTTGTTGGTGAAAACGCTGGAGGTGGCTTCAAGGACGGCTTCGGAGGTGAAATTCTCGCTGGCGATGAGTTCGAGGCGGGAGTGCTGGCGCTCGAGTTCGCTTTGGATGGCGGCCGCGATATCGGGGTCGGCCTGCGCGAGGGAGCGGCCCATCAGGTCCTGGTCGTTCATGGTTGATTTTCCTCCGGGTCTTCACCGGCCGTGACTTCGAGGGCGGTGATTTTGTCGACGCGGCGCTGGTGGCGGCCGCCATCGAAGGGGGTGTCGAAAAAGATGTCGATGAGTTCGAGGCCGGATTCGGCGTTTTGATAGCGGGCGCCGAGAGCGAGGACGTTGGCGTCGTTATGGGCGCGGGTCAGGCGGACTTCATCGGCGTTGAAGGCGAGGGCGGCGCGGACGCCAGGGATCTTGTTGGCAGCCATGGACATACCGACGCCGGTGGAGCAGACCAGGATGCCGCGGTCGACGGAACCTTCGGCGACGCGGCGGCCGACGGCGGCGGCGTAGTCGGGGTAGTCGGTGGAATCCGGGCCGCGGGTGCCGAGGTCGATGACCTCGTGACCGCGTTCGATGAGCCGGGCGCGCAGTTCTTCCTTGAGAGCGTAACCGGCGTGATCGGCTCCGATGGCTACTTTCATGGGGAACTTGTTAGTTTAGCATGGGGGGCGGGGAGTGGCGGGCTTGTATATAATGGCGGCGCAGGAGACCAGTAACATGTTGAAGCGACGCGACTTCCTCGGGATGATGGGCGGGGCGCCGGCGGTGTTGAGCGGGCAGACGCGGCGGCCGCCGAACATCCTGTTTTTCCTGGCGGACGATCTGGGCTACGGGGACCTGGGGTGTTATGGGCAGACGCGGATCGAAACACCCAATCTGGACCGCCTGGCGGCCGAAGGAATTCGTTTCACGCAGGCGTACGCCGGGGCGACGGTGTGCGCGCCGTCGCGGTGCTGCCTGCTGACGGGGCGGCACGGGGGGCATGCATCGGTGCGGGGGAACAAGCGGCCGGAGTTGGGACTGGCGCCGAATGAGCCGACGGTGGCGAGCGTGCTGCGGGAGGCGGGATACACGTCGCGGCTGTACGGGAAATGGGGGCTGGGCGGCCCGGGGATGAAGTCCACGCCCAATTCGCACGGATTTGACGATTTTTACGGCTATCTGGACCAATTGCACGCGCACGACGCGTATCCGACGCACATTTGGGAGAACGAAAACGAGACATTTCTGGTGCCGAACTGGTTCCACGCACGGAAGCAGTTCACGCCGGACCTGTTCGCGGACAAGGCGGTCAATTTCCTCGAGACGGCGGGCGAGAAGCCGTTCTTCCTGTATTTTCCGACGATTATTCCCCACGCGAACAATGAACTGGGGCGGGTCCAGCCGAACGGGATGGAGTCGCCGGACCTGGGGCCATACAAGGACCGCGACTGGCCGGAGGTGGAGAAGAGCTTCGCGGCGGCAATCACTCGGATGGACGGCTACATGGGGCGGATGCTGGAGGTGTTGCGGCGGCGCGGGATGGAGGAGAACACTCTGATCCTCTTCTCGTCTGACAATGGTCCACACGCGGAGGGGAACCACAAGCCCGGGTTCTTTGAGAGTTCCGGGCCGCTGCGGGGGACGAAAAGGGATTTGTATGACGGCGGCATCCGGGTGCCGGCGATCGCGCGGTGGAAGGGAACGGGGGCGGCGGGGAAGGTTTCGGACGCAATGTGGGCGTTCTGGGACCTGCTGCCGACGGCATGTGCGCTGGCCGGACGGAATGTGCCGGGGGGGATCGACGGGGTGGACGTGACCCCATCGCTGGTGGATGGGCGGCCGGTGGAACGGAGCCATTTCTACTGGGAATTTCACGAAGGCGGCTTCGCGCAGGCGGTTCGTTCAGGCCCCTGGAAGCTGGTGAAACAGCGGCCGAAATTCGGGTATGAATTGTTCAATGTGGAGAAGGATATTGGAGAACGGACGGACGTATCCGGGCAATATCCGGAAGTGGCGGCGCGGCTGAGGAAGTTGATGGACGCCTCGCGGACGCCACATCCGGCGTTTCCGGTGTAGGCGGGGTTCACTCTGGAAGGCTTGTCGCCAGCCGGCCCTCGTTGTGGAGCGACTGGAAGAGTTGGAGGGAGCGCTGGAAGCCTTCGCGGAGGGGGGTGAGGGGAATGCCGGGGACGGCGCGGGCGAGGGCGGAACCGTCCATTTGGGCGGCGACGGGGACTTGAGGGCCTTCGGCGCGAATCAGGCCTTTGGCGGGGGGGTGGAGTTCTTCGATGAGGGGGATCAGGTCTTCGACGTTGGCGAGGTGGCCGGCGAGGTTGAAGACGTGGGCGCCGGGGAGGTTGGCTTCGAGGCAGCGGACGAAGGAGAGGGCGACGTCTTCGACGTATTGGAGGTCCATCGGTCCGGTCAGGCGCATTTTGTAGGGTTTACCGAGGATGGCGGCGCGGAGGGCGTGGGTGGGATCGGAGGTCATGCCGAAATCGCGGCCGGGGCCGTAGACGGTCCAGGGGCGGAGGCCGATGGAGGGGGTGCCGGCGGTGGCGGCATGGATGCGGGCGCAGTCTTCGTTGGCTTGCTTGAAGACGCCGTAGAAGGTGGCGGGGTGGAGGGGATCGGCTTCGGTGAGGGGGCGGCCGGGGTACAGAGCGGGTGGCCCCCAAACGGCGGCGGAGGAGGCGTACACGATGGGGAGTCCGCGGGCGGCTTCGAAGAGGTTGAGGGTGCCGAGGACATTGACGCGGGCGCCGAGGACGGGATCGCGCTGGCAGACGGGGATCAGCAGGGCGGCGAGGTGGCAGACGTGGGTGACGGAGTGGGCGGCGAGGAGGCGGTCGATCAGGGGGCGGTCCTCGATGGAGCCTTCGACGGCGGTGACCTGGGCGGCGATGTCCGGCGGGGCGACGAGGTGGAGGCGTTCGAGGCGGGGGTCGAGATCGAGGGCGACGACGCGGTGGCCTTGCTCGACGAGAAAGCGGGCGATCCAGGCGCCGATGCACCCGGAGGCGCCGGTGAGAAGTACATTCATCGGGAAACAGGTCCTTTGTGATACGTTACGACAACATGCGCATCAAGAGGATTTCGACGGCGGTCCTGGAAGCGAATTTTGACTGGACGATCGTCCGGGTGGAGACGGACGAGGGGGTGACGGGCTACGGGGAGGCGTTCGTGGGGCCGGGATTGACGGCGGTGATCCGGGAGTTCAACGAGATCCTGGTGGGGGAAGATCCGTGCTCGATTGACCGGCTGATCCGGCGGATGAAGGCGAGCGTGATTTATGCGTCGCCGGGGCTGATGTACCACGCGATCGGGGGGATCGAGTCGGCGCTGCTGGATGTGATCGGGAAGCGGTACGGGATGCCGGTTTGGCAGATTCTGGGGGGCAAATACCGCGATTTTGTGACGGTTTACGCGGATTGTCACGCCGGGGACGCGCTGGAATCGATCACGCCGATGCTGAAACCGCGGACGCCGCACTGGATGGCGGGCGGGGCGCCGGAAACGAACGAGGCGCGGATCAGCGTGCGGCATCACGGGTGGGACGCGTCGAAACCCGAGTCGGTGACGGCGGATGCGTACGTGGCGCGGGCGCGGGAGATGGCGGGGCGGGGGTTCCGGGTGCTGAAGTTCGACGTGGACGTGCCGATGCCGTTCGAGACGGACGAGTACAACCGGGGGTTCAGCCTGCGCGAGGTGGATTTCGCGGCGGAGATCGTCCAGAATGTGCGGAAGGCGGTGGGACTGGAAGTCGAACTGGCGATTGATTGCCACTGGAATTACGGGGTGGCGGCGGCAATTGATCTGGCTCGGGCATTGGAACCGGCGCGACTGGCGTGGCTGGAAGACCCGCTGCCGCCGGAGAATATCGCGGCGTTCCGCGAGGTGCAGAGCGCGACAAAGACGACGATCGCAACAGGTGAAAATCACTTTTTCCGGCTGGATTTCCAGCGGTTGATCACGGAAGGCGGATTACGCGTACTGGCGCCGGATGTGCAGAAGATTGGACTGTGGGAAGGGAAAAAACTGGCCGATCTGGCGGATCTGCACTATGTCAACCTGACGTGGCACAACATCAGCGGGCCTCTGGGGACCATGGCGGGGGTGCATTTGTGCGCGGCGATTCCGAATGTTCTGGCCCTGGAATGGCACGCGGCGTCGGTGCCATTTTTTGACGAAATCGTGAAAGATGCGGATGGCCCGATGATCGTGGACGGGCGGATCCGGGTGCCGGACGCGCCGGGATTGGGAGTGGACTTAGACCTCGCTAAAGCCTACAAATACCGGAAGCCAGGCGAGGCGTTTTTCGAGTGAGCCGGCGGGTTCAGGTCATCATTGACGAGCCATTTGCACTGCGAGTGGTCATTCCGGCGGCGAAAAGCCCGGTTGTGATCTTCGGGCGGATCGGATTTCTGACATTGTGGGCGTGGGTCTGGGTGACGGTGTCGGGTCAGTTGGAGGACTGGTGGCGGCTTGCGGTGGCGTTGACGGCGTGGAGCGTGGTGAGCCTGCTGGCGCTCTCTTCCCTGCTCTGGCATCTGAGGGGGGCGGAGATCGTGGACTTGCGCGAAGGGGAATTGCGGCTGATCCGGATCGGGGGCGGGTGGACGCAGCAGCGAGTCTATCCGCTGGCCGAAGTGCGGCACTGGCGGGTGACGCCGCGGGGGGTGGCGTTCGACACGGCGAAGGAGACGGTGACGTTCGGGGATGGCCTGGAGGCGGAGGAGGCGGACCTCCTGGTCCGGCGCCTTCTGCGATAAAGGAGACATGACTCCGTTGACGCAGGCTGAGCGGGCCTCGGCGGCCGCTTTCATTCAGTGGTGCGCGCGGACGTATTCGCGGCCGGGGATGAAGCAGGCGTGTCTGGCGGCGCAGGACCGGGCAGGGTTGAATGTGAACTGCCTGCTGGCGGCCGTGTGGGCGGCGGAGCAGGGCCTGGCGCTGGGGGCGGCGGAGTGGGCGGAATTGCGCGAGGAGATTGCGGCGATCGAAGAGGGGGCGACGCGGCCGATCCGGGCGTTGCGGCGGTCGATGCAGTCGAACGCGAAGCTGGATCCAGGCCTCCGGGCGGGTCTAAAACGGCTGTTGTTGTACGCGGAGTTGCGGGCGGAGCAGGCGGTGGAGGCGGTGCTGCACGCGGGGGTTTTGCGGTTGGGTCGGCCGGGGGGGGCGACGGTGGAGGCCAACCTGGCGGCGTATGCGGGCGGAACTTGCGAGGAAACGGCACAATTCGCCGCCGTTTTGCGCGATTCTGGGTAATGTGAAGCGACGATTGATTGTGGGCATCTCGGGCGCCTCGGGCGTCGTGTATGGAATCCGGGCGCTGGAGGCGTTGCGCCGGGGGGGCGAGGTGGAGTCGCACCTGGTGCTGTCGCCGGCGGCGCGGGCGACGATCGCGCAGGAGACGGAACTGCGGGCGAAGGACGTGGAGGTGCTGGCGGACGTGGTCCACGCGCCGGGCAACATCGGGGCGACGATCGCTTCGGGGTCGTTCGAGACGCTGGGGATGCTGATCGCGCCATGTTCGATCAAGACATTGTCGGCGGTTGCCCATTCGTTCAGCGCGGACCTGATGGCGCGAGCGGCGGATGTCCAATTGAAGGAAGGACGGCCGGTGGTGCTGCTGGTGCGCGAGACGCCGCTGCACACGGGGCATTTGCGGCTGATGTTGCAGGCGGCGGAGAACGGGGCGGTGATCATGCCGCCGGTGCCGGCGTTTTATGGGGGGCTGAAGACAATCGAGGAGATGGTGGACGCGACGGTGGGCCGGGCGCTGGCACGATTGGGGATCCGGAACGGGCTGTTTGCGGAGTGGGCGGGGATGGCAAACCCGGGGGCGGGCTGAGGGCAAAATTGAGAATTGCGGTATCCTATCCGCCCCACCCCGCCCCTTTCGGCCCACCTTTCGGCCTGATTCCATCGACCCAACAATTTACGACCCAACAATTTCGTTGACAGAAGTTGCGGATCGTGGTATATCCCTCTTATGAAACGATGGCTCCCACCCCGCATTCTCCTCAGCGGATTCCTTTTGCTGGCGTCGGCACACGTAGATAACCACCAGCTCTCTGCTTGCGACGCCGGGTGGTATAACTACGGCTACGACATTAACCAGTCCCGCTGCTGGATGAGCTACACATGCCCAACATACAGCGACGACTGGTGTGAGATCGCCGAGTGTAGTTGCCCAGACTCATGGATTCAGTTTTGCGTGGGGCATTATTATTGTGGCGTGTACTCGGCGTGTAATCCTTTTCCATGCGTGGGGGAATTCTGACAATGCAGCGACGATTTCAGATTCTGAAAGCCTCCATAACGCTCTTTGCGACCGCGATGGCTGTTTTAGTGGCTTCAATTGTAGTTCAACTTAAGTCGGCGCAAGCCGATGCGTCTAGGACTCCGTTTACCGCCGTCATGGTCAACAAGGCGTACGGTGCGCAGGGAGAGATTGGTCATACCCAGATCAAGCGTATCGCTGTTCGGTCAGATGGGAGCATGGCCGAGTTACGCGACTTAGTCAATGGCGAGCGCTCGGGCGTGGCGGTGGTCAGGAATGTGAGCACCCAACGCCGAACAGCGATTGATCCGATCACTGAGTCCGTAACTACTTATCAGATGTCACAAGGAGAACTGCAAGCGCTGACTGGGCTGGGCGAGCCCGACTGCGGAGCAGCCGAGCCAGTGCGGCGGCGAATCATCATGGGCCAGGAAGCGTATTTCGTCGGTAGAAGGAAAAGCCTGCGCCAGAATGATGGTTCGGATGTTAATTTGCAGATCGATCAATGGCGAGTTCCCGCCCTCCGCTGTTTTGTAATTCAGGAATCGGCGTATCAGCTTCTCGACAAAAAGGTGATAAGTCGTGTGGATCAAGAGATTATTTCACTAACACTGGGGGAACCCGGCGAAGACCTCTTTCGCATACCGGCTACCTTTAGAGAGAGGCGACCCAGTGAAGTGTTCGATGAATTCAGACGAAAGCAAGGCGAGTCCGCGGAATCAAACGCACAGTGCGCGCGCACAAGGACCATCCTCGACCAGGTTTACGATGCTTCCCGGGTCCAGAAATGAGAGCTGCCGCTCGGGTTTCGACGTTTCGGAAACTGCCGCACTCATGACGCCTGCCGCGCCACCGCTGATCGCGAAAATGGGCTACTTTTATACGATTTTAGCGAACCGTAACCTATTGATAGCACGATAGATCGTCTAGAATCCCCCCCCCGGCACCCATTTTCAGAAGAGTATACTCAACTCGCCAGCCACCGTGCCATGCCGCGCCTCACTCAAACCGCGAATCGGTGTCGCCACAAACAACCTGACGAGACCGGCACGCCCACTGTTTGCACCTTTTCCGGGTCCTTAATCCTCCGGCATCGGACAAGAAGTGGTCGTGTATTCTGTGCCCGCGTTTCGCGAGCTTTCCGCTGGTCTTGCCCGGGAGTAGGTTGGGAAGGGGGCGGGCTGAGGGCGCGCCCCCGGTTGGGGTTGGTCAGTTGAGGTTGGGGTTGCCGGCGACGGCTTCCGGGGGGACCGCGTTCAGGATCTCCTGGCCGCGGAGATGGGTTCGCCAGACGCGTTCGTTGGTGCGGGCGTCGACGAGTTCGGCGAACAGGACGCCGGGGGCGGCTTCGTAACGCAGAAGCAGATCAGGGGCTTCGCCGTCGAAGGCAGGGCGAAGACCGACGCCGCCGAGGACGTTGGCCAGGTCGGCATCGAGGCGGGCCTGGACGTTGGGGAACTCGCTCTCCAGTCCAGGGGCGATCCAGCGCCACATGGAGAGAGCAAAGCTGCGATAGGTGTTAGCTGGTGCCTGCATGTCACGCCTCCTACTCCATTGGATTGCGCTGCGGCCCCCCGGGTTCCATTCATTGACGAACAGGCTTAGGATGTTAGAACCATGGCAATTCTAGATTGGGCTCCCCCGGTGCGGACTCTTCTTGAGACGGCACCACCAATGAAATTGAGCAAATTTGGTCCGCCGGAACCATCGGCGAGGCAATTATTGAAGACCGCGCAACCGAGAAGGTGGTTTCGCGACGGTCGCGCCCCGGAGGCGGCGGTGGGCGCGTTGTGGCTGAAGCATGGCGACTGGGAGGAGTCGCACAATATCATTCAGGATTTGCCGTCGGCGGAGGCGGCGTACTGGCACGGAATCCTGCACCGCCTGGACGGGGATTCGGCGAATGCGGCGTACTGGTTCCGGCGGGTGGATGGACACGCGCTGTTGAAGCACGTGGCGTTCGAGGCGAAGAAACTGGCGCCGCAGTTCGAGGGAGCGGGTTTTGAAGTGCCGGTGAAGTGGGATCTGGTCAAGTTCGTGGAGTTTGTGGATCAGGTACGCGACGCGGCGGGGAGTCCGGGTCAGGGTCTGGCGCTGGCGATTCAGGAAGCGGAATGGCGGCTTCTGTTCGAATGGTGCGCGCGTGCGAACATAAAATAGCAGCCTGCATGAAGCGAATTCTGACGATTTTGATCCCCCTGGCTGGGGCGGCGCTGGGTTTGTGGCTCTACAAAGGCTCGGGTCCGGCGCCGGAGACGCCGTTCGTCAAAGTGGAGCGGCAGACGCTAGTCAGTTTGATCACGACAAACGGCCGGGTGGAGCCTGGAGCGCGGCAGGCGGTCCACGCGGAGGAGGGCGGGGGGGTGGAGAGAGTCCACGTGGAGGTGGGCGCGGAAGTGGCGGCGGGGGCTCCGCTGGTGACGCTGGGGGCGGGAGGAGTGGGAGCGGAATTGGCGGCGGCGCGGGCGAGGCTGGAACGGGCGCGGGCAGATCTGGCGGGTCTGGAAAGGGG
>ERZ761609.1886-NODE-1886-length-16965-cov-9.203312_pt1 | contig 16965 bp, 11 predicted proteins | sample MGYA00511163_ERZ761609 | MGnify/ENA primary metagenome ERZ761609 (study PRJEB28899, sample SAMN02445070) | bioreactor sludge metagenome | biome: EBPR sludge | place: Australia: Brisbane, Thorneside Wastewater Treatment Plant | collected 2011-12-16 ... | reverse complement strand
GCAGACGGTGGCGATCGGGCCGGCGGCGCAGACCATTACGTTCGGCGCGCAGGCGGCGCAGACGTTCGTACCTTCGGGCACGTTCGCGATCAGCCCGCTTGCGACGGCGAGTTCGGGCCTGACACCGACGTACTCGTCGCTGTCGACGGGCGTGTGTACGGTCTCGGGCACGACGGTGACGATCGTGACGGCTGGGAGCTGCGTGATCGCAGCGGACCAGGCGGGGAACACGAACTTCTCTGCCGCGCCGCAGGTGACGCAGACGGTGGCGATCGGGCCGGCGGCGCAGACGATAAGCTTTTCTCCGCCACCACCGCAGACCTATGCGCCGGGCGGAACAGCGACGCTTGCAGCCACAGGCGGTGGCTCCGGGCTTCCAGTGACATTCACGTCCGCGACACCGGGAGTGTGCACGACCAGCGGGGCCAACGGTGCGACGGTTACATTTGTGACGGCAGGTACCTGCACCGTGACTGCAAACCAGTCCGGAAACACGAACTATGCGGCGGCTGTGCCTGTAACACTTTCGTTCCTGATCAATCCTGCCGCGAGTACGACGAGCGTCGCCTCTTCGGTGAACCCGAGTGTCGTCGGACAGCCCGTTACATTCACGGCCACCATTGCGCCGTCCGCGGCGACGGGAACCGTGACGTTCCGCGACGGCGGTGCAACGATCGGAACCGGCACCGTGAGCGGCGGGATTGCGACCTTCACGACGTCGGCGCTCACGGCCGGGGCGCATTCGATTACCGCTGTTTACGGAGGCAGCACAAACTACAGCAGCTCGACGTCGGGTGCACTGACGCAAGCGGTGACGGCAAACGGCACGATCGCATTGCGGGTCGTGGCTGACGGCGATGCAACCTTCGCTTTCTCATCGCCCACGTCAGGTCTCAACCTGTCCCTGACGACTAGTGGCGGTAGCGCACAGTCGGCGGCCATCAGTCTCAATGCCGGCACTTACAACGTGACTGCGGCGCTGCCTTCCGGTTTCGGCCTCACCTCGGTCACATGTTCCGACAGCGACAGCTCTGGCAGTGTGTCGACGGCGTCGGCCAGTATCGTCCTGTCTCCGTCGGAGGCCGTGACGTGTACGTTCTCCGCGGTGAATTCACGCAAGCAGACAGCGCAGCAGATCGCGCGCTTCATGGCGCGCAGGAACGATGCGCTGCTCTCCAATGGACCCGACACGGACCGTCAGGTCGATCGGCTGATCGAATACGATCGCGGCGCACAGCCGGCAAATGGGGCCGCATTTGGGTCGACCGCTCCGTCCGAGGCGGCCTCACGTCTGGCTGGTGCGTTCTCGCGCTTCGAGCCCGGCCGTCCGCGGACGCGCGCCAACCTCGGGCCGCAAATCGGGCACTCCACCGAACTCGACGACCTCGCGGAGCCCATGTCGGGTGGGGGTCACGTCCCCTTCCGCTTCATGGGCAATACGGACGAAGCGCTGCAGTTCTCATTCTCGACGAGCCTGGCTCAACTTCGCCGGTTTGCAGCCGACGCGCAGGCAAAAAAGGAGCAGTCTGTCGCGTCTGACAGTTCGGCGTTCTCCGGCGGCAAGGCGCCGGCGGCGGTCTACCGCCCGAGTGCTTTCGACGTCTGGGTCGATTTCAAGTACAGCAGCTTCCGGGACGATCGCATCGCACTCGACAACGGTGGTCGCTTCCAGGCGATCTTCGTCGGTGCCGATCTGATCGTGAACCGCAACCTCCTCGTCGGCGCCTATGTACAGTTCGACGACATGACCCAGAACTCGTCGACGTCGCGGATCGGCGGCAAGGGCTGGATGGTCGGACCATATGCCACGCTGCGGCTCAGCGAAAACCTGTTCCTGCAGGGACGCGCTGCGTGGGGCCGGTCGAACAACTACGTCAGCCCGTACCTGACGTACGAGGACGAGTTCGGATCGGAGCGCTGGCTCGTGGCTTCGTCGCTCAAGGGGCGATGGACCTATGGTGCCTGGGAGATCCGTCCGACGGCAACCATCGCCTACATAGAGGATCGGAGCAAAGAGTACATCGACAGTCTCGGTGTCACGATCCCGAGTGTTCTGGCAACGCTCGGTCAGGCCAAGGCCGGGACGGAGTTCAGGTATCGTCACGTGACGGAAAATGGTAACGCGATCGAGCCGCGGTTCGGCATCGAGGCGATCTACAACTTCATTGGCGGTGGCACGAGCGTCGATGGTGTGGATGCGGGGCCGAACGGCGTCCGTGGCAAGGTCGAGGCAGGGATCTGCTTCCAGGCGCCCACCGGCATGTCACTCGACTTCTCCGTCGCTTACGACGGCATCGGCGCAAGCAATTTCCAGAGTGTCACCGGTCGCGCTGTCGCGCGCATACCGCTACAATAGATGCGCGGGCGGTCTTGGTTAAGTCGAAGGCTCAGTCGTCACGTATCCATAGCAACGAAGTACGAAATCAAGATGAGCTCGGATACTCCGAATCTCTAAGCCTCTGCTATTGTCCCTGACCATCGTTTCGTTGCAATGCCTTACGACGGTCGGTCCGCTATCTATCGCGTCGGCCGCGAGCTAAACGTTGAGATCGTCGGCACTGCGGACGTCGATCGAACACTGTTAACCCGCGCCCTTTGACCCCAAACGGTTTCTGTATTCGTGCGTAACGCTCGCGTTGCAAGAGTGCTGAGCACGTCAAATCGCGCCATGCGCACTAATGTACGCTTGCTTTTGAGACAGCTCGGCAGCGATGTCAGTTTGACGCTCTATTGCACTTCGGTTCTAGTATCTCAAGAGGGCGAACAACTGCTTGGCAGAGACGCTGAAGCTCAGCCGACGTGTGCCTTCAATGCATCCAGCTTGAGTAGTTCCCACCGTGAAAGTCGGAGCGGTGTGTTCATTGCAGCGCCTCACCAACTGCTGAAGCGGCAGCGTTGTGCAACTGCATCACCTTGTCGAAATGCGGGCTGGTCGAGCACATGCGCCTCAACGCGCCCCTATTGTAGTGATTGAAGTTGAACGTCTTCCAATACGCTTTCTGCCCTTCGTATACCTTCCTTGCTGACGCTAGGTCTCCCAATTCAACATGGGCAGCAACGAGAATGATTGCAGCGCCAAGGTTGGGAATGATCTGCATGCTGCGTTGCGCTGCCTCGACCGCCTCGCGATACCGGCCCATATTCAAAAGTAGGCGCGCAAGCCAAACCTGTGTTTGCCAACGCGCAGGATTGGACTTAGCCAGGTCGGCGTCGAAGCGTACGAGTTCGTCAATAACAGTTTGAGGAGGCGCCGTGCAGTTGAACGGCACCGCTAGTTGCCAAATGCGAGCCAAGGTATGCCTCGGTGCAAGCTCAAGGGTGCGATGCACCGCACGGTGAGCTTCGTTCAGCTCCCCCGCATGCAGGTGGTAAAGCGCCAGATTGAAAGCAACGTCCGCGCTGAGTGGAGCGAGGACACGCGCCCTGCGCGCGGCGTCTTCTGCTTCTTTCCAATTTTCTAGAGTGTCAAACTCCGGGTCCAAATTCGCAAGTAGTGTTAGCTTATCGGCTAGTACCGAGTACGCTCGTCCTGATCCAGGGTCCGCGGAGATCGCCCGTCGCGCCAACGAAAGGCGCTCAAGCTGCCAAGCCCGGCTATTCACTTCGGCGCCCGGGAACCAAGTAGCCAGGACAAATAGCTCAAATTCCGACGGCTTGGCCTTAACTTCGGAATCATGCTTTACGGCCATGTACAGTTGCGGTCGAAGATCCAGCATGATCAAGTCAGAAAGCCTCTCGGGCGTGCTCAGGATCTCCGCTGTGTAATCCTGCGACCAGATCATGCCCCCGTTTCTCAAATCGACGAGATGAATGTTGACGCGGCGTTGCCCTTCCGACGGATGCAATACGCCAGTCAAGCCCCACCGTAAATTCTGCAATCGGGCCACTTCCAGTATTTCATCGCTAGCCAGATCGATGTCCTTGTTCAGCTGACGAACATTGACAAGACCGATCCGGGTCAGATCTGTAGCGAACTCGACCGTGAGTGCTCGAGCAAAGCTCTGGTCTGATCGCGTATCGGACAGACTATGGATGGGTCCCAACACTAAGGTATCGACCGAAAGTTGGCGCAAGGTCGGTGCGACGACATTCGTTTCTCCCGGCAACCTTTGGGCCGACCGATTCCACGTCAGAACTGCAGCGGCGACCACTGCGGCCAGAGCAACCGCGAGGAACTTTCCGGACCGCCAGTCGACCGCCTTCAGTTGCTCGCGTCCCGATATCGCAATCCGAGCCAACACCCTTGCTGCCTTTTGCATCCAAGAGAGCACCTCTGCATCCGAAGATATGGAACCCGGTGTTACCCCAACGCGTCCGCTGACGAAGGATGGCACATAGGATCCCTTGGGCAGCTCTATGCGCACGGGGCTAGGTTCGACCTCGTTACCGTAGTGCCTGTTAAGCGCAGCTCTCAGGCGGCCAGCTTGCACACGAACGATCGTATCAGTCGAAGGGTCGAACGAGCTGTCCCTGCCAAAGACATCAACAGCAATATTGTAAGCTTTTATCCTGTCTGAGCGGCCGGCAAGCGTCTCGGTCACGAGGTAGTCGAGCATGGCCCTGAGCTGCGGGGAGCCCGCCAGTGCAGCACCTGCTGAAAGGCGTTCCAGCTCTTGCCGAATGGCATCCTCGCTGCATTCTCTGCCGTCGGTCGGCATCGATGTCCTCGTATGGGCGCAAAGACCAATGAGCTGGCGCGCATCTAGCGAACATGAACAAGGCTAAATCGCACAGTTAAATCAACGTGTCACGCGTTACGTCACCCCTCGTAACTTCCGCTGCAGGCTCCCCACGGGCAACCCAGATGGGGTGGATCAAACAGTGGAGAAGCCGATGCCAGCGAACCTCAATAGTATAAGCGAAGCCAACACCCAATCTGATCAGGATCTTGGCGCACTCGCCAGGGCATTCGAGATCGCCCAGGCGCAGTTGGACCTCGTGACCGAGCTTTCTAAGGCGACAAGCGCGTGTCCGAACCTCAGCCGTGACCAAGACCTCTACTTTCAGGATATCTGCGAACGTATTTCCACGCGGTACCTGGGCATCATGCTCAGCATTAGCGAGGCCGCGAGCACGAAGGCGGCTTGCAGTCCCGCCGATCTTTCCGCGAAGGCCAGCATATGGCTCGGTCGCTTCATTCCTGAGCCCGACAATGACGTGCTTGCTCTCGCTGAGTCGATCTGCCGCGACCTCGTCGGACAAGTCTGAAACCATTCCTGTTCGGCACCGGCCCTTCACGCGGGGGCGTATCGGGCAGCTAAAGATCGGCAATGCAAAAACTAGTGGTGAGGGGGTTTAGAGCTTGCGCTGCAAACGGTCCCAAAAACTTTGTTCTGCCCGTCCCTCCGAACGCTTTGGTTGAAATAAGTAACACTCAATACAATCTGACAACGATAGCCGCACCGCAACATCTTTGATTTGCCATTGCCCTGGACCCGCTCTCAACCGGCGCCCGTCGTCGACGCCATTACCCTGAGAACACATATTCTTCTTGAAAACGTAACACCTGCATCTAACTCAACGTATTCGTAGTTGAAGAGAGCAACCACGACCGAGGCGACATGAAGCGCCCCTGCAGCCGTCGTCAAATTTAGGAAACTCGCATGAACGAAAGCCCACAGCCGACACGCAACTTCGCCTTGGCGGTGTTTGCCACAATGGCCGCCTCGGTGGCCGGCATCGCAACCTATGACGATGCCTACCAGTCGAAATCGATCTCTCCTGTAAACCTCGACAAGAAAAATTTGGCCTTGGACGGATTCGATCCGGTTGCATATTTTGCCCTCGGCAAGGCGACCCCCGGCAAGATCGAATTCAATGCAGTGCACGAAGGGGCGACATACCAGTTTACCTCGGTCGTGCATCGCGACGCCTTCGTGGAGACACCGGCGCGCTATTTGCCCCAGTACGGCGGCTATTGTGCCTATGCGGCGTCCCAAGGCTACAAGGCCGATGCCGATCCGAAGGCCTGGCACGTTGTCGATGGGCGCTTATTTCTCAACTACAATGCAGTCGTCGCCAAGAGCTGGGCTGCAAACCCCGCTGACTACATCAAAGCGGGAGATGCGAACTGGCCTCGCGTGAAAGCGCTGCCGGCGCGGTGATAAGTTTTCATTCGAGAGTCTAGATCACACAGCAAAGGCGACCAAAACTGCATTAGCGATTGCTGGGCCGTTAACTGTGACGCTGTCTGGGGCGGCTCGTTGATGCACTATTGTCGCCGTTGGATACAGGTACCCTTTTTCTTCGATGATGGAAGAAAATCGCCTCGCGCCGAAAAACGAGATTCGGGCAACTGCTGGTGACTGCCGAGGTAAAGCCGAAAGCGGCCGTGAGTTATTGGCTGCAGTCTCCCATTTCGCGCACCGACGCAACTATTGAGGCGTCGATATTTCCGCCTGAGCGTGCACGAGAAAAGCCTACCGTCTGATAGTCCGCTTGGCCGGGCGATCGTTCTTGGCCCCAAGCGGCCCTGAGCAGGCGCAGCAAAAATAGCGTGTACACACACCACTCAGCAAAACGGGGTGGCTGCGTCACTTAACGGATTCTCTGAGGTGACGATTTTCGAAGCACAATCGCTCATCTATGACCGGCTGATATGGGTTTAGGGCGCCGACGCGAACCTATCTAAAATCGAACGGAACGACATATGTGCGCTGGAGATCATTCAATCCCGGCGGAGGCATCGGCAGTCGAGCTGCCCTGATCGAACCAAGCGCCAAAGCGTCAAGTCGTTGCGAACCGCTCGTGCGCGATACCTCCGCGGCAACGACCGCACCTTTCTGATCAATAGCAAACTTGATCCAGACGCTGCCTTTGATGCCTGAGTGCCTCGGCCGCGCGCGGCCGAGAGCTGCACGAACCTCCATCGCGTAACGATTTGCCCGTCCTGCACTGGCAGCCGATTGGCCATTTGAACCGCCAGCGGTTGCAGAAGACGATGCACTCGACGCACCCACGATAGATGCCGCCCGAGCTTCTGTTGGCGGACCCTGCTCGACTTCTTGCGGATCGGGCTTGTCCTGGAAGCGTTCTTCGACCGGGTGACGCGCTTCGGCTACTGTGACATCGGGCTCGGATATCAGGTTTTCCTCAGGCTTCACAGGGGCTTCCGGTTTAGCTTCGCTTTCACGCGCTTCGTTTGGTGGTGCCTGCGGAGCCTGCTCCTCGAACGTCGTAGTAGCCGTCCCGATATGAGCATCGACAGCTTGGGCGGCACCACCATCGGACTCCGGACGAGCAAGGAGCGCTTCGAGTGCGGCCCCTGTTATAATGTCAACGCTGACCGCCTCGAGAACTTCACCGCCGACACCGATATCTTCACGTATCGGATCGAGCATCATGTAACCTGCCAAAAGGAGGTGTGCGGCGGTCGAGACCACAGTTGCAAATCGGAAGGCGCTCGATCGCTCGCGCCCCCCGGTCAAATCACGCCGCATTGCTGCAATGTCATCAGGCACAGAAAAAGCGGCTTCCTCCGGAACGGAAAGCGAAGTCGCGTCCCCATCAGTAGCCGCCGTTCTCCCGCGCCGCAGCCAGATGTCCTCGAAGTCGACGACAAGCACATTCGCCGACATGATCACACTTTTGTTGCTATCAATATGGAAAGGGCGGCGACACCGACCGTGCAGTACATGACTATTATGAACAGCGGGAAGCCGAATGTTGCAATCGACAGCACCAATGCCGCGGCAGCATTGGCGCCGAACAGTCCGAGTTCCTTGAACTTCTGCTCTTCGAGCAGCCGCATGACGTAGCCTACGAACGGGAGCCGGCGCAGCAGGCCTTCGAGAACGTAGGCACCAAGAGATGTCGACATATCAATCCTTGAAAGCAGAGCACTTCGAGCCATGTCGGCCCACGTCATTCACCGGTCTCTTCTGGCCAAAGCGCGCACGTTGCTGTCGAAAGACGTGAACATCCCTGCGATCAGATTGGTGACTTCGCGTCCAGCACGGCCTGGCGAGCCGGCGTCGAAGGGTGGATCCGGCTGATACTCCGCGAGCAGCTGGACACCCTTGGCGTACTTCTCATCACGCAACTTCGAGACGATCGTCAGTCCGAAGTCCAAACCCGCCGTTACTCCAGCCCCGGTGATGCGGTTGCGATCGGCCACCACTCGCTGGTCAACCGGCTCCGCACCGAATTCGCGCAAGAGATCGCGCGCCACCCAATGCGAGGTCGCCCGATACCCCCTGAGAAGGCCGGCAGCACCGAGGAGCAACGATCCCGTGCACACGCTTGTGACGAGCTTCGCGCGTGCGCCCCGATCCCCAAGGAACGCTATCGTCGAAGCGTCCTGCATCGCTGCGAGCGTTCCGCTCGACCCGCCGGGAGCAAAAAGGATATCAAGATCTCGTGGACATGACTCAAATGAATGAGATGGCACGATGTGCATGCCTTGATCACTTTTGACCGGATCAAGCGTCTTTGCGACGATATGGACCGACGCACCCATCAGGCTCGCAAACATGTAGTGAGGGCCCATCATATCGAGCGCTGTAAACCCCGGGTAGATCAATAGCGCGATCTCTTCCTTCCCCACCCAGTGCGCGGGCATTGCGTGTATTTCGTGGGAAGAACTACCCTGAGCCATTGCCGTTTCCGATGCGGGGAGGCCGGCTGCCACCGCGCCCAATACCGCGACGAGATCACGGCGCGACAGGTGACTGCGCGCTTCCTGCTTCAGATCTGTGGTCATTTCGCCGTCCCGATTGCTTCCTCGACAAGTACGTCGATCTTGATTGTTCCACCTTTCGCGAATACCAGCGTCACTGGAATAGTGTCGTAAGTGAGCAGAGACTTTTTCAGCCCGATCAATCGAATGTGTGTGCCATTACGGCCAAGTTCGATTGCTCCTTTCGGAGCAATATCCAGCCAGGGTGCAGGTGGCCCATCAAGCTGTGACCGCAGCTCCACGCGTTCGGCCAACGAGCATGCAGCGCTGATCAAGCGGTCGGGCAACGCTCCCTTGTTCTTGATCTCCATTCCGACGAGTGCGTCACGCGTGCTGGGCTCAAAGGCGTCACGCGTCCAGGGATGTACGATCTCGATCGACTTCTGCTTGTAGCCGTGCGCCTCGGCATCTCCCGCAAGCGGGACAAGTCCAAGAAGCAGACCCGTAGCAATTGCAATTGTCGCAACGTCACGGACCCGTGCTGTGGTAACCTTAGAGGCCATTGTGCTTGGCGCTTCTGTCGAGTGGCTTGGCATTGGGACCATCCTTCCAGGGGTTGGAAAAGCGCGGCTCACGGAGGAAAGTCTGATCAGTCAGGCTTTCGAGAAAGGCTTTGAGATCGCGGATCTCGCGTTCGGTTAGCTTCGCGCCGACGACAAGCGGGTCCTTGTAAGGATTCGTAGCGCCGTCGCCTGCAACAGGGCCGCTCCGGATGTGTCGGCCGCCGCGGCTGTAGTGGCGGAGTACGCCATCGAGCGTGGCGATTGATCCGTCATGCATGTAAGGAGCCGTGAGGGCCACGTTACGCAGCGAGGGTGTGCGGAAATGTCCTTGATGCTCGTTTCGGCCAGTGAATTCGAAAATACCTTCAGCGCCTCTCGGATACGCGCCCCGGCCACCAACATTGTAGAGCCCGGTGTTGTGGTAGCCGACTTCGTCGAACGCTGAGCGCGCATGGCGCATGTTGTCGGTGAAGTTGAATCCGCTATGGCAATGATAGCACTCGAGCCGATGGGAGAAGAAAAGGTCCTCACCACGTCGGGCAGAGGTGCTGATCGCCTTTTCATCCCTCCCGTACTTGTATCTGTCGTAAGGCGAATCCGCAGAGATCAATGTGCGCTGGAATGCCGCCAGTGACCTCGTTATCGTGGCCAGTGAAATCTCTCCGGTTCGGTCCGGAAAAGCCGCAGCAAACAGCCCTTGATATGTCGGGTCTTCGCTCAGTCGTCGAAACAGGATGTTCTCTTTTCCGGCCATGCCCATCTCGATGGGCGCATCACCGAAGATGGGCACGAGCGCTTGAACTTCGAGGCGCTTCAGGTTTGGGTTGGCCCAGGTCAGAACCGGGAGATACCCGACGTTCCCCAACCCCATGGAGTTGCGCTTGCCGTGCGTCCCGTCGAACGCAACGCCCACGGTCTTGCCATCCGTGAATGCGCGTTTCTGGTCGTGACAGGTTGCGCACGATATTGAGCCATCGGCTGACAGCCGCTTATCATAGAAAAGATGCCGCCCGAGCTCGACCTTCGCATCGGACATCGGATTGTCGTCCGGAACGAGTGGCGGTGGCAACCAACCGGGAATGCGCCAGATGTATGTCGTCGACAAAATGTCGCTGGCACGCGTCAGCACAGCTGACGGCAACAGCGCCGCCGCCAGCGATAGAATCACGAATCGGGTTCGGAGAAACCGCATTGTGCTCACCGCATCCGGACGAATTCCTGAACCGCAGCCGGAATTGATCCGTAGGCAAGGCCAAGTTTCGGCATCACCGTGTTGCACTCGGGATCTTTCGGGAATGACATGCAGCCAGGTGACGTCTCCGGCGTATTGACATCGACGTTTGTGGCGGCAAGCACGGGCGCAGGATCCAGCACGATGACGTTCTTTGCTGGATCGAAAGTGTCGAAGGCCAATTCCATGCGGTTACTGTTGGTACAGACTGATGGCGCAGTGGTCCGGCTCGGCGACTGACACATCGTCGAACCCAGATGAATTGAGAACCCTGCGGGACCTGCTGCCTTCCTCTCGCCCGCTGCGGGGGGCGTGTGTCCCGTACCGGATGCGCCATGCGCCGCGATAGGCTGTCCGGCAGTCGCCATGTCGATCTTGATGAATTTGTATCCAGCCTGCCATGTCCAGAACATCGACGTGAGATTGAGCGGGCTCGGCGCAAGGGTCGGATCGCTGTGATTGAGTTCGAATGGAACACCGATCGTGAACTTTACGCCTTTGTACTGCCCCTGCGGCACGCTGCCCGTGACAATGTCCCTCGTGTCGACCGTGCCATTGGCGCACCCGGCGCTGGCGTTTTCGAAATCAAGAAGTGCGACGGATCTGTATTGCCACTTTCCATCCTGATCGAGGGCTACAGGAACACTCGTTCCGTCAGCGCGGACAAGGGCAATGTTCGATACGTAAAGGCGAAAATCCGCCGGCGTGATGGTCGACTTGGTCGTGCCGATACCGTTGACCTTTTCAGCGCACGAAAAGGGCTTGCCGCCGAATTCGGCTGCAAATTTCAGTGTGACCTTTTGCTCTTGTGCATTAGCACCAGCATCAGGGACTAACGCAACAAGTGCGCATCCTAGCGCGGCAGCGGACGTGAAGAAGAGTCTCATGGATCGGCTCCAGTTGCTGATTAAGTGACATTCGATCGCCGCCCCCGGAACAGCCGGAGCGACGCACTAATTCAGAACTTGTAGGAGAGTGTGCCGAAGACTTGGCGTGGCGCACCAGGCGCAACTTGTCCGCCGAGCCAGGAATACGGCGTGAAATACTTCTCGCCGGTCAGGTTTTTGACGTGCAGCGAGGCTGTCCAGCTCTTGGCGTCGTATGCAATCTTCGTGTCTACGGTGAAGTAGCTCTTGGTCTTGTAGATGTTCGTGCTGTCGACGAACTGTCCGGAAGACGCATAGATGCCGGCACCGATGCTTAGACCCTGCAGTTGCTCGCTGAAAGCATAGTCGACCCAGAGCCGCCCCGAGTGTGCGGGGACGTTCGGGAGGCTGTTCCCTTGTGGCGTCGCCAGTTTGTTGTCAGCAAAAAAGGCTTCGGTGTAGCCATATGCTGCCAGAATCTTCCAGTTGCTGTTCGGTTGCCAGAGCAGGTCGGTCTCGAAGCCGCGTGAGCGCTGCTCAGCCGTATCCACAACGCCGACCCCGACTGTGACCGGCACATTGCTTCGCTTGATGTCGAAGACCGACATTGTTCCCGACAGCTTCGTACCAATCTTGTACTTGAGACCAGCTTCGACTTGGCTTGATTCTTCCGGTGCCAGTGGTCGTGCTTGGGTGAAAGCCGTCCAACGCATTCCCTCGCTGTAACTTCCAAACAGCGACAGACCCGGTAGCAAGTCAACAACGACGCCTGCACGCGGCAGCACCTTCGTTTTATCGACCGTGAATGTCTCTGGTGGGAAGAAGCCACCGCCCGAGAAGGGAACCCGCTCGAAATAGTTCACGTTGATGTTGGCGAGGCGCGCACCCGCCAGGACGTGGACATTGCCGTTGATGCTCGACTGCACCTGCGCATAAGCGCCCTTTGTAGTGTAGACGCCGTCGAAGTCAAAAAATGGGAAGAAGAATGGTGAGAGTGGGTTCGGTCTCGTGTAAGGGCAGACGAAGCTTGGGTTAGTGAGATCAACAGGCGGGCAAAGGAACGTCACGGTCGTATCCGCGTACATGAAGCCTTTGTCGGTGACACGACTGTAGTCCGCGCCGACGATGACCGTGTTCTTGGCTGCCCCGGTCTGGAAGCGCGCAACGAGGTTGGGGTTGACCGTGAATTCGCGCTGCTGCTGAAACAGTTCGATATCGGTCAGTGTCCAAAGCGTCGGACCAGCGTCGGGCGCGGCCGTCGTGGGACCCTGCGAGTTCTGATCAAACGCTGATTGCATGTAGCGCGCCTTGGCATTGAACGACCACACCGGATTGAAGCGGTGGTCGAGCGATACCGTCACGCCCTTGCGCTCAGAGTAGCTCGGCATGATGTTCGGATCACCCGCATAGAGCCAAGGATCGATCCTAAAGTTGCCAGCGATCGTGCCGACGGCTGGCAGGCCGGGGTATGCTTGCTGTTCGAACTTCGACAGGTGCCCCTGCACGGTGAGTGTCGTGTCGGTCTTGTTGGTAAACGTGATTGTCGGATTGATCGCGTAGCGCTTCGATTCGAGGACATCGACGAAGCTGTGCGCGCCGCTGTATTCGCCCGTCATGCGGAACAGGACCGTGCCGTTGGCTGTGATCGGCTGGTTGATGTCGAAGAAGGGCCGGAAGTAGTCGTGGCTGCCGACGGTCACGCCGAAGTGCCCGCCTGCGACATTGGTCGGCAGCTTGGAAATCATGTTGACCGCGCCGGCGATGGGCGCTCCAGCGCCGCCACCGTAAAGGATTGCACTTGGTCCTTTCAGGACCTCGACGCGCTCGATATTCGAGAACGCGTCGCGATGGCCTGTGCTGTAATTCACAACGAGACCGTCGACCCACTGCTCGGCGCCGAAGCCTCTGATCTTGAACGGATTGAGTTCTGTGTTGCCGATGTTGACTTCACTCGGCCCTTGCGTGTTTGACACGCTGCGCACCAACTCTGATACCGTCGTCGGGCGTTGATCGTCGATCAACTGCTTGGGCAGGACCTGGATCGATTGCGGGATCTGCTCGAGCGGCGTCGCCGTCTTGGTCGAGGATACGGCAGATATTGCTCGGTAACCTTGGACGGGCCCGGCCGTTGTGATCACCGTTCCCGGCAGGATCGGCACGCCTTGCAGTTCGAGGGCCGGATTGTAAGTGCCGAGCGCGTTCTGTATCGGAGGCTGAGGAGGCTCGGTGGCAACTGGCGCTGGCGTCGCTTGCTTTACCGCAGACTTCGGCGCAGGTGCTGCCTGCTTCGGCGCTGCCTTTGGGGCCACTTTGGGTTGTGCTGCCTGTTTAGTCTGAGGCGCGGGCGCTGGCTGGGCCTGCGGTACGATCGGAACCGGCGGAAGTGGTGTCGGCTGCTGAGCGCGAGCGGTAGACCAGAGCGCGGTCAAGGCTGCAATGCTTAGCGCGGAGGCAAACGCGATTTGAACGTACAACGGTCGCAAAAATGCGCCGCGCGAGCGGAAACCTGGTCCTTGCATGGAAAAACCCTAGTGTCTGACGACTGACGAACGATCGACAGCGCGCTGCACCGCTTCTAGCGAGCGTGCAAGCATGCGCGTCGAAATCGCGCTGTTACGGTGATGTCAGACGAAAAGGGGAGGTCCGCGAGGCGGCGGGCAAACCTGCGTCAACCGAACAGAAATTCGCTCGCCGACGCTTGCGACCTTTATGGATGCCACATCCAGCACCGGCTTGGACGAAATCGGCGCCGGCAGAATAGCAACTCCGCCAAGCGTGCCGGAGCAGATCGGACAGTCGCCAATGTTCCCCGAGGGCTCGGGGATCGACGGAATCTCCGACGTTGTAAGACGTGTGATTGTTCCGTCGGAATGGCAGATGATGGACAGCGACTGAATTAGATCGTTATGAGCGAGCTTAGCAGAGACCATCATCGCGTTATGACGCACGACAACACTGGCGTGCAGCAGCACACCGAGTATCGCCCAAAGGCAAGTGAATGCCCTAAACCGCGTCAAAGTCACATCCTCCCAAACAATTCGTATCACTCCTGATCCGCCGCCGCAAAGCTCAAAGTGTGCGTTTTGGGTCACAAACTGTCGGGCGGGGAACAGAACGGCCGTCCACGCGATCGACGCGCGACCTCGCATCGTGTCGGAGTTCGAGCCGTTCTGGGAGCCGATAGTTTTCATGCGATCGGGCGCTCCCGAAAGGCAAGACTGACCACAATTGCGGACCTGTCGCGCCGTTGGGGAGACGATGGAGCTTCCGGTCCACTCAGAACCGGCCCACTCAACTTGCTACATCTTTGCGGTGCACAAGCACCTTGCTTCGAAACGTCACTATTGGCCCATGGCGTTGCCAGCCCGATGTCCGGTAGCGTTCGATCACCGGACTATCAACCTCCGCCTGCCACCACCTTCGCCGTCTCTCGGCACATACGAACCCAGCCCACGGTCCCGCCTCGATCTGCGATCGCTCGCTTCGATCTGCAACTGTGCCTGCAATGTCCTTTGCGATCGTGGTGACGCGGAAAGACCGCTACCGGTCATCGGCAGCGGCCTCCAACAGTTCGATTTCGGTTTGACACGCACGCCTTAGGCTGTGCGCATCGCCAAAGACCATCAGATATCGAGCGTGAGGAAGTTACCGTTCGGCGACAGCTGAAGCTGGTGGATTCCGGTCAGTTCGATCTGGAACTGGAACGTCTGACCACCCGGGGACGTCTTGCCCTCGATGATGGTGACATCGTCGGCGGTGGTCGCAGTATTCTGGCCTACGAAATAGTAGCGCAGTTGTTGCGGCCCGCTGAAGGCGACGGCGTTGCCATTTGCATCCGGCCCAAGCAGCGTGAGAAAGGCTTGGTCACCGAGTGCAGCGGCGCTGCCACTGCCGGTGAAGGCGTCGATGCCGGTGAGATCTATCGTATCGTCGTCACCGAAGTCGATGACGACGTCACGGGTAGCATTAAGCCCAGCATGCGACGCGCTCGCAAAGACGAAGGTGTCCGATCCGGCGCCGCCTGTCAGTCGGTCCTTGTTGGCGCCGCCGTCGAGCGTATCGTCTCCCGCGTCACCGAAGAGATTGTCGTTTCCGGTGCCGCCCAGCAGTTGATCGTTGCCTGTTCCGCCATAGAGCTTGTCGGCCCCGGCATCTCCTCGCACTACGTCATTCCCCTGCATGCCGTAGAGAAGATTCGCACTGCCATTGCCCGTGATATCGTCGTTGCCCGTACCGGCGATAATGCCCTCGATCGAGATGTACGTGTCGCCCGCTGCAGCGCCTGTGTTTGTCGCGGGTGCGATCAGCGAGATGACGAGGTCGCCGTAGGCAGCGTCGTTGTAGCGGGCGTAATCTGTGCCCGCTCCGCCGTCGTGCGTATCGGCACCTAAGCCGCCGAACAGCATGTCGTTGCCGCTGCCGCCGAGCATCCAGTCGTCCCCGCCGCGCGCATAGATCAGGTCGTTACCTGCGCCGGCGTCCATCGAGCCGCCCCCGGTGCCTTCGTCAGAGCCGTGCAATGTGTTTGCGAGGCTGTCACCGTCCACATCGGCGTCGCTCTGGTTCTCGATCGCGACCGTGATGTCCTGTTCTGTGACTTCGCCGCCGGAGTCCGTCACGCGGACGCGCGCAGTGAAGGACTGCTTGGGTCCTTCGTAGTCCTGCGCGGCGAATGCGAGGCTTTGCGCCCCTGGCGCGCCAACGATTGTAAAGAGCGCGCCGTCGCCGACACCTTCGACAATCGAGAACGTGACGTCACCGTCTTCCACGTCGGACCCGAGCAATGCGAAGGACCCAGCGACGTTTTCGAGTACAGATCGCGTGGGCGACGACCTGATGACCGGCGCGTCGTTGACGGGAGTGACGGTCAGCGTGAAGGGTTCCGACACATCGAATTCACCGTCGCTGGCCCTCACGATGAGTTCGATGTCGCCGTTGAAGTTCTCCGGCGGCGTGCCGGCGAACGTGCGCGACACCGGATCGAACGACAGCCAAGCGGGTAGCGGAGCGCCGTTGCCGAGCGTGGCGGACAATGTCAGATCGTCACCGTCAATGTCGGCGAACGCGTTTACAGGGACTATGAATGTCCACGCCTGATCTTCCGCGACCGACTGTGCTCCGATCGGATTAGCCACCGTCGGCGCATCGTTCACAGGAGTGATGTCGATTGTGAGCGTATTCGGGGATGTGTCGAAGTCGGTGCCGTCTGAAACCGAGAATGTGAATGAGGAGGCGGCCGCGCCGTAGGCGTTCGATGCGGGGATGTAGGTGAGCAGTCCTGCTGCTATGTCGGCGGTGGAGATTTCATCGAGCGCGGAAATGGCCGTGCCATTCAGGCGCAATTCGCCATTTGCCGGCAGCGTGTCGACGCGGACGGCTGCGAGTTCATCGCCTGAATCTGGATCGGTGAAGCCGAAGTCGGCTGTCGTGAAGACGTAAGCGGTGTCTTCTGTTGCGGACACGATGCCGTCAGTACCGGAGGGGGTGTTGTTGGCGGGGATGCCGGTGAAAGTTCGGCTGTAGATGCCATATCCAGACCCGTCCTGGTTCCAGCTCATCCAGGTGACGACGTAGCCGCCATCGCTCAGTGCCGTGATCGCGGGGTAGAATTGATCGTTCGCCGTCGTGGTGTCGACGAGGACCTCGCCGCCGGTTGCGACACCCGCCGCCGTGTAGCGCTGGGCATAG